>JADMIO011306029.1_pt1 | contig 46353 bp, 37 predicted proteins | sample 8958161 | NCBI WGS metagenome assembly JADMIO01 (sample SAMN16585339, study PRJNA669376) | soil metagenome | isolation source: Crop rotation soil | place: USA: Cullars Rotation, Alabama | collected 2011
GAACTTACCCGACAAGGAATTTCGCTACCTTAGGACCGTTATAGTTACGGCCGCCGTTCACTGGGGCTTCAGTTCAAAGCTTCGCCTTGCGGCTAACCTCTCTCTTTAACCTTCCAGCACCGGGCAGGCGTCAGCCCCTATACGTCGTTTTCGACTTTGCAGAGACCTGTGTTTTTGTTAAACAGTCGCAGTGCGCATTTCGCTGCGGCCTCTTCGGGCTTGCACCCTAGTGAGGCAACCCTTCTCCCGAAGTTACGGGTTTATATTGCCTAGTTCCTTACCAACTGTTCTCACGAGCGCCTTTGGATATTCTCCTCGTCTACCTGTGTCGGTTTGAGGTACGGATCCCTTTTGTTCTCCTTAGAGGTTTTTCTTGGCAGCGTGGAATCGGCAGCTTACACCCATACGGGCTTGCTTTGCGTCTCAGTGATAACTCCCCGACGGATTTTCCTATCGGAGACACCTTACACGCATCGGCCGCCATAGCCATAGGACGACCTGCTTATCCTTCTGCGTCACCCCATCGTGATAACGAACACTAGGGAGTTCCGGAATATTAACCGGATGTCCATCGGTTACGCCTTTCGGCCTCACCTTAGGATCCGACTGACCCTGAGCGGATTAACCTTTCTCAGGAAACCTTAGACTTTCGGCGCGGAGGGTTCCCACCTCCGTTATCGCTACTTATGCCGGCAGGGTCTCTTCTCAACCGTCCAGCAGTGCTCTCGCTCTGCCTTCAAACTGTTGAGAATGCTCTCCTACCACGCACAGGTGTTACCCTGTGCATTCGCTGCTTCGGTGACAAGCTTAAGCCCCGTTAAATTGTCGGCACCGGACCGCTTGACCAGTGAGCTATTACGCTTTCTTTAAAGGATGGCTGCTTCTAAGCCAACCTCCTGGCTGTCTGGGCGTTCCGACTTCCTTTCCCACTTAGCTTGTACTTTGGGACCTTAGCAGGCGATCTGGACTGTTTTCCTCTCGACAATGAAGCTTAGCCCCCACTGTCTGACTCCCGTATTGGTTGTTCTATGGCATTCGAAGTTTGATTGGATTCTGTAAGCTGGAAAGCCCCATAGTCCATTCAGTTCTCTACCACCACGACAAATCATACGAGGCTAGCCCTAAAGCTATTTCGGAGAGAACGAGCTATCACGGAATTTGATTAGCCTTTCACCCCTACCCTCAGTTCATCGGAGCTTTTTTCAACAAACACCCGTTCGGCCCTCCAGTGGATGTTACTCCACTTTCAGCCTGACCAAGGGTAGATCATCCCGCTTCGCGTCTATTCCTGCCAACTTATTCGCCCTATTCGGACTCGCTTTCGCTTCGGCTCGCTTACGCTTAACCTTGCTGACAAGAATAACTAGCCGGCTCATTATGCAATAGGCACGCGGTCAGACTTTCCAGCTTGCGCTGGCATAGTCCTCCCACCGTTTGTAGGCACACGGTTTCAGGTACTATTTCACTCCCCTCGCAGGGGTTCTTTTCACCTTTCCCTCACGGTACTGGTTCACTATCGGTCAGAAGCTAGTATTTAGCCTTACGGGATGGTCCCCGTGGATTCCCGCAAAGTTTCTCGTGCTCCGCGGTACTCAGGTATCGACTTCGAGTCCAATTCGTTTTCATCTACGTGGCTATCACACGCTATGGCGCCGCTTTCCAGCGGGCTTCGATTAACGATTGGATTGGTAACTCTACTGTTGTCGACCCTACAACCCCTATATCACCCGAAGGTGGGATAGGTTTAGGCTAGTTCCGATTTCGCTCGCCACTACTCTCGGAATCGAGGTTTCTTTATTTTCCTCCTGGTACTGAGATGGTTCACTTCCCAGGGTTCGCTCGTGCTCAACTATGGATTCATTGAGCCGTACGGGAGGTTTACCCCCGTGGGTTTCCCCATTCGGACATCTCCGGATCAAAGCCTACTTGCGGCTCCCCGAAGCTTTTCGCAGCTTGCCACGTCCTTCATCGCCTGCTTCTGCCAAGGCATCCACCATGCGCCCTTAGTAGCTTGACCATAAAATTAACTCGAGGCACTTGAGCTTGCGCTCAAACACGCCGGGAAAATCTTACGGGCCTAGTCCTGCTCATCGCTCAAGATCACTGCTTCCAATTCGCGTTTGGAGTGAAACCCAATAACTTGAATTTAGAAACTCCCTCAAGCACCAGCAGGCGCTTACTTCGGCACTCATAAAAATTACGTTCTTTCGCCTTGTAATAATTGCCCAATCTATTCAGTTGTCAAATATCGTCCTCACTGACTTAGTAAGTCAGTTACCCGCATATGCAGGTATGGGTTTTGCTCACTGGCAAATCGTGCAAATTTCCAGTGCCTCCAACCCAATGTTCGGCGCCAAACGACTTTCATTGAACCGTGATACGGACTCGGTTGTCAGTTGACGCCCAACATCAAGTTGGCTTGGCAAATCTTTCGAGAATAGACCCAAGCAAAGTAACGAAACTTCCCATCACGAAGAAAACCCAGAACATCTTACTCACTGGTTTCTCAGATGATACCAGCCACAACAGTGCTAACCCAGCCACTATCGACCAGAGCCCGCCAACCCGCCTAATTGCACGCGCATACTTGAGAGGCAACATTAACGTCTCCCACTTGATCCGCTAGAAATTTGGTGGAGCTGACCGGGATCGAACCGGTGGCCTCCTGGTTGCAAACCAGGCGCTCTCCCAGCTGAGCTACAGCCCCACATATAAATGGTGGGCCTGGATAGACTTGAACTATCGACCTCACCCTTATCAGGGGTGCGCTCTAGCCACCTGAGCTACAGGCCCGGCCTTGAGTACTCCCGGAACCTAGAATCTTTCTTCGTGAAAAGAAAATTATTCGAGGACAAAGGTTGAACGCGCTGTCAGGCTAAGCCCGACGTGACCATCATGTGAAATGGATCGAGAAAGAGAGGTCCGAACGAGTGCTCCATCGCGGCTTCACAGGTAGGAAGCTTGAATGGGTACATAGCAACATCCGATGCATGTTTAAACGCCGAAGCGTCGCATCAGTGCTATGACGTTCTCTCTTAGAAAGGAGGTGATCCAGCCGCAGGTTCTCCTACGGCTACCTTGTTACGACTTCACCCCAATCATGAACCATACCTTGGGCGGCTGCCTCCTTGCGGTTAGCACGCCGACTTCTAGTGCAGTCCACTTTCGTGATGTGACGGGCGGTGTGTACAAGGCCCGGGAACGTATTCACCGCGGCGTTCTGATCCGCGATTACTAGCGATTCCAGCTTCATGGAGTCGAATTGCAGACTCCAATCCGAACTGAGGCCGGCTTTTTCCGATTAGCTCCCCCTCACGGGTTTGCGACGTTTTGTACCGACCATTGTAGCACGTGTGTAGCCCTGGACATAAAGGCCATGAGGACTTGACGTCATCCCCACCTTCCTCGTAGTTATCCTACGCGGTTTCGTTAGAGTGCCCAGCTTGACCTGATGGCAACTAAAGATAAGGGTTGCGCTCGTTGCGGGACTTAACCCAACATCTCACGACACGAGCTGACGACAGCCATGCAGCACCTATATAGCAGTCTCTTGCGAGACGGGGATATTTCTACCCCATTCCACTACATTTCGAGCCCAGGTAAGGTTCTTCGCGTTGCGTCGAATTGAACCACATGCTCCACCGCTTGTGCGGGCCCCCGTCAATTCCTTTGAGTTTCAGTCTTGCGACCGTACTCCCCAGGCGGATTGCTTATCGCGTTAGCTTCGGCACGATCGGATTGGGTACCGATCACACCAAGCAATCATCGTTTAGGGCTAGGACTACCAGGGTATCTAATCCTGTTTGCTCCCCTAGCTTTCGCGCCTCAGCGTCAGTTATGGTCCAGTGCGCCGCTTTCGCCACAGGTGTTCCTCCCGATATCTACGCATTTCACCGCTACACCGGGAATTCCACGCACCTCTCCCATACTCCAGCACCACAGTTTCGCTTGCAGGCTCTGAGTTGAGCCCAGAGTTTTCACAAGTGACTTGTGGCGCCGCCTACGCGCCCTTTACGCCCAATAATTCCGAACAACGCTCGCACCCTCTGTATTACCGCGGCTGCTGGCACAGAGTTAGCCGGTGCTTCTTCCACCAGTACCGTCATTATCGTCTTGGTCGAAAGGAGTTTACGTCCCAAGGGACTTCATCCTCCACGCGGCGTTGCTGCGTCAGGGTTTCCCCCATTGCGCAAAATTCCCCACTGCTGCCTCCCGTAGGAGTCTGGACCGTGTTTCAGTTCCAGTGTGTCCGTGCGCCCTCTCAGGCCGGATACCGATCTTTGCCTTGGTAGGCCATTACCCTACCAACTAGCTAATCAGCCGCGACCCCCTCTTCCAGCGCATTGCTGCTTTGATCTTGCGATGTTATGCGGTATTAGCTCCGGTTTCCCGGAGTTATCCCCCACTAGAAGGTAGGTAGTCACGTGTTACTCACCCGGTCGCCACTTTACTCATGGATTGCTCCACTTTCTCGTACGACTTGCATGTGTTAGGCACGCCGCCAGCGTTGATTCTGAGCCAGGATCAAACTCTCGTTTGTAACCTGTCGTCTGCCGACGGGTAGTAGGCAGACTGCGCTGCGCGTCCGCTCGAAAGGGACAACGCAACGGCCATCTCCCCCTCAGAAAGGAAAAGATGGACTATTTTTGTGAGATCGCTCGGACTTGGCCCGAGCCATTTCTCTCACGACTGGCACGTTCAACCTAGTTGTCAAAGACCGAAATCGCGTTTCCGCCTGAGCGGCGCGTTTTTCAGGTCCAAGCAGCCTGCAACGAGTGCAGGTTGCTAGTCCTCGAAACTTTTAGGGACAAACCCTATGAAGTTACCGATGTTGCTGCGGGGTTGTCAACCCATTGGGTTAACAGGATTTCCACAGATACGCTATCAGCTTTCAGCCGTCAGCTCTCAGCCCGAAACGGGATTGCTTTACTGAGAGCTGACACCTGATGGCTGATAGCGCTTCAAAGCACGCAGCAATAATGACTTCCGATCGCTCAAATGCTCAAATTTCGGCACGAGCCGACACGGAAGTCATTGATTCTAAAAAGATCTTAAGGAGGTCTTGCGAAAAACGCTAAACCCTTCGAGGACATCGTCCCCGAATCATGCTTCGTGGCCGAAGCTAATTTCCAGGATAAACCTAGTTTTTAATGATGCCGGACGAGCCTACGAGAGATTTGATTAAAACGCCCGGCTAGCCACACTGCTCTCGACGGTTTGATTGTTATAGCACGGTGAATGACGGAGTGCAAGGGGGGAGTTTAGAAAAATGGGTTGGGTCATTTTGCAGTTCCCAACTGCTGTTGCAGAAATTCCCGCACAACAGAAGCCTTGATTACGCGCTCCATTGAATATTGTGCATAAAAATGTGTTGGGACCCCCGCAAATTCGAGATCAAATTTTAGTAAGGGTGAACTGCTTTGAGATACCTTCCAAAGCCCTGTTCCACTAAATCCACTTGGTTTGAGATTAGCAGGCGCAACCCACGTCGTTAAATAATGACTATCAGGATCAAATGGTGAGGAATCAGTGTAAGCAATTTTAAAATTCGTTGGCGGATTGACGACCTCTGTCGTCCAGATTCTTTCGGAAAGATCTTTTAGTTCGTGAGGAATTTTTTCTTGATTCGTCGCTACGCTCGTAACTTTTGATGTTTCGGCTAAATCAGTAGGAAATCCAATGCATGATAGCTTTTGCCCAGGTGATGGATCTAGCCAACGAACAAGATCGTGAAACTCCAAATTTATTGCAGTCTTTTTTGTAATAGGTATTACCGCAAGGTCTTCCCAAGAACAACATATTAGCTCAGAGCCTAAGTCGGACAGTAAAAAACCGTTTTTTTCAATCTCAGCTGTTTGTGGGTCTCCACTGGGGAACGTCCAAACTCTCAAATTCGACAGCGGTTCATTCTCAACTATGTGTTTAGCTGTACAAATCAACGGTTGACTTCCCCACTTCACTGCAGATGCTGAGCCAGCAGATTCTGCAAGCCAAGTACCACCTTTGTATTTCGTGGGTAGCTTGTTGGTGTTGACTAACCCTAAAGAATGTTCGTACAGTCACGCTGCAGCAAACTTTTCTTCTAACTCTTTCCGCGTTAAAGGATGATCATTCATCAAAACTCTCTTTAAATATGAGGCACAATTGCGATTGATAGTTAATTAAATAACAAAGACTGTATGGTCGTCATCTATAGCGACTGAAGCGATAGTGAACAGTTCTGATCGCGAGGCTGGAAAACAATATTTCGTAAGACTTGCTGCATCGTGATCATATTTTGGGAACACAAGGTCCCTCGACTTCGCGCAAAATGCGCGCTTCGCTCGGGATGACAGAGTTGTTGGGCTGGAAAGAGTGGCTTAAGCTCCTTGCGCTTTGATCACTTCCTTTCCGTACCAGTCGGCGGATAGGTCTTGGAATTTGGGGTTTAGTCGGGCTATCAGCCAGAGCTTCTTTTCTCTTCTCCAGTTTTTGAGTTGCTTTTCGCGGGCTATGGCTTTGTGGACATCGTCGTAGCTTTCCCAGTAGACCAGGCGGACGGCGTCGTAGTCGAAGGTGAATCCGCGGAACTCTTTGGTTTTGTGCTGGTAGACGCGGCTGCGGAGGTTGCTGGTCATGCCGATGTAAAGCGCGCGGCGGGAAGCGCTTTGCATCATGTACACGTAAAATACGTACTCTTTTCGCATGCCTCTAAAAACCCCTTGTCATCCCGACCGGAGCGCTGTTAGCGCGTAGTGGAGGGACCTTGTGTTTTCTCACTATAGTTTGTGCTGTTTAGGATCATGTGTCTGTGATGTTCGTCACATTTTGTTGTGATGTTTAGGAACGCAAGGTCCCTCCACTGCTCTGATCTGCGCTTCGCTTGATCTGCTTCGGTCGGGATGACAGGGGGTGGGAAATGGTTAGAGCAGCACTAACTGTTTTCCTGTGGAACTTTCCAAACCGCGGTAATCAGCAGCGCTACTGCAATTCCGATTGATACTTCGATGAAGCGGTGCAACGCCACCATCCATGGCGCGCTGCCGTGAGTGATTAGCAGAACGATGCTCATGGTGATGGCAGCGATGCGATAGGACTCTTTGATTCGCAGGATGGCGCAGAGAATTCCGCAGAGGAAGATTGCGGCGCCGTAGATTGCCCAGTTCACTCGGAAGAATGTTGCGATAACGGCGCCTAGTGCAGCTCCTACGGCTGTGCCTACGAAGCGCTGCCAGGATCCGGCTAGCGGATTGATGGTCGAGAGCAGAATTACGATGGTCGAAATTGGCGCCCAGTAGAATTCGTTGAGCTTTAACAGACGCGCGACCATCAGTGATATTAGTGTCGCAACCGCGGTGCGCGCGGCGTTCATCAGCGATGCGCGCGTTACGCCTAGAGTCCATGTCGCCATGGTTGGATTTTATTCTGGATTACTGGTCGGCGTACTCGATGCGGTTGCGGCCTTTGTGTTTGGCTTTGTAGAGGGCTTCGTCGGCCTGGGCCAGGAGATCGGCGAAAGTGGGTGGTTTGGCGCCGCGGAATCCGGCTATGCCGATGCTTGTCGTTACCGAAAATACTTGGTTGTTGAAAGTGAATTTTTGCGTTTCCATCTGTTTGCGGATTCTCTCGAAGGCGATCACGCTGTTGTCGCGCTCTACGTGAGTGATGATGTTCAGGAATTCTTCTCCACCCTGGCGTCCGCAGATGTTGGATTGGCGCGTGTTGGTTTTTAGGATTTGCGCGAAGCCTTTCAGGACCATGTCGCCGGCTTCGTGCCCGTAGGTGTCGTTTACCTTTTTGAAATGGTCGAGATCACAGATCGCCACCCAGATGGGAAAATCATGACGTGCGGCGGCGCTTAGCTGGCGCGTGATCCAGATATCGATGGCGCGGCGGTTGGCCAAGCCGGTTAGCGGATCGGTTAGCGCCATTTCTTCTAACTGGCGATTTTTGGCTTGCACCTGGCGGTGGAGTTCTACTACCCGCAAACCAACATTGACTCTGGCGCGGAGTTCTCCTTGATGGAATGGCTTGGTTAGATAGTCGTCTGCGCCGGCGGCTAATCCTTCTACTACTTGTTCTTTGTCGGTGTTGCTCGTCAGCAAAATTATGTGGGCGAAATTTTGTGGGAAGTCGTTACGGATTTTCTGGCAAAGCTCCAGGCCACTGATGTCGGGCATGGTCCAGTCGGTGATGACAATCGCTGGCGTGTGCTTGGCGTAAAGTTCCAGCGCCTCGCGTCCGTTTTTGGCGAAGATGACGTTGTGGTTGTCGTCCGCGAGTGTGTGTTCGACGAGTTTGCGATAAATGGCGGAATCATCCGCTACCAGGATTTTTAAGTCCTGCGCAGGCGGCTCCAGCCCCCCTGATTTTTTAATTTTCAGTCACCCCGGTGAGCGAGAGTATATCCGGCAAATGCCACTGTTGTCGCGTGATTTGTAAAGTTTTGTAGTTACTTTTAGGTCGCTTCACGGAACAATCTCAAGTTGCTGCGCAGGACGATTCCGGGGTTGAGGTAGTAGGTTTTGGAAATTAGAGTTCCATTAGTCAGGTGGTCGATGAGGATGCGGACAGCGGTTTGGCCTTGGAGATACGGATCCTGATAGATGGAAGCAGAGATCGTTCCTTGCTCCAGGTGCGGGATCATTTGCTGGAACAAGTCTGTGGTAATCAGGCGGATTTTGCCGGCGCGTTTTCGTTCTTGGACGGCTTGGACTACTGGCATGCAGTTAACGGTGCTTACGTAGATGGCCTGGAGTTTGTGTTTTTCGTCCAGTAACGCTTTGGTTTTGCGGTAGCTCTCTTCTTCGGATTCGTGGGCTTCGAGGATTGCGATTACTTTTCCGCCGGGGCAGTCGGATTCGAAGCAGGCGCGGAAGCCTTCGGCTTTGGCGCGGTGTTCTTCGGTGCTCAGCATTCCTGTGACCACGGCGGCTTGTGATTCGGCTGGCAGGAATTTCGCCGTTAACTCTGCAGCTAGTTTGCCGCTTAAATAAGGATCTACTCCTACCATGCTGGAACGATTGCTTTGTGGGGCGTCGGTTGTGGTAAAGACTACTTTGATTCCTTCCTTCTCTGCTTTGTTGACCAGCGGCGTGACTACTTTGGGATCTCCTGGGGTGATGATCATGGCGCTTACTTTACTTTCCAGGAGTTCGGTGATTTTTTCTTTTTCGTTTTCGCCCAGGCTTGGGGTTGGTTTGTGAATGATGTCGATGCCCAGGCTGCTGGCTCTGGCGGCTTCGTCTTTGATTCCTGCGCGCATTTGATCGTAGAAGAAATGAATTTCTTCGGGGATGCAGACACCTATACGAAGATTGGCTCTACCGATCGAAAGTGCTCTGGCGGCTGGGTGGGGTGTGTAGTCCAGTTGCTTGGCTATGGTAAGAATTTTTTTTCTTGTCGATTCGCGGATACCGGGTCGGCCGTGGAGGGCGCGGTCTACGGTGCCGATGGAGACGCCGGCTAGCTCGGCGATTTTGTGGACTCCGGCGCGTTTCATTGGGATGTCCGGATGAGACGGAGTTTTCTTTCGCCCCTCCGGGGCTTGGTCGTTCGTGAGTTTACCCACGGCTTGCGCCGTGGGCTGCATTCTTTCGCCGCTCCGCGGCTGGCTCACGAGGGCGCATGCTTATTTTTACACTAGCGAGGGCGACAAAACCGTCGTTAATGAGCAGATTCTTGCGCGACCTTGATTACTGCATTGAACGCCGGTTTGGGCTGGCCTTGGCGATCGAAGAGTAACGGATAGTTTTTTCTACCTCGTATGGGCCAGTTGTTTTTCCAGGAGTCGCCGTCGGTTACGTTCCAGAAGGTGACGCGCGTGATTACATCTTTGTGTTTTAGGAAGGTTGCAAACAAGCTGGCATAGCGATCAGCCAGTTGCTGTTGTACTGCGACCGGCAAGCCATCGGCGTAGGGGTTGAGGTCGGGTTGCGAGGCTGCCGTTTGGCTTACTTCGGCGCTGCCGTTTCTTACCGCTGCGGGGAGGACGTCGATGTCTAGCTCGGTCACCATTACTTTTACGCCTAACGCGGCGAAGGCGGTGATGGTGGCGTCAACTTGATCTGTGGTTGGCCATTCCAGGTTGTCGTGTTCTTGCGTGCCGATTCCGGTGATGTGGCATCCGGCGGCTTTTAGTTTTTTTATTAATGCGACTGCGCCGTTTCTTTTGGCTTCGTTTTCCAGCGAGTAGTCGTTGTAGTAGAGCTCGGCTTGCGGGTCGGCTTTGTGGGCGGCTTTGAAGGCTTCTACCAAATAATCTGGGCCTATGATTTTGTACCAGAGCGATTGGCGCAACGTGCCGTCTTCGTTCAGCGCTTCGTTGACTACGTCCCAGCCTTTGATGCGTCCTTTATAGCGGCCTACTACTGTTTTGATATGGTCTCGCATGCGCTTTAGTAATTCTTTGCGCGTCAGGAAGGTCCCGTCGGGATGCTCGAAGACCCACTTGGGGACCTGATTGTGCCAGACCAGGTTGTGGCCTATGGTGAACATCTGATTTTTTTCGCCGAAGGCTACGTAGGCGTCGGGGGTTTTGAAGTCGTAGGTGTCCGGCTGCGGGTGGACGGCTTCCCACTTCAGAGTGTTTTCGGGGGAGATGCTGTTGAATTGGGCTTTGACTATGGCGTCGCCTACGGTATCAGTTTCGAAGATTTGGGCGGAGTTCAGGGCTACGCCGATTTTGAAATCATTTTTGTAGGCGTCTTTTAGGGATGGTTGCTGGGCTGCGGCTAAGCCCGTGAGCACGATGAGCGCTAATAAATTCTTTAGGTTCATTTTTCGATTCTCAAACAAATCAAAATCTTAAAACGCAAAAGACGCAAAGAAAGGCCGCGGAGGTCGCAGAAGAATCTTTCTTTACGACGTTGCGTATTGTTTGCGACGTTCTGTTAGTTCATCCTGAATTTTCTGGTTCAGCGATTTGCCGATCGGATAAAGGATGAGGCAAACGATGACTAATACCAGAGCAATCGCAGGAAAGATGCTCGAACCCAGGCGAATACCGAGCAGAGCACGATCGCTTTGCGCGACGTTCGGGACATAGCCATACCACTTGAGGATTCGCGCACTAAGCCCGCCGCCAACTCCTAGACCTGCTTTTAAGGCAAAGAGTATCCCAGCAAACATAAATCCTGTGGCTCGGCGTGAGGTTTTCCATTCGGAATAGTCAGCTACATCGGCGATCATTACCCACAGCAACGGAACCGTCGGTCCCCATCCCACAGACCAAAGAATGCTCAACCAGAAAAGCATGCCAATGGAAGAAGGAGTGGCCCAGAACACCCAGGCTGTGGCAATTGTGGTTATAGTAACCCCGACAATAAAGATGGCTTTCTTGCCGAAACGGTCGGCTAACGGCTTGGAAAAGACGATTCCTACGATTTGAACCAAACTTCCTATAACGAAGAACAAGCTTAAGCCTACGGCAGCGGCGTTCGACCCATCGGGTTTTACCAATAACCCCAAGGCGTCCAATGTGGAAGCCCAAACTCCAGAAACAGTGGAACCCTGGGCAAGCCCGAACTTCCCAAGAAAGTCCTGGATCTGACCCTGGTCAAGGTAGTAAGCGAACAGAAAGTTCGACGAACTGCCCCGCACAACCAGCATGGTGAAAACCAACAATGTAAGGACGAACATCACAATCCATGGGCCACAATTGGCTACGTCACGAATGTCCCTGAAGACGGAGTGCCTCTCACCCGGCGGAGGTTGCAGGCGTTCTTTGGTGCTGGCGAAAGTAATTAGGTTCAGGATGACGATGAGCGACCCAAATATCGCCATAGTGATCGCCCAACCTTTGGCAGAGTTGCCATGGCCGAATTTGGCGACGAGGGGAAGTGGCAAGGCCTGAATGATGAACTGGCCGATCAAGGCACCGACGAATCGATAGCTTGCGATGCTGCTGCGCTCACTGGCATCCGGCGTCATCACTCCCATCAAGGCCGAATACGGAGTGTTGCTGGCGGAGTACATCATCATCAACAATGTGTAAGTGATGTACGCATAAACCAGCTTGGCATTTGGGCCAAAGTCCGGAGTGACGTAGGTGAGCCAAAAGATAAGTCCGAAAGGCAGAGCGGTATAGAGTATCCAGGGCCGGAACTTCCCCCATCGGCTTTGAGTGCGGTCGGAAAAGCCTCCTACGAACGGATCGACAAAGGCATCGACGATCCGCAGAAAGAAAAGCATGTAGCTGACAGCGCCAGCCGAGATTCCCGCTGTGTCGGTATAGAAGCGGGTCTGGTACAGGATCATGGACTGGAAGAAAAAGTTGGTGGCGATGTCGCCCATCGCGTAACCGATTTTTTCTTTGACCGGGACTTGGAGTGTGGTTTCGGGCATCGGGGCCTCGTTTGTTTTCTTTCGCCCCTACGGGGGCTTATCGCTTCGCTTGCTCTCCCACGGCTTACGCCGTGGGCTGCATTCTTTCGCCGCTCCGCGGCTAGCTTCAGCTTTGCTTTTTACTTCACTATCCTTCGAACAGTTATTTCACTTTTACCTGAGCTGGAATTTTAGTTCCCAGTTCTCTGTTATCGGTTCTCAGTTCATTTGACTGTCAGCGTCACTTTTTGCAGGTCTTCGTCTCTTGACGAATTGCCTACCATGATTTCGAAGTCGCCTGGTTCTACTACGTAATTCATGTTGATGTCGTAGAACGACAGTGAGTCTGGAGTGATATCGAGCGTTACGGTTTTGCTTTCTCCCGGCTTCAGGGAAACTTTTTGGAAGCCTTTTAGTTCTTTGACTGGGCGCGTTACTGAGCTGACCATGTCGCGGATGTAGAGCTGGATGGTTTCGGTTCCGGCGCGGCTGCCGGTGTTTTTTACGGTGACGCTTACGCCGGTGGAATCTTTGCGGCTGATTTTGGTTTTGGCTAGTTTCGGCTCGCTGATGGTGAAGCTCGTATAGCTCAAACCATAGCCGAAGGCGTAAAGCGGACTTACGTCGTCGAAGAGGTAGCCGCGTCTAGCCGAGGGTTTGTAGTTGTAGAACGCTGGCAGGTGGCCTACTGAACGGGGCATCGTGATCGGGAGTTTGCCGCCGGGGTTGTGATTGCCTAGCAGCACATCTGCTACCGCATAGCCGGTTTCTTGTCCTAGATAGAAGCACTCGTAGATTACAGGCACAGTTTCGTTCACATAATTAATGGAAAGCGGGTGTCCGCCGAACAGAAATACGATCACTGGTTTGCCGGTTTCCAACATGGCTCCTACTAGTTCTTCCTGACGGCCAATCAAGTTCAGGCAGGTGCGATCTCCCATGTGAGTTCTGGCCCAGGCTTCACGCGAAGTTTGTTCGTTGCCTCCGATGGCAAGGACGATTACGTCGGCTTGCTTTGCTACATCCACTGCTTCGGCGATTTGCTTCAGGTCTTCTTCTGGATTGCTGGGGACGACTTGGTCCTCTCCCCATGAGCCGCCGATGGTGATTTTGCAGCCTTCGCTGTAGAGGACTTTGGCACGGTCTCCTACTCTTTCTTTAATGCCTTCCAGGACACTCACGTTGTAGCGAGGGACGCCGCTGTATCCACCGATCAGGCTGCGGTTGGCGTTGGGCCCGATTACCGCGATGGTTTTGAACTTGCTCAGATTGAGCGGGGCTAGATTGTTTTCGTTCTTTAACAAGGTGATTGAGGCGTGCGCGGCTTCTAACGCGGGTTCACGATTTGCGGTTGAGCCTACGATGCGGTCGGCGGCGTCGGGGTCGACGTAGGGATCTTCGAACAGGCCGAAGGCGAATTTCCAGTAGAGGAGCGGATAGACCAGTTCGTCTAGCTGCTTCTCTTTTAATTCTTTTTTCTTTACCAGGTCGACCAGGTTTAGATAAATGTCCGGATCAGGTGCTTCTAGATTTACTCCAGCTTCTACTGCCAGTTTCGCGGATTCTCTTTTGTCTTTGGCTACGAAGTGGCCGTGGGTGTCTGGCTTGTAGCTCAGTTCCCACAGCGCCCAGTAGTCGGAGATCAGGAAGCCGTTGAATCCCATTTCTTTGCGGAGGATGTCGCGCAGCAGCCATTTGTTGGCGTGCGAGGGGACTCCGTCGATTTCGTTGTAGGACGGCATCACGCTTACGGGTTTCGCTTCTTTGATTACTTCTTTGAATGGGTAGAAGAAGGCTTCGCGCAAGACACGTTCGGAAATATTGGCTGGTGCGCAGTTCATACCGGATTCGGGTTGGCCGTGTCCGGTAAAGTGTTTCAGCGTGGCCATTACGTGTTCGCGGTCGTGAAATTTTCTGTCACCTTGAAAACCTTTTACGGCGGCTATGCCCATGCGCGAGACCAGGTACGGATCTTCTCCGTAGGTTTCTTCGCAGCGTCCCCAGCGCGGGTCGCGGACTACGTCTACTACGGGAGTCAGGACGTGATGGGCGCCGCGGACTCTGGCTTCTTCTGCGGTCATGGTGAAGAGGCGCTGGACTAAGTCTGGGTCAAAGCTGGCGGCTAGCGCTATGGGTTGCGGGAAATGGGTTGAGTCGATGGCCCAGTGTCCGTGCAGGCACTCTTCGTGGAAAACTACAGGAATTTTCAGGCGACTGTTTTCCAAGAAAAACTTTTGGATCTTATTGGTTAGTTCCGCGGTTTCCCGGGCATTCTTCCCTTTTCCGGCGTCGCTGGGTCTGGTTACCTGTCCGATTCCATTTTTCTTTTTGAAAAAAGCTTTAGCTTTCTTCTCATCGAAGTTGCCGTCGTCGTCCAGCATGGCCTTTGGGCGGTCGCGCCAGATGCAGACCATCTGGGCCGCTTTTTCTTCCAGAGTCATGCGGGAAAGGAGATCTTTGGTCCGCTTTTCCGGGGAAAGTTTGGGATTCTGGTAAGGGAGCAATTTCGATTTAGATTGTGGACTCGAACGCTTAGTGATCATCGGGGAACTATCTTATTCATTTCTGGGAAGAGCGCAACTCTGAGGCGTGATGCCCGTGGTACTATACCATCGCCGTTAACGTACACGGACTAAGAATTCAAGCTACAGATGCTTATTAATAAGGAAGCACCTGGGGCTGAAGCCCTGTTTGGGTTGTTTTCTGATCGCAGCGCTGAAGCGCTGCGCCACCCAAAAGCTATTCGCAAGGACGATTCATGGGAGTGCGCGTGGAACACAAGGTTCCTCGATCGCTTCGCTCCTCGGAGTGACAGAGTTTATTTTGTGGTTTGATTTTTAATACGGTTAGCGTTTGTTTGTGATGGATGGGAAAACAGATTCCTCCTCTTCGCTACGCTCATCGTCGGAATGACAAATTTTGAGGGATGGTTAGAGGTCGCGTATGTACGTTTTGGGCATAGACATTGGGACTGGTGGGACTCGGGCTCTGATTATTGATAAGTCGGGGAAGGTGATTTCTTCGGCTACCGAGGAGCATGAGCCGTTCGCTTCTCCGCAGATTGGGTGGGCCGAGCAGAAGCCTGAGGACTGGTGGCGGGCTACTGGAATTGCTGTGCGCAAGGCTCTTGGGAACGCGGGATTGGGTGGCGATGCTATCGCATGCGTTGGGTTCTCCGGGCAGATGCATGGCGCGGTGATGCTGGATGATGCGGATGCGGTGGTACGCCCGGCGTTGATTTGGTGTGATGTGCGGACCGAGAAGCAGTGTGTGGATTTCACTGCCAAGGTTGGGGCTGAACGGTTGATTCAGTTGACCTGTAATCCGGCTTTGCCGAATTTCACGTTGACCAAGTTTTTGTGGGTACGGGAGAACGAGCCTAAGAATTGGCGGCGGGTGAAGTCGGTGATGCTGCCTAAAGATTATGTGCGGTTTCGGCTTACTGGGGACCGCGCGATTGATATGGCTGATGCTTCCGGGACTTTGCTTTTGGATGTGACTCATCGACGGTGGTCTAAGGAAATTTTGTCGGCGGCGGAGATGGATGAATCTTTGTTGCCGAAGTTGTATGAGTCTCCTGATGTTTGTGGACAGGTTTCTGCGGCGGGGGCTGCGGCTACTGGGTTGAAGGCTGGAACTCCTGTTGTCGCTGGGGCTGGGGATCAGGCGGCTGGCGCTACTGGGATGGGGATTGTTACTCCGGGTGCGGTTTCGGCAACGATTGGGACTTCTGGAGTTGTGTTTGCTGCTACCGATCGTCCTGCTCTGGATGCTAAGGGACGATTGCATACGTTCTGTCATGCCGTGCCTGGGCGTTGGCATGTGATGGGAGTTACGCAGGCGGCTGGGCAGTCTTTGCGGTGGTTCCGTGATCGGTTTGGATCGGGTGCGGATGATGGGCGTGATCCTTATGAACGGTTGACGGCTGAGGCGGCTAAGGTATCTGTGGGGTCGGATGGGCTTTTGTGGGCTCCTTATTTGATGGGGGAACGCACGCCGCATTTGGATCCCTATGCGCGTGCGGCTTTGGTTGGGTTGACGGCCTCGCACACTCGCGGGCATGTGGTGCGGGCGATTTTGGAAGGTGTCGCGTTTAGTTTGCGGGATTCGTTCACCTTGTTTGCGGAGATGAAGGTGCCTGTTAGCAAGATCCGGCTTGGTGGTGGTGGGGCGCGGTCTCCCTTGTGGCGGCAGATTCAAGCTGATGTTTATGGGCATGAGGTGGAGATTGTGGAGGCTGAGGAAGGGGCGGCTTATGGGGCCGCGATCCTGGCTGGTGTTGGGGCGAAGATGTGGCCAAGTGTCGATGCGGCTTGCGGTGAGGTGGTGAGGGTAGCTACTAAAGTTGCGCCTCAGATTGCGGCTGTGTCGGAGTTGAATAAGAGTTATGCGGCTTATCGGAGGATGTATCCAGCGTTGAAAGCGGTGATGGGAAGTTAGTTCGGTGGGCCTCAGCGGCTAAAGCCGGTTTTCTAGCAACTTGGTAATCGCAGCGCTTAAGCGCTGCGCCACCCAAAGCGATTCACAGTTGCAGGGTTCACAAAAGTGCTTTGGGAACACAAGGTTCCTCGATCGCTTCGCTCCTCGGAATGCAGCGTTTAAGTGGTGGTGAAAGTTTTTGTGAGTATTTAGGCAATTTTCGAATTTGAATTTTTTGGTTTTGAATTTTTCGGGAGGATTTTCTTAATGAAGAGGGATTCGTTTTCGCCTAAGCCGGAGCATAAGTTTACTTTTGGACTTTGGACTGTGGGTAATCGTGGTCGTGATCCGTTTGGGGATTTTGTGCGTCCGCCGCTTTCGCCGAATGAACTTGCAGAGATGCTGGGCGAAGTTGGCGCTTATGGCGTGAACTTTCATGACAATGATCTGGTGCCGATTGATGCTACTCCGGCGGAGCATGACCGGATTGTGCGGGAATTTAAGAAGGCCTGCAAAGAAGCTGGGCTGGTTGTGCCTATGGCTACTGTGTCTCTTTTCTTTCATCCGGTGTTTCGGGATGGAGCTTTTACCGCTAACGATCCGGCGGTGCGGGCTTATGCGGTGCAGAAGACTATGCGCGCTATGGATTTGGGAGCGGAGTGTGGCGCTAAGATTTTTGTGCTTTGGGGTGGACGTGAAGGGACCGAGACTGATGCTTGCCGGCGTCCTGATGAAGCGGTGAAGAGATTGCGGGAAGCGATCAACTATCTCTGCGAATACAACATTGAGCAGAAGTATGGATACAAGTTCGCTTTGGAGTCGAAGCCGAATGAACCGCGTGGGGACATCTATATGTCTACTACCGGGCATTATCTTGGATTGATTCCTACTCTCGACCATCCGGAGATGGTGGGCGTGAATCCGGAAGTGGCGCATGAGCACATGGCTGGTTTGAATTTCACGCATGGCGTGGCTCAGGCCTGGGAGGCTGGGAAACTTTTCCACATTGATTTGAATGATCAGTCGTTCGGGCGGTATGACCAGGATTTGCGGTTTGGGTCGCACAATCTGAAGTCTGCATTCTTCTTAGTGAAGTATTTGGAGGATGTGGGGTATGCCGGGTCGCGGCACTTTGATGCTCATGCTTACCGGACTGAGAATTACGACGGCGTGAAAGATTTTGCCCGCGGTTGCATGAAGACTTATTTGATTTTGAAGGATAAGGCTGCGCGGTGGAATGCCGATAAAGAGATCCAGTCTCTTTTGAAGGACGTTAATTCCGCCAGCACCAAGGGACCCGGCGTTGGGAAGTATTCCAAAAAGGGGTCGGCGGCTTTGTTGGCGCACAGCTTTGATAAGGACGCCATGGCGGGTAAGCGGCTTCCTTATGAGTTGTTGGATCAACTGACTGTGGATATTTTGTTGGGCGCTCGATAGAGTTCCCAACTTTCGGCCTGCGCGGCTGGGTTTCGCGCAGGCCATTTTTTGTGCAAGTTTTTGCCGTTGACCGGGGGTTACGTCTCTGCGGGACTCGGTTTGCTATGCCTGCTATCCCGGCAATGTCGTGCCGGGCTTTCAAATTCCGTTCTCTTCGCGACTGCGACGGATTTAACCTCTAGCAAACTTGGGGACTTGGTAATCTTTCCGCACTTGGGATCGCCTTTATTACCAATCCTGTATTACCGGCACGTGTACTTCTGATAACCCTTCCTACAGGAAACGGCTCTTACCCTGCCCGATGGCTCGCAGTAGTATGCGTTGGGGCTTTACTGCTTTTCTTTGTAAGTTGTTCATTTCTGTAGCGGTCGTTCAGTTGCAGTCTGTTTTGAGAAATTTTGAGAAGGCTTTGAGGACTTCTTTGTGTCCTCGCGCATAAGCTTCGTCGTGTTAGTGCAGTAGCACGATCCCCCAGTACGAAAATTTTTGCAGTTCATTGATACCTGGAGGCAGTTTTATGCTCAGCGGGCTTGAGAAGGTGTGTGCGTTCGGTAAACGGCGGTTGGCTTGGAAAGTTGGCGTCGGTCTTTTGGTCCTCATGACGGTTTCCGGTACGGCGATTTTTGCCGGAAGCAGCGTTCCTACTCCTTTATTAACGCTCGACGAGAGCGGCATTTTAAGTACCTACACGAAGAATCATCGTTTGAATTTGGACAGCGCTTTTTTCAAAAGCCTGGGGACTAACGGGCGGTCCTGCGCTACCTGCCATGCACCGGGGGATGCGTGGAGTGTGACTCCGCAAAGTATTCAGGCGCGATTTCTTATCAGCGCCGGGAGAGATCCGATTTTCCGGCCGGTGGATGGGGCTAACTGTCCTAGCGCGGATGTTTCTACTGTTGAAAAGAGACGGTCTGCGTACAGCATGCTGCTGAAGAAAGGATTGATTCGCGTTTCGTTGGCGGTACCTACGACCGCAGATTTTTCTATTCAGGATATTCAAGACCCTTACAACTGTCCTGAGACCAATAGTGTGACGGCGGCTTTGTATCGGCGTCCGTTGCCCAGCACGAATTTGGGGTTTCTATCTACTGTGATGTGGGATGGACGCGAAACCGTTAAGGGTGCGCCGATTGTGGATGATCTGGCTACACAGGCGATTGACGCGACTTTAGGTCATGCTGAAGCAGCCCAAGCTCCTACGGCGGAGCAGGTAGCGGACATTGTTGCGTTTGAAACCGCTTTGTATACGGCGCAGGTTTACGATATGCGTGCCGGAAATCTTACCGAGCGCGGAGGCAAGGGCGGTCCACAGAATTTGTCGGCTCAGCCTTTTCACATTGGGATCAACGATGTGTTAGGGGCTGATCCTTCAGGAGCGCCGTTTAACCCTGTGGTTTTTAATGGATATGCAGATTGGGCGCATGCTACGGGGCCAAATGCTGCCGCACGCCAGGCTGTGGCTCGTGGAGAAACTCTGTTCAATACTTTCCCGATCACGATTACTGGCGTGGCTGGGCTGAATGATTTGCCGGGGCTTTCTACTGTGAACGGAACCTGTACTTCCTGCCACGATGCGCCGAATGCTGGAGACCATTCAGTTTCATTGCCGGTCAGCATCGGGACTTCGAGTTATCCGGCCGTTCCGGCTTTGAATATTTCTGGCTTGCCGGTCTATACGGTGGCTTGCGCGGATGGATCATCTTTAAAAGTTACCGATCTTGGCCGGGCGATGATCACTGGAAAGTGCTCTGACGTTGGGAAATTGAAGGGGCCGACGTTGCGCGGGTTGGCTGCGCGCGCCCCTTATTTTCATAACGGCGGGGCAGCGTCGCTGCTGGATGTCGTTAATTTTTATAATCAGCGGTTTAAGTTGAACTTGTCGGCACAGCAGAAGTCGGATTTAGTGGCGTTTTTGAAGACGTTGTAATCACCGCGCAAAAGGCGGATGCGGGAGAGCATTCGCCTTTTTCTTCTGCCGCCCCATGGCTGGATGTATTTCTTTCGACTTTTAATTTGTTTGCAGAGTTTTCGAGTGCCGTCCCTGCGGGACTTGGTCGTTGTTCCTCCTTTCCCCGGACTTACGTCCGGGGCTATCGAATTCCGTCGCTTCGCGACTGGTTTCGGTTCGGTGGATACGTTTGTTCTTCTCCATTGCAGTTGAACGAACATAGTTCACTCTTTTCTCGTTTCCTTCCCTGATGAATACAACTCGAAGTGCCGATATAGGAATGCTGAACCTGGCTTCTGGCAGGCGCTTTGACCGTTTTTGGCATCTCATACCTACGTTCGTGGGCTTGTCGGTGGTAGGGCTTGTTAGGACGAGTTTGCGGACGTATGATGGCGGCCCGCCTTTCCCAGGGGCGATGTGTTTCAGGTAGGTGCAAAATGTTGCGTGCTTCTCGAGTGCTTTTAGTTTTGTCTTTATTAAGTGCGATTGGATTTGCTGCCGAGCGGGTGGGTGGACTTCACTCCGCGTCAGCCGGAATTTTTTTGCAGGCGGTAGTGGAGCAATCGGTTTCCATCTCAGCACAACCTGAGTTCACATTATTCGATTCATTTGTGGCTGGCGCGCGGCCGAATGTTCCTGTCACTTTCAAAGCGAAGTGGCTGCGCGGACCTGGATCAGTTGGTATAGAAGTGTTTTCCGGCCCGGAATCAAAACAATTAGTCCCTACCTCTTCAGATACACCCAGTGTTGAGATTCAGTCCGGATCTCTGCCGTCATCTAATAAGAATGATGTGCTGATTATTCGTGCGCAGGCAATTTAGGCTCGTATTTATCGAAATCCGCTTTGGCAATTGGATTTAGTCTTGCTTCCTGTGGCGTCAGGCGGCGCACGATTACGATTACATCCTGTGCCTGATCTTCTTTTTCTGTGGTTACTGACTGCGGAGCTTGCACTGCTTCGAAGAATCCATTGATCAGGAATTGACTGGGAACGATGCCGAACTGCCACTCTTTGTGCTTCCTGGAGCGGTAGAGGAAACGACCATCGCCATCGGTGAAGACGATATCGTTGCCGATTTGTACCGCGGCCCCGGCAATAGCTTTTCCTTCCTGATCTTGCACGATTCCCCGCACCAAGTACTTGGGGAATTTGTAACCGTCGCCCTGCGATCCCATGCCAGGGAATAATCCACCGTAGCGATACAGATAGGTTGTGGCGCCGATGGAGTAACGCGTGCGGCCATCCGGAGCGAGGCTTGAAGTCAGGTTCAAAGCAAGCGGACCTGCAACCTTGACACTGGCATTCAATGACAACGTTTGCTGGAATGGCTTGTCGGTGCGGAAGGCCAGGTATTGTGTCTGGTAGTCGAGGCTTACATTGAAGCGGTTGGTGATGAAGCTTCCACCATAAGCCAGGGCAAACTGATTATTTGTGTAGGTCAATACCTGCAACAGACTGAAACGCGGCGTAATGGTTTCACGGAATGTGCCGTTCACCATGGAATCGGGTTTGCGGGTCCCACTTTTACTGACGAAGTAATTGGCGCTTACATCGAGAAACCGATTGAATCTTTGCCCAGCAAAAAAGTTTGTACCCCAGGAATTTTCTCCGGAGAAGCGTGAGGTATAAAACGCTGAGCCGAAGTAAGTCTTGCCGACCTGAAAGTTGCCGCCGATCTGGTCCATGCTGGCACGAGCGTATGGGCTGCCTATCGCCAACGGCTGAAGCAGGTTGCGATGTGAAGCGGTGATGTTGTCGTTGCGCGTGAAATGATATGTGGCTTCCAGGTTCTCGCGCTCCGGTTCGGAGTTTTCCAGTGACGGGATCGTGACGCGACGAAAGTCCGGGTTCACGTAGGCATAGCTGGCGCGAAGGCTCAGTTGCTGGAGTTCTGCATCAACTGCCATCGCCATGTATGGCTTGCCTGATCCCATGCCCGCAGTCGCTGATGCCTTCAGCCACTTTTCGGGATTCCATTCGAGACCTTGAAGTGCCGTGCTCTTGCGAGAAAAAATATTTCGCGAAAAGAATTTTAGATTTTTCGATAGTGTTTGGTGGTAGAAGAACGCTCCTGCTGGATCTTCGGAGCGTGCCGCCTGAAAGAAGCCGCTTCCCATCCACTGCGAGGTGACGCCGCCTAACAGGTAGAAACCTGAGTTTTCATACTCGTGAGAAATTCCTACGCCGCGAGCAGAGAAATATGATGTATTGCCGAAAACATCTGTTGGCAAATCGAAACGGACAGTGTCATCTCCGGTGATGACGGTGTAGCCCATCACTTTGGTACGGGCTACTGCACCCATGAGGAAGTGGCCCTGATACATGCCTGCGCCGAAGCTGCCGTCGTAGTTGGGGGCTTTGATCGACACGGTGCCGCCGTCCGAGTTGAATAGCGTGGAGGTGCCGCCGTCGATTTTAAAAATTTGCGCTGAAGCTGACGCGACCAACACCAGTCCCAACAGCAGGAACCAACCGAATTTGAGCGAATGAAGCATCCTTACCTAGCTACTGCGGCGTTAAGTTTTGGACCTTCTCCTCAACTTTAAAATTTGCGAATTGCAGTACTACGCCGGTCGGTGGTTCGCTCTGTTCCAGTACGATTTCCATAATTCGTTTGCGGTGCGGGAAGATGGGAAATCCTGGTGCTTCCTGTTTTTTCTTGCCGAAATCCACTAACGTTTGCTGTACACGGCCAAAACTTTCGCTGGTGTTTTCCACTTCGACGATCAGCTTTTTCTCCGCGGGTTTGAATTCGAGGCGGTCCACCTGAATATCAGCTTTAGCTAAACCTTTCTTGGGTAGCAGATAAACCGTGTGAGGCAGTTCCAGGCGAATGTTCATACCCTGCTGGCTGCGGAAAGGAAACCCACTAAAAGCTGCGTAGAGGACAAACCACGCTGGGGCATCCTGTGTATCCGCTTCGTAGAACACGTAGTACGACTGTTGTGGCGGAATGCGGAAGCTGGTGGTGGAGAGCTTCAAGTGAATAGTGGAATCGAGTGTACGGTAGCTGATCTCGCCGGTTTCCGAGACGGTGAAGCTTTTGGGCTCGAGAACTACGTTCAGCGGAGTGAGGCTGTCGTTGTAGTACTCGACACGGCCCTTGGCTGGATTGCCGAGTTCCGAGATCACTGGTTTTACGGTTTGTGCGGGGAGTGCCGCCGTCATCAGAAGCAAGCCGCCCAAAAATGTCTTAACGAATTTCATATTCATGTTTCTCCACAATTCCTGGTTCAAAGTATTTGTGCCCGAATGCTCACATTTACCGAAATCGAAAGCGCTGCGGACGGGATGTTTCCGCCCGGGCCGGTCAAAGCCGCAGTGGCGTTGGCGAAGTAGCAGTAGACGGTCAGGTCACCACCGCCGCGGCCGATTTTGTTCCAAGTTGTCGTGGTTACCACGGCGTTGCTGCCGGGATTGGTCGCGCTGCCTTTGGTCAATGCGAAGTTGACAGCGTGCGTGTTGACTGCGACAGTCAGCGTTTGCGCTTTGGCACCTTGCGCCAGGGCAACGAGCGCGAAGGGAAATAGGACCATCGCGGAAAATCTTTTTCGAATTACGTGCATTCCACCACTCCTACCAGGAGCCTTTTAAAAACTAAGGAGCTTGCGCCCGAATGTTCAGGGTCCCGACGTAAGTTCCTGGCGGCAGGCTGGGTAGAGTCGCTCCGCTCAGGTCAATGTTGAAGTTCATGGTGTCGTTATGGGGTGAACCGAACCCAGGAAACCATGTGAAAAAATTTGAGATACGGATGCCGGCATTGGCTCCGCCAAACGGCTCGGTGTTTACCAGCGGCTGAAATCCTCCGCCGTTGGTAGAAATCTGGAACGCGGAAGACGGAATGTTATTGCCCGCGTTAGTCAGCGCGGCCGCTGAATTGTTGAAATAGGCGTATACGTTGACCGTTTGCAAAATACAACCACAGGTTGTCGTAATGGTTACCGAATTACTCCCTGGATTGTTATTGCTGCCAGCCGTCAAATTGAAATTCGCTGAATTGGCGGACAGTGCCACAGTGAGTGTCTGAGCCTCGGCGCACACTGATCCCATCGTCACCAGCGTGATGGTCAAAAGCAGATTGATCAGTTGTAACCGTTGCATTTGTTCGTTTCCCATCTCCAGTGGCTTCTCCACTGTTGAGATCACTTCTTAAACTTTCTCCGGCCACTTACGGCGTGGCCTGGGCTTGAATGCTCAACGTGCCGTTGTAGCCACCGGGGGCCAGAGTAGGCAGCGTGCCGCCGGACAGGTCAATGGTGAATGCCAATGTGTCGTTGCGATTCGATACACGATTCGCGTTGGTGATCGCCTGAGTAAACAACTGCAAGCCCGCCGTAGCTCCACCGAAAGCAACAGTGTTGACGAGCGCGTTAGAGGCACCGCCATTTACCGAAATCTTGAATGCCGATGAAGGGATGTTGCCTCCCGCTCCGTTCGTCAACGCCGTGGCGGCAGCAGCAAAATACGCATAAAGCCTGACCGTGTTGCGTCCTGAATTGAGCGCCCAGTTGGTGCTCGCGGTAATTATGGTGTTGCCAGGGTTGTTGGCAGCGCCGGGGGTCATGCTGAACGTGACCACGTTTCCGGACAAATTAACGGTCAGCGATTCGTTAAGAGTCGCGGTCAAAGTGACGGTCTGTGTATTGGAGTTCACCTGAGCAGAGGCAACTGCCCCTGCAATAAACACCAATAGTGTTGCTATAGAAAGCCGCAAAAAATGCGCGAAATTCGAGTGCATCGAAGTGTTTCCTCTCACCATTTGGTACAGCATTTTCTTTCAGTTACATCTCGCGATGGAGGCTGGGGGCATCGCGTACTGGGTCTTGCTCACTGGGTCTTGCTGTTACTGGGTCGTTCTACTCGGGTCTTGCACTACTGCTCGGGTCAAATCTTTTTGTTACTCCGACAAAGGTGGAGGGCTAGTGCCCTCCCCACCTTTGCCATGTCTTGCAACTGCGTACTTCAAGGCCTAGCAAACTCTGACTACGGAGTAGCCTGAGCTGCGATGTTTAAGGTACCGGTGTACAGACCGACTGGAAGAGTCGGCAACGTACCACCGGACAGATCGATCTGGAACGCCAGGTTGTCGCTGCGGTTGGAAACGCGATTGGCAGCGGTAATGGCTGTTGCTGCTCCCAACTGCAAGCCGGCGTTAGCAGCAGCTCCGGGCACCGGAACGGTGTTGACGAGAGCATTGAATGCGCCCGCGCCACCGACCTGAATCTTGAATGCCGAAGACGGAATGTTGTTTGCACCCTGGTTCAATGCAACCGCGGCGCTGGTGAAGTAGGCATAGAGCGCTACCGAAGTGCGGCCGGCTGCCAAGCTCCAGTTGGTGGTCGCAGTGATACCGGTGCTGCCGTTGTTGGTGGCAGAGCCGGGCGTCATGCTGAAGTTCACAGTGTTGGCGGACAGGCTGACCGTCACCGCTTCATTCAGAGTTGCGTTCAAAGTGATGGTCGGCGCATTCGAGTTGAGCTGTGCCGAGGCCAATGTGGACGCGACAGCGATGACCATAACGATCACGGCTACGCGCGCCATATTTTTGGTCGCGAATTTCATATTTATTGTTTTCCTCTCTCCCGTTTGGTACTGCTATCGCCGCCGTGCGCAGTGCACTGCCATCTCAATTCCGAGAGCTCACGGAAGCGCTAGTCCGCATTATTCGTTAAAGCTGGATTAGAACAACGGTACTGAAGTAATCCGCTGCTTCCAAAAATTGGACAGAGCCAAATGTGGAAGGGCAAAGACTTAGCTCAGAAGATTAGGATTTGATCAATTTCTGGACAAAGTTTGGCTTCTACTGATTGATTACTTTGGACTTGGAGTAATTGGACGCTTTTCAGGTGGAATTAAATGGCAGGAGGTGGATTGCGACTGGAGGTAGCGGAACACGCTACTCCTGTGCGGTTACGTTTGTCATGAGGGCGCTAGTCGATCTGCCGTTTCAGGCTGCGGAGGTTGCGCAAAGCATCTTCCAAGGTCAGGTGCTCCTGGGTGGTGTTTTTTTGCAGGAGGAGTTCGTTGATCCGCTGCTGGATCGCCTGATGAGCAACGTCAATTTTCTGAGGGAGATGGGCACGGTCTAGCTCCATCAACGCACTTCGGTAGAGTTCGACCCAGTCTTTCTGATCGTCAGCTGCCATAGGGGCGTGCAAATGGTGGAAACGCTGGACGACTCCCCAGCTTCGAGAGAATAACGAGATGGTTTTGAAACTGTCGGTTCGATAACGAACAGAGGCGGCCCGATTTCAGGTTCCCGGTTCTGAGTTAGCGTAAGCTGAATCGGCCGCTGATCTGGCGCATGGCGCGGTAGCACTCGCAGGTGGCTTGTTCCAGGCCTTTGCGGTTGACGATTCTCACGCTGCCCCGGCAGTTTTCGATCACGCCGGCGCGCTGGAGAATACCGGTAGCCAGGCTGACACTGGGACGTCCCGTGCCCAGCATTTGGGCTATGAATTCGTGAGTCACTGGCAGGACTTTGGCTTCTACCCGGTCCTGACACATGAGGAGCCACCGGGCCAATCGCTGCTCGATTTCGTGAAGGCGATTGCAAGCCGCGATTTGAGCTACCTGTAAGCCTCGCATCAATACATAACGATTGGTGATTAACTGCAAGTCCGGCGCGTGGGGAAGAATTTTCTCCAGCATTTCGGCGCGGATGCGCAGGCCACTGCCGGGAATCTGCATGATGGCGCGGTATGGTTCGCGGCCAAGGCCTACGGCCAGTGGGGTGCCGATGATTCCCTCTTTCCCGACCATGGCGATTTCTACACTACGGCCATCGCTAGTGATTACTACCATGGAAGCGAGGCCGCCGTTCAGGAAATAGGCGTAACGGATTTTTTCGCCCGCATCGTGCAGGATCTGACGGTGGTCCAGTTCAATCGGTTCGAGGTGCGGACGGAGGCGTCCGAATTCTTCGAGTGCTACTGTCAGTAGAGGCACGTTCTTCACCGGTTGTCCGGTGAGATCAGTGCGAAGCCCGACGCGCGTGACAGATTTATGCTTTCTGTCAGTGAGACCCAGGTTCTCTTTCACAATCCTCACTGTGGGACATAAAAAAACGCACTAAAACCGACAGCATTCTTTCTAATTTCAGGTGCGCGTAGGTTATGCGCGGTGGGAGGATGCTGTCAGTTCGACAACGAACGGAAAAGACGGAGGACTCGGTGTAGTTACTTCAGCCCGAGCCCGCCGTTGAAGTGCTGGATTACGCGGTAGCATTCGCAGGCCGAGTCTTCGAGAGCCTTGCGGTTGATGACCTTGATGGTGCCGCGGATGTTTTCAATGTACCCTGCGTGTTCGAGCATTCCTACAGCTAAGCTCACGCTGGGGCGCCCCGTACCCAGCATTTGCGCCAGGAATTCGTGAGTGAGGTAGAGCATTTCCGAATCTACGCGGTCCTGGCACATCAACAACCAGCGAGCCAGACGCTGTTCCAGTTCGTGCAGCCGATTGCAGGCGGCTACCTGCGCCATTTGCAATCCCTGCATCAGAACAAAACGCGTTAGAGCCAACCAAAGGCGGGGAGTATGCGCCAGTTGACTGGTCAGGCGTTTGGCGTCAATTGCTATAGAACAACCCGGAATTTGCACGACGGCATCGTAAGGAGCCCGTCTTAACCCTACTGCCAGAGGTGTACCGACCATTCCTTCTTTACCGACGATACCCACTTCTACGCTTCGTCCGTCGGTGGTACTGACCACCAGAGAAACCATTCCGTCATTCGGGAAGTAGGCTGTATCAATTTGATCTCCCTGAGTGTGGAGTATGCGATGGTGTTCGAGGTCTACAAATTCCAGATAAGGACGAATAAGGTTGTATTCTCGGTCGGGGATAGAAAGGAGAAGTACATTTTTGACCGTTCGGCCAGTAGATTCAGTGCGCGTGCCAGGTCGAAGCGGGATTAATTTAGGTTTCACACCAGTAACAATGTTTGAAGTTGCCATATTTCACACCTCCGAGGCCGCCTTCCGTGCGTACGTACGGCCCCGTAACAACACCGAAATGAAGATCGGAAAGCCATTAAATTTTGCCGACGAAAAATAGATGCAAAAAAAACGGGCCTCGGTGGCCCGTCTTTATTCCGTAAATTTGCCGGGGGAAAGATGTACGACTTTAGGCGCGTGCAACCGCGGTGGAGGCTGGCTCCGGAGCCGGCGTTGAAGACTTAACTTCCTTCTCCTCGCCGTTGACCTTCTGTCCGGCCTTGCGGATGTCGATTCCACCCTTGAAGAAGGCGCCGTCTTCGATCGAGATTCTGGCGGCCACTACATCACCGGTAAGGGAGCCGTCGCTGCGGATGTCTACGCGGTCGCTGGCAGTCAGGTTACCGCGGACTTTGCCCAGCACTACGATTTCGCGGGCATTGATGTTGGCCGAGACTACGCCATTGCGGCCGACGGTGACGCGGTTTCCGGCCAGGTTGATCGAGCCTTCTACGCGTCCGTCAATGTACAGTGATTCGGATCCGGTCACCTCGCCTTTAATAACGAGAGACTTGCCGATGGTCGCCTGGTCCGCGGTCGCACTGGACATCGGACGTGGCGCTGCCGGTGCTTCGCTGACCGGAGAAGTGGTCGGGGGCATGCTTGGGCGCTCCTGTTCTACCGGACGAGCCGGGGTGGTGTTGGGTTGATTGGTTGGTTTCCACATGACAAAAAATCCTTTCGGAATAAGTTGCTGCTTAAATTATTTCGGAATCTCAGGCGATTGTACTCCGGGAATTGCAGATTTGTTGAGGAAATATAGGGATTTTTTGGGTGTTCCCACTCGTGCAATAGGTAGGGCAGGGTGTACTTGTGTGATCTTTCTTGGAGTGGGGTGCTGGGTGTAGACGCCGGTTTTTTTGGACGAACTAACAAAACTTAAGGGTGCAGCACAGCGAAGGGGAACTGAGTGGGACGGAGTCAGGTATCCTTAGAGCATCTTCTCTGAGGGAATTTATGACTACACACTTTGTGGCTGGGCGGCCTGAAGCGTCGGAGCATTCCGCATATTTTGGACGTTACACTTCCTTGATTTCTGATCCGGATATTCTGACTGTTTTGGAATCGCAGTGGAAAGAGACTGCGGCTTTGCTGCGAGGGCTTAGCGAAAAAGACGGTGGGTTTCGTTATGCGCCGGACAAGTGGACGGTGCGGGAAGTTGTTGGGCACATGAATGACACAGAACGGATTTTTGCTTATCGAGCTTTGCGGATTGCTCGGGCAGACAAAACTCCGCTGGCAGGGTTTGAGCAGGATGATTATGTGCTCGCGGGTGGATTTGAAAAACGCACGCTGACAGATCTGCGTGAGGAGTTTGATGCCATTCGCAAGTCCACTTTATTTTTGTTTGGCGGACTAGAGGAAGTTGCGTGGACGCGACAAGGTACTGCCAGCAATAACACTGTTAGTGTTCGTGCACTGGCTTACATGATTGCTGGACATGAGCTACATCACCGGCGGATTTTGTTGGAGAAGTATTTCCCGTCTCATAAGCTGAGTGCGTAATTCCCTTCTCCATGGTCTCGGACTCAGTCATTCTCAAAAAAATCGAACGGCAGCCCAAGCACGCGGCGGGATTTAAACAACTCGTGCGCGAGCTTGGCGTGCACGGGGATGAGCGCAAGCAACTGCTGCGTCGGTTGGAGAAACTTGTTTCGAGTGGTCAGCTGTTGCAGGTTGGCGGCGGGCGCTATGCGATTCCCCAGGCTTCGGCGGGGAAGAATATGGTGATTGGGAAGTTGTCCATGCATCGGGATGGATATGGATTCGTTACTCCCGATCCTACAGCGATGGATGAGCGGCCGAAGGCGCGGATTACGGGGGATGTTTTTATTCCGCCTCCGGCTGTGGGTGCGGCTATGCATGGGGACCGCGTGCTGGTTGAGATTGGCGCGTTTCGTCCGGATGGCCGGGCTGAGGGGCGGATCCTGCGGACGGTGAACCGGGCACATCCGACTGTCGTTGGGGTTTTTCATTATGGACGGCGTGAGAATTATGTTCGACCGATTGATCAGAAAATCGCTGGCGAGATTGTGATTCCCCCTGGATTCGAAAACCCCGAGAACCTTTTAACCACAGAGAACACAGAGGAACGGCCACAGAGGAAAGCCAAATCAACAGATCGCGTTTTGGGTAATGAAGCCGCCAGACATGTGGATGTTGAGAACCTTGAGAATGTTGTTGTTGATGTCGAGATCACGTCCTGGCCTACAGGCACGCAGAATCCTCGTGGGCGGGTGATTGAGATTCTTGGATATGAAGACGATTTCGGGGTTGATGTGGAGATCATCATTCGCAAGTTTCATTTGCCGCATCACTTCCCTGCTGAAGTTTTGGAGGAAGCGCAGAATGCTTCGGCCACCATTCCTTCTGCTGAGGTGAAGCGGCGGCGAGATTTTCGGCAGACTCCTATTGTCACGATTGATGGGGAGACGGCCCGGGATTTTGATGATGCGGTTTCTGTGCGTAAGCTGGAGAACGGGAATTATGAGTTGCAGGTGCATATTGCTGATGTCTCGCACTATGTGACGGATGGTTCGGCCCTCGATGACGAAGCGCGGTTGCGCGGGACTAGCGTTTACTTTCCTGATCGCGCTGTCCCGATGTTGCCTCTGGAACTTTCTACTGACATCTGCAGTTTGCGGCCTCGTGTTGACCGCTTAGTGATGTCCTGCGTGATGGAGATTGATCATCGTGGGGAGATTGTTGGCTATGACTTGTCTGAGGGGATTATTTGTTCGGCAGAGCGGATGACTTATACAGCCGTGAACGCAGCGCTCGAAGGAGATTCCGTCGCGCGGCATCGGTACAAGGATTTAGTTCCGATGTTCGAGATGATGCGCGACCTGGCTTTGATTTTGCGCCACAAGCGGGAGCGGCGCGGGTCGATTGATTTTGATTTGCCTGAGGCGGTGATTGAGTTTGATGAACTTGGGATGATGAAGGGCGTTACGCGTTCGGAGCGGAATATTGCGCACCGCCTGATTGAAGAGTTCATGCTTTCGGCGAATGAGTGCGTGGCTGGCTATTTGGAGAACAAGCGGATCGCTTCGATCTATCGCATTCACGAGAAGCCGGATGCGAAGCGCGTTTATGACTTCGAGGTGATCGCGGCTACATTTGGATATTCGCTGGGCGTTGGTGCTTTGCCGATTCAGCGGGTACAGATGAAATCCGATCGGCGGGCTAACTATGGGACTGGGAAGCGTGCTCCGGCGATTGAAGTTCCCAAAGATGTGCACATAACTCCACGGATGTATCAGAAACTGACCGAGAAAATTGCCGGGAAGCCGGAGGAGCGGATCCTCTCTTATTTAATGTTGCGGTCTTTGCGCCAAGCGCGGTATTCGGAGGAGAACTCGGGGCACTTCGCGCTGGCCGCTACCTCTTATACGCATTTCACTTCGCCAATTCGCCGGTATCCGGATTTGATTGTGCACCGAATTTTGCGGGAGGTTTTGCGCGAGGCTTCGGGCTCTCAAAAAGTAGAGCAGCATGAAACGGCTTCTCCCTGGTCGAAGCGGAGGGAGCATCATGCGCCAGAGCCGATGGGTGGACCGATTCCTCTGGAAGAACTGCACAAGATTGCCGAGGAATCGAGCCAATCGGAGCGGCGGGCTGATGAGGCTGAGCGCGAACTGATGGAGTGGAAGAAAGTTAAGTTCATGCAGGACCGTGTCGGGGATGAGTTCGACGGTTTAATTATCAGCGTCACTAAGTTTGGATTCTTTGTTGAGCTGACCGATCTGTTTATTGAAGGCCTGGTTCCTCTCGCTTCGCTGGAGGATGACCGTTATACGTACCACGAAAATACTCGTGAGATCATTGGACAGCGAAGCCGGAAGATTTATTCTCTGGGGCAGAAGGTGCGGGTGCTGGTGGACCGGATTGATCCGGTAGAGAAGAAGATAAATTTCGCGGTGATTGAGGAAGCTCCGAAGAAAACCCGGCGGAAGAAATAGATCAGCTATTTCTGTAGAAACTTCGTCTAACCTGCCAATATGCGCCGGGCTTTGATTCTCTGGCTACTTAGCAGTCCTGCTCTGTTGTGCGCTCAAAATAGGAACTCATGCCGCGCCTTTACTTTGACCGGTGAACTTGTTGCCAAGGCAAGTTTTGAACGCGTCATCGGCAACGGCCTCTCCTTTCAGCTAAAACCGACTGGACTTGGGGCCAAAGGGCAGCTCGATGGCTGGGAGATTTACATCGTACGTCCTGAAGCGGTGGATCAAGATTACATTTATCCAGTGAATATACCGCTGCGGTTTAATGGCGTTCAGATACTAGGCGCCAGTTATAACGATGATGCCAAGGCTTCCCTTGAGCGCCCTCATGAAATGTGGTTTCTGGTAAATAAAGCGGACTATGACAAAATGTCGCCTGTGTTGAACAATGCACTATGGCCTTACATGTCGCCGCATCCAGACAAGGTTCGAGATGAGTTTTTTGCAGTTTTGAAAATGGTTGAAACTGGATGGCTGAAATTTACTGTATTGAACTATGATCTTGCGGCTGATGCGGATTCGGTTAAGAGGATTAAGTTTCAGGTCGATTTCAATGTTCCGCGGAGCTTCCGGCTCGCTCCTAAATTGAATTCTTCCGCTGCGACTTGTTCGGCCCATCCGCAGTGAAACCCCTTCGCAAACCTTAATAAGTTATATCGGTACGAATTCACAGGATGCCCACCCTTTGAAAACCGCAAAGGGCGGGCATCTTTAGTTTTATTGGTTTAGTGTTTGGGGATGATCTTGGCGGCGAAGGATTGCGCTACTATCTTTCCGTTCCTGACTACAAACGTGTCGGTGGCGATTTCGTAAATATTGTCCGCTGTCTCTGCACTCCACAGGATGTAAGCGTATTCGCCTTCTACGGATTGCTCATGCATCGAAAACGTCGCGCCAGGCTTGGCAAACTCGGCAAAGATCGCCTGAAAAAAGGCTCGCGTGTGGCGGAATCTTTTAGCGGGCCGCCTGGGATGAACAACACTGCTTCCGGTGTGTAGTCAGCAAGCAAGGTATCGAGATCCTTTTTGAAGAACGACTGTAGATGTTGATCGACAATGTCTTTTGTAGTTGGCACTTTCATCTCCTCGGCATAAAAACTTAATGAACGAGGTCGATTGTGCTTTATGACTAAGGCCTGCACTTGTCCGGACGTCTGAGTTTCTTGCTTCAGGTGCGCCTACTGTTTGAGTAATTTGATTAAGAGTCCAGAGATATTTGCTGGCAGATACTTCGGCGGTCGTCCGGTGATCATTGCCAGCTTCAACGCAGGGCTGGAGAAGCTCCACCAGAACTCTCTCTCTCAGAATTTTTCTACTGGTAGCGGGACTAGTTGAGCTAGTTTTCGTTTGCGCCAGACAAGAAGCAGTCCGCTGCCGATCATTATTAGCCCGAGACACAACCCCAGCCAGACCCCCAGCGCCCCCCAACCCAGTTTGAAGCCGAGTGTGAATGCCAAGGGGAGTCCAATAAACCAGTAAGCTCCGAGGTTTGCCAGCATGGGCGTGCGGGTGTCGCCTGTACCGCGGAGGGCGCCGGTCGTGCAGATTTGTATTCCGTCGAATAGCTGAAAAGCGGCAGCTACTAATAGGAGAGTGCTGCCGACTTCGATCACTGTGGGATCGGGAGAGAAAATTCTTGCCAGAGTTTTGGAGAAACTGACAAAGACTATGGCGGAACAAGTCATAAAGCCTGCGCCTAGAATGATCGCGGACCATCCGGCGCGGCGGGCGGCTTCGGGATCGTTGCGACCGATTTCCTGGCCTACGCGGACTGCGGCGGCGGAACTGATTCCCAGCGGGACCATGAAGGTCAATGAAGCACAACTTAGTGCGATTTCGTGTCCGGATAATGCCATTGGGCCCATGCGCGCGCACATGGTTGTGGCAACCGTGAAGGCGCCGATTTCGAATAGGATTTGCGAGGCGGCGGGGATTCCTAAGCGCAGTAGTTCGATCATTCTTTTCAGGTCGAGCCGGATTGCTTCTTTCCAACCTTCCAATTTTCGTTTTGATTCAACCCATATTAAGGTGATCACCAGAACGAGCATGAGGTAGACGCGCGCAATTGCAGTGGACCATCCGGAACCGACTATGCCCATCGCCGGGAAACCGAGGTGGCCGTAGATGAGCGCCCAGTCTCCGACGATATTGATCAAATTGGCGGACAGGAACGCAAACGTGATCGGATGCACTACGTTCACTGCTTGCAGATAACGGCGCAGGGCGAAGTAGATCAACAACGGCAAAGATCCCCAATTGAGAGCACGGAGAAACGGCGTCATGGGACCGACGAGTTCGAGACTGATTCCGAACTGGCGCATCAGGGCAGGCCAACCGAGAACGAGCAGCATCAACGCTGGCGTGATGATTAGCGCCAGGAATAATCCATTCATTAATGTGTGGCGTGCGTCTTTGAGATCTTCGCGGCCGAAGGCTTGGGAGACGAAGGTGTCCATGCCGAGCAGCAGTCCGGCGGCGAAGATTGCCAGCATGTTGTAGAGAGTTTCTCCGAGTCCGGTTGCGCCGATGGCGATGGCGCTATTGGGGAGGCGTCCGACCATGATGGTGTCGACGATGCCCATGAACATCCAGCCGAGTTCGGCGAAGGCGAGAGGCAGGGCGAGGCGCAGCGTCGGGGCAAACTCCTGACGGAGGGATTTCGCGGGCTGGAGAGAAGGCTGGGACATTCAGGGATGGCTCTATCTTAATGCGTTATTTAGTAGATGATCGGCAGCTTGAGAAGAAACAGAATTGGTGTGGAGTAGTGTAGAATTTGTAGGTCAACCCTGTCCGCCGGAGTGTCTGGCGGAATCCTTCCTTGTCGGGACGTGGCTCAGCCTGGTAGAGCACTCGCTTGGGGTGCGAGGGGTCGGCAGTTCAAATCTGCCCGTCCCGACCAATTACTGACATCGTTAGCAATACACGAAATAGTGTGTGCAACCGTTCAGATGCAGAGGGATTTCCCTTGCGTATGTAGTCAACAATAGCCGCGAAATCGGTGGCAGCTTCGGGAGACCAGCGAACAGTCATCAGGATCGGAGAATGCGCTCCATCTGGCGGCGCACTTCTTCATGCGAAACGGACTTACCATCATTCAGGGAGGAGAGGCCTTTGTTCACCTCGCTTTTAAAACCATTCATCGTGATCAAGGTAGTTTGCCACCAACTCTTGCACGACTTGGTTTGCTCCTTTTCCGGTTTCCGAAGCGATTCGGTTTAACTTGCCCTCAAGCTCAGGCACTAAAGAAATTTCCATAGCTTTATTGTAGGGCTGGAGCCCTGAATGTCCAGTCAAAATTGAGTTTGGGGCCGACTTCTGCGCATTTTCGGTAGTGCTCTAGTTGGGTGAAACTGATTCGTATCAGGATATGGCTTCAGCCATATCGTCACAGTAAAAACTTGGACGGGCTTTAGCCCCAGGCTTTAACTCCAGCGCCTGAAGGCGTCCTTTTATGGTTTCTATACGGCAGGCCTGAAGGCGCTGCCCTGACACGAATCGTTCTTAACAAACTGCACCCAGTTAGCCAATCCCTAAATCGAAAACGCCGGATTGCCTTCGATCACCTTCTGCTCAAGCTTCGGACGTTCCTTCGTGCTCCACAGCCTTGCAGTGTGTCGAACGCGATAGAGCATAGGTCCGCCATCTGGCTGCTCATGGCGAACGATGGGACGCGGCACGCAGACGAATTCCGTTTCCAGCCGGTCGGCTGCTGCGTGCACGACCGCATAGCCATGACCGCCCATATCAACAAATGACAGGTGTGGTGACAAATCGCGATTGGAAAGCTGGCGTGCTTTCCGCACGTCACCGGTCTTCGCATATTCCAGGCAAGAGCGAACACCGTGACGCACCAGCATATTGATAGTGGGTTGCGGACGGTTGTCAGGACTTTGCGCGATGAACAGAGGCTGAAGCGGATCCTCTTTATGCTGGCTATGTTCCATCGCCTCCACCGTTCCCGGCGCGGAGATTGATCCAGTCACAAATGCCACACCCACGGGATCAAAAGACTTCGGCGGAAGCGACTTCGCTGATAAACCAGCCCAGAAACTGTGCGCATCGCCAGCCACCGTGGCGAAGCCGGTGATTTCGTGCTGGCGAATGAAATCGTAGATCTCTCCGCGCTCCTGACAGGCACTAGCGAAGTCGACGCCGCCGAAGCTGGCATACCCGGCGCCGGGCCACGCGCTGGCAACCATCCCGGGAGGAAGGTTCTGCGGGTCGGCGCGCATATCCAGAGTCGAAGTTGTGCTGCCCCAGATTTTCCAGGTCGCTTTCGAATTTCGCAGCTGTTCGAGAAACCACGCTTTCTGCTCGGCTCCGAGAATGGTCTGCGCGGTATCCGCCTTGCGGAGGTTCGGGACCTGCTTGTCCCCGAAACGAATGGTGTCGGGCGGTTTGCCTCCGTTGTAATCCCGTCCGCCATCGAGAATCTCGATCACCTCCTCGGGAATGAACTCCGAATGGTCCTTGTTAAAAAATGCTGCGTCATCGAATTTGGTTCCGGGGTTCTCCGAACGGTAGCTTCGCTCGTCGGTGATAATCAGTTCCACGTTCCGCCCGCAGCGTAACGCTCTGTAGCCTCTAAGGCTGTTAATCGCTGCCAGGTTATTCGGTTCTTGTCCGAGACCGTGGTCGTCAAAGTTCGTCACTGCGGTATCAGCAACCGTCGGCGGAATGAAACGTTCAAGCGAGGGTCCGCCACTCTTCACCATGCGCGCCGGCTGATACTCAAAAAATGCCTGCATGGCTGCGACTTTGCGCGTCTGCGCCGGACGCGTTTTGCCGTCGAACACTTGCAGGGATTGCCATCCTTGCCAGCTGAACTCATGGTTGTCCCACATAGGAACAAAGGGCCAGCGAGCGCGCGCATCCTGCAAATCCGGATCATGCAGGTAGGCGCGATACACGGCGCGGTAGTCACCCACGTTGACCGGGATATGGAAATCGTCAATTTTCTCTCCCTGAGGATAGCGAACAAGTTCCCTGACCTTGCGGTCGTAGTAAGTGGCGCGGTCCTCCGGATACCAAACCAACTCGTAGAAGAAGTCGCCCAGGTGCAGGACGAAACTGAGCCGATCCGGCTCGGCAGCACGCTCATCCTCGAAGATCATTCTTCGATACGCGTTCATCGCTCCGAGGTTCGCGTTCTGACAACTGACGAACGCGAAGTGTACCGGCCGGGAATCATCATCGGCAGGCGCGGTGATGGTGCGGCCGAGGCGGCTGCCATTACCCTCAGGATCAGTAAAGCGATACCAATAGACCTGGGCCGGCTTCAGTCCTCCGACCAGCACGCGACAGGTCCAATCCGCGTCAGCAGAAATTGAAACCTTCTGTGTCGCGATCACATGCTGGAACGTCTGGTCGAGCGCCACTTCGACGGTCAGTTCCTCGGCGGATTTAGGCTGCGGAGCGCGTCGGGTCCACAGCAAGACGCTGTTGCTGTCGGGGTCGCCGGAGGCTACACCTTCCGGGAAAAGATCGCGACGTTCGCTCCAGGAAATCTTCGAGAGAGTCGTGAATGAGCGAGCCCAGGCGGCTTCCACACCGAAAATTGCGGCCATGGCCAGAAAATCGCGACGGCTGATATTTCCCATGCTGTAACTCCTTCTTTCCGCTGCAAGGCCTAACGCACACCGAGATGAGACGTCTCGTCCCAAATAGTGAGACGAATATTTCGGCCAACTGTCTTGGACGGTCCAGCGCTGCGAGCGTTATCACAAGATCTTGCCTATTGAGTTGAGGCCTCGCAAGGTGTCCTATCGTGACCTAAGTTACTCGCCGTTTTGAGAGATACCACCGCGCCCAACGAAGCTGCCTCTCAATAGTTAGCGAAACATCGCAAATTACACTCGCTGAAACAGCCAGTTCAAAATTGTTGGGATTCAATGCGTATCCCCATTCAAGCCCGAACCAGGCTTTGAATCGGCCACCGTCCCGTCATCCTGACGCAAGGTGTAGTATCCATCCTGTCGCGAGGAACTCTTCCGCGCGAAGCAAAGGAGATTTTAATGTCTAAAGTGCATCTCTCGCGTCGTTCGTTGTCTAAGTCGCTACTCGCTCTTCCCTTTGCACTGGCGGCGCAAGCGCAGTTAGCGCCGAATGCCGACGTTGCGAAGGTGGCCGCTGGGGCGGACCGTTCCAACAAGGTCATCAAGCTGCCCGGTGGCGATCTCGTCTACGTGAAGGTGGGCAGTCGGGATTCACAAGGCGCGCTCTTTATGACCGAACAACCGATCACCCGGCGGGGAGCAGGGCCGCCGAAGCATTATCACGAAGCGCAAGACGAGTGGTTCTATTGTCTGGCCGGAGAGTATGTGGTCGAGATTGGCGACAAACGTTTCCGACTTGCTGCGGGTGATTCCGTGCTGGGGCCACGGCGCGTGCCACACGCGTTTGTTTACGACGGCACCGGTCCGGGTCGCCTCCTCGTGGCATTCACTCCCGCGGAAAATATTGAACAGTTTTTTCGCGACCTGGAGAGTCGTGGTCAGTACTTTGGGAACGGCACAGCCGAAGATAAAGAGACGGCGCGCCGGAAGTATGGAATCGTTAACGTCGGCCCACCGTTAACTCTCTGAACTGACAATCGGTCTTTGGCGAGAAAATCCAAACGTGGGCTATCCGCCCAAATCTAAGGAGTTCACATGCAATCCGAAATTAAAATAGGACAACGCTTCAAGTTCATATTGTCCGAGAACCCTTCGCAGGAGCGGCATGCGGTAGTCACTCGCGTACTTTCTAATACAGAGGAAGGACTCGGTCCGGAGGTGGGCTACTATCTCGCGTATTGGGTGGAGGCTTGCGAACTTCCAGAAACGGAGACTCCGGTAACGTTGGTGTTCGAACGTGGAACTGACTTTAACGTGTACCTCGACGGACGGCAGGTTAGCATCACTTTGCTGTAGTGATCTCCCGGTTATCCGTTTGTTGATAGGCTGGCACAATGATTGTCTTCCAGTCCGCAAGATTGCAGCTCAGCCAGTTCCAGATGACGGATGCGCAGGAAGTTTTTGGATGCATAACGCCCGCCATTGCCAAATTTATGCCATGGGAGCCGCCATCGTGGAGTGAGTACGTGACGCGATGCGAGAAGAGAGTGCAGGCTCCGGAACCGAACAATTTTTCTTTCGTCATCCGGCGGCTCGACAACAACAAATGCCTGGGCATGTGCTCATTTGAAGCCGCCGATTCTGTTTCGCCCGAACTCGGCCTTTGGCTCAAGGAAAGCGCGCACCGGCAGGGTTTTGGCGCGGAAGTCGTGGCGGCACTTGTTAAGTGGGGACACGCAGCTCTCGGCAAAGGAAGTTTCATCTATCCGGTCGCCGTACAAAATACCGCCAGCAGGCGCATCGCTGAGAATCTTCACGGCGAGATCATAGGCAAACGCACGAATCCAAAATACGAATCCGTCATTTATAGAATTCCTTTCGACGAATAGCCATATTCTCAAACCGTCGAAAAACCTACGGATAGATAGTCCTCACGGACGAACGCGGATGATCGTCTTTCCCTTGATTCGTTCGGTCCGGTTGAAAGCGGCGCCGGCATCGTCGAGCGCAACCACTTTGCCGATGTTTGTTCGCAGCCGACCATTCCTAACCCGCTGGACGACCTCACCTAATTGAGCGTGATCGGGTAAGACGACGAAGTCGATCGTCACGCCGCCAGAGGGCCGCGCCTCAGTCGGGCCGGTGACTGTCACCAGCGTTCCTCCGGCGCGAATCACACCGGCAGACCGCTTCGCAATGTCGCCGCCGAGGACATCGAAAACCAGATCGACTTTGCCGATGTCTTCCAGTTTGTCGTTATCGAGATCGACAAACTCCTGCGCGCCGAAGTCGAGGGCTGTCTGACGGGCCGCAGCGCGTCCGGTGCCGATGACATACGCGCCAGCATCACGTGCGAGTTGGCTCGCCATCGAACCGACTACGCCAGCCGCACCGTGCACTAGGACACTCTGTCCCGCGCGAAGGCGGCCGTGGTCGAACAGGCCTTGCCACGCAGTCAGGCCCGGCATCACGAGAGCTGCGCCGACTGTGAAGTCAACGTCGCCTGGCAGCGGTGTGAGGTTGCGTGCCTCGACGGCCACATACTCTGCCAGCGTGCCGTCGCGATACCAGTCCGTGAGGCCGAACACCCGCTGTCCAATCGACAGCCCCGTCGTGCCGTATCCGAGAGCGGTGACCACTCCGGACAGTTCGTGTCCGGGTATTGAAGGCGTCCGGTCACGGCCGACGCGATCGACCCAGGTCGAGGGCCATGTCAGCTCATCGCCGGTGAATCCCGACGCATGAATCTGAACAACGACGTCGTTTATCGCCGCCTGCGGCTCGGGCCGCTCTACCAGCTTCGCTCCGGCCGTTCCTGCAGCCTGATCCGTCACCACAATCGCTTTCATTGGTCATCTCCTTGCGTTGAGTTCTTACCTGTAAGGTGGCGCTCCATCCGTTGCTCCAAGAAGGGTTAGCACGTGTCTTCGCATATCCGTTGGGGAGGGAGCTACAGAGAAGTGTAAAAAAACGGTCTGGTATCGAACATACAGAGAAGCCTTTAGCTGGGGACTGGCCCGCGCTTGTTTCCTTGTCCTTTGTTCTATCTACGCGGAAGACGATCTGCCTGGAAAAGTGGAAACAACCATCCAGATCAATCGCGATTGGTTCGGCAGTTCCGAACATATCTAATCGTCTAGACCCGCCCATACTGATCATTCAAAATGGCCAATCAAATCGCCGGCCCCGGTTGGGCAATTTGCTGGCATTTCACATTTGAGCTGCGCTCTCGGATCGTTGCTTGGATATACTTATGCGACCAGACATTGAGGAGAATACTTTGGTTCGCGAAATCCATCGGATTTCAACCAGCGTCTCATTAGTCTTCGTGCTTGCAATCACATTCAGCAATCTCTCCGCCGCAGCACAAAAGATCCCGACTACGGCATTCATCCACGTAAATGTAGTGCCAATGGATCGCGAGATCGTTTTGCGCGATCAAACACTCATCGTTCAGGACGGCAAGATCGTTGCACTCGGGCCTACTCAATCCATCAAGGTTCCAAAGGGTAGTCAGCGGATCGAAGGCCTCAACCACTACTACCTGATGCCGGGACTGGCTGACATGCACGTCCATTTCATCCGCCCGGCTACGGCAGAAAAGATGGCCTCGAGCGCCGAGACTTATGCTGAAGAGAATCCGCGTCTGGCACTGCTGTTTGTTGCCAACGGTGTCACTACTGTTCGAAACATGTGGGGACACCCAGCTATCAGCGCACTAAATGATGAGATACAGAAAGGCAGACTCATTGGCCCGACGATCTACTCTGTCGGTCCAGTAACCGATGGAGATCCACCAACCTTCGCGGGGATGCGTGTTGTTACAACGGACGAGCAGGCTCGGCAGGCGGTTCGCGAGGACAAGGCAGCAGGATACATTGGGTTCAAGGTGTACAACCAGCTTTCCGTTCCGGTCTACAAAGCTATCGTTGAGGAGGCAGCCGAGCAACACTTACCTGTCATGGGCCACGTCCCGCGAACTGTGGGAGTAGCGGGGGCGGTTGAGGCTCACCAGAAGTCGCTCGAACACTTTAGCAGTTTAATGCGAGCCGCTCTGCCCGAAAGCATTGCGCAAACTAATTTGTCAGTGGAAGAAACCGTCGCCCGAGCTGACTTGAACAAGCTACCGGCAATCGCAGAAACGGTTGCGGCAGCGGGCTCGTGGACTTGTCCCACTGTCGTACAAGTGCAAATGGATGCTGACCCTGCGGCCTGGGAAAAGGAGCGAAGCTTAGTACCTCGGGGCGTGATTGATCGATATCAAGGACAAATGAAAATTCCTCGGCTTGGGTCTGCCGCTGAGCCGTTCGCTCTGGCTCTAGTGCGCGCATTCCATGCGAAAGGCGCGGGGCTACTCCTGGGCACCGACACTTATAAGCCGAATGTGGTGCCAGGCTTTTCTCTACTCGAAGAGCTGGGATATTTTGTCAAAGCTGGACTCAGCCCGTATCAAGCCATCAGGGCGGGCACAAGTGATGCAGCAAAGTTTCTGAACCAGGAAAACGAATTCGGGGCTTTAGCCGTAGGCCGCCGTGCGGACCTTATTCTGCTTTCCGCCAATCCATTGGATGATGTCGGGAATGTCAGTAAACGAATTGGGGTGATGGTGCGGGGACGGTGGCTAAGTGAAGAAACATTGCAGCGGCACTTACACGATTCTGTTAGAGAATAAACGCCGTTTATGGTCATCAGTAGTGAACCTGCACGATAATGGGCATGGCCGAATACCTCGAATTATTGGCCAAAGATTCGAGCTGCTGGCAGCAAATAGGTATTTCCTTTCCTCGCCATGAATTCACCAAGCAAAGATAAAATCAAAAGCTCAGGGGGTTGGGAGTTCTATCTCCCACCCTTTCCAAAACCGGGAAAGGGATGGGGCAGCCTCATTTGAATTGAGGGCGAGGAAATCAAGAACATGAGGGAGTGTAAAAAACTCTCTAGTATCGAACATACAGAGAAGTCTTTAGCTGGAGCTGGCCCACGCTTTGTTTCACTGTCCTTTGTTCTATCTACGCAGAGTTCCATCAATTTATTGTCAGTCTTCAAACGATCAGATGGTTAGGGTAGTGTGAAGGCAACGAGCGAATCACCCAGGACCTCTTCGGTGATTTTTGGATGGCCTCCGGCGGCAATCACGAGGTATTGCTTGCCGTTTGCGCCTAAGCGGTAAGTCATGGGGGTGGCGTTGGCGCTGGCGGGCAGCTGCGCTTTCCACAACTCCTTACCTGTCTCCACGTCGAAGCCACGAATGAAAGAATCGGTCGTGCCGGCTATGAACACGATTCCGCCGGCGGTAATGATGGGCCCGCCTAAGCTGATCGATCCCGCAGGAATCTGCTGCGCGTGCGGTCCGCCGAATTCCTGCATCGAGCCCAACGGGATTTGCCAGCGGATTTTTCCTTTCGTCATATCAACTGCGGCGAGCGCACCCCAGGGCGGCGCACTGCAAGGGAGATCCGATGGCGACTGGAGAAATCGGCGGTATAGAGCGTAAGGCGCCCCGATCTGATCGCCGTAGTCTCCATCCGCGGAGCGCGAACCAGGTTCGTCATATTTTGCGCGCGGTATTAGTTTCGCCACGGCAACCAGATTGTTCGTGTTGACCACCAGTAAATTGCGCTGAGGATCGAACGCATACCCACTCCATGTCATACCGCCGAGATTTCCCGGCACCATAAGGGTTCCTTGCAGGCTGGGCGGAGTAAAAACACCTTCATTGCGCAACTGTTTGATGGCATTGCGGCAAAATTCACGATCTTCCGGCGTCGGTCCCCAGGCCTCGTCGGCGGAAAGCGTTTGCGGCACCAGCGACGGGGGCTTGAGTGGAATGGGCTGCGTGCGCGAAGTGAGTTCGCCCGGCACATCGCTTTGCGGCACGGGACGCTCTTCCACTGGGAAGACCGGTTTGCCGGTGTCACGGTTTAGCACGTAGAGCAGCCCAGACTTGTTGCCCTGGATCACGACGGAAACTTCTTGTCCGTCGTGATGCACGCTCGTCAGCAGGGGTGGCGACGCGCTATCGAAATCCCAGAGGTCGTGATGAACGAGCTGGAATCCCCATACGAACTGGCCAGTCTTCCCTCGCAAGGCCACGATAGAGTTGGCCCACCTGTCGTCTCCCGGGCGCAGTCCGCCATAGTAGTCGGGACTTGCGCTTCCTGTGGGTACAAAAACCAAATCGCGCTCGACATCCACAGTCATGATGGACCATGCGTTGCCCGCGCCGCTACGCCATGTCTTGCTCTTGCCTTGCGCGGCAGCCGCTGCGGGATTCGGCGGAAGTGGATCCCAGCTCCAGCGTAGAGCGCCGGTTCGCGCGTCATAGGCACGGACAACGCCGCACGCCATGTCCACGCGATGATTGTCGTCAATGGCTGAGCCCACGATCACCAGATCGTCTACGACCACGGGTGGAGATGTCATGTGATACCAGCCTGGGTCATACTGCTGCACATCGCGCAGAGTGACCTGACCGGCCTTGCCAAAATCTGTGCAAGGAGTACCGTTCGCTGCATCTATCGCTATTAGACGAGCATCTTGGGTGGATTCAAAGATTCGGCGGTGGCATGGCTGCTCTTTGCCGCGAGTTGAGTCGAGCCAAGTCGCTACGCCACGGTTCACCAGCCCGTCGCCGTAGTCACCATCCAGAACGATTTTCGGATCGTAGGCCCAGCGCTGTTCTCCTGTTTGCGGATCGAGCGCAATCACGCGATTGAACGGCGTGGTGAGATAGAGAGTTCCGTCAACAAGAAGCGGCGTGGTCTCAAATCCGCTTCGCTTCCTTCCACCGGTTCTCTCAGAAACATCTCCTGTGTGAAACGTCCATGCAACCTTCAGCTTTGTCAGATTTTCGCGGTTGATCTGAGCAAGTGGCGAGTATCGCATCCCACCTGGATCGTTTCCGTAGGTCGGCCATTCGGTATCCTGGGAAACTTGCCCGCGTGCAGTGGAACACATAAGCGCGCCGCAACAAACTACGACAAGCAATCCGAAGATGTTGGGGCGACTGGTTGCTCTGGCCATGGACATCGATATCTTACAAGGGCTGTTTTTCTAAATACGTGAATGTGGGCAGGAATGTTCCATCCATGGGTGAGAATGGAAGCCATTAAGGTCAGCGCTGAAGTGGTTGAGTTGCAACAGAACAGTTCAAAAATCGTTTGCTAGACCGACCGATGATTTGATTAACGTGCGTGTAGCTGTTTCTCGCCCCTAAACGTGAAACGTCGCTTGTTGTCAATCGTTACACCATGTTTCTGTAGAGAAATTCGGTCCCAAGAGATGTCTTGGGTCACCCTGTAAAGCATGTCATGAGACTGAACAAAAACCGGCTTGAATGGGCAGCCTTCCCCTTCGTTCTTATCGAGGCGCACCTGGCGCAAAGTCTTATTGCATTTAACGCTAAACCTCTATACTTTCTGACGTCGACGCCGCGTCATGAATTCCCTGGCTGCCCGAGTGAAGAAGCCCATTCCCACAGCTGCCAAATGAGCGGTACAAGAACATTGATAAGAGCGGGTGACGCGAATGCGAATACGCTCGCCACGAAGGATGAGCCAATGAAACGAATCGCAATCGCAGCGGCATGTGCACTACTCGCCACGAGCCAGATGCAAGGGCCTAACGCTCAGGCCCATTCCTCCGCGACAGGCAGCGAGGCTTCCTCGCAGGCTTCTAGTGCGGACTGGGCCGTTTATCATGGCAATCCGCACGGAACACACTATTCGACGCTCGATCAAATCAATACAGAGAACGTCAAACGCCTGAAGGTCGCGTGGACGTTTGAAACCGGTGATGGCGCTCCGACCAACGACATGGAAGGTGACACCATCGTCGTCAAAGGACGCATGTATTTCGCCTCTCCGAAGGGGCGGATTTTCAGTCTCAATGCGGCCACTGGCGCGCAGAACTGGGTCTACGATCCGGCTGAGGGTGCACCGGTTAGCGGCAATGGGCGATTGCGCGGCGTGTGCTATTGGACTGACGGAACCGATGAGCGGATTTTGTTCACCTCGCGCAATCGCCTGATGGCGGTAAACGCCAACACCGGAAAACTGATCGAAAGTTTCGGCGACGCCGGCAAGGTCGACCTGAGTCAGGACCTTGGGCGAGATCCACGCTCGGTATCGGTGAATGTCAATTCGCCCGGCGTGATCTACAAAGACGTCATTATCCTGGGTAGCACCGGCGCGACGCCTGGACATATTCGCGCTTATGACGTGCGTACCGGAAAGCTGAAGTGGATCTTCCACACGATCCCGCATCCCGGCGAATTTGGTTATGACACGTGGCCCAAGGATGCATGGAAGACGGCGAATGGTGCCAACGCATGGTCCGGTCTCACTCTCGATCCTGAGCGCGGAATTGTCTACCTTCCGCTGGCGTCAGCGGGTATGGGATTTAAAGATTTTTACGGCGCCGATCGCGAGGGCGACACACTCTTTGGCACCTCGCTCGTGGCGCTTGACGCCAATACCGGCAAGCGTCTGTGGCACTACCAGTTCGTGCAACACGACGTATGGGATCGCGATCCAGTGACGCCTCCGACGCTCGTCACTGTTCGCCGTGACGGCCATGACATTCCTGCAGTTGCCCAAATCATGAAATACGGTTACGTCTGGGTGTTCAACAGGGTCACGGGCGCTTTCCAGCACATTGGGATCCTAAGCTTAGAATTCCACGTGGACAAGTTGTCG
>JADMIO010796530.1_pt1 | contig 46352 bp, 47 predicted proteins | sample 8958161 | NCBI WGS metagenome assembly JADMIO01 (sample SAMN16585339, study PRJNA669376) | soil metagenome | isolation source: Crop rotation soil | place: USA: Cullars Rotation, Alabama | collected 2011
CTTTCCCACTTCTGGCATCCGACATCGGGTGCATGGTAGTCAAAAGTATATCGATGGGTCACCCCCGTCCACACCATATAGCCGCCGCACGTATGCAGCACGCCCTTGGGCTTGCCGGTCGAGCCGGACGTATAGAGAATGAACAGCGGGTCTTCGGCGTCCATCGCCTCGGCCGGGCAATCGGCGGAGGCTTTTTCCACCGCCTCGTGATACCACAGGTCGCGCGCCGGGTTCCACGCCACCTTGCCGCCCGTGCGCCTGACCACCAGCACTTTTTCGACGAACGGCAGCGTCTGCGTCGCCGCGTCGACATTGGCCTTGAGCGGCACTTTCTTGCCGCCGCGCACGCCTTCGTCGGCGGTGATGATGAGCGCGCTTTTGCAATCCTCGATGCGGCCTTTGAGCGCCTCGGATGAAAATCCGCCGAACACCACCGAATGAATGGCGCCGATGCGCGCGCAGGCCAGCATGGCGACCGCCGCCTCGGGAATCATCGGCAGGTAGATCGTCACGCGGTCGCCTTTTTTAATGCCGAGTTTTTTCAGCGCATTGGCCAGCCGGCAGACCTGTTCGTGCAATTCCCGATAAGTGATTTTTTTCGATTCATTGGGATCGTCGCCCTCCCAGATGATCGCCACCTGGTCGCCGCGCGCCGCCAGATGCCGGTCGAGCGCGTTTTCGCTGATGTTGAGCTTGGCGCCCTCGAACCATTTGACCGACACCGGGTGCGTAAAGCTCGTCTCCTTGACGCGCAGCCATTTTTTCTTCCACAAAAACTGCTCGGCCTCTTTCGCCCAGAACTTATCGGGGTTTTCGAGCGACTCGCGGTACATCTGCCGGTAGCGCGCCTCATTGATGTAGGCGTGTTCCTGCCATGCCGTAGGAACCGGAAAAATTTCGCTCATGGGTGTTGCTCCAGGTCGCGGTGGCGGACGGTGACATCATAGCCCCGCGCGCGTAAAAAATCACCGAGCTTTTGCGCGACATGGACCGAGCGGTGCCTGCCGCCGGTGCAGCCGATGGCGATGGCCAGATATTCCCTGCCGTCGGGAAGCGCCGTCAGCTGCGAGAAAAGCGGCGCGAAGGCCGGATCGGTTTCGATATAGGCGCCGACCGCCGCATCCAGCCCGCTGCCGGCGGAAAGCGCCGGCTGGTAAAACGGATTTTTGAGGAACCGCACGTCGAATACGGCATTCGCTTCGGGAACGCCGCGCTTATAGGAAAACGACGTCACCGAAATGCGCACGCCTCACCTCTTCATCCGATGCGCCACCGACACCGAGTCGGCATGCTTGAGCGCGCCGGGTTTGTCGATCTCGACCGCGACCTCCCGCACCTGCGCAAATCCCATAATCAATTTTGCTACATGTGCCGCCAACGATTCAAGCAGCACGAATTTCTGCGCCGCCAGCGAATCGATCACCGCCTGCTCGATTTTGGCGTAATCGAGCGCGTCGGCCAGCGCATCCGAAGCAAGCGCGCGCGCATGGTCGTAATCGATTTCGAGATTGAGGATCACCGTGCGCCGCGCCTGCCGCTCGTCGGCGTAGGCGCCCAGCAGCGTCTGCGCGCGCAGGTTCTTGATGCGGATAATCATATATTGTCATCCTCGGGCTTGACCCGAGGATCCATCTTTTTAAAGAGGATGGATGCTCGGCTCAGGGCCGAGCATGACAAGAAAAAAGTCATATCAGGCTCTCCCCGCCATCGACGAACAAAAACTGCCCGGTCAGCGATTCGTTGGCGATCAGCGCCCACACGGCTTTGGCAATATCGTCGACCGTGGCGGTCTTGCCCAGCGGCAGGCGTTTTTCCAGCGACGCGCGGTAATGGTCGTCCCAGCCTTCCGGCGGCAGCACGTAACCCGGGCACACGCCGTTAACGCGGATATCCGGCCCGAGTTCCACCGCCGCCATGCGGGTGAATTCGGCCAGCGCTTTTTTGGCCAGCAGGTAAAACCCATACGGATGTTTGTTCTGCGTGATGCGGCTGTCGAGCATGTTGACCACCACCCCCCGCCCCACCTGTCTGGCGAAGGCCTGCGTTAAAAACACCGGCGCTGTAAGATTGATGCGGAATTCTTTTTCAAACAGCGCCGCGTCGCCGTCCGCAAGCCCGCCGCGGTCGAACACCGAAGCGCTGTTGACCAGCACCGAAAGCCCGGCAAACGCCGCATGCGCTTTTTCGATCAGCCCCGGCCAGTGACGGCCATCGGCAAGGTCGGCGGAAAATAATTCGCAGCGGCGCCCAAGCGCGCGGATGTCCGCCGCCGTCGCCCGCGCCTCTTTTTTCGAGGTGTGGTAATGCAACGCGATATCGTAGCCGTTGGCGGCCAGATGCAGCGCTAGCTCGCGTCCGACCCGCCGCGCGGCGCCGGTGACGAGCGCGGCGCTCACGCCGCATCCTCGCTCTGGCTGGTCACCAGCAGCGCATGCATCGCCGCGGCATCTTTGGCCGCGCGCAGGCCGTCGCACAGCTGCTTATCGCGCAGCAGGCGCGAGATCAGCGCCAGCGCCTTCAAATGCTCGGTGTTGTCCTCCACCGGCGTGATCAGCAGGAAAATGAGGTCGACCGGCTTGCCGTCGGCGGCGCCGAATTCGATCGGCTTATCCAGCCGCGCGAAAATCGCCTGCGGCGCCGTAAGCGCCTCGAACCGCCCGTGCGGGATGCAGACGCCGCTGCCGACGCCGGTGCAGCCCAGCTGTTCGCGCGCCATCAGCACCGAATAGACTTCGCGCTCGGACAGGCCGGTCAGCGCGGCCGCCTGCTCGGCCAGCATTTTGAGCGCCTGTTTCTTGGTGAGCGCCGAAAGATGCGGCAGCACGGCTTCGAGTGGCAGCAAAGAGGCGAGATTCATAGTATCAAATTCTATATTTTATGCGCATTTTTGCTGAGCCGGATGTGCAATATGTATTCATGTATTTTCGCTAGGGCGAGCCAAATGCGAAGCAATTGGTGCGCTTGAGCGACTGAGCGTACAACTTGGTACGTGACAGGAGCGAGCACACCAATTGCAAGCGAGTTGGCCGACCTAGTAGAAAATACCATTACGCCGCCTGGCCTTCCGGATCGACCCACGAAATGTTGCCATCGGCGCGGCGATAGACCACGTTCAACCCGCCATGCGCCTTGTTGAAGAACATCAGCGCCGGCAAATCCTGCAGGTCCATTTTCATCACCGCCTGGCTCACCGTCAGCGTTTCGATCTCGGTCGGCTTTTCGGCGATGACCAGCCCGGCCTGCCTGTCGTCCTCATGCTCGCCGGCTTCGGGCGGCAGCACGTATTTCATGGCGCGCACCGGCGCTTCGTCATGGTTCTTGTGGTGGTTGGTGAGCTTGCGCTTGTAGCGGCGCAGCTGCTTGCTCACTTTATCGAGCGCCGCGTCGAACGCGGCATACACGTCGGACGTTTCGCCGCGCGCGCGCACCACCATGCCGGCATGCGTGCCCAGATTGCCGGTGATGTCGACGCGAAAGAGATGCGCCTCGCGCGACACCACCACCTGCACGCTGGTGACGCGGTCGATATATTTGGAAACATGCTCGGCGATCTGCTGTTCGATATGGCCGCGCAGCGATTCGCCGACTTCGACGCCTTTGCCGGAAACGTGAATTTGCATAGGATTTCCTGAGTTGTTTGCGGAGGGGGAGAATAGTAGTTTGAGTATTAGGCGTCAATGGCGGAAGTAGTGGCTAGTGGTGGCTAGTGGCTGGTGGCTAGTGGAATTGATTTACAATTACTTACTAGTCACTAGCACCAGCCACTAGTCACTAGTCACTAGTCCTACCCCTTAGGCACTTTAATCCCCAGCGCCTTGGTCAGGTGCTCGAGTTCGCCGTAATAGGCTACCCGCTTTAAGCAGCGCGGGATGATGCCGCTCCAGTGGAAATGGCCGATAAGCTTGCCGTCGTCGCCGTCGCCCTCCGTCACATACTGGAACAGCTCGTTCATGGTGATGATGTCGCCTTCCATGCCGACGATCTCCGACACATAGGTCACGCGGCGGATGCCGTCGCGCATGCGGCTTATCTGCACGATGAGGTGCACCGCCGAGGCGATCTGCGCGCGCACCGAGCGCATCGGCAGGTTCAGGTTCGCCATCGAAATCATGTTCTCGAGCCGTGCCAGCGCGTCGCGCGGGTGATTGGCGTGGATGGTGGTGAGCGAACCCTCGTGGCCGGTGTTCATCGCCTGCATCATGTCGAACGCTTCCGGCCCGCGCACCTCGCCGACGATGATGCGGTCGGGGCGCATGCGCAGCGCGTTCTTCACCAGGTCGCGGATGGTCACCTCTTCGTTCGGGTCGCCGCCGACCTTAAGCGGCTGCGTTTCCAGGCGCACCACGTGCGGCTGCTGCAATTGCAGTTCCGCCGAATCCTCGATGGTCACCACGCGCTCCCAGTCTTCGATGTGGCGCGAGATGGCGTTAAGCAGCGTCGTCTTGCCCGAGCCGGTGCCGCCGGAAATAATGATGTTCATGCGGCAGCGCCCGGCGACTTTGAGAAACTCGCCGAGCGGCGGCGAGACGTTGCCCTGCTTTGTCATGTCGTCGATGGAAAATTTCCGGCGCGAGAATTTGCGGATCGAGATCATCGTGCCGTCGACGGCGAGCGGCGGCGCGATCACGTTGACGCGCGAGCCATCGGCCAGGCGCGCATCGACCAGCGGCCGCGTTTCGTCGAGCGTGCGCCCGACCGCCTTGACGATATTATGGGCCAGCGCCGCCACCGCCGCCTCGTTGGCAAAGCTGACGGACGTTTTTTCGAGCCGGCCGTTTCGCTCGATGAACACTTCCTTATGGCCGTTGATGAGAATGTCGTTGATCGAATCGTCATTGAGCAGCGGCAAAATGGGGCCGAGCTCGGGAATGGCCGACCAGTTGGGGGCGTGGATTTCCATGGGCACGATTTCGAGCTTTTGGGTCATCCTTCCACCATACGCCTGCCAGATTAAGATTTTATTGCGTTTACCAATTCCTAACAATTCCCCCTTCCTTGCCATGCCTTCGGGAGGTATAATTAACCTGTCATTCCGACCGAGGCGCCAGCCGAGCGGAGGGATCTTAAGATCCCTCGCGTTGCTCGGGATGACAAAATAAAATAATTTCCTCCCCCGCGCCTGTCCTCCGAAGCTTTAGCGTAGGAGGATGCGGGGGCCGTCTCCGCTCTTCGAGCTGCGACGAGCCTGGAACTTGCCTCGCCGAAGCGCAAGCGGAGGCGGGGAGGGTGGACGCCGAAGGCGGACGGGTGGGGGTGACCGTTTGGAGCACATTAGGGGCACTTTGGTGACCGTTTGGGACGCGTTGGTGACCGTTTGGAGCAAGTTCATGCGCATTTTTTTGCCGAGGGGAAGAAATATTTATTACAATAAAAACAATAACTTAAAAAAACAGCGAAAAAACAAACCGTCAGCGCAAGCCATTAAAAATGAACCATAAAAAAGGCAAGTTGCACGAAACTGACCACTAACTGCACAAAACCGACCGCAAACGGTCGCACACTGCACTGAAACTATACGCGAACTCCCCGCGAACGGTCGTAAACTGCACGCTAACTGCCGGTTTGGGTTCAGAAAATGACAGAAACTGACCGCAAACGCTTCTGATTGTCACTAAACTGTAACTTTTTAGTAAGGATTATGCATGCTATAAAAAATAAGCTTTAAACAGGAGAATCATATGGCTTCCGATACTCACGGTACACATCACAGACGTAACACAAGAATTAAACCGCCGATCGGGGAAGCGGTGGTTAAAACCGATGACGTCATCATCTCGAAATATCCGGGAAAGGACCAGACATTTGTCATTAGAGTGATGGCGAGAGATTTGCTGGAGGAAGACCTTCTGGCGCGGGTGAAGGAAACCATCGATACATTCATCGAATCGGGGAAAAAGCCCGGCGAAAAACGCCGGTTTATCGTCGACTTCAGCAACGTCGATCACTTAAGCTCAAAATACCTGGAATATCTTGCCATTGAGCTTAAAAATAAGCTGCGTGGCAAAGGCGAAGAGCTCGTTCATGCTGCCATAGACCCGCAAATCTATGAGGTATACGTCATCACTAGCCTCAACCAATATGTCAAGATTGCCGAAACCGTTGCCGACGCTGCGGAGTTAGACTTCGGCCGCGGTCGCTAAAGCGCCTGCACCTTCTTTCTTTCCCCTCTCCCTTTGAAGGGAGAGGGAAGCGAGACTTGGACATGCGAAGCATGTCTCTAGTCGAGCAGGGTGAGGGTTGTTGCGCTTAGAGAAGAGCCAGACCCCGCGACCAGCGCGGGGCTTAAAGCGCCTGCACCTTAAGGCGTTTGCGCTTGGGCGACGACGGAATCCCCATCGCCTCGCGATACTTGGCCACCGTGCGCCGCGCCACCGTGATGTTGCGATCCCTGAGCCGCTCGACGATGTCGTCGTCGGAGAGCACTTCGGTTTCCTTGGCGATCAGCTCGTTGATATGGTGCTTCACCGCGGCGCTCGACACATCGTCGCCGCCGTGCGAGCGCGCCAGCGCCGAGGTGAAAAAATATTTGAGCTCGAAGGTGCCGCGCGGGCAGATGAGGAACTTGCCGTTGGTGACGCGGCTGATCGTGCTTTCGTGATAGCCGGTTTCGTGCGCGATGTCTTTGAGCGTCATCGGCTTTAGGTATTTGACGCCGAGGCGGAAGAACGCGTCCTGCTGCTTGACCAGCTCGCCGCCGACCTTGAGCATGGTCGCCGCCCGCTGCTCGAGCGCGCGCACCAGCCAGCCCGCCGCGCCGAACTGCGCCGAGAGATAATCCTTGTCCTTGGCGTTGCGCGTTTCGGCGGTGATTTTTTTGTAGTAGCGCTTGTTGACCATCACCTTGGGGAAATTGCTCATGTTGAGCTCGACGTGCCAGTTGCCGTCGGGCGTGCGCCGCACGAAAATATCCGGCTCGAGCGATTGCGAAATCTCGTGCGAAAAATTGCCGCCCGGCTTGGGATTGAGTGCTTTGATTTCGGCGACCATCTGCCGCAAATCGTCCTTGTCGACGCCGCATTTTTTCTGCAGCTCGCCGTAGCGCGCATCGCCCAGCAGGCTCAAATTATCGAGCAGACATTGCATCGCCGGGTCGAGGCGGTTTTTGTCGCGAAGCTGCAGCGCCAGGCATTCGCTCAAATTGCGCGCGAACACGCCGGGCGGATCGAACCGCTGCAACAGCGCCAGCACCGCTTCGATCTCGGCTTTATCCACGCCGAAGGATTGCGCCAGATTAGCCAGGTCGTCTTTGAGGTAGCCGGCCTCGTCGACCAGATCGATAAGATGCGCGCCGATCATGCGCTGCACCGGATTGGTAACGTCGACATGCAGCTGCTCGAGCAGATGATCGCGCAGCGTTTCGTCCTGCGCGTTGTCGCCGATGTCGCGCGTGTCGTCTTCGGGATTATAGTCGCCGCCGGCGCCGACGATGCTCGTGCCGGTGCGCAGGTAATCGGTCTCGATCTGCTCGCTGTCGTCGCCGTCGCTCCAGTTTTGTTCATCGGAGAGGGCGGAGGAATAATTCTCCTCGCCCTCGAAATCGGCTTCGCGCGGCTTGTCCTCCGAAGCTTCAGCGTAGGAGGACTCGCCCTCTTCCGCCGGTTTCTCGCCGCTTTCCTGCGGCTCGCCCTCGCCTTCCTCCTGCTGCAAAAACGGATTTTTTTCGAGCTCGGCTTCGACGAACTCCTTGAGCTCCAGCGCGTTGGCCTGCAACAGCCTGATCGACTGCTGCAGCTGCTGGGTCATCACCAGCGACTGGCCTTGGCGGAGTTCTAATCTGGGGCCGGGTTTCATAGTTCGATCACTCGATGACTCGATTACTCGATGACTGGATGATCCGGTTATTTTACGAGTCATCGGGTCATCGAGTCAACCAGTCATCCTTCTGCTTGTCACAAATTATTCACAAACCCGTCATCGAACTGTCACATTCCTATGCTATATTGGAATCGTGAGGCATTAGAACCTCATGCCCCATCTGCCAGATGGGGCTTTACCACATTCAGCGCCTGCATGCGGGTGTTGTCTTAAATGCGGCGAAACGCCTGACGCCATTTTCAGGCCAAAAACAAAAAGAAAGTATGATTTATGAAGTACTCTATTAAAACCCTGACTGCAGCAGCGTTTGCCCTCCCCGCGGCGCTGCTGTTTTTTTCTGCCGAGCCGGCGAGTGCGCAGGTGAAAAGCGAAATTACGGGATATCCGATTTACTTTAACTGCACCCATTATCAACATTATACCTGGTGGAATCCAGAAGGAGTTGAGTGGACTGTTACAGTAGGTCCAAATCATAATTTCGGTTGGGGAGGCGGAAAAGAACTTACCGGCGACGAAGATCCCCGGCTGGTGTGCCAGAAATTTGCCCAACCCGAATATAATTGCAGGCGTGCTGAAAAAATCACCGGCGTGCCGGCGAGTGTAGTCGTGCTTTCCTACATGGCGTTTGAAGGCGTCGATGCGCCTGAGTTCTATACTTACAGCTGCGCAAAAGCGGTTAAAAATTGATCCACTGCAAGCCCCACCGCCCGCGCGGTGGGAAATTATCCAGATAAATGCCTGACGCGGGACGGGCCAAAAACAAGAAGAAAAGGAAAAATGTTATGACTTACTCTCTTAAATACACAGCCGTCGCCTTAGCAGCGCTGCTGTTTTTTTCTGCCCAACCGGCGAGTGCGCAGGTGAAGATATCTAATGACCAGATAACTGCATTTGATTGCAAGGCAACCATAAACTATGATCATGTTTTAAGTAGCCCATTGCGCCTACAGTTGACAGGGGTTATTAGAAATGCGCAAAATCAAATACGCGTGTTTGATGGGCTTTTTGACACTTTTCAAGCGGAGAATGAGCGGGTGTTTCTGGCCCTTTCCGATGCCTGCCATCACACACCAACATTTTGCAAGAGTGGAATTATAGTCAACAGTACCTATACTTTTGAAGGTGAGGTTTATAACACCACGCGTGAATTTTGGCCGTGCCATTGATTGAATAAGATCAATGAACCCCCACCGCCCGCGCGGTGGGGTATTATCCAGATAAATGCTTGACGCGGGACGGGCCAAAAACAAAAAGAAAAGGAAAAATGTTATGACTTACTCTTTAAAATACACAGCCGTCGCCTTAGCAGCGCTGCTGTTTTTTTCTGCCCAACCGGCGAGTGCGCAGATAAAACCGACGGGCTTCACAAGTCCGGCGGAAACTAATGGCAGTCAGAGTCCAGATGAAGATACCGATACCAGATATAAGGTAGCAAATGTGCTATGCCAATGGGAAGGAGCACCCAATTACATATTGACAATAACCGCCCATTTATCTGAACCTAGCCTGCCTGATATTAATTATTATGATCGCATAGTAAAAGCAACAGGATCTGCAGCAGGTGCTAAGCATTTATGCATGGCATGGACCCCAGTTAATATATGCGCCGGTTATAGACAATATCATTATTCGCATATAAAATTTAACGGCACTATTTTCGACCAACCACAAATAATAGACTGTAGCCGCTATTAATACCCCTCACCCCCATCGCCACCGCGGTGGGGGTTTTTAACCCCGCACTTGTTGCGGGGTCTGGTTATTTGTCATGCGCGGGCTCGACCCGAGCATCCATCTAAAAATATATCTTGATGGATCCTCGGCTCAAGGCCGAGGATGACAGAAGCTTTCAACCTACCATTCGACAAGATTTTACAAACTAAACCGCTCGCCGACGATTTCGGCTAACGCTTATCCCGCAGCAGCTCGCGCGCTGCTTCGGCCAGGAAGGCGGAGCGGTTGTCGGTGACGCGGTCGATCTCGCGGATGAGATTTTCGTCGAGCATGATGTTGATGCGCCTGGGCTTGCGCGGCAGCGCCGCTTCCACCTTGAAAAACGCCAGCGCGCCCTTGGCGAATTCGTGCTTCATGGCTTCGTCCATCGACATCGGCCTGGGAATCTTGTCGCCATATTCCATCATGATTTCGATATGGCCGCCCAATGCTTCCTCGGCCATCTCATGCGCTTCCTCCGGCGTATCGCCAGCGGTAATGCAGCCGGGGAAATCGGGGAAGCAGACGCTGTAATCGCTTTTCCTGTCCTTATGAATGATTCCAACGTATCTAGACATATGTTCTATACCGGACCCCGCCATTCGGCGGGGCTTTAGAGGCTGAACCGCTCGCCGAGATAGACGCGGCGGACATCGACGTTGCTCACGATTTCGGCGGGCGTGCCGTCCATCAGCACGCTGCCCTCGTGCATGATGTAGGCGCGGTCGATAACGGCCAGCGTCTCGCGCACGTTGTGCTCGGTGATGAGCACGCCGATGCCGCGATCTTTCAAATGCTTCACCAGGCTGCGCACTTCGTCGACCGCGATCGGATCGATGCCGGCCAGCGGCTCGTCGAGCAGGATAAAAGCAGGCCGCGACGCCAGCGCGCGGGCGATTTCCACGCGGCGGCGCTCACCACCCGACAGCGTAATGCCCTGCGCCAGGCGCAGATGCGTAATCGAAAATTCGGCGAGCAGCTCATCCAGCAGGCGCTGGCGCTCGGAGGGATCTTTTTCGACGAGCTCGAGCACCGACAGAATATTCTGCTCGACGGTGAGCCCGCGGAAGATCGAGGCTTCCTGCGGCAGATAGCCGATGCCGAGCCGCGCGCGCCGGTACATCGGCAGCCGCGTGATGTCCTCGCCGTCGAGAAAAATCTCGCCGACATCGGGGCGAATCAGACCGGTGATCATGTAAAAACAGGTGGTCTTGCCGGCGCCGTTGGGGCCGAGCAACCCGACCGCCTCGCCGCGCTGCAACCGCAAACTGACATCGCGCACCACCGGCCTTCCGCCATAGCGCTTGCCGATATGGTGCACCTCAAGCCCGCCATGCGTGGCGACCAGATGCGGGCGGTTATCGTTTTCCTCTGCCATCATTTCTTCTCTTTATTCTCCGGCACGAACAGCGCGCGCACGCGTTCCTTCCTGCCCGGCGCCGCCGTCTGCTCGGCCGCGGTCGCGCCGCCGGTGACCACGCTCTTGCCGGTCTCGAGATTATAAACCAGATGATCGCCTTTTAACACGTTTTTCGCGCGGGTCAGCACCACATTGTCATTGAGGCGGATCTCGTGGTTTTCCACGTCATAGACGCCGGTGAGTCCGCTCGCCGTTTCTTCCGGCGTCGATAAAAACACGCTGCCCTCGACTTCGATTTTCCGGATGGAATTTTTCTCATCCGCCGCCGGCGTTTTATCGCCCGCCGTTTTTTCCTCCGACGCCTTATAATAGACCGTCATCTTCTCGGACTTTAAGCGCACATCGCCCTGAATCGCCACCACGTGGCCGGTGAAGACGGCGCGGTTTTCCTGCTGGAACACTTCGAGCGCGTCGGACGTGATTTCGATCGGCTCGTTATTGTCGTGCTTGCCGCCGATGGCCAGCGGGTTGGACGCAGCGTAAACCGAAACCGCGAACAGATAACTTGCTATAAAAACTAACAGGCGCACATGTAATTCCTTTTTTTGTCATCCTGAGCGCAGCGAAGGATCTCATGCGGCGGGAGATCCTTCGCCTTCGGCTCAGGATGACAATGTTCCTCAAGGATATAACTTCATTCTTACCGAACCGTTAAAACGAATGGAATCGCCGCGATCGCGGATCTCAAAACTGTCGGCTTTGAGCGTGCCCAGCGGCCCCCGGCCATTCACCGGCGAGTCACCGTAAGCGGCGCCTTTGTTGATGTCAACCTGCGCATGGTCGCTTTCGAACTCGTAGCCGCCCTCGTAAAACAGGTTGACGCCGCCGGTCAGCGTCATCTGTTTGGTTTCGGTGTTGAGCGTGCCGCTCCTGGCGGTGAGCGCCACCCACTTGTCGCCGGGGCGCGCCATATCGGCGCTGATGGTGGAAAGCAGCACGGTGTCCTTGTCCTGCTGCACCGCTTTTTCGGCGATCACCGTATAGGGGTTGTTGTTCAAATCGATGCCCTGGTAATGCGGCTTCGACATGATATTTTCCAGATTCTCGCTTTTGGGAATATGGGAAAACACCATGCGCGCGCCCTTGTCGCCGATGCCGGAGGCGATCCACACGACGAGGCCGACGATGCCGGCGACCAGCACCCACAGGAAACGCTTGATGAGCGCGACAAAGCGCGTATAGCGGCTGACCGGCGTCACGCAATCCCGGCGCGCAGGCAGTCGTGAATGTGGATGATGCCGACCGGCTTTTCGTCATCGCCCACTACAAAAAGACTGGTGATGGATTTATTATTCATAATGCCCAGCGCCTCCGCGGCCAGCGCGCCGGGACGAATAGTGAGCGGATGCTTTGTCATAACGTCCACCGCATTTTTATTAAGCAGATCAGGCTGCATGTGACGACGCAAATCGCCATCGGTGATGATGCCAATCAGCCGCTGCTTCGCATCAAGAATACCCACACAGCCAAAGTGTTTTTCTGTCATGGCAATAAGGGCTTCCTGCATCGTTGCGGTTTCGCGAGCCAACGGCAATTCCCCCTGGCCATGCATCAATGCATCAACGATAATAAACGCCTTGCCCAGCTTGCCGCCGGGATGAAACTGCGAGAAATCGTCCTTGGTAAAACCCTTGCGTTCGAGCAGCGCCACCGCCAGCGCATCGCCCAGCGCCATCATCATGGTGGTGGAAGTCGTCGGCGCATCGACCGGCGACGCCTCGGGGATTTCCGGCAGCACCAGCGCGATGTCGGCCGCCCCGACCAGCATCGATCCCTGACGGCGCACGACGCCGACGAGCGGAATAAAAAAGCGCTTGCAGTAGGCGACGATGTCGGAAAGCTCGGCGGTCTCGCCGGAGTTGGAGAGCGCCAGCACGGCGTCGTCCCTGGTGATGACGCCCAGATCGCCGTGGCTCGCCTCGCCGGGATGCACGAAATGCGCCGGCGTGCCGGTCGAAGCCATGGTCGCGGCGATTTTGCGCGCAACGTGGCCGGATTTTCCCATGCCGGTGACGATGACGCGGCCCCGGATGTTCGCCATGCAATCGACCGCGCGCGCGAAATCATCGCCCAACGCATCGGCCAGCGCTTTTAAGCCGGCGATCTCCTGCGCCAGCACCGCCTTGCCGCGAGCGATGTCGCCGGTGGCGGGCGCCGCAGGGCGCAGTTTTCCGAACAGATTGAACATGGCTATGGTCTAGCGCAATTGCCGCTAAAAGTCAGGTGAAATATGGCATTACTCTAAAGCCCAAGAGCATCCCGGGAACCAACGGCGCGCGCTGCATGGGGCTTGGGTATGCGTTGCATGGAATTAAGGTAGTTATAATTATGGGGTTTGCCCACCACCGGCCATAACACATCGTCTAACGCCTCTCTCATACAGCGCTGGATAGCGTTTATGGGTGCCGATGGCTCAGGGAGATATTCCAACACCTGCTCGTCGCCCTTCGGACATAGGATAAATTTTGGTTCCGGGCCTTGCGAATGCTGGAATATTTTCGGCAATCGTTTTTCGACATCAATATGGCTATTAAGCGGCGCTGCCTCGCGCATTTTTGCTTCGATGGCCGCCACCGCCAATTGTATTTGGTCGTCGCGCCCCTTAAAACGTATTTCTATCTTCCCATAATTATCGGCGTCGTCAGTATCGGTAATGCTTTCCAATGTGCTGATGACGGCGCGTTTGTTGATGATAGCCTGCCGGTTGTTAAACGGCTTTTTATTTTTGGGGCTTGCACGGAATCCGACGGAATGATCCATGATTTCCTGCAATACGCTTTTTATTTCGGGAGTAGCCGGCATATTGACGATAGCGCAGCCTTCTTCCAGTACCGGCTCTTTAATATGCCCGTCCAGTCTCTGCCGCATAGTATCGGCAAGCTGTTGCGGATCTAGTTGCGGGTTTCTACGTATGACGGGCGCGGCGATGCTTTCCGACAATACGTCTTTTAACTCAGCAAACGCACGGTCTGTTGCATTTCTGTCGCCATGCAGCCGCAACTCGATTCTTTCCCCGCCGTTTCTAGGATACTGTGTTTTTAAATCATTAGCACTCTTAATCGCCGCTTTGAGTGCGGATGTTTGAGTGGGTTCAGCGACAGTCGACATGATTTTTATCCGTATGAATGTTAATTAATATAATATCCTGCAGTTAAGGGGAAGAAAAGGGGATTATTTTGTCATCCCGCATTCATTGCAGGGCTCCCAAGATTGGGGAGATGCCGCACCAGTGCGGCATAACAGCTCAGCTGTGCGCGAAAATATCCTCGTTGGCCCAGCCCGCCAGATCGAGTTCCGCGCGGTAGGGCAGGAAATCGAGGCAGGCCTTAAGCAGCTCGTCGCGGCCTTCGCGCCGTAGCATCTCGTCGAGCCTGGCGCGCAGCTTGTGGAGATGCAGCACGTCGGAGGCGGCGTAATCGACCTGCTCCTGCGACAGTTTCTGCGAACCCCAGTCGGAGCTTTGCTGCTGCTTGGAGATATCGACGCCGAGCAATTCCTTGCAGATATCCTTATAGCCGTGCTTGTCGGTATAGGTGCGGGCCAGGCGCGAGGCGGTGCGCGTACAATAGACCGGTGCAACGCGCACGCCGAGATATTCGCGCATGATGGCCAGGTCGAAGCGCGCGAAATGGAAAATTTTCACGCGCGCCGGATCGCTTAAAATTTTAATCAGGTTGGGCGCGTTATAATTGCCCTTGTCGAACTGCACCAGATGCGCGTCGCCGTTGCCGTCGGAGAGCTGCACGACGCAGAGGCGATCGCGCTTGTTGTTAAGCCCCATCGCCTCGGTATCGACCGCGATGTCGCCCGAAAGTTTTACGTCCGCCGGCAGGTCGCCTTTGTGTAGATGATTGGTGATAACGCTTCTCCCTTTTTTCTTGTCATCCTCGGGCAAGCGAAGCGCGACCCGAGGATCCATCACTTTTAAACTGTCATCCCGGCCAGCGCAAGCGAAGCTTGCGAGCGCGAGCCGGGATCTGCCTCGGGTTCCGCCTTCGCTAAGGCTTCGGCGGACAGGCAAGCCCGAGCATGACAAATCTACATTATATGCCGCATCGCCTGGTAAAACAGCACCAGCGCCGCGATAATAAGCAGCCACAGGCCCGCATATTTCATGCCGGTGCGCGCGCTCATGCGCGAAAAAATGCCGCCGCCGGCCACCAATGCCAGAAAACACAGCAGATAGACGATGCGCATTTTTTCGCCGAACGCATCCGCGCCGTGCGGGAATTGCCACATCAGCAATGCGATAAGCGCAAGGACGATCGCAAATAAAACGGGAAAGCGCATACAGGAAAATATATCAGCGCTGCTTGCTGTTTTCCATTTCATTAAGGCGCTGCTCGAGTTCACCTTGTTTATTGGACACGCTGCGCATGCTGGCCAGCGTCGCCATCGCACCCAGCGCCACCGATATGGTCGCCAATACTTTAATCCCCACCTCCCAGCGCTGGTGAGGACGCAGCAGTCGGGCTTTGTCGATGATATTTTCAACGGCGTAATCCCGGGCAAGCACCGTATTCATTTTTGTATGGTGATTTAGATGCTGAGTTCGTATCTGGGGATACAGAATTCCTCTTTTTTCTACCCGGCCGGATGCATCTTTAACTTTCCTCAAAATGTCTTCGGTCTTGTGTTTGCTGTCTTCAATGACGCCGATTATTTTCTGCTCTCCGGTCTTAATGGCTGCGGTTTTGCCGGCCCCCCCGATTTCGGATTTTGCCCTACCGCCTATTTCGGGCACGATTTTGATATTCTGGTAAAAGCTTTTATTGATAGCCTGTCGCGCGGCGATGACACCGGCGGCGGCGGTCGCCGCCACGCCGGCAATATCCACCCAGACCGAATTTAAGAATCCGCCGGGCGCTTTCGGTTTTTCCTGAAGTTTGATGTCGTTAACCATATGGGAACAATTATCCTGTCCGCCCCACGTAAAGTCAAATGACAGCTCTGTGACAATTTAACAGCAGCGCGGCGAATCTAACACCGATTTAACCGTTTGTTAAGCCTGCATCCATCTACACGTTTGTATTATAATTATAATTTATTTAGTCGGCTATCTAAATCAGGCACTTAATCATAACCAAACTTTAATCCCGGTTCCTTAAGCTGGTAAGACACGGAAAAACTGGCTTTTACGATGAAACAGACAGGGCAGGCGATAGGGCTTTCGCTGCTGGCGGCAACGCTGGCGCTCTCGCACGCGCGCGCCGATGTGCCCCTGCCCTGGCTTTCCGATCCGTTTTCGGTCGAGAAAAAAGCCGCCGGCTACGGCGCCGGCCTTCGCCCGGAAAGCTGTCCCGCCGCGCCCAACCTCGATCGCCCGCTAACGGTGGCGCAGGTGGTGGTAACGAGCCTTTGCCACAACCCGACGACGCGCGCCAGCTATTTGAGCCTGCTCGCCCAGGCCGACACTTACGGCACCAGCTATTCGGGTTATCTGCCCACCGTCACCGCCACCGCCGGCGCGACGCGGGCGCAAACTTTCGGCAACCACAGCAAAACCGAAACCGTCAGCAACGGCACCGGCATCTCCGCCGCCATGACGCTGTTCGATTTCGGCCAGCGGGAGCTTTCGATCGAATCGGCCGAGATGGGGCTGATCGCCGCCGGCCACAGCTACGACTCGACCTTGCAGGGCGCCATCGCCGCCGCGCTGCAAGGCTATTATCGCCTGCTGACGTCGCAGAATGCGGTGGGCGTGGCGCGCGAATCCGAACTTTTCGCCAAGGAAAGTTTCGATGCGGCAAAATTAAAACACGATATCGGGCTGGTGCCGCTGGCCGACGAGCTGCAGGCCAGGGGGTCTTATTCGCAGGCGCTGCTCGCCTCGCAGCAGGCCGACAACCAGCTGGCGCAGGATCAGGGCGCGCTGGCGTTGCTGATGGGCCTGCCGCCCGACGCGCCGGTAGCGGTCGCCGAAATGGAAGATGTCAACCTCAAGGTCGATCCGTTCGGCGGCGAGGTGAAAGCGCTGATGGACAAGGCCAAGGAAAAACGCAAGGACCTGCTGGCCAGCCGCGCGCAGCTTAAAGGCGCCGAAACGTCGCTTGAAAGCCTGAAGCGCTCGCATCTGGCCACCGTCACCGCCGGCGTCAACGCCGGCTACGACGACCTCAACGTCGCAAGCAGCGGCACCGGCCGCAGCCAGTCGATCGGCATCAATGTCAGCATCCCGATCTTCAGCGGGTTTAGCAACCAGTACAGCGAGCGCGCCGCCGAAAAGCAGCTGAGCGCGCAAAAAGAGCAGCTGGTGCAAACCGAACTTTCGGTCGAGCAGGACGTATGGCGCGCCTGGCAGAATTACCAGACCGCCAAGCTGTCGTGGGACACCAGCCAGGACCAGCTGGCGAGCGCCACGCAGCTAAAGAACGTCGCCATCGGCCGCTATAAGGAAGGGCTCGGCACCATCCTCGACGTGCTCAGCGCGCAGAACGCCTATAGCAGCGCCTTGCAAAGCCAGCTTACCACGCGCTACAATCTGCTGACCACGCGGGTCGATCTGGTGCGCGCGGTCGGCGTGCTCGATCTTAACACCATGCAGCCGGAAGCGACCGCCGACGCGCCTGCTATTCCCGAAACCCCTATGCCAGGGCAATATTGATATGACCAAGAAAAAAGCCACCGTCATCGTTCTCATCCTGTCGCTGCTCATCGGCGCCTGGTCGCTAAGCGGCGGCGGCAACAGCGCCACCGCCTGGCGCACCGACACCATCACCCGCGGCGACATCGCCGACGTCGTCACCGCCAACGGCACGCTAAATCCCGTGCAGCTGGTCAATGTCGGCACGCAGGTCTCCGGCCAGATCAGCCAGCTTTACGTCAAGCTCAACGACGAGGTGAAGGCAGGCCAGCTCTTAGCCGAGATCGATCCGGCGCTGCTGAACGCCGAGCTTAAGCAGAGCAAGGCCAATCTCGAAACGCTGCGCACCGCCTACGAGCAGGCGGCGCGCGATCTGAACCGCACGCGCGAGCTGCTGAAAAAGGATTACGTGGCGAAAGTCGACCTCGAGCGCGCGCAGCAATCGTACCTTGCGTCGAAAAACAGCTACGACTCGGCCAAGTCGCAGGTCGAGCGCGATGAGGTGAACCTCAATTACACCAAGATCACTTCGCCGATCGACGGCGTGGTTATTTCGCAGGAGATCACGCTCGGGCAAACGGTGGCGGCCAATTTCCAGACGCCCAATTTATTCAAGATCGCCGGCGATCTCACCGACATGAAGATCGATGTCAGCTTTTCCGAAGCCGATATCAGCCGGGTGAAAGTCGGCCAGCCGGTGAAATTCACCGTCGACGCGTTTCCCGACCGCGAATTCGCCGGCGAAGTGCAGATGGTCAATTTAAATCCCAACGCGCAGTCGGGCGTGGTGACGTATACCGTGGTGGTGGCAGTGAAAAACGAGGACCGCGTGCTGCTGCCGGGCATGACCGCCTATGTCAGCGTGACGCTGTCGGAGGTAAAAGACGTGTTGCGCGTGCCGGCGGCCGCGCTGCGCTTTACCCCGCCGGCCGAACAGGTCAGCGGCATCAAGCGCCTGCTGCAAACTGGCGGTATGCGCGGTGGCATGCGCCCGCCCAGCCGCACGGCTTCGGGAAATGGAAATAACGAGAAATCCACCATCTATCTGTTAAAAGGCGGCACGCCGACGCCGGTGGAAGTAAAAACCGGCGCCAGCGACGATACCTACGTCGAAATTTCCGGCGAGGGCATCGCCGAGGGCGATACGGTGGTCACCGGCATCGCGCCGCAGGGAAGACACTGACATGGCCCATTACGTCATTGCCATGCAGGGCATCGCCAAACATTATGAGCCCAGCCCGGGCGTGATTACGCCGGTATTAAAATCGATCGATCTTTCCATCGAGGCCGGCGAATTCGTGTCGATCATGGGACCATCCGGCTCCGGCAAATCGACGCTGATGAATTTAATCGGCACGCTCGACCGGGCAAGCTCCGGGCTTTACCTGCTCGACGACGAGGATATCGGCAGTTACAACGAGGCCGAGCTGGCGCATATCCGCAACCGCACCATCGGGTTCGTGTTTCAGGGCTTCAACCTGCTGCCGCGCCGCAGCATCGTCGACAATATCGCCCTGCCCCTGTTTTATGCCGGCGAGGAGCGCGAAGAGCGCGTCCGCCGCGCCGAGCATTATCTCAACATCGTCGGGCTCACCTCGCACCGCGACTACCTGCCCAGCCAGCTTTCCGGCGGCCAGCAGCAGCGCATCGCCATCGCGCGCGCGCTCGCCGGCGAACCGGAACTGATTCTGGCCGACGAGCCGACCGGCAACCTCGACAGCAAAACCAGCGAAGAGATCATGGGGCTGTTTACCGCGCTCAACAAGGAAGGCATCACCATTATTTTAGTCACCCACGAACAGGACGTGGCGCGCTACGGCAAGCGCCTCGTGCAGCTTAAAGACGGCGAGATCATTTATGACGGACCGATGTATTAGCGGCTGCGCCGCAGAAATCAGAAATCGGAAACCAGAAACCAGAAAAATTCTGGCTTCTGACTTCCGGCTTCTGGCTTCGGGAGCATGCGAAGCATGCTCCTAGGCCTTATTCATGAAGCGTGGGTATCGATCGCGGCCAGCCGCCTGCGCACGGCGCTGGCCATGCTCGGCATCGTCATCGGCGTCGGCTCGGTGGTGCTGATGCTGGCGGTGGGCGCCGGCAGCCGCCGCGACGTCGAGGAATCGATCAGCAAGCTGGGCAGCAACCTGCTCATCGTCACCGCCGGCAGCCGCGACGCCAAAGGCCTGCGCAGCATGGATGTCTCGGAGCTCACCACCAAAGACGCCGACGCCATCGGCCAGCTGCCCTCGGTGCTGGCCAGCGCCGCCGCCACCAGCAACCGCAGCTTCCAGGTCGCGTTCGGCAAGGAAAACTGGAACAGCAACATCGTCGGCAGCGTGCCCGCCGTGTTTGCCATCCGCAACTGGAGCTTCTCCGACGGCGACAGCTTCACCGCCGAAGACGCGCGGCTGGGCCGGCGCACCGCCGTGATCGGCGCAACGGTAGTGAAAAAACTCTATGGCGAAGAAAATCCGGTAAACAGCACGCTGCGCATCAACGGCACGCCGTTTCGCGTTACCGGCGTACTGCAAAGCAAGGGCCAGGATTTCTCCGGCCGCGACCAGGACGACGTGGTGGTGATTCCGCTTTCCACCGCCCAGCGCACGCTGTGGGGCAGCAGTTACGTGCAGGGCATGGTGCAGACGATTTTCGTGCAGGCCGCATCGGGCGACGCCCTCGACGCCGCCACGCAGGAAATCACCGAGCTTTTGCGCCAGCGCCACAAGCTGCGCGAAAACGCCGCCGACGATTTCACCATCCGAAACCTCACCTCGATCACGCAGGTCGCCACCGAAACCACGCGCGCGCTGTCGCTGCTTTTGGGCGCCATCGCCTCGATCTCGCTCGTCGTCGGCGGCATCGGCATCATGAACATCATGCTGGTCACCGTGACCGAGCGCACGCGCGAGATCGGCATCCGCAAGGCGCTCGGCGCCACGCAGCAGCACATCCTCATCCAGTTTCTGATGGAGGCGATGATGATCGCCGGCGTCGGCAGCATGATCGGGCTGGCGCTGGGTTTTGCCGGCGGCATCGGCGCCGAGAAATGGTTCCAGATTTCGGTGGAATACAGCCTGTGGTCGGTGGTTCTGGCGCTGGCGGTCGCCGCCGGCGTGGGCATCCTAAGCGGCATCTATCCCGCCCACAAGGCCGCCGGCATGAACCCGATCGAGGCGCTGCGCGTCGCCGGGGCCTGATTTCATCATCTTTTCATCAAAACGTCACGAAACTGTCACATTTCACCGGTATTATGAAGCTATAAGGCGGTTTGACAGCACGCTGGAAATAGCTAAAATTTAAACAATATTAACTATTTACTGCTGTAATGGAATGACCGACCGATAACCAAGAGGAGAATATCATGAAATACACGCATGCAATCAAACTGGCTTGTATCGCGGCGCTGATGGCGCTTACCGCCTCGGCTCTGCCGGGCGACAGCTATGCGGTGAATCAGGCTGGCGGCGGTTTTTCTGTAAACGCTATCGACGCAACCCTGGGCGGCGGACTCATTGGAGATGATACCGGTGCGATCGGAATCGGATTTGTTGTGCCACCCTGGCCGTATTGCGGTAAAAAATCGACAGGCTGTACCCCGCAGCCAGATAAGGATAATGGGTATGCCTGCGGTCATCAGGCGGGTGCTTCCTGTACTACGCATGGTCACACCGCTGGCGGCGCAGATTGTCAGTGCTGCGAAAGCATCGAGGAAGAGGTAGTGCCCGCAACGGATCCTAAGACTTATAAAAAAGTAAACTGCAATCGCTTAGTCACCCCTTAATTTAATCCATAGTAATCTCAAAAACCCCGCCATTTAAAAATGGCGGGGTTTTTATTTGCGCTTTTCTAATGCGCTGACAGAAACGGGACAGCTTGTGCCGGATAGCGCTGGGCATCGATAATGGCATTGGAAAGGTTAGGAGTGGTCTTTAGCAACTCCGCCAGCACCGGATTATGCGCTAGTTCCCTGGCCGCCTTGCGGCCGTAAGGCGGCAATGCCGGATCTATTTTCCGATAGAAGGGCGAAAGCTTAAAACTCCAGACGATGTCTTGCGCCGGCGTAATTTCAAAGATACGGGAATTGAGGGTTTCGGCGACCAGCGTATTGCCATTGGGCAAGCGCTGCGTGCGTCCATACGCATAGGTGTAGAATTTTTGTTTAGGATTTCCGGCAAATTGCCAGACGATCTGCAAGCTGCGCGGATCGAATTCGACCACGCGCGAAAAAGGCCGGCCGGCCGCATAATAGCCGAAATTGTCCAGCAATAAGAAATGACCGTTGGCCAGAAAATGCGCCGCATGCTGTCCCTGCCACAGACCATTATAGGCCCATACCACTTTACCGCTGGCCGGATCGATGACGGCCAGCGCGCACATATTGCGCAGCGAAATCAGCAGGTATCCCGGCTTAAACATAGGGAAAGCCGGCGCGATGTCCGGCTCGAGCGTCTCGACGGCGTTAGTATGAAACCGGTCCCAGTCCTGCCGGTTGATACGCTTATGATAGAGCATCGATGCATAAGGCGAATCGGCAAACGCGTCGAGCAGGGAAATCCGGTTTCGCTCCTCTCCTTCGGGAGAAAGGGTCACGATATAATCCGCCAGCACCGGCAAGGTGAGATAAGGCAGTTTCGCAACGGGTCTGCGAATGAATTCCTGCGTCAGCGTATGGATATCGCCGTTTGCCCGATCAACATAAAAGCCATGATGCACATTCGCCGCATACGCCCAGAGCAGTTCGGAATCCTTATTGAATTTTGCCATCCCGTACCCGTACGGGGTGTCGCGCGTGCCGGTATAGGTAACGAGCACATCGCCGTTAGGGAAGACCTGCGCCTTTTCTATACCGATGATCGCTTTGGCCAACGCATGCACATGCCGTGGATGAGGAAAGGCTTTTTTGAAGGGAAGATCCCAGCGGTGCATGATGCGCCCTTCCATATCGATGAGATACACGCTGGTCGAGTAGCGTAGCGCAAACAGCGTATAGCCGGGATAGGCCTTGTCCTGATTCCAATCCACCCGCGCCTGCTCAATCGATTGGTCGACCGAGCGGATGTTATTCGCCACCGCGTCTTCGGATTCATCGGCCGCGGTGCGGCTCTCATACCACGCCTCGCCGGCGTCGATCGCCTCCTTCACCGGGCGCGCGACGGGCCACTCATAATGCAGCGACACCGCGCCGCCCACAAAGGCCAGAAAAACCAGAGCGATGAGGAAAAGCCCGTAAGCAAGACGGTCAAATGACATGATTTCACCTTGCCACAGAGGCAACCGGCCGGGCAACAGTTTTTAAGGCTCGATCTGGATTGACAAGCGTGGCAGACGGGCTATAACGCCTGTTCCTCATCTTGCCCAGGTGGCGGAATTGGTAGACGCACTAGCTTCAGGTGCTAGCGCCGCAAGGCGTGGGGGTTCGAGTCCCTTCCTGGGCACCACCCTACGCCTCCGGCTTTGGGTGGTTCACGCAGTGAGCGCAGACTGTTGAAGTTCGTATAACGTTAACCAGCGGGCGCAGCCTACGCTCTTTGGCTACGCGGCCGGGCAGAGGCAATTATGACCGATTCGGCAGACCCTGCAAGGCCTACACATCCTGCGCGCAGGCTGTTTCCTATTCTGCTGTTCGCCATCCTCTATGCAGTACTTTTTATCCTGCCGGCGATGCTGGCAAAGCCGCGTCTGCATTATGGCTGGCATACCGGTTTCTACAGCTTTGCGTATGTATTCTGCCTGTTGCTGGCGCTTAGTATTCATCGCTGGTTATGGCGGATAGGATTACTGGTGCTGTGCGTCGGCGGCGCGCTCGCGCAATACATGACCTTTGCCTACGGCGCCGACATTCTCAAGGAAACCATGACCGTTTTTTTCGAGGCGACGCCGCGGGAGGTCGATTCCTTCACCAATGCGGAAACGCTGGCCAGCATCGCCTACGGCATGGCGCTGGCCGGGTTTGGCATCTGGCTGCTGGGCCGGCAAAAACCCGCCGCTCTGCTTGTACATCGAACCCTTTCGCTTATAGCCGCGCTGGTCTGCTTCGCGATGGCGATTTATCCCGTCAATCTTTCCATACGGCAACTGCCTCCCTATAATTTTATCAGCGCATCGTATGAATACTGGCGCGAGCGGACGCGATTCATCGATCGGCTAAAACACCGGTACGATATCAGCGAGGAAGACTGGCGATTCACTCCCCGCGGCGCAACGCCGCTGGTGGTCGTGCTGGTGATCGGCGAATCGGCAAGAGCCGATCATTTTTCATTAAACGGCTACGAGCGCGAAACCAATCCGCTGCTTAAAAACCAACCCAACCTGGTGAATTTTTCTAAAACCACTTCCTGTTGGGTAGCCACCGCCGTATCGGTGCCGTGCCTGCTCACGCGCGCGACGCGCATAAACAAAAAACCCATTTCGGGCGAGACATCGCTGATCAGCGTATTTAACAAGCTCGGATTCGAAAGTTTCTGGTACGGCGCGCAGGGCACCTTTTCCGTTCGCAACCCCATCAGCGCCATCAGCCATGAGGCGAATAACCTGGTGGTGCTGGAACCGTCGAAAAACGCCGAGCTGCCTCTGGATGAAGAACTGTTGCCTTACCTCGATCAAGCGCTGCGCAAGGAAAAACCGCTGCTGATTATACTCCACAGCAGCGGCAGTCATTTTCAATATATCGACCGATACCCCAAGACATTTGAGCGGTTCTCTCCCGTCTGCAGGTTATTGCCCAAAACATTTATGGAAAGAGTCTCGGCGCTGACCGGGCCGATTGCAAAAGGAAAGATGCAGCCATTTAAGAAAAAGATGGATCAATTAAATAAATTTATCCAGGGCTGCGATACGGACGACGGGCTGATCAATGGTTACGACAACACCATTCTCTATACCGATTGGTTTTTAAACGAGGTCATCGAACGGCTCAAGAATCATAATGCCCTTATGGTATTCGCCTCCGATCATGGCGAGTCGCTGGGCGAAAACGGCCTTTACCTGCATGTCCATACCCAGGCGTGGTCGAACTGGCATGTGCCGATGCTCTGGTGGGCTTCCGATGCCTTCATCGCCAGCCACCCCAAACGCTGGAACGCGCTTAAGGTAAAAGCGTCACGCCGGGTCAGTCACGACAATATTTTTCACAGCCTGCTGGATTGCGCCGGCGTCAAATCCAAACTGATTGATAAATCGCTGAGTTTCTGCCATCAAGAAGAACTATCCACTCATCATGAGGGTTCATGAACCAGCGCATCGTCACCCTTGTCGGCGGCAGCGGCTTTGTCGGCCGCTATGCCGTGAAAATCCTCGCCCGGGCAGGCTACCGCCTGCGCATCGTGTCGCGCCGGCCGGATGCGGCGCAGCATCTTAAAACCGCCGGCGATGTCGGGCAGATCGCGCTTACCGCCGGCGACATCGCGCAACCGGAAAGTCTCGCCGGCAAGCTCGACGGCTCGTTTGCCGTAGTCAATCTGGTCGGCGTCATGACCGAATCCGGCCGCCAGACCTTCACCGGCCTGCATGCGCAGGGCGCCGAAAAGCTGGCCAAGCTGGCCCGCGCCGCCGGCGCCGAGCGCTTCATCCAGGTCTCGGCGCTCGGGGTCGACAAGGCCGCCGGCGCACATTACGCGCGCAGCAAAGCGCTGGGCGAAAAGGCGGTGCTCGCCGCGTTTTCCGAAGCGACTATTTTACGGCCCGGCGTCCTCTTCGGACCGGAAGACGATTTTTTCAACCGCTTCGCGCGCATGGCGATGTTTTCCCCCGCCTTGCCGCTGGTCGGCGGCGGTCAGATGCGGTTTCAGCCGGTGTATGTCGGCGATGTGGCGGCGGCGATAGCAGCTTGCCTGACGCGCGACGACGCCAAAGGCCAGACCTATGAGCTCGGCGGGCCGCACGTCTTCACCTTCAGGGAAATTCTCGACTATATGTTGCGCACCACCGGCCGCCGGCGCGCGCTCGTTCCCCTGCCCTTTGCGCTGGCCTCGATGCTGGCACCGCTGATGCAGTATCTTCCGCCGCCGTTTACGCTCACGCCCGATCAGGTGCGGCTTTTGCACCATGACAACATGGTAAGCCCCGGCGCCAAAACGTTCGCGCAGCTTGGCATTACGCCTACGGCAATCGACATGGTGGCGCCGGAATATCTGGCGCGCTTTCGCAAACATACCGCTTGATATTTTATCCCTCCCACTGCTTAATATATTTTTAACATTTCCATAGTATTGATTTATAATTATTTCTCGACTTCCGACTGGCGGATGCCCCGATCGTATGCGACTTCTCTACCACACCCACCTTTCGCCCTTCTGCCGCAAGATCCGCATGATGCTCAAGGAAAAAGGCCTTGAATTCGAGCTGGTGTGCGAGAATCCGTGGGACCGCAACCTCGAATTTTTCGCGCTCAACCCGGCGGGCGAAGTGCCGGTGCTGATCGAGGAAAACGGCACGGTGGTTTCCGGCGCCTACGCCATTGCCGAATATCTCGAGGAAATCTATCCCGACATTGCCCTGCTCGGGCGAACCCCGGCCGAGCGCGCCGAGGTGCGCCGCCTGATCGACTGGTTCGACCACAAGTTCGACTATGAGGTGACGCAGAATGTTTTGTTCGAGAAAGTGTTCAAGCATTATTTCGGCCAGGGCGAGCCGAACTCCGCCGCCATCCGCACCGGCAAAACCAACATGCTCTACCATCTCGACTATATCGGCTATCTCGCCGGCGAGCGCTATTTCCTGGCCGGCGACGCGCTGACGCTGGCCGACATCGCGGCGGCGGCGCATCTTTCGGCGCTCGATTACATCGGCGACGTATCGTGGGATTACAACAAGGCGGCGCACAACTGGTACGCGCTGATGAAATCGCGCCCGTCGATGCGCTGCATTCTCTCCGAGCGCGTGCGCGGCGTAAGGCCGCCCGCTTATTATGAAAACCCGGATTTTTAGTATTTTTGTCATGCTCGGGCTCGACCCGAGCATCCATCTTATTTATATTTGATGGATCCTCGGCTCAAGGCCGAGGATGACAATTACGCATATGCAAACACTGATAACACAATATGCTCTCTCACTGGGCTTTGACGCCGTCGGATTTTGCAGACCCGAGATCGACGTATTGGTTCAGCAGGGATTGCAGGAATTTATTTTAGGCGGCCACCACGGCGACATGGGCTGGATGGCGGATAAGGCCGACCGCCGCGCCGATCCAAAAATCTTATGGCCGGAGGCGAAATCGGTGATCGTCGTCGGGCATAATTACGCCCCGGATTTTAATCCCATGCAAAAGCTCGCGCAAACAACAACGGGGAATATTTCCTGCTATGCGCTAAACGACGACTATCACGACGTCATCAAGAAAAAACTCAAAATACTCGCGCGCTGGGTGGCGCAGGAATTTTCCTGCGAGGTGAAAGTGTTCGTCGACACGGCGCCGGTGATGGAAAAAGCGCTGGCCGCGAATGCCGGGCTGGGCTGGCAGGGCAAACATACCTGCCTGGTGTCGCGAGAATTCGGAAGCTGGTTATTTTTGGGGAGTGTCTTCACCAATATTGTCATCCCGAGCGCAGCCGAGGGATCTCCTTCTGCAAAAGATCCTTCGGCTGCGCTGCGCTCCGCTCAGGATGACAATAAGGATTTATGCGGCACTTGCCGCGCCTGCCTCGACATCTGCCCGACGCAGGCCTTCACCGCCGAGCGAAAACTCGACGCGCGCCGCTGCATCTCTTACCTCACCATCGAGCATAAGGGCCAGATTCCGCTCGAATTCCGCAAGGCGATCGGCAACCGCATTTACGGCTGCGACGATTGCCTGGCCGTCTGCCCGTGGAACAAATTCGCGCAGGCTTCGCGCGAAATCGCCTATCACCCGCGCCAGGAACTGGAAGCGCCGTTGCTGCGCGATCTGGTAAAACTCGACGACGCAACATTTCGCGCATTATTTTCAAAATCGCCGGTCAAGCGCATCGGCCGCGACCGCTTCGTGCGCAACGTGCTAGTCGCCATCGGCAATAGCGGCGACGCTTCGCTGGCTGCAACCATTACGCCGCTTATGCAGGATCATTCGCCGCTGGTCGCCGAAATGGCCGCCTGGGCACTTAAAGAGCTGACTCGATGACTCGATTACCGGATGACTCAGTAATAACTTTGCGCTATTTTTTAGTCATCGGGTCATCCAGTCATCGAGTCATCCCCCATGCCTCACATCATCATCTACACCAAAGACTACTGCCCCTACTGCACGCGAGCAAAAAACCTGCTGAGGCAAAAAGGCGTCGCCTTCACCGAGATCGACGTGACGCACGACGAGGCGCTGCAAAAAGAAATGGTGGACAAATCCGGCGGACGGCGCAGCGTGCCGCAGATCATCATCGACGGCAAAGCCATCGGCGGCTGCGACGATCTTTATGCGCTCAACGCGGCAGGCAAGCTCGATGCGCTGCTTAAATAAACTCCTCCCCCTGGAAGGGGGAGGCCGGGTGGGGGTCAATCCGTCACGCGTAAAATGGATAATGGACCCCCACCTTAATCCTCCCCCTTCCAGGGGGAGGAAATTAAACAGAATTTCGCTCCTCATTTTTGCAATTCTTTTTTCTTTTTCCGCGCAGGCCGCCGCCCCTTCCCCGCCGACGCAGCCACCGCAGGGTCCCGGCGGCAGCGATTACGCCTACGAAAAAGTCCACGCCGAAAAATACGGCGAGGGCGACGGCGAATACTGGATTTTCCTGCCCGAGGGCGCGCAGGAAAAACTGCCGGTGGTCGCGTTCAATCACGGCTGGTCGGCGGTCAATCCGGTGGTCTATCAGCACTGGATCGAGCATCTGGTTCGCCGCGGCAACATCGTCATCTATCCGCGCTGGCAGAAAAACCTGCGCACGCCGCCGGCGCAGGTGACGCAAAACGCCATCGATGCGGTAAAGGCGGCGCTTAAAATACTCGGGCCCAAAGCCGATGCGCAGCGTTTTGCCATCGTCGGCCATTCCATGGGCGCGCTCATCAGCGCCAACATGGCCGGCGACCGCACCCTGCCCAAGCCGCGCGCGCTGATGCTCGTCGCACCGGGAAAAACCTGGGCCACGCCGCACGGCGCACGCAAAAAAAGCCGCATCGCGCTTGGCGATCTTGCCGCCATTCCCGCCGACACGCTGATGCTGGTGGTGGTGGGCGACCGCGACCGGCTGGCCAAAGACATCGATGCCAAACGCATCTTCCGCGAAACCACCGGCATCAAGCCCGAAAATAAAAATTACGTCATCGTGCATTCCGACGCGCACGGCGAACCGCCGCTGGTCGCCGGGCATAACGCGCCGGGCACCGCCGCTTCCACCGACGCGCTCGATTATTTCGCCTACTGGAAATTATTCGACGCGCTGACCGACGCCGCATTTTACAACAAGCACCGCGAGACGGCGCTTGGAAACACCGAGCAGCAGCGCTTTATGGGCAAATGGAGCGACGGCGTTGCGGTGGCGCCGCTGGCGGTGGTTTTGCCGGGCAGGAAATAATCGCGTCTGTTGCCCGAATGCAACAATACTACATTTAATGAACGGTCCCACCATCGATACTACATATAGTTAGTGCATCAATAGTGAACAATGTGTAAACGATAGATAAAATTTTAGATAAATTTTAGAAAAGTTCACGCAGCGGGCCGGTAGAGGAGCAACTAACAAGGGATTCCTCAGGTGTTATACTGGCAATTCTGGTCCTCGTTTTGGAAGCATTGGGCAGACCTTAGCATGAAAACGAAAGACGGCGAGCGCGGCAACCGCCCCTATCTCGCTAAAAATTCCTCTCCCGATACGGAGGAAGACATCGAGCAGCAGATTCGCTCGGAACTCATCGCCAACATGAATCACGATTTGCGCACGCCGCTCAATGCGGTGATCGGTTTCGCGCAGATCATCGAAAGCGAAATGTTCGGCAAGATCGACAACCCGCAATATCTCGAATATGTGAAGCATATTCAGGATAGCGGTTACGAGCTTTTGCAGCGCATCGAGGAGATGTTCGGCATCAGCCAGCTCGACGTCGACGGGTTGCTGGCCGATGAGCCGGCCGCTCCGGTGCGCAAAAAACAGCTGGCCGCCGTCGATTAATTTTTTACTTGTCATTCAACTTTTCTTTTGTCATGCCTGCGACCAGGCTACGCCGAAGCGAAGCTTCAGCTTCGCCCAGGCGAGAAGCAGGGACGACAACGCTACGTATGGATAAACAAAAAGCCGCACACGATATCATCGCGCAGCTATTGCCCCGCGTTCCGTTCGACGGCTGGAATCAGGCCGCGCTCAATGCCGCCGCCGTTGCCGCCGGTTATAAAAAAACCGACGCGGTGCGCGTATTTCCCGGCGGCGCCATCGATGCGGTCGATTTTTTTTCCCGCCAGTGCGATGCGGCGATGCTGGAGGCGCTTGCTACCTATCATCTCGCGACGATGAAAATCCGCCAACGCATCGCCGCCGCCGTGCGCCTGCGGCTTGAGCTGCAGATGCCGCACCGCGAGGCGCTGCGCAAGGCGGCCGCGCTCTATGCCCTGCCGCTTTACGCGCATCGCGGGCTGGCCGGCCTTTACCGCACCGTCGACGATATCTGGCATGCCTGCGGCGATACATCGACCGATTTCAATTTTTACACCAAGCGCCTGCTGCTCGCCGCGGTCTATTCCTCCACGCTGCTTTACTGGCTCGACGACAAAAGCCCCGCCTGCGAAGCGAGCTGGTCGTTCCTTGACCGCCGCATCGCCGACGTCATGCAAATCGAAAAAGCCAAGCAGGCCTTTAAGCGCTGGGTCGCTTAATTCTCGCCCTTCCATGCCACGCCTTTAAGAGGTATAATTGGGTTATACCGAATTGATGGCGCGTCATTTCGAGCGGGAGGGGAATGACAAATGGAGGCGATTTCGGGCGAAATTGTAGTGGTTTAAGTAGGAAAGCGGTGCGATCTGGTACGAAAGAGGTACGAAACTGGTACGATTTAGGTACGAAAGAGGTACGATTCGGCACCGTTTCGCGGGCGGGTTCGGCGCGCTAAGCATTTAAAAAATATAAGGATTATGCATTCTTGGCCTTGGGCAAGCCGCTGACGGGATTACACCTGATTTGCCGGCGCGCGGCGATCGCACGGGCTGTTATCGCCACCGACACAGGGGCTTTTTAAGTCCGGCACTTTGTTGGAGCAGCCACTCATGAGCGCCAGCGCGATACCGATGAGGAGGATTTTTTTCATAAACGCCTCGTTGGGTGTGGGGTGAAAAATATTATCGCAGGCGCCGGGAATAGCAAGGCTATTCTCCATCGGCGCCGCGGCGCGTGCCTACCATGGGGCTGGCTTGCTGGCCGATGCCGCCTACCGAGCCGGGCACGCGGCTGCCGTCGGGATTGAGTCGCGACGGCAAATTGGCGGCGAGATTATCGCTTCTGTCCTTGCCCGGCGAGAACCAGTCGGACAGCGCGCCCTGCATCGAGGACAGGTCGGTGCTGGCGCCGGCGAGATCGCGCGCGATCATCAGTACGATGCTGTTGAAGCGCCCGGCCAGCTCGGCGAGGATGAGGAAAATGAGGATGGTCATGATGTCGATCGGAAAGACCGGCATGGCAGTGGCGGTGTTATTGGTGACCTGCGGGCCGGTGAATCCCCACATGCCGCCGAACGGCTCCCAGCATTTGCCGCCGGTATTGTTAAGGCAGAAGGTCGAGGTGCCGCTGTCGTTGGGGACGGTGAAACGATGCCAGTGGAAGGAAAATGGCGAGCCGCGCACACTTTCCGCCCATTCGGTCCAGCAGACGGGAACGCCTTTGTGCGGCGGCGTGTAGTCGATGAGATTGTCGATGGACGCTTCGATCAGCTTGGCGAAAAACGCGAAGAACACGAACAGCAGGATCGGCTGCAACGACGCGTTGACCACCTGGTTGAGCCAGCCGTCGAACAGGTGGCGCGTGCGGTTGAACAACAGGAAGGCGAAGAAAATCGGCGCCAGTCCGAACAGCAGGGTTTTGAGCACCAGCGACATGAGATACACCCACACCGCGGTGAACAGCGCCTTCATGAACGAGCCGAGCGCGGCCAGCAGCAGCAGCCCGTACAAAATGCCGTACGGGCCGGTGCCGAACGTGGCCAGCAGCACCACCGCCATTTTGGCCGACAGCGCCTTGGCCAGCGCGCCGTCGAGCACATTGAACGGCGGGCCGGTGGCAAAATCGGTGCCGGTATTGGTGGCGATGGCGGTCACCTTGTTAATGATGTCATCGGTGCCCTGGTTGAAGAATTTGACCACGGTGGTGTTAAAGAAATCCCACGCGCCGGCCGACAGCAATCCGACGATGATGCCGATCTTCACCATGCGGATGAAAAAATCGTAGAGGGTGATGTTGACCATCCCGAACGTAAAAAGGATGCCGTAGATGGCGATATAGAGCGTCAGCATCGCCTGCACGGCGGCGATGAAGCCGGCATCGCCGGCGATGGTCTGGAACATGGTCTGCGAAATATTGTTCAGGATCGCCTGCACGTTGGTGACGATCACCGAAATCAGCCCCTGCCCCGGCAGCGGCGTCGGGATGTCAAACGGCGGATCGGTGGTGCAGGTGCCGCCCGGCTGGATCGGCGGCGCTTCGGCCAGCGCGGCGTAAGGCACGGCCAGCAGCAGCGCGACCAGAAAAATTTTAAGATACGGGCGAAGGCGGATCATCATTTCCCTCCTCCGAACGTAGCGCGCGCCACCGTATTGGCGATGGCCGGCGCGGCGGTGGCGGCGCCGATGCCGAGATTCTGCTTGAACTCGCTGCTCATGCGCTGCGCCGATAAAGTCGGCACGGTAATGCCGCTGACCGCGGCGGCGATGTTATCGGCGACTTCGGGAATTTTCCTGACCAGCGACTTGGCGAGCGAGGCAAAAATCCACAGCGAGATAAAGCCGAACGCCAGCTGCTGGATCAGGCTGGGCCCGTTCGGCCCGAAATTGACCGCCGGGAACAGCGCGCTCATCTGCAGCGAGCGGCGCATCAGCGGATTGACGTTCGACTGCACGCCGGGAATGCTCAGCTCCTGCGCGCCGGTGACGTTCTGCAGATTCTGCGCCGAGGCGGGATCGGTCTGCGACAGCCACGACGCCGCCGGCTGGTTGAGCTTCCAGTAGGCGCGCAGGTCGGGCACTTCGCAGGTGCTAAGCGTGCAGTTGAGCGGATCGCCCGACGTGCAGTCGGGACAGTTAAATCCGAGTATCTGGAAAATATCGGCGAGCAGCACGCCGAAAATGCCCATCGCCAGCTGCAAAAACGGAAAGAGCAATACCGGCGTCAGCATCGCCGCAAAAAGAATGTGCAGCCATTTCCTGAAATAGCGCTCGGTCCAGAAAAACAGCGCCAGCGGAATGATGAACGGCGACAGGATCAGCAGAAAGGCGATGACGATGACCGAAATCAGGTAGGTAAACACCGTGGAAAAAATGAACAGTATCATGTCGATGATGGCCATGAGGCCGGCCAGGAACAGCACGATGCCGAGCGTCGAGGAAAATACCGAAGCGCCGATCAATCCGAGCAGCCCCTGATACAGCGCCACGTTCTGGCCAAAGCCGAAAAACTTTCCGATGAACTGGTCGATATCCTGCCACGGATCGTAGCTGCCCATGGCTATCGAAACCAGCTGATCCTGAATGGCGAATATGGATTGCGTCCAGGCCGGCATGGTCTGCGCAAACATCAAAACCAACCCAAAGCGCAACAGGAAGGCAATAACGCGCCGCGTCAGCTGGCGTTCGCCGCTAACGACGACAAAGCCGAATGCGATCACCGCCATGATGAACATCACCACCAGCGTATTGCCCAGATACAGCACCAGGAAAAAAATAAACGTATCCACCGCGCTTATGACCGAGCTCTTGATGCAATAAACCACCCTTGAAGTATATTCCCATTCGGCAAACGGCGGGATCGGCGCGCAGGTATCGATGGAAAGCGGCGGCGTGTCGGCCAGCGCGGCGGACGGCGCGGCCAGCCACACCAACCCGGCGGTCAGCGCGAGCAGCACTATCGGATTCAGGCGGACGCGCATCATCGCCCTCCTGTAAAGGTGGCGGCGAACTTGTCCTTCATTCCCTTTATCATCTCGCTGCCCGGCGGCGCGAGGCGACCCGTGCCGAATGGCATGACCGAGAATGCATCACCGGTGAGGCCGCTGCCGATGAACGGCAGGAAGTCGAGCATGCTCATGAAAATATAGGTGGTGACCAGCGCCATGATGAAGGAGAGAAACAGATTGATGGTATAATCGGTGACGTCCTCATGGTTGACATCGGCCAGCCGCTTGAGATCAGCGCTGGTCGTCAGCGCAACCTGAACCTCGGCAAAATTCTTCTTGCCCATCACGGCGTAAATATCGCCCTGCCAGTCGGCCGGATTGGTAAAGTGCTCGCCGATGACTTTAAGCGTGCCGGTATCGATTTTGTCGGGCAGGCCGAGGCGTTTCACCGTAGCTTTCGGATCGATGTTGACGCCAAAACTGCCCTGCGATTTTTCGGCATACGCGCCCGACGCGAGCAGCCAGTCGCCCATGGAAAAATTGAACTGATCCACCACCGACACGCCGACATTATTGACGTCGCCGCCGGCGATGGCGCGGTAAAGCGAGCGCGGCCCGCTATAGACTATGGTGTCGAACGCGGCCATCAGCATGGTGAGATAGACAAAAATAAACACCGGCTGCAGCACGAACCCCATGGTGAGCTTCAGCCATTTTTCGAAAAAAGATTTGGTGGCGCGAAACAGGATCAACGGCACAAACAGCGGCGACATCAGCGCCATCAGTGCAAAGGCGATATAGCCGGTGACGAAAATATACACCGCGCGGGCGATGGCAAACAGCAGCTGCACGATCAGCATAACGCCCATCAGGCCGATGAACAGCCCGATCGTGCCGGAAAAAAGCAGCGCCACCAGCAGGCCGACGATGCCGGAGCCGACGGTGAAAGCGGAGAAGATGCCGCCGATCAGCGTATTGATCGCGCAGTCGACCCGCTCCCACACCACCAGCGAATCGCCGCTGAATACGTTGGGGCAGGTAAAGGTGGAAAAGCCGATAAAGCCGGTGACGATGGAAAGCAGGCTTTCCATGGCGTCGAGCATGACGGGAAATATGCCGCCGAAATTGGCGGTAAAGAGCACCACCGCGCCGATCTTCACCGCCAGCACGAAAGCATCGCGTATCGGCGCCGTAGTGCGGCCCGATACCATCATTACGCCCCACAGCGCAACGGCGAGCGTAATGGCCACGGCGATCGTTTTAGCGATATAATCGGAGAACGGCACGAGAAAATTATAGACGGCGCTGAGGATGGTTTCCTTGACGCAGATCACAATGCGCTTGGTAAAGCCGAACGCCTGCAGGTTGGCGTCGCCCAGTATGCTGTCGTCGATGGCGCAGACGCGGCCGGTCGCGGTGCCGATGGTGTCGGGGGTGATGAAATTATAGGCGTAGGCCGGCGCGGGAATCGCCAGCATCCCGAAAAGAAGCAGCGCCAGCAACGCCCGCGCGCTATTTTTTAGGGTCCTTGGCGGCAAATTTTTCTTTCTCCAGTTTGACCCGTTCCTGAAACAGCGGCATCCACGCTTCCGGGCTGTCGCCGACATGGCTGCGGATTTCGTCGAGCATGCCGATGGTTTCGGCGCGCGCCGACAGAATGTTGATGACGTCGTCCATGCCCGAAAGATCGATGCGGGCGACCACCACGTCCTTGCCCTGCTTGACCAGAAAATAGCGGCTGCCGGGATCGGTGGTTTTCAATAAATTGAATTCGCGGTCGGACACCATGAACGCCTTGCGATAGCCCTCGGTGGCTTTCGGGTTGGGCAGGAAAATCTGCGTCGCCGTCTGCTGGATCAGCGTTTCGGAAATCGCCGAGTTGGTGGCGTCTTCCACGCTCTGCGTGGCGAACACCACCATGCCGTTGAGCTTACGCAGCGTTTTCAGCCAGTCGCGGATGCGGCCGGCGAAAATCTTGTTGTCGATCAGCGCCCAGGCTTCGTCGAGCACGATGATGGTCGGCGTGCCGTCGAGCGACAGCGAGATGCGATGGAACAAATATAAGAGTGTCGGCTCGAGGCTGACGCGCTCTTTCAGCACCTCGCCCATTTCAAAGCCGAAACCGTTGCCGATCGAAAAGTCGATGACGTCGGTTTCGTTGTCGAACAGGCCGGAATACGGCCCGCCGGAATGCCACATCTTAAGGCGCCCGGCCAGCGTGCCCGGCCCTTCGATGCCCATGAACGGCGCGATGTTGCGCAGTATCCGGTCTTTTTTGTCGAGCTTGTAATTGCCGATCACCGCTTCGGTGACGCGGTCCATGTCCTCGGCGGTGAACGGCTCGTCATGCACGGTGACCAGCGTGTGCAGCCATTCGGCGAGGAACGTGCGGTTTTCCGGCGTATCGGGCAGTTGCAGCGGGTTGAAGTGGCAGCGCTTGCCGGGTTCGATTACCGTGTATTTGCCCGAGATGGCGCGGATGAAGATTTCGGCGCCGCGATCCTTGTCGAAGAAGAAAATGCGGCAGTTGAATTTCTGCGCCTGCGCGCACAGGAAATTGAGCAGCACGGTTTTGCCGGCGCCGGTCGGGCCGATGATGGTCGAGTGGCCGACGTCGCGCGCATGGAAATTGAAGAAGTACGGGGTGCCCGACGACGTGTCGAATACGGTGACCGCGTCGCCCCAGTGGTTGCCGTCGATCTTGCCGGTGGGATAGTTGTGCAGCGAAGCGAAGCCGGCGAGGTTCATGGTGCTGATCTTCGATTTGCGCGCCACGCAATCGAGATTGGCCGGAAGCTGCGCCCAGTAGGCCGGCTCCATGACGAATTTCTCGCGCACCGGATTGACGCCGATATTGACCAGCTCGGCAATCGCCATCGACAATACCTTTTCCAGCTCCGGCAGCGATTCCTCGAAGCACATCACCGTCATCTGATGGTCGCCGAACGCCACGTGGCCGCTCATCGCCATGTCGAGCGCGTCGGAAATTTCGGCGATCTGCGAGATGGCGGCATCCTCGGCCGCCATCATGCGCCGCTGCTGGATCTGCATCTTGTTGATGTTGACGCTGCGGTTGACGAACTCGAACGACTGGGAAATGATGAACTCGAACGGCAATTGCAAAAACCCGTCGAGCAGGCCGGCGGCGGTGGCCGGCGCATATTCCTTGATGCTGATGATGGCGGCAAAGCGCTTCCGCGGCGCGCCGGAGACCTCCACCGCGCGGTCGCCGAAATAAAGCCGGTAGATCGGCAGCGCCTGCGCGATGTTGGTGGCGCTGTAGCGCATCGGCTGCGAGAAACCGCAATTGACCAGCTTGGCGAGAAATTCCATCGGCTCGGAAAAGGTGCCGTGCTCGGTTTCGTAGGTGGAGAGCACGCGCGCGCCGTAATCCTTGAGCGTCGCGGTTAAGCGCTGGATCGCCTCGGCCAGCTCCTTCTGCGCGTCGCGCAGGGCGTCTTTTTGCGTATCCTTGCTTCCGACCTCGGTGGCTTTTTTCAGGAAATGATGCACTTTCGCCGCGCCCTTGGTGTCGGCCTTGCGCACCACCGTAATGTAAAGCTCGTTGACGTAAGAATCTTTCGAGTGATGCTTCTCGCGCCATAACTTATCGACGTAAGCCGCAAAGCCGGGCGGCTGGCGGCCGCCGGGGTAAGCGCTCTGGCGGCGGCGCATGGTATGAAACCACACGGCGAACGTGCCGTCGGCCATCGACTTTAACAGCGAGTTGCGCACCATCTTTTTCATGTCGACGTCTTCGTCGTCGGCGGTCTCGAACGAAAACCCATCGAGCTTGATGATCTGGATGAATTCTTTCTTGCGCGTGACGATCGTCTCGCGATCCCAGTGATACTGATAGGGGATGAAGGTCGATGCCGCCACTTCGAGCTTGGCGTAGGAGGCTTTCTGCGTGCGGCGGCGTTTGAGGTTGATTTTCATGTCAGTCAATAGGGATCATATGAATTGGTGTAGCCATGGTAGCCGCGGTTGAGGCACTTATAGCCCTTGGCCATCTTGATGACGAACAGCTCGATGGCGCGCGGCTCCTTAAGGCAGATGAGAAAACCGATCAAATGCACGCAAGGCGCGACGACCAGGATCATCACGAAGCTTTGCATGTTGATGAAGGTGATCATGCTGATGATGGCGTTGATGACGAAATACATGTAGCTGACGCCCAAAATCATCGTCGGGCGGGTCAAGCCCTGAAACAGCGGATCCGACTGAAGACGGCCTGAAGACATGCGTTACCTCTTGTGTGTTGTAGCAATGGCTTGTTTAATAAAGGGTGAAGAAGCCGGGGTTCGGGGATTCGGGGGAATATTTTCTTTTCCCCGAATCCCTCAATCCCCGCTTCCCTGATTCCCTCACCTTTAAAATCATAGCATAGAAATATTGCAGTTTTGTGGCAGTCGGGGCATAAATCGTCTTAGGCAGCCACAAATTTTCACGGCCATGGCAACCATCTATTATAACCATCTGTAACCTATGAGAATTATTGTTCTTGGCGGCGGGCTTATCGGGGTAACCACCGCTTACGAGCTGGGAAAGCGCGGCTTCGCGGTAACGGTGATCGACCGCCGCGACGGCTGCGCCGGCGAATGCAGCTATGCCAATGGCGGCCAGCTTTCCTACAGCCATGCCGAGCCGTGGGCCACGCCTTCCTTGTTGCCGAAACTGCCCAAATGGCTGTTAAGCCCGGATTCGCCGCTGGTCGTGCGCCCGCGGCTCGACTGGCAGATGATCCGCTGGGGCCTCGCGTTTTTGCGCAACTGCACGCCGGCGCGCGCACGCCTCAACTGCGTCAACATCCTGCGGCTTGGCCTTTACAGCAAGGAAAAATTCGCGCAGATGCGAAACGATATCGCATTCGATTATTCGCCGCGCGGCATACTGCATATGTTCGGCGCGCAGAAAGATTTCGAGGGCGCCCGCCGTCACAACGATTTTCAGGCCAAATTCGGCGGCGAGGAGCGCGTGCTCACCCGCGACGAATGCCTGGCTCTGGAACCGGCGCTGGCGCATACGTCGCGCCCCATCGTCGGCGGCATGCATGCTTTCAGGGACGAGCTGGGCGATGCGTATCTGTTTTCGCGCGCGCTGACCAAACTCGCCGCTGAGCGTTACGGCGTCGAGTTTCGCGGCGGCATAGCGGTCGAGGGATTGCGCATGGACACCCATCGCGTCGCCGCCGTCATGACCAGCCACGGCGATCTGACCGCCGACGGCTATGTCATGGCGCTCGGCTCCTACAGCGCGATTCACCTTAACCGCATCGGCATCGGCATCCCGGTCTATCCGATGAAGGGCTACAGCGTCACCATTCCTGCCAACGAATTCTGCCCGCAATTAAGCGTGACCGACACCACCTATAAAGTGGTTTACACGCCGCTGGGCAACCGCCTGCGCATCGCCGGCACCGCCGAATTCGCCGGGTACAACGACGCGATGAACGAAAAACGCATCGCGCCGATCCTGCGCGCCGCCAAAAGCATGCTGCCCAAAGCCGACTGGAACGCGCCGATGGAAAAATGGGCGTGCCTGCGCCCTTCCACGCCCGACGGGCCGCCGGTTTTAGGCCGCACGCCATATGCCAACTTGTTCCTCAACACCGGCCATGGTACGCTGGGCTGGACGCAGGCGGCCGGCAGCGCCGCCATCGTCGCCGACATCATGGAAGGAAAAACGCCCGACATCATGCTGTCCGGGCTTACGCTGGAAGGACGTGTATGAGCGATCATAATGGGATGACCCTGGCCCAGGTGCAGGAGCAATTCGGCCAGCTCGCCAGCTTCAAGGGGATTTTCTACGACTGGGCGGGATTCAACAAATGGCTGTTCATCCAGATCAATCATCTGCGCGGCGAGCTTTACGACGAAATCATGCAACTGGTGTCGATGCTGGGCGATTATCGCAATTTCCCTTTTTTCCTCGGTGTGCTGCTCGCCTTCGCCGTCATCTCGAGCCTGGCGCGCAAAATCGCCGGACGCCAGGGCAACAAGCAGTACATCTCGCGCTGGACCGGCGTGCTGGCGGTATTGTGCATCGGGTTCGTGGTCAATACCGGCACGGTCAGGCTAGCGAAGGATTTCTTTCACTATCCGCGCCCTTACGTGGCGCTGGCCCGCGACAAGGATTACCAGATGGAACCGGTCTACCTGCTGGAAACCCGGCTGACGCCGGAGGATGAATATCGCAGCTTCCCAAGCGGCCATGCCGCGTTTGCCACTTTTATGGCCGTAGCGCTCTGGCCGCTGCTTAGCGTCGATCTGCAATGGCTGGCGTTTCTGTATGTCGCCGGCGTCGCCTGGTCACGCGTATCGCTCGGCGCGCATTTTCCGGCCGATGTGCTATGGTCGTTCGTGATGAGCTTCCTGCTCATACTCGGCGTGCGCCACCTCGTTTACAAGCTGCTGCGCAACCTGTTCGGCATTAACTGCTAGTGCCGGCCACCCTCGAATTCAACGTCCCGGGAAACGACGCGCTGATGCTGCCGGCGCACCGGATGGTGTGTTACGAGTGGGGCGATCGGGAGGCGGCAGAGACGGTGCTGTGCCTGCACGGCCTGACGCGCAACGGCCGCGATTTCGATTTCCTGGCGCACACGCTTTCGGCACGTTACCGCGTGCTGTGCCCCGACATGCCGGGGCGCGGAAACAGCGAGTGGCTGGCTATTCCCGCCGCCTATAACTACGCCACCTACGTTGCCGATGTGGCTTACCTGCTGGCCGCGCTGAAACTTTCGCGCATACACTGGATCGGCACGTCGATGGGCGGCATCATCGGCATGACCATCGCCAACACGCTGCCGGGCGTGATTCGCTCGATGGTGTTAAACGATATCGGCCCGCTTGTCGCAGCTGCCGGTTTAAAACGCATATTGGGTTACGCCGGCGCCAGGATGATTTTTTCCAGCCGCGCCGAAGCGGAGAAAAAACTGCGTGAGCTGTGCGCGCCGTTTGGCATCCGCGACGAAGCGCACTGGCAGCACCTGTTCGCGCACAGCATTGTGGAGGAAAACGGGCGCTTTCGCTTCGCCTACGATCCGGCGATCAGTACGCCGCTCGTGACGGCGGATGCCGTGGTCGATATCGATCTGTGGCATTTGTGGCAGGGCATGCTGCCGATTCCGCTGCTGCTGGTGCGCGGCGAAACCTCCGATATTTTAACGCGCGCCACCGCGCTTGAAATGCAGGAGCATCATCCGGATCTTACCTATTACGAAGTGAAAAACGCCGGGCATGCGCCGGCGCTGATGGACGATTCGCAGGTTGGCTTTGTACGGGAGTGGCTTTTGAAAAGAGAATGACGGATTGACTCGATAATACGAGTCATCGAGTCATCCAGTAATCGAGTCATCGATTAAACGGCGCAGGCCGCTAGCGCATGCGCATCATGCACGGACATCGCGCAACCGAGCGCGGCCAGTGCAACGGCAAACCAGAAAGTCAACCGCGCACGCTCAGGCGTGCCGTACATAAAATCAACCGCCAGAGCGAAACAATTTTTTGCCGAACGCAGGGCCGCATGCAGCGGGTGTTGTGTCAGGGAAATCGCAATGGCTCTGGGTTTTTTCATGACGGCTCCTTATCGATGCTTTTATCATAGCAAAAAATGCGGCCGTTTTAAATAAAAAACGCATGCAAAGCCGCGCTGGCTCTAACATGCGTTTTTATCAGGGTTATTTGTCATCCCCGCGAAAGCGGGAATCTTGGATCCCTGCTTTCGCGGGGATGACAAGGCTTTTTAGTCGTTCCTGTCGGCCTGTTTACGGGCCAGCTTACGCGCGCGGCGTTTCGCTTCGGCGGCCTTACGGACGCGGGCTTCGGCCGGTTTTTCGTAATGGCGGCGCATCTTCATTTCACGGAAGAGCCCTTCGCGCTGCATTTTTTTCTTGAGTGCGCGCAGAGCCTGATCGACGTTATTGTCGCGGACAATCACTTCAACCAAAGAAATATACCTCCTTCCAATGACTTGGCGCTTTTCGGTACGGTCGGAAAAACGCCGGCTTTATGTTTAAAAGGACGGGCATTTTATCAAGCGCCCGCCATAATGTCAAAAGGTAAAAAATCAGGCAGCTCATGGGATTATGCGCCCACACGCCGCCCACGGCCAAATTGTCACAAAACCTTAATTTGTGGAAATAAGATGTTTTGGATAGGATGTGTGTTCAATGATAGAGGAATTACAAATGGCACATTCAACTTCTTTCCAGCACATTGGGATCCTAAGCTTAGAATTCCACGTGGACAAGTTGTCGCGGCCGCTTCTATAGTGTCACCTAAATACTAGTGACTCCAGCGTAACTGGACTGGCCACAGTTAGGCCGCAAATGTAATCACACTGGCTCACCTTCGGGTGGGCCTTTCTGCGTTCGCGAGTGGACCCGATAAGCTCATGGAGCGGCGTAACCGTCGCACAGGAAGGACAGAGAAAGCGCGGATCTGGGAAGTGACGGACAGAACGGTCAGGACCTGGATTGGGGAGGCGGTTGCCGCCGCTGCTGCTGACGGTGTGACGTTCTCTGTTCCGGTCACACCACATACGTTCCGCCATTCCTATGCGATGCACATGCTGTATGCCGGTATACCGCTGAAAGTTCTGCAAAGCCTGATGGGACATAAGTCCATCAGTTCAACGGAAGTCTACACGAAGGTTTTTGCGCTGGATGTGGCTGCCCGGCACCGGGTGCAGTTTGCGATGCCGGAGTCTGATGCGGTTGCGATGCTGAAACAATTATCCTGAGAATAAATGCCTTGGCCTTTATATGGAAATGTGGAACTGAGTGGATATGCTGTTTTTGTCTGTTAAACAGAGAAGCTGGCTGTTATCCACTGAGAAGCGAACGAAACAGTCGGGAAAATCTCCCATTATCGTAGAGATCCGCATTATTAATCTCAGGAGCCTGTGTAGCGTTTATAGGAAGTAGTGTTCTGTCATGATGCCTGCAAGCGGTAACGAAAACGATTTGAATATGCCTTCAGGAACAATAGAAATCTTCGTGCGGTGTTACGTTGAAGTGGAGCGGATTATGTCAGCAATGGACAGAACAACCTAATGAACACAGAACCATGATGTGGTCTGTCCTTTTACAGCCAGTAGTGCTCGCCGCAGTCGAGCGACAGGGCGAAGCCCTCGGCTGGTTGCCCTCGCCGCTGGGCTGGCGGCCGTCTATGGCCCTGCAAACGCGCCAGAAACGCCGTCGAAGCCGTGTGCGAGACACCGCGGCCGGCCGCCGGCGTTGTGGATACCTCGCGGAAAACTTGGCCCTCACTGACAGATGAGGGGCGGACGTTGACACTTGAGGGGCCGACTCACCCGGCGCGGCGTTGACAGATGAGGGGCAGGCTCGATTTCGGCCGGCGACGTGGAGCTGGCCAGCCTCGCAAATCGGCGAAAACGCCTGATTTTACGCGAGTTTCCCACAGATGATGTGGACAAGCCTGGGGATAAGTGCCCTGCGGTATTGACACTTGAGGGGCGCGACTACTGACAGATGAGGGGCGCGATCCTTGACACTTGAGGGGCAGAGTGCTGACAGATGAGGGGCGCACCTATTGACATTTGAGGGGCTGTCCACAGGCAGAAAATCCAGCATTTGCAAGGGTTTCCGCCCGTTTTTCGGCCACCGCTAACCTGTCTTTTAACCTGCTTTTAAACCAATATTTATAAACCTTGTTTTTAACCAGGGCTGCGCCCTGTGCGCGTGACCGCGCACGCCGAAGGGGGGTGCCCCCCCTTCTCGAACCCTCCCGGTCGAGTGAGCGAGGAAGCACCAGGGAACAGCACTTATATATTCTGCTTACACACGATGCCTGAAAAAACTTCCCTTGGGGTTATCCACTTATCCACGGGGATATTTTTATAATTATTTTTTTTATAGTTTTTAGATCTTCTTTTTTAGAGCGCCTTGTAGGCCTTTATCCATGCTGGTTCTAGAGAAGGTGTTGTGACAAATTGCCCTTTCAGTGTGACAAATCACCCTCAAATGACAGTCCTGTCTGTGACAAATTGCCCTTAACCCTGTGACAAATTGCCCTCAGAAGAAGCTGTTTTTTCACAAAGTTATCCCTGCTTATTGACTCTTTTTTATTTAGTGTGACAATCTAAAAACTTGTCACACTTCACATGGATCTGTCATGGCGGAAACAGCGGTTATCAATCACAAGAAACGTAAAAATAGCCCGCGAATCGTCCAGTCAAACGACCTCACTGAGGCGGCATATAGTCTCTCCCGGGATCAAAAACGTATGCTGTATCTGTTCGTTGACCAGATCAGAAAATCTGATGGCACCCTACAGGAACATGACGGTATCTGCGAGATCCATGTTGCTAAATATGCTGAAATATTCGGATTGACCTCTGCGGAAGCCAGTAAGGATATACGGCAGGCATTGAAGAGTTTCGCGGGGAAGGAAGTGGTTTTTTATCGCCCTGAAGAGGATGCCGGCGATGAAAAAGGCTATGAATCTTTTCCTTGGTTTATCAAACGTGCGCACAGTCCATCCAGAGGGCTTTACAGTGTACATATCAACCCATATCTCATTCCCTTCTTTATCGGGTTACAGAACCGGTTTACGCAGTTTCGGCTTAGTGAAACAAAAGAAATCACCAATCCGTATGCCATGCGTTTATACGAATCCCTGTGTCAGTATCGTAAGCCGGATGGCTCAGGCATCGTCTCTCTGAAAATCGACTGGATCATAGAGCGTTACCAGCTGCCTCAAAGTTACCAGCGTATGCCTGACTTCCGCCGCCGCTTCCTGCAGGTCTGTGTTAATGAGATCAACAGCAGAACTCCAATGCGCCTCTCATACATTGAGAAAAAGAAAGGCCGCCAGACGACTCATATCGTATTTTCCTTCCGCGATATCACTTCCATGACGACAGGATAGTCTGAGGGTTATCTGTCACAGATTTGAGGGTGGTTCGTCACATTTGTTCTGACCTACTGAGGGTAATTTGTCACAGTTTTGCTGTTTCCTTCAGCCTGCATGGATTTTCTCATACTTTTTGAACTGTAATTTTTAAGGAAGCCAAATTTGAGGGCAGTTTGTCACAGTTGATTTCCTTCTCTTTCCCTTCGTCATGTGACTTGATATCGGGGGTTAGTTCGTCATCATTGATGAGGGTTGATTATCACAGTTTATTACTCTGAATTGGCTATCCGCGTGTGTACCTCTACCTGGAGTTTTTCCCACGGTGGATATTTCTTCTTGCGCTGAGCGTAAGAGCTATCTGACAGAACAGTTCTTCTTTGCTTCCTCGCCAGTTCGCTCGCTATGCTCGGTTACACGGCTGCGGCGAGCGCTAGTGATAATAAGTGACTGAGGTATGTGCTCTTCTTATCTCCTTTTGTAGTGTTGCTCTTATTTTAAACAACTTTGCGGTTTTTTGATGACTTTGCGATTTTGTTGTTGCTTTGCAGTAAATTGCAAGATTTAATAAAAAAACGCAAAGCAATGATTAAAGGATGTTCAGAATGAAACTCATGGAAACACTTAACCAGTGCATAAACGCTGGTCATGAAATGACGAAGGCTATCGCCATTGCACAGTTTAATGATGACAGCCCGGAAGCGAGGAAAATAACCCGGCGCTGGAGAATAGGTGAAGCAGCGGATTTAGTTGGGGTTTCTTCTCAGGCTATCAGAGATGCCGAGAAAGCAGGGCGACTACCGCACCCGGATATGGAAATTCGAGGACGGGTTGAGCAACGTGTTGGTTATACAATTGAACAAATTAATCATATGCGTGATGTGTTTGGTACGCGATTGCGACGTGCTGAAGACGTATTTCCACCGGTGATCGGGGTTGCTGCCCATAAAGGAGGCGTTTACAAAACCTCAGTTTCTGTTCATCTTGCTCAGGATCTGGCTCTGAAGGGGCTACGTGTTTTGCTCGTGGAAGGTAACGACCCCCAGGGAACAGCCTCAATGTATCACGGATGGGTACCAGATCTTCATATTCATGCAGAAGACACTCTCCTGCCTTTCTATCTTGGGGAAAAGGACGATGTCACTTATGCAATAAAGCCCACTTGCTGGCCGGGGCTTGACATTATTCCTTCCTGTCTGGCTCTGCACCGTATTGAAACTGAGTTAATGGGCAAATTTGATGAAGGTAAACTGCCCACCGATCCACACCTGATGCTCCGACTGGCCATTGAAACTGTTGCTCATGACTATGATGTCATAGTTATTGACAGCGCGCCTAACCTGGGTATCGGCACGATTAATGTCGTATGTGCTGCTGATGTGCTGATTGTTCCCACGCCTGCTGAGTTGTTTGACTACACCTCCGCACTGCAGTTTTTCGATATGCTTCGTGATCTGCTCAAGAACGTTGATCTTAAAGGGTTCGAGCCTGATGTACGTATTTTGCTTACCAAATACAGCAATAGTAATGGCTCTCAGTCCCCGTGGATGGAGGAGCAAATTCGGGATGCCTGGGGAAGCATGGTTCTAAAAAATGTTGTACGTGAAACGGATGAAGTTGGTAAAGGTCAGATCCGGATGAGAACTGTTTTTGAACAGGCCATTGATCAACGCTCTTCAACTGGTGCCTGGAGAAATGCTCTTTCTATTTGGGAACCTGTCTGCAATGAAATTTTCGATCGTCTGATTAAACCACGCTGGGAGATTAGATAATGAAGCGTGCGCCTGTTATTCCAAAACATACGCTCAATACTCAACCGGTTGAAGATACTTCGTTATCGACACCAGCTGCCCCGATGGTGGATTCGTTAATTGCGCGCGTAGGAGTAATGGCTCGCGGTAATGCCATTACTTTGCCTGTATGTGGTCGGGATGTGAAGTTTACGGGAAAG
>JADMIO011456518.1_pt1 | contig 46352 bp, 27 predicted proteins | sample 8958161 | NCBI WGS metagenome assembly JADMIO01 (sample SAMN16585339, study PRJNA669376) | soil metagenome | isolation source: Crop rotation soil | place: USA: Cullars Rotation, Alabama | collected 2011
TGTCTTGTTCAGCGACTTGATCGAGCCCGCCTCGTCTGAAGCTACTGTCACGGCTGTGACGATTTGCTGAATGTCAATACTCGCTTCACCCGTCACGCCGTCCACGGTGGCGCGAATCTTGGCATGACCATTTCCGTTTGCGGTGGCTTCACCGGAGGTCGACGCGGATGCCACCGTCGAATCACTCGAGGACCAGGTGACCGTCTTGCCATCGATGGTGTTGCCATCAGGATCCTTCACCACGGCGCTGAACTGACGCTTGCGTTTCAGCGCCGGGATCGACGAGGTCTGGGATGACGTCACATCGATGTGATCCGTCACCTGCTGGATGTCGATGTCCGCTTCACCGGTGATGCCATCGATTGTGGCGCGAACCTTCGCGTGGCCATTCGTCTTCGCGGTGGCTTCGCCGCTGCTGGAAACGTCCGCGACCCCCGTTGACGAAGATCCCCATGTCGCATTCTTGCCGGAAATTGAGAACCCTTCCGCGTCTTTGGCGGTCGCACTGTATTGCCGTTTTCGATTGAGAGCCGGGATCGAGCCGGTGCTCGAGGATGAGACCTCTACGGAAGTTGTGATCTGGTTGACATCCAGATCTGCATCCGCGGTGATGCCATCTATCGTGGCGCGGATCTTGGCCGAACCATTACCCTTTGCGGTCGCGTTGCCGGAACTGTCGACGTCCGCGACGCCCGGTTTGAGTGAAGACCAGTTAGCCGTCCTGCCGGAAATTTCGTAACCGTCCGGATCCTTGGCTTTCGCCGTGTATTTCCGTTTCCGGTTAAAGGCAGGCAATGAACCGGTTCCATCCGCAGTGATCTCAACGGTTGTGGTCACCTGAGAGATGTCCAGATTCGACTCTCCCGTAATCCCGTCGATCGTGGCGCGAATCTTTGCGGAACCATTACTTTTCGCTGTCGCGTTGCCCGCAGCGTCGATGTCCGCTGTCGTCGCATCCGAGGTCGACCACGTTACCGCTTTTCCTGTGACCGGATATCCATCGGGATCTTTGGCAGTCGCGGTGAATTTGCGTTTGCGATTCAACGCAGGGATTGAACCGCTGCCGTCGGCGGTGATGTCTACTCGATCGACGCCTTGTTCGATCTCGATTGTCGACTCGCCCACAACGCCGTCGATCGTCGCGTGCAGTTTTGCGCTGCCATTGCCTTTCGCGGTCGCATTGCCGGACGAATCGACTTCGGCAATCGCGGTTGCATCGGATGACCAGGTCGCCGACTTGCCGGTAATCGGATTGCCATCGGGATCCTTGGCCGTTGCTGTGAACTGACGTTTGCGATTGAGAGCCTTCACCTTCCCGATTTCCGAAGATCCAACGGAAACGGTGGTAACAACCTGCTGGATATCCATGTCGATATCCGCCGAAATCCCATCGACGGAAGCGCGAAGCTTCGCTTTGCCGTTTCCTTTCGCGGTCGCATGACCGGACGTGTCCACATCGGCGAGTCCTGTCGTCAGCGAGCTCCAGTTCACGCTCTTTCCGCTAATTTCATAACCGTCAGGATCCTTGACATGCGCGGTAAAGCCGCGTTTTCTGCCGAGCGCCGGAATGGAACCAGTCGAGTCCGCATCGATCTGAATGCTCGAGCTGACCTGGGAAATATCCAGCGCGAAATCCGTGCTGACACCGTCGACGGTGGCACGGATCTGAGCGCGGCCATTCCCTTTCGCTGTTGCTTCACCGCTGCCGTCGACCGTTGCTTTGCCGGTATCAGACGAACTCCAGGTGACGGCGCGACCCGTCACGATGTATCCATCCGGATCCTTTGCAACCGCGCTGAATTTCCGTTTCCGGTTTAAGGCAGGCAATGAACCGGTACCGTCTGCACTCACTTCGACGCGATCCACTGCCTGCTCGACGTCAATCGACGATTCTCCGACGACACCATCAATAGTGGCGTGCAGTTTCGCGCTGCCGTTACCTTTCGCGGTCGCGTTACCGGACGCATCAATTTCTGCAACAGAAGTGGAGTCTGTCGACCAGTGCGCTGTCTTGCCGGCGATGGGGTTGCCATCCGGATCCTGGGCGATCGCAGTGAACTGTCGTTTGCGGTTGAGCGCTTTGACCTTTCCAGTTTCAGCGGAGCCAACCGTGACGGTGGTGACGACTTGCTGGATATCCATGTCGATATCCGCAGAAATGCCGTCGACCGTCGCGCGCAGTTTCGCCTTGCCGTTGCCTTTGGCGGTGGCATGGCCGGATGCATCGACGTCGGCGAGGCCTGTCGTCAACGAACTCCAGTTCACCGTTTTACCGGCGATTTCATAGCCGTCGGGATCCTTGACGTGAGCAGTGAAGCCTCGCTTGCGGCCGAGGGCCGGTATCGAACCGGTCGAATCCGAGTCGATTTGAATGCTTGAGCTCACTTGCAAGATATCGAGCGCGAGATCGGTGCTGACGCCATCGATCGTCGCTCGAATCTGAGACCGACCGTTGCCTTTTGCCGTAGCCTCGCCGTTTGTGTCGACGGTGGCCTTGCCCGTGTCCGACGAACTCCAGGTGACGGCGCGACCGGTAACGATGTAGCCGTCTGGATCTTTGGCAACGGCACTGAACTTTCGTTTGCGATTCAATGCCGGCAGAGAGCCAGTGCCGTCGGCAGTGACGTCCACACGATCGACCAATTGATCGACGTCAAGCGTGGCTTCACCAGCAACGCCATCAATCGTCGCGTGCAGTTTCACGCTGCCATTTCCTTTCGCCGTCGCATTGCCCGACCCATCGATTTCAGCAACTGAACTGGAGTCCGTAGACCACGTCGCGGTCTTGCCGGCGATTGGATTTCCGTCGGGATCCTTCGCGACCGCAGTGAACTGCCGTCGTCGATTCAACGCGCGAATCTTGCCGCTATCTGCAGTGACGACTTCTACAGTGCTGAGCGTCTGCTGGATGTCCATGTCGGCGTCAGCAGACAGGCCATCCACCGACGCACGAATCTTCGCCTTACCGTTGCCTTTCGCGGTGGCTTGCCCGTCCGGTCCGATATCGGCGAGGCCCGTTGTGAGAGACGTCCAGGTCACGGACTTGCCCACGATGTCAAACCCGTCGGGATCCTTCACGTGCGCCGAGAACTTCCGTTTGCGGTTCAGGGCCGGAATGGAACCGGTCGTGTCGGAGTCGATCTGAATGCTGCTCGATACTTGCGCTATGTCGATGTCCGAGTTGGAACTGACGCCGTCGATCGTTGCGCTGATCTGAGCTTTGCCATTTCCTTTCGCCGTCGCCTGGCCGTTGCCGTCGACTGTGGCCTTACCGCTATCGGATGAACTCCATGTGATGGACCGCCCCGTCACGGGATAGCCGTCAGGATCCTTTGCTGTCGCATGGTACTGACGTTTGCGATTGAGCGCGGGGATCGAACCCGAATCATCGGCGGTCAACTCGACACGATCCACAAGCTGATCCACATCCAGAGTGGCGTCTGCAGTTACGCCGTCGATCGTGGCGCGTAGCGTACCGACGCCGTTTCCTTTCGCGGTGGCAACACCCGAGCCGTCAACATCTGCAATTCCCGAAGAGAGGGACTGCCATGTCGCATTCTTGCCGGCAATAGGATTCCCGTCGGGATCCTTTGCCACGGCACTGAACTGTCTCTTGCGGTTCAAGGCGCGGACCTTGCCGGACTCTGTCGACGTGATGTCAATGTGATCCAGGAACTGGTCGACATCGAGGGTGACGTCCGCGTTTACACCGTCGATCGTCGCACGCAGGGTTGCGTGTCCGTTACCTTTCGCCGTTGCCTGTCCCGTCGAATCGATGTCCGCAACCCCGGTTGTAAGCGAACTCCAGCTTGCCGTTTTGTTCGGGATTTCATAACCGTCTGCGTCTTTGGCCACCGCCGTAAACTTTCGCTTGCGGCCAAGAGCACGCACCGAACCGCTGCCATCGGCCGTAACGGTGATGCTCGAAACATTGCGCGCGACACGCAGGGTTGCGGTTGCGGATAGCCCTTCACTGGTCGCAGTAATCGTGGCGACACCTGTTTCCACTGCTGTGGCGGTGCCCTTGGAGTCGATTGTGGCGACTGAAGGATCGGAAGTCGTCCACGTGAACGTCTTACCCGGAATCGGGTTTCCGTTCGAATCCAGAATCACTGCACTGAAAGTCTGCGTACGATTCTTTGCGTTCAGCGTCGCCTGATCCGGCGTGATGTCGACCAGTGAGGCACCTTGCGCGACGCGCAGGCGGGCCGTGTCCGAGATACCGTCCACAGTGGCGGTGATTACCGTCTCGCCTTGTGACAGTGCGGAAGCAAGACCGGCAGCGTCAATCGTCGCGACGGAAGGCGTGCCCGAATTCCAGACGACCGTTTTGCCGCTGATGATATTGCCGCGGCCGTCCTTGGCAACGACGCTGAATTGACGTGTGCCGCCCAATGAGTTGATTGTGACATTGGACGGCGAGATGTTTACTGTCCCGACTGCTTGTCCCACAGCCAGGGTTGCATTCCCGATCTTGCCATCGACTGCAGCGGAGATGGTCGCGTTCCCGGTCGCTATTGCAGTCGCCAGGCCGCTGCCGTCGACGGTGGCAATATCCGTGTGGTTCGATGCCCAGGTCAACGTCCTGCCGGCAATCGGGTTATTGCGTGCGTCTTTGACGGTGGCGGTGAACTGCTTCGTTCCACCGAGAGAATCGACCGCTGCAGACGCCGGCGCTACATCGACCGATGCGACGGTTTGCGTCACGTCCAACGAAACGGATCCGGATTTTCCTTCGGCCGATGCGCGAATGGTTGTGGATCCGTTCGCAACAGCAGTTGCGAGTCCTGAGCCGTTGATCGTCGCGATGCCCGGTGAGTCCGAAGTCCAGACGACAGATTTGTTGGCGATCAATCGTCCCTTGCGATCACGAACCGTCACGATGAATTTTTGCGTCTGACCGAGCGAGGTCAAGGTAATCGCAGGAGGCGCGGACGCGGCGAACGTTGCAGCGGTGCCTGCCGCGCTTTCGGCCATAAGGGTCACCGTTGGTGCAACCACTCGCGCCGTGGCCGTCAGCGGCGAGCCGTTATCGGCAGCAATTTCGATCGAATCCACGGCTTGATTGACATTTACGCGTGCCGATCCTGACGCGCCGTCCACAGAGGCATGCACCAAAGTCGAGCCGGGTCCGACCGCTGTCGCAATACCGGAAGAATTGATGGTGGCAACACTGGAATCGTCCACAGTCCATGTCAGCGTCTTTCCGTTAATGACGTTGCCTTGCGCATCTTTCACCGTCGGCGTGAGCGTCGCCGTCTCGGTCAGCGCGACAATCGTCGTGACATCAGGTAACAACACGATGCTGGCTGCGCTTTGTGCAACCGTTAACGTTGTTGAACCAGTAATGCCGTCGGCCGTTGCCTGGATAGTGGTAGTACCGTTCGCAACCGTTGCGGCCAAACCGGAATCATTGACCGTCGCCACGCCGGGCGTCGTCGAATTCCAGGTGATCGTCTTACCGGCAATTGCATTGCCCTTCGAATCTTTGATCGTTGCCCCGAATTGTTGCGTCGAATTCAGTGAGGTCAACGTGGGCGAGGGCGGATTCACGTCGATTGACGCGACAACCTGATTAACAGTGAGACTCGCCGTTCCGGAGACACCTTCGACTGTCGCTCGAATCGTGGACGTTCCGTTTGTCAGCGAGGTGGCGACAGCTGCCGAATTGATCGTTGCGACGGAACTGGTATCTGATCCCCACGCGATTGTTTTGCCGCTGATGGCAAATCCCTTGGAGTCTTTGACGATTGCGCTGAATTGTTGCGTATCGTTCAGCGATGAAAGAGTCTTGCTCGCTGGGCTGACGTCGACCGTTGCCGTTACCTGTGTCACCGTCAGATTAGCGTTGCCCGTGACGCCATCGACCGTTGCATGTACCCCGGTCGCTCCAATTCCTGCGCCCGAAGCCACGCCATTGCCGTTGATCGTCGCGATCGCATTGGAATCTGTGGTCCAGGCGGGAACTCTTCCTGAAATGACGTTGCCCTTCGCATCCTTTATGACTGCGCTGAAGGCACTCATGTCCGTCAGGGCGGTGATTGTTGCCGATGCAGGCGTGATTTCAACGGAAGCCGCAGTTTGAGAAACCGACAATGTTGCGCTTCCGTTCACGCCGTCAACGCTCGCCCGGATGACAGTTGAGCCGTTGGTAACAGCGTTCGCAACGCCGGACTCGCTGATGGTGGCGACAGCCGGGGTGACGGACGTCCATGCAATCGTCTTGCCGGCGATGGCGTTGCCTTTCGCATCCCGAATCGTCGCTGCAAACTGCTGCGTCGCGCCCAAGGACGTGAGCGTCGGGGACGCCGGAGTGACGTCGATCGAAGCAACCACTTGGTTCACGGTGAGAGTGGCCGCGCCGGAGATGCCTTCAACGCTCGCCCGAATGGTGGACGTTCCATTCGTCAGCGATGTTGCCAGGCCTGCCGAATTGATCGTCGCAACGGAACCGGTATCCGAGCCCCACGCGATGGTTTTTCCGCCAATGACAAAGCCTTTGGAGTCCTTAACAGTCGCCGTGAAAAGTTGCGTGTCGTTCAGGGAGGACAACGTCCTGGTTGCCGGACTCACCTCCACCGTTGCTGTCACCTGAGTGACGACAAGATTGGCGTTACCGACAACACCGTCCACCATTGCGTGAACGCCGGTCGATCCCACCGCGATGCCGGTCGCGAGTCCATTTCCGTTGATCGTCGCAATCGAACTGCTGTCTGTCGTCCAGGCGGGAGTCTTCCCGGAAACCAGGTTCCCCTTCGCATCCTTTATTACAGCCGTAAACCCCGTCGAGTCCGTGAGTGCAGTGATCGTCGCCGAGTGCGGCGTGACGTCGACGGACGCAGCGGTCTGAGAGACCGACAGGGTCGCGGATGCCGTGATGCCGTCCACACTTGCACGAATCGTGGTGGATCCATTTCCAAGAGCGACCGCCACGCCGGATTCGTCAATGGTTGCGACCGATGGCGTCAGCGCGGTCCACGTCGCCGTCTTGCCGGCGATCGCATTGCCCTTGGCATCCTTGACGGTGGCGGCAAATTGCTGTGTGTCGTTAAACGAGGTCAGTGTTTTCGTTGCAGGGCTGACGTCGATCGTCGCAACAGCCTGCGTCACGGTTAACGTCGCGGATCCGGCAACCCCTTCCACGCTCGCTCGTATGGTGGACGTCCCGTTCGTCAATGCGCTTGCGATACCCGAGGCATTGATGGACGCGACTGAACTTGCGTCCGAGGACCAGTTCACCGTCTTGCCGGTGATCGCAACGCCCTTCGAATCCTTCACCACGACGTTGTACTGCTGAGTATCTCCGAGGGAAGACAGACTCTGCGTCGCCGGACTCACGTCGACGCTGGCCGTGAGTTGGGAGACGTTCAGTGTTGCGGTCCCCGAAACGCCATCCACAGCAGCTCGAACTGTCGTCGTGCCGTTCGTCACAGAAGTGGCCAAGCCGGACGCATTAATCGTGGCGACGGCCGGCGCATCCGAACTCCACACGACGTTCTTTTCGACCGCATTGCCTTTGGCATCGACAAGAGTGAAGCTGAACTGTTTTGTATCCGTTAGCGCATTGAGCGTGAATGTCGCAGGAGAAATCGTGACCCGGACAGCAAGTTGGTTGACGGTCAGTGTCGCGGTTCCGGTGATGCTGTCGACCTTTGCGCGGATCTCCGACGATCCATTTGCGACGGCCGTTGCACGGCCCGACGGATCGACAGTCGCGATCGCCTCATTGCCGGAAATCCAGGTGATCGATTTTCCTGCCACCGGATTACCGCGAGCATCCTTCGGGTTTGCGGCGAACTGCTGCGTATCCGTCAGTGCCGTTAAGGTCTTCGCCGACGGCGTGACGTCCACGATTGCGACAACCTGCGCCACCGTGATCGGAGCGCCGCCGGAAACGCTATCGACCGTGGCGCGAATGTTGGTGGTTCCGTTACCGGTGGCCGTCGCGAGACCCGCAGCACTCACTGTTGCGACCGTCGTATCTTCCGCTGACCATGCCGCGGTCTTCCCGCTAACCACGATGCCGTTGCTGTCTTTTGGCGTCGCGCTGAATTGCCGTGTGTCGCCAATGGAAGCCAGCGATTCGGTTGTAGAAGCCTGAACATCGACAGATGTAACAACCTGCGCCACCGTCAGAGTCGCTGACGCGCTCACACCATCGACGCTGGCACCAATGGTCGTCGGTCCATTGCCGAGTGCTGTTGCCGTTCCCGTCTCATCGATCGACGCGACATTAATCGCCGACGACGACCACGTGATGCTTCGACCTGAAATCGGGTTACCTCGTGAGTCACGCAGCGTGGCCTCGAATTTTTGCGTGATCTGCAAAGCAGACAGTTTCGCCGTTACCGGCAAGATCTCCATCGAAGCGACGGTTTGTTGAACTGTTACAGACGCGTGTCCCTTTGCCCCATCGACAGTCGCCGTAATGTCGGCCGTCCCGTTACTCACCGCCGTGGCACGACCCGAACCATCGATAGAAACAATGTCGGGTGAAGTCGACGACCACGTCACGCTCTTGCCGCTGACAATGTTCAAATTACTGTCGCGCAGCACGGCGGTAAATTGCTGCGTTTCTCCGACAGAGTTCATCGTCGCCGAAGCTGGTGTGACCACAATTGTCGCGACGGCTTGAGCAACCGTCGTGCTGACCGATCCCGAGACACCATCCACCACCGCCGAAATCTCGGCGTTTCCGTTTCCAAGAACGGTGGCCATGCCCGTTGCAGGATCAATCGCCAGCACACTGGCATTGGACGACGTCCAGTGGAACGTCTTGTTCGCGACCACGTTTCCTGCGTCATTGCGAGCGACAGCGGTGAATTGCTGCGTCACACCAATGGCATTCGGCACGAACTCGGCCGGTGAGACATCGATTGCCGCGACCGGCGTCTTCACGTCAAAGTTCACGGAGTTCGATGTCGCGCTGGCGGAACTGACATTGACCAGAACCTGTCCAATCGAAGCAACGGCTGCGGTCGGGATTCGTACACGAATCTGCGTCGTCGTCGAATCGATCGGAGTCAACGGTGTCGAACCAAAGTTGACGAATGCACCCGAATGGAAATTTGTACCGGCAATCGTCAGGATGAATTCGTCCGAACCTGCGGTTGTAAATGCAGGCGAAAGGCTCGTGATGCTGGCTGAGCCAACCACGCTGAAGTCCGCATTGTTCGAAACTCCTGCCGGTGTGGTGACGGAGAATGTCAACGCAGAAACCGGAGCCGACGACGAAATGATGACATTCACCGGAACGCTGACGTTTGTCCCGCCGTTCTGAACGGACGCGGTCGCGACGCTCGATGAGAAATTGACAAGGCCGGCATTTGTCAATCCGCTGCCAAGAATAGAGGCGGTGAAACCAGCGCCAGGCACCGCAAAGTCCGGCTCCATGCGCGACACGAACGGTGTTGCCTGAGGCGCAAAGGAGACGCGCTGCGGGAAACGATAGATCGTATTCTGCGCATTTGATGACGCGAACATCATGCCGATGCTGTCGAACGCAAGGGCGACGGATCCGCCAGACACTTCCTGCGTAACCATTGCAACCAGCCCGCTCGCCTCAATTCGGCGAACCGCGCTTCGCAATCCGGTGGCGACGAAAATATTGCCGAAACCGTCCAGGGCAAGTCCGTCACTCTGACGTTGCATGTACCCGACAACCGATCGGGTTTCGCCGCTCGGCGCGATCTTATATACCGCCCCGGAACTGTAATCCGTTGTGTAAACGTTCCCTGCGCTATCGATCGCGAGGGCCGCCGGATTTCCCGAGATGGTGCTGAATGTCGACGTTTCGCCCACCGGTGTGACTTTGGAAATCAGTCCGTTGCTGTTTGTGACAAATAGATTCCCGGCGGCATCGAACGCAATGTCCGACGGCTGGGTAAAGCCGGAGGCAAACAATGAAGGCGTCCCGCTCCCCGTTACGCGTGTCACCGTACCCGAGCTCTGATCCGCGACGAACAGATCGCCGTTGCTCGCGATCGCCAGACCGGAGGGCTTTACAAAACCGTTTGCATAAGTTGTGACGATTCCGGCGCTCGTGACTTTCAGGACATTGCCGGCTCCCCCATTCGCAATGAACAGGTCACCCGCGGAATTTACCGCGATGTCATTCGGCGCGTTCAGTCCGGAAACATACGTTTCAAAACTATGGACGGAAAGATTGACTGCACTCGACGTGATTCCCGATGAACTAACGAGGACGTTCAGGTTTGCCGCGGCAGCCACAACGGCAGCAGGCACGTTCACCGTAATTTGCGTCGGCGTTATGGAAGACGGAGTCAGGGTTGTGCCGCCGACGATGACGCTATTGCCAGCAACAAAATTCGTGCCTGACACTTTCAGTGTGAACTGCGGTGAACCCGGTGCGACCAGATTGGGAGTAATGCCCAAAACCGATGGCCTGTTCACCGCAGTGAGCGTCCAGGGATTCGAATCCCCACCACCCGGAACAGGATTCGTCACGAGCAGCGTGTGACTTCCGAGCGCGAGCCCGCGCGTCACAATACTGATGAGACTTCCGCTGGTGATCACAGCTCCCGTGACCGGTGAACCATCGATCGATACCGATGCCGCCGCACTGAAGCCGTCTCCCTGAATCTGCAGCGACGTCGCAATGCCGGTCTGTAGTATCGACGGCAGCACAGCGGTCACAACCGGTGTCGGATTGAGCGGCGCGGTAATTTCAAAATTGACGGGGTTGGAAATGCCGCCGCCTGGAATCGGATTCGTGACCGTAATCGGCTGGATGCCTAGCCCCGCCAATGTCTCCGTTGCAACCAGTCTTGAACTATCGACAAACTGCGTATTCAGCGCGATCCCGCCAAGCCGGATCACGGCGCCTTGAACGAAGTTCGCGCCTGTGACGGTCAATGAAATGAAACTTGCCGACGGTGCGGTCGTGGGATTGATTCCACTGACAGTCGGGATGGGATTCAAGACAGTCATGACCGCTGGTCCCGATATGCCTCCGCCAGGGGGCGGGTTAACAATATTGACGATAATCGCATTCGTCGTCGTGGGGGTCGGCAAGACAAACTTCAAAGTCGCTTGGTCAATGAACGTTGTAGTGACGGACTGACCTCCGACACTAACCGTCGAACGCGAAGTAAAGCCGCGACCGCTCACCGTAACCGTCGCGCCCGCCTGATTCACGAACACCGTCGCCGGATCGAGCGATGTGATGACCGGTGCAATATTCGTAATCTCGATTGCGGCTGTGTTTGAAGTACCGCCACCGGTCTCCGGATTCACGACCACAACGGAAGCGCTGCCCGGAGCGGCGTCCAGCGGGACAATAGCCGTGAGTTGCTTATCGCTGACGACAGTCGTCGCAGCCGGAATTCCAGCAATAACAACCGTTGATCCTTTTGCAAAGTTCGCGCCATCAATCGTCAAAACCTGGCCAATGCCGATCGTCGTCGGCTGCACGCTGGCGATGGACGGAAGCAAGGCGGTGAACTGAAGTTCAAGCGTGTTCGAAACGCCGCCTCCCGGTAGCGGGTTCCTAACGCTGACGAGCACTTTCCCCAACGGCAGCAACGCCGGCAAATTCGCCTTGAGTTGCGTCGCGGAAACAAACGTCGTGATGAGATCCGTATCGCCGAGCGTCGCGATCGAGCCATTGACAAAGTTCTTGCCGGTCAGCGTCAGGACGACATCTTTCTGATCCGTTCGCAACGAACTTGGGGAGACGACTTCAAGAACGGGCACTCCATTCTGAACCGATAGCGTTACGGCTTCAGAAGTCCCACCGCCCGGACCCGGGTTGGTCACGGTGAAACTGAGCGTTCCCGCTTTTGCCAACATCGTGGGGGGCACCGTCACATTGATCGATGTCGCCGATTCATAAACGGACTCAACCGTCACGCCGCCGATCGCAACCGTCGAATTGCCAAGGAATCCACGACCGCTGAGTTGAACCGGAAATGCCGTCGTGCTCAACGGAGCAACCTGCGGCGCGATCGCAGTGAGTTCCGGCTTTGGACTCGTGATCGACAGGTTTCCACCTTGGGCAAGACCACCGCCAGGAGCGGGGCTACTGACCCCCACCTTGACGAGTCCTGCACGCCGCAAATAGGCATCGGAAACGGTGGTTCGCAACTCGGTTGAACTGATGAACTGGGTGGGAACGGGTGTTTCCGCCAAAGTAATCGTGGTTGCCGACGTGAATTTGGTGCCGCTCACAGTCAGGTCCACTGAAGTGGATCCTGCGACGACGGCAGCGGGCGTAAATCCGTTGATCGTCGGAACGGGGTTCAAAACGTTAATCGTGAAACTCACCGTACCGCCGCCTGGTGCGACGTTTGTCACAAGACCCGCGATTGCCTGTGGTGTCGATAGCAACGTCGCGGAAAGCGTCAGCGTGATGGAATTTGCGCTAACGGTCGCGGGCACGTTTTGTCCGTTGATCGCAACCGTGGTGAATGCACCAAACCCCGAACCATTGATCGTGACGTTCGCGTTGGGCGATCCCACCGCGACTTCCGTTGGAGACACCGAAGCAATCGCAGGCACGGGATTTGCTTTTGCCACTACAGTGAACGTGAGCGATGGCGTGGTCCCACCCCCTGGCGGTGGATTGGTGATGCTCACCGGAATGCTCCCGGCGATCACCTCCGCGGCGGACAGGTTCACAGTCATCGATGTTGCGGTGACAGAACTGGGCGAATGGGCGGCAGAACCGAAATTGATGATCGAGGTGCCGTTGAAGTTGTTACCATTCAGCACCAGTTCGAAAGCCTGTCCCGCCTCTGCCTGTGTCGGCGCGACGCTCGTCAGCACCGGTACCGCATTCTGCGGCTGAATCTGGTTTTGTTGCGGGTTCGATGGCGGCGGCGACGAACCTCCACCCGGACCCGGATTACTCACACCGATATCGAACGTCAGCGGGGTGACAGCTGCGAACGTTCCCTTTGCGGCCGTACTCTGGATCGCGCTGCGCTCCAGAAGTTGTTGCAGAAGATCGGCAGGGATTTCCGCGCGCAGTTCGGTCGACGAAACAAAGGTCGTGGCGAGAGTCTGACCGTTTAAGGTCACAACCGACGTCGGCAGAAAGCCGGTGCCATGCACGGTGATCGTCACCGAACCGCCACCGGCTGGAAACGTCTTCGGTTCGATGTCCGTGACCTTCGGCGTGGGATTTGGTAATCGTACGATCGTGATGTCGTTGGATCCGTAATTCACGATCACCGCACGTTGGGCATCCTGGTCGACGTCGACGCCGAACGGGGCCGCCCCAACAGGAATGTCGGCGACGACTTCCAGCGAGTCGAGGTTAACCATCGTCACCGTCATCAGCGCGCCGATCGCGCTGTTATTGCGCGTGACGCCGCTGTTCGTGACAACTGCGATGTTGCTGGTTTGATGAATCGCGACGCCGGTCGGACCGACGCCTACCTTAACCGTTCCGGTAACCTTCCCCGTCGACAAATTGATCACGGAGACGTCATTGCCGTTGGCGTTGGCCACAACCGCTGTATTCGTTGCGCTATTGATGGCAACCCCGCGCGGATATTGGCCGACGGGAATCGTGTTGCTCACTACGCCACGCGTCAAATCGAGTACGGAAACGGTGCCATCGACGCTATTCGTGACGACCGCCTGATTTGTCGCGTAATTGACGGCTACTTCGCTAGGCCGTGACCCCACCGGAATGGTGGCGACGACTGCCGCCGTACCAAGGTCGATGATCGACACCGTATTGCTTTGGCTGTTCGCCACAATGGCGCGATTGGTGACCGGCACATACGCCACGCCAAGCGGATAATTGCCGACGGGAATTTTGGCGGCGATCGTCCCGCTAGCAATATCGATTACCCAGACGTCGTTGCTGCCAACGTTCGCCACTATCGCGCGGTTACGCGTCGCATCAATCGCAATTCCCTCACCCGGACTCCGGCCGACGGACACTTCACCGGCTTTTTTCAGCGTCTTGAGATCGATCATGACGACGCTGTCATCGGTTTCACTCGTGACTAAAGCAATCTTGGATACCGGATGAATTGCAACGCCGGCCGGAGCGTGACCGACCGGGACACGGCCTTCGATCAAGGGATTCGTTGGAATCTCGTTGACGGTGAAGTCGAGGCGATTCGACGAGCCGCCGCCGGGCGGTGGTGTCAAAACACTGATCGTCAGGACGCCCGGTTTCGCGATAAGCGTTGAAGGCAATGCTGCGCGCAACTCCGTTGCGCTTACGTATAGCGTCTGCAGGGTTTGCCCATTGATCTGCACGAGAGACGCTGCATTGAAACCAGACCCGAGAACAGTGACATTGAATGCGGCGTTGCCACCGAAAGTCGAAGCGGGCGAGATAAATGAAATGCTGGGCGTATCCGCAGCAGTTATGCCGATCGCCTGGAAGTCCACACCGTCGACATTGGTTTGGCCGACCTTTACAGTTCGTTCGGTTGGGAAGAATGTCGCGCCGGTTTTCGACAGTGTGACTTTATAGTCACCAGCCGGCAATTGCGTGAAGGCATAGCGGCCGGACGCGTCGGTCGTCTTCGTTGCATTCACTGGACCGCTTAAAGTAACGGTGATCTGACCGACTCCGCCCGTCCCGTCCGTGATTGTCCCGGAAATCGCCGACGTGTTTTGCGCGCGGGGAGTGAAATCCACCGGTCCGCTCTGAACCGGAACGTTCATCAAGGCGACGCCATTCGCCGTGCCGAACAATCCGGTCGCGATCAGCGGCTGAGTGGAACGGATAAATGCCCAACCGGAGGTCTGCTCCAGGCTCGCAGGAATCGCTTCACGCAACAGCTTGCCTGAGCGTTGACTCGGACCGACCGTGAAAGAGCCCTTGCCGACTGTCGTGCCATCCGGGCGGATCGCAAAAACGTCGACGTCGGCTTTCTGTGTACCGGGATTGACCAGCGTGAAACCGGTGAAAAATGCGCTCCCTTCTGCAACTCGGGCCAGAACTCCGGCGCGTGAAGCGCGGGATATATCGAGACCTTGCACCAGCGCAAACGACGATGTCTGCACATTTCCGTATCCAATGCTGGCCACCAGGAATCCCAGACTGCCGCGCACCTCGATCCAGCCGGTACTGAGCTGAGTCGGCGAGAATCCAAACAGCTCGCCCAATGTCGTTTTCAGCGAACTATTGCCGGCAAGCGATATGCGTTTTGGGTTCGCCGTGACATCCCAGCGCGTTCCATCTTCCCGATATGCGGTAATCGTTACTTCCTGACCGATACCGCTGCCATTCACGATGCTCAGGTACGACGCCCAATCCGGCCCCGTCACGAACTGCGGCATCCCATAAACGAGCGCCGCAAGCGGAACCTGCCCGGGAATCGCAATGGTTTCCCGCCGAGTCGACGTGTGTGGAATCTGGAAATCCGCGATGACCTCTTCACCAACAAGCGGCCGGTCCGACCGCACGCGCAGATGTGAAGCCTGCGACAAATCCACCGCGACAAACAATGTTTGCAGAGTCTGGCGTATGAGCGAGTGACCACTCAGCACCACATCCTTCGTGGCGACGACGGAACCGTCGACCGCGTACAGCATCACGGTCGCCGACGCGGATTCACTGTTCCCGTTCACAAGCGTGACTTCTGTCTTCGCCGTGTTGTCCTCAACCGCAAGCGGCAGGACAAACTCTCCCGCGGCGTCGATCGCGGCGCTCCCGTCCACGTCGGTCAGCAGCGAATTCGCATTGAAGAAGAATCCACTCAGACCGGCGGTCGCGCTGGATACCTGAACCCAACCGTTAAAAGAGTCCACACCGGGAAGGATGTCGTTGACGCTCTGCTCGATTTGCCCGCCTGCTGGAATACCGATCGTGACCGGATTTTTCACCCCGGATTTGGCGAGGGTCGTGCCGTCAGACTGATAAGCGGTAAAAGTAACGGAAGCTTCGCCGGATGTCGGATTGACGACGGCGATGCCTGTCGACACTTGTGGCGTGACGATTACTCTGGGAAAGTTGAGAACCGTTTGCGCCAATACCGGGAGTGGCAAAAGAACGAGCGCGATCAGAAATCCAAATCTTCGAAACACCGCATTCCTTGGGCGCCATCCCTGGCTGGAGATTGCGGGCGGTCAGCCCACGCGCGTCGAAATTATAGCGGGGACGCCATGCCGCAAAATCTTTTTTTCCTAGGTATTTGACTGACTAATGAAGGGAGGCCAGACGGTTCTGGATCTGCGTCAAGAATTCCGACGGCCGTGAGCCAAATTGCCTCAAATACGACTCCAAAACCTGCCTCGCCGCGGTCGAGTCCCCCTTCGTCTGATAGGCCAGAGAAAGGTTCAGCACAGCGGGACCATAATCCGGAACCTCGGAAAGCGTGGCCTTGAATTCCTCGATGGCCGGGTCCGTCTCGCGCAAACTCATGTAAGCGACGCCAAGATCGTGGTGCGCATCGGGATAGTTCGAGCGGATCTGAATGGCCTGTTTCAGACAATCGACCGCCTGGTTCAGCTTGTCCTGGGCCGTATACATATTCCCCAGATTGCGATAAGCCTCCGCGGCCAATTCCGTCTTCAGCAGATTCCGGAAGGTCTCCTCGGCGGAGTAGTAGTCTCCGGCCCGAACATACGCAGCTCCAAGCGTCATGCGGAACGTGTTGATATCCGGGCGCAGGTACACCGATTTTTCGTATTCAGGAACGGCCGCTTTGAAATCCCCTTTTTGAGTCAGCGCCTCGGCTTTGTTGTAATGGGCAGCGAAAGACTCGGAGTTGATCTTCAACGCACGATCTGCAGCGGCGATGGCCTTGTCAGTTTGCCTCATTCTCAGGTACAAGACGGACAGATTGATGAAGCCTTCCGTGTACTCCGGCGCGATTTGGGTGAGTTTTACCAGCGTTTTTTCACCTTCCCCGAATTGCCCGTTATCAATCTGCATTGCCGCCATGTTGGAATACGCGGCATGAATATCCGGTTTCAGCGCAAGCGCTGCCTGGTATTCCTGAATGGCCTCGGCCGGTGGGAAATGCGCGTTCTGATAGGCGGCGCCCAAATTGAAGTGCGCCCGTGACTTGTTCGGCGATTTCTGGACGGCGTCCTGCCAGAGCGCCACGTTGTTCGCGAAGACCGGATTTCGCTCTATCGTCATTGCTGCGAAGACAATCACGACGACGGCCGGCGCGACAATACGCGCACCGGGATAATCGCGGATCAACCAGCGAAAGAAAGCGGCAAACAAGAATCCGATCGCGAGGCCCGGAATATACGCCCGATGCTCCAGAACGACATCGGCCAGCGGAATCGCGACGTATGCCGTTAAAGGCGAAATCAGGAGCGCCGCCACTCCGGCGGACAATAACGGCTCCGATTGCGAGGGCCGCAAAATCAGCCAGGCTAGCGCGGACAGAATCAGCAGAGAGATGATCAACTCCGGACTGTACCAATGATTGACCGGCAGGATGTTCGGATCCGCGTTCAGGCCGGACGGGAATACAAACCGCGGCAGGTAGTATTCGACTTCGGCGGTCAGGTATGTCCAGAAATAGACAGGGGGCTTCAGCACCGTGTCGAAACCGGCGTTCACCAGGATCCGGTTATCCATCACTTGGCTGAATAAAGCCTGAAGCGTCTTCCACATCGTCGCCGCAAGAATCAGCGGCAAAACCGCCAGCGCCGCGACATAACGAAGGTCTCTCTTCCTGCTGCGCAGCCAGAAAATCGCTGCCAGCAAAGCCGGTAGCGTCAGCGCTTCCTGTTTGGCTTGCCACGCCAATACACCCGAAACCGCGGTTAGTACCAGATAGGAGATCCGCCTCGACGGCTTGGCCTCGTCGTCGATGGCTCTCAGGAACAGAAGCACTGCCAGAAAGTAAAACAGGCCGCACAGAACGGAGGAACGTCCGGCGATGTAGTCGACCGCACTCGACATCAAGCCATGCACACTGAATACGGCAGCGCCCGTGAATGCCGCATAACGCGAGCGCGTGGGGCCGCGCCCGCTCATCTCGAAGACGATGAAATAAACCAGCAGAACGTTGATGACGTGGATCAACAGATTCAGGACGTGATAGCTGAAAGTGTTCAAACCACTCAGGTAGTAGTTGAGTCCGTAGGTGAAGAAGAGCAGTTGGCGCCACCCCAGTCCAAAATGGAGGACGTCCGAAAAGCTATGGATATTGAGCATTTGCGCGTTCTGCATGACGATCTGTTGGTCGTCAAAAACAAACTCGCCGTGCAACCCATTCCAGTACACCGCCACGGTCAGGATAATGAGCACTCCCAGCGATAACGCAACGGCGTAAACGCTGTCGAGACGTGGCGTTGCAGGCGGTGGTGCACTCTTTTTCTGCTTCACGGGCACCACAATAACACGAGGTAGCATTTGCCTGCTGAGGGGGCGGACGGGACCTGCATTCTCAATCGATGCTGATTTCGGCGAGTTTCTTGCGGGAGTAGCGCAGTTCGAAGCTGCTCATGCGTTCGATTCGGATTTTCTCGGCGAACTGGACCGAGACCTGTACGGTTTCCTTCGCATGCACGACAGCGATGCCGTTGTCTTTCGCGTTAACGACTTTGGTGTCCGGATAAACGACGGTGATGAAGCGCGGGACAAAATTGAACGACTCGCCGTAGGTTTCCTTGATGCTGGCTTTCATGCCGTCCGGCGTGAATTCGGTGATTCGCATCTCGTAGTTTTCGGTTTTGATCACCGCATCTTTCATGTCCTTACCGTTTACCAGGATTGCCATCATTCGCCCTTTCGTGCGAGTCCGAGCGGATCGCAGGGACCGCGACCGCTTCCCAAGCGAAGACCGCCACGAATCGCCTCAGTAATAAAGACTTTGGCCAGCCGGATCGCGTTGTGAATGGATTCGCCCCGGGCAAGATACGCCGTAATTGCCGCGGATGTCACGCAGCCCGTCCCGTGCGTGTCATTAATAAGGATGCGGTCTGCCGTAAGTCGTTGAAATTCTGCGCCGTCAAAAAACAGATCCACCGCGGGCCCCGCGAGATGGCCACCTTTTATATATACGTGCTGCGCGCCCATCGCATGAATGACCCGGGCCGCCTTCTCCAGATCGCGGGTTCCCGCCAGGATCTCCGCTTCCTCCAGATTCGGCGTGACAACGACTGCCAACGGCAGCAGCACTCGGCGCAGCGCGTCAAGCGCGCTACTCTCCAGCAACTTTGTGCCGGACGTCGACGTCATCACGGGATCGATCACCAGATTTGACAGCGAGTGCTGCCGAATCTTTTCGGCCGCGGCATGGATGTTTGCTTCATTCAACAGCATCCCGGTCTTCACCGCATTTGGTCGGATGTCCGAAACAGCGGCATCGATCTGCTCGGCGACGATCGCGGCGGGAACATCCACGATGTTCGAAACACGTTGGGTATTCTGCACCGTCAGGGCTGTGATGGCGGACATGCCATAGACCTTAAGTGCCGAGAATGTTTTCAGATCTGCCTGAATGCCGGCCCCACCGCTCGGATCGGAACCGGCGATGGTCATGGCAACCGGTATCACGCGAGGGTCTCCAGCGTTTTCCTGAAGACATCGGGAGGAGCACCATGCGGAATGACGATCACGGGCATGTCGACACCGGCCTGTCGATATTCTTCCAGCCGCTTTCGACAAGCATCGGGCGAGCCCGCTATGGCCACTTCAGAAATGAATGCGTTCGAAACTGCCTGAACGGCTTCCTTGCGCTGTCCGGACTGCCAGAGTTGATGGATGCGAGCGGCATCCTCCGGAAAGCCGAAGCGGGCGACGGTGTCGCGATAGAACGTTCCCATACCGCCGACGTAGTAGGCCACATGCGAACGAATCAGATCGAACGCGCGTTCCGGCGGATCCGTAACGCACGCCATCACGCAAGGCGCAATGTCCACCTGGCGCCCCACTTCGTTGCGTGCCTGAGCGATTCCACTTAGCGGCAGCCAGATCGGCGTCCAGCCATCGGCGATTTCGCCGGTCAGCGCGTTGTTCTTCGGGCCCATCGACGCGATGTAAATCGGAACACGATCGCGCAGGGGTTTGAAGCCGAGGCGGAAGTCGCGGAGATGAAAGATCTCACCAGCGTAATCGACTCGAGCGCCGCTCAGCGCAAGCCGGACGATCTCGACGGTTTCGCGCGTGCGGCGCAGACCTCGCTCGAACTTCTGTCCATGCCAGCTTTCGATGACGACGGGACCGCTCGTTCCCAAACCCAGCACTGCCCTACCCCCGGAGATTTCGTCCAGCGTGGCGATCGACTGCGCCAGGAGAGCCGGAGTTCGGCTGAAAACATTGACGATTCCTGTTCCGAGGCGAGCCCGTTTGGTATTCGCCGCTATCCAGCCAAGCGTGGTGAACGCATCGCGGCCCCAGGCTTCGGGAACAAAAATGGTGTCGTAACCAAGATCATCGACGAGTTGAATGTAGGAGAGTATTTCGTCTCGTGGCGCACTGCGTTCATGGGGAAATTGGAAACCGATTCGTGCCGGCATCTTTCTACACTTTCACCGCGTCGCCGACGCGTATCGTTCCCGGTGTGAGGACGCTGGCAAACATTCCACGCTTTCCGTCTAGTGCGCGCTTGAGTCCCTGACGGATGCGCTCCATTTGGACGCAAGGCTCACAGGGAATCGTCACTTCAAGGATGGCGTCACCCACTGAGACGCGCTGGCCTTCCTCCAACGCCATCACATCCAGGCCATCCACCACCATGTTTTCGGATAGCGCACCAAGCGGGAGCTCGAATTCCTTGAGGACCGTGTGCGAGAGCATCAGGATCTGTCGCCTGCCGGCGAAACGTTCGTGAAAGTCGCCGGCAAAGCCCTTCGCCGTCAACTGCACTTGATCCACCTTCACAGGGGTCGCTTTCTTTTGCGGCGTCACAAATAGCGCGCAGACTGTGCCTTCCATAGTGGTTGAATTATAATCGCGCGCATGAATCGTCTCGGAATGTTTGTTGTTGGGATTGTCTTTGCGATGACGGCGCTGTCGCAGGGGCCGCAGATGCAAGGTCCGCTGTCGCTGGTGCCTCCCGGTCCACCATACGACGCCGCTAAGCATGTGAACCCCATCCTGACTTATGTCGTTTCGAAAGACTTCAAAACGGCAACCTATAAAGAGGCCCAGGAAGCGGCAAACGTGTCGTTGTTGAATCTCTCCAAAGATACGGGTGTGCGGCAAAGCATCGAGTTGGCCGATCCAGCAACATCCAGCCAGAAAGACATGAAGCTCCCTGTGAAAGCGACGTTCTATCCGGTTGTCCGACAAACGTTCAAACTGAAGGACGGCGGCACGCTTGTGTTGTGTTCATTCAAAGCGCCGAAGATTACGGGTACAGAAAACGGCGGTGGTGGCTTGTCGATTGGCGGCCTGCCCGGCCGTCGTGGCAATGATGCGAAGAACAAAAGGTTCGGAACCGCCGGCGCTCCGGAAGAACTGGAAGTCCGCGGCCGGCGCGGACTGATGTTCGATATCGACGGTGAACTTACTCTCTCATGGCATGAAGATGGAGTCGTCCACACAGCCACCGCAAAACTTCCGCTAAAAGCCTTCTTCCAAGTCCTGGACGATTTGTTGTAAATGCGCCTACGGCGGCGGCATCACCAGGCGGCGTCCTTCCAGGTTCTTCTTGATGGGCTCCGACAAATCCTCGGGCAACGGCAGCCCCGCAAAACGGTACACATTCCCAATGTGATGCCGAAACAGTGCGTCAAAGATCGCGTCCTGCTCGCTGGAGAAATCGTTACCGAACCACCACATCCAATCGCTTCCTTCGGCGATTAACAATTCCTCGTACGCCAGCTGCCATTGGTCGGCGGCGACTTCATCGACCCGCGCCATCAGCGCTTCGCGGGCGCGCAGAATCCAGCGCCAGGCCTGATGATCTTCGGAATGTCCCATCCAGATTTGAAAATTCGCGCTGGCCCACGATCCTGGAGCGAGCCAATCCAAAGGCTCGGCGGGCAGCCGTTCACACGCTTCCGACAGCGTCACGGCCTCAAGCGCGGGGTCGTTCTGAATGGCTTCGAACACATGCCGCAGAAAGTCGCGACCGCTGTTTGGATAGTAGTCCCACGGATTCTCGCCATCGAGCGCGATCGTGACATGCGCACCATCACCTGCTTCTTTCAGGCGCCGGACGAGATCGTTGGCCGAATCGCGCGGCGAGCCATGCATGTAATGAAAGCCGACGAGGTCCGAAATCGTGCGGTCGCGGAAGAAAATGCGAACGCCATGACGAGAGTAAGGATGATACAGCCGGCGGTGATTATCCCAACTCAAGTCGATGCCGGACTTCGCCAGGATGCCTTCGTCCGTTGCCATCCACTGGAAGCCGACAGTCGAAACCAGTTGTGCGACGTCATCAGAAACCGAGCCTTCCGACGGCCATAGCCCGCGCGGGTAATCGCCGAACCGCTCGTAGATAAAATTCCGCGCGCGTTGCAACTGTTCGCGGGCATCGGCAGGAATACGGACATCCACAGGAACAGTGGAATCGTCGACCCGACTGTTGACCAATAGAGGAAGAATCGGGTGATAGAAGGGTGTCGTGGAAATCTCGATCGTGCCTGCGTCCTTCCGAAGACGATATTCCGGCACAACTTTCCGGATCGTCTCGACGACTAGATCGCGCAGTTCTCGCTTGTCCTCTTCCGAGAAGTTCCGCCCTTTCTCGATCAGGTGAGACGGCAAATGATCCACATCCATCCACGCGAGTGTCCACCACACCTGAGTATCGCGAAGGTCGGTGTCCGAAAACGGCTCGGAGCGCTGACGACGTTCGTGCAATTCGAAGTACCGGGGATAGGGATGAATCATGGTTCGCACGGGAACCGGGAAGAATCTCTCGACAATCGCGCTGCGTTCCTCGGCCGTGAGCGCATCGACCGGCTTGAATGCCAGGTCAAAAGACTCATCGCGAGCCTCGCCGCGCGCGTATTCGTCGAGTTGAACGATTAACGAAGGCACGAGGTTGAACGTCTGATGAACGGTCGGAAATTCTTTGGAGAGCGCGGCCATGCCGAAGTAATCCTTTGTGGCGTGAAGGTAAGCCCACTGCATGACGTATCGGTTTCGTGCCAGGTCCTTATAGAAAGGCTGGTGCATGTGCCACAAAAATGAGACGAGAGTCGACATGTTAAGCTTGTGTTCCGGCCAATGAAGATTTTGGATCGCTACATTTTCCGCGAAACGTTAACGCCGGCCTTGATTGCCTTATCTGCGCTGACGTTCGTGCTTTTCTCCCAGCAACTCGGGCGGCTGCTGGAGATCATTGTCCGCCAGACCGCGACCCTGCGAGAGATTGGAGAATTATCGCTAGCGGTCATCCCCAACCTTCTCACTTTTACCATTCCGATGGCGGTACTGGTAGGCATTTTGACGGGATTCGGCAGAATGTCTTCCGATAGCGAAGCGATTGCGTTTCGCGCGGCCGGTGTTTCGATGAAGCGGCTGTTGCGTCCAGTCATGCTGATGGCCGGGCTGGCCTGGCTGGTCAATTTGTCTTTGACCCTCTGGGTTGCCCCTAAAACCGCGCGTTTTGTCCGGCAACTGAGCTATGCCGTCGCGCTGAAGCAGGTCTCGCTCGGATTGAAGCCGCGCGTCTTCAATGAAGACATTCCGAATGTTGTGCTTTATGTGAAGGACATTGCGTCGAATGGCCTTGAGTGGCGGGGCATCATGCTCGCCGACTCCCGTAAGCCGACCGATCCACAAGTGTGGTTTGCCAAATCGGGAAGCCTCGTTGCCAATGAGCAGACCCGGACATTTCAACTGACGCTCAACGAGGCGAGTACCTACATCGTGTCCCCTCGATCGCCCGGCGAGTTCACATTTTCAAACTCACCATCAGACACGACGATTTCCATCGCGATGGGCGAGACGTCACGGCCGTCGCCGGAACCCACAGTTACGGAAGAAGACTCGCGCGATCTGTGGAACCGTGTCCGCTCGGGAAAAGCGACTTACGCCGAACGCGTTCAGTTGCAGCAACGCGTCGCGCTTCCCTTTGCCTGCCTCGCATTTGCGTTGATCGGTCTTCCTCTCGGCGTCTCGACCACACGTGGCAGCAAGTCGATGGGGCTTGTGCTGAGCCTCATGCTCATGCTGGCGTGGTATCTGATTTTTGCCGGCGGCACGGGGATCGCGGGAAATTCCCAGATTTCGCCGTTCTGGGGAACCTGGACCGGCAACTTCATCTTCGCGCTTCTGGGAATTTTTCTGCTCATGCGCGCCGACTACGAGGGCGAGAACCGGTTGGTCGGCCAGATTGCGGCCGCAATGGACTGGGTCGGCGAAAAACTGAAAGTGTTTCGCGACGCCCGAAAAAAGCTCGGCCAATGGGCTTACTCGGCGACCCACCAGGCGAAGTTCTTTCGAGTTCTCGACGTCTATGTTCTGCGCGGGTTCTGGTTCTTCTTCATTCTAGTCCTGGTCGTTTTTGTTTCGCTGTTTGTCGTCATCACGCTGTTTGAACTGCTGCCGGATATCGTGAAGAACAATGTCGAAGCTCGAACCGTCGTGACGTACTTCCTGTTTTACCTGCCGCAGATTCTCTATCTCGTCATTCCGTTGACCGTGCTGCTGGCCATCCTCATCAATCTCGGAACCTTGACCAAGACGAATGAGATTCTCGCGGTTAAGGCCGGCGCGATCAGCCTCTACCGGATGACGATGCCGCTCCTCCTGATGGCACTGATGCTTTCCGGCACGATGTATTTCCTGCAATTCGTTTTGCCGCGTGCGAATCAAAAGCAGGAGGACTACCACAACGTTATCAAAGGACGAGCACCGCAAACGTATCGCGACCCCGAACGAAAGTGGATGGCGGGATCGAACGATCGCATTTATCACTACAACTATTTCGATCCCAACGGGAACCTCTTTGGCGGCATTTCCCTCTACGAGTTCGAGCCCGGTACCATCAACCTGCGCCGTTGGGTTTTCGCGAACCGCGCCGAGTGGACAGGCTTCGAATGGAAACTGGAAGACGGCTGGGTTCGTAAATTGAATCCAGGGAAAACCCCGGAATACGAACCGTTCGAGAACCTGGAGTTCACCGGAATCGATGCTCCGGACTACTTCAAAAAAGAAGTCCGGATGGCGGACGAAATGAGTTACGTCGAACTCAAACGCTATGTCGAAGACCTGAAGCAGAGCGGCTTTGACGTCAGCTCGTTGACCGTGGAACTCTACCGTAAGCTCTCATTCCCGCTGGTCGCCTTCATCATGGCGATCATCGGAATCCCCTTCTCCTTCACCACCGGAAAACGTGGCGCGTTCTTTGGAATCGGCCTGTGCATTGCTGTTGGAATCTTCTACTGGGGCACGTTCGAGCTCTTCTACAAGCTGGGCGGCATCAATAAGCTGTCACCACTGATCGCCGCCTGGTTTCCGAATCTCATATTCGGCGTCGGAGGCATCTGGATGATGCTGCGGGTCAAGACGTAGCGTCAGCAACAGCCGGCGCCGTTAAAGCGCGGGTTGACGGTGCTATTGAAAATCGAGCCAAAGCTGTAGCTGATGCCGAAGTTCATGAAGTAGCTGTAGCCGCTGGCAAGCTGCTGAATGTGGAGCAGGACTTCCTCATCCGACGCCGACGACTTGCGCAAGCTGATCTGATCGCCAATTCGGTCGTACTCCCCAAACATGTTGAAGCTGAAACCCTTGAACAGGCGAATATCCGTCGAGCCGAAAAGCGAGACGTGGTAGCGGTCCGTATGATTGAGATGTTCCGAAATGTTGGCGGAGGTGCTGATCGATCCCCATGGCGCGCGGACGCCAAGCGACGTATTCACCGAATGACTGGGGACGGTTTCTTTCAGCTTGTCGAAGATCGTGGTTTCCGCGTAATCGTATTTCGTGGCACCGGCAGAATATTGCACCGTAAGACTGCGCCGACTGGATTCGGTGTAAGGAAAGAAGTCGTACTCAATCGCGGGATTGAACGAAATGGAACGATTGATGTTTGAATAGCTCGAATGAGAGATGCCGCCTCTCGCGCCGTAAGACCATTTCCGGTTGATGCTCTTCACCACGAGCTGATTGAAGTTCCAGCCGTTGGAGTTGCTGGTTATCTTGGTGCCATCGCTGAGTGTGAATTTCGACGTGTTGTTATTGGTGTTGCCGTTGATATTGATCTTCCATGCCGCAGTGGTGCGACTCGCCGACAGATTGAAACGCAGCGATCTGTTATTGCTCGACTGCTCTCCGTTCAGATTGCCGTTCGCACCGATACGAAAGACCCAGTAATTCCATCTGTCTTTCGACGCCATCGCCGCATTGCCCCGCGACGCTTCAGGCTTTCTCCAGGTGACGTCAAGATCGGGTGCAACCGACGTCGTCGCGGCGTAGCCGACAAGGCCAATCCTGAAATACCGCGCGAATTCCTTCCGCCGATCGTCGCCAGTTGCCGTTTGCGGCGTAGTGAATTTCAACGTGCGATCCTGCTTATCGAATACGTTCAATCCGATAAAGGACACTTTCCATTCCGACCCTCCACCACCCGTGTCCTCCGTTGTAACCAGAACATGAATGTCGGCAACGCTGCGTTCCGTTACGTAGTCGATGAACTCAATGTTCTGTCGCAGATAGTCCTGGTCGCATTGATTGCAATCGAGGTAGATCTTGAGCCGCGCCGGCATCGCCTTTCCGTTCGAACCGTTTTGGGCAAATAAGGCGACGCTCATCACGATCAACCACACGAAGGTCCCGATTCCCACACGTCTCAGCATTGTTCCGATGTCTTCTTTCGCGTTTTGCCGAGCATTCTACTCTAGTGTGGGTCATAGGCCGTCTTTTACATCACCGCTGAGGGCCTTCAAAAAAGCGACGAGGGCTTTTTGTTCACCCGAGCTCAAACCCAACGGTCGGACACGCGGATCGAGGTACGGATTGCGATGGCCGCCTTTCGCGTAGAAACCCACAACGTCTTCCAAGGTCGCGAGACTGCCGTCGTGCATATACGGCGCAGTGCGAGCGATTTCGCGCAGGGTGGGGGTTTTGAACGCGCCATGATCGCGTTCATTCAATGTGACGCTGTAGCGTCCTTCATCGGAAAACTTACCGCTCTGCCAGGCGACGCCGGTGTTGTGAAAGCGATCGTCGGTGAGGTTCGGGCCGCCATGACAACCGATGCATTGACCTCTGCCGCGAAATACATCAAAACCGGCGCGCTCCAAAGGCGTCAGCGCGTTCTGGTCGCCACCCTGAAAACGATCGAACCGCGAATCCGTTGAACGGATCGTGCGAACGTAGCTGGCAAGCGACGTGGCAACGTCCGCAGAACTCATGCCGGTCTTTTTCTGCAGCTCGATCTCCGTTAAACCCAACTCCTTCGGATTCATGATCGGTTGAAGCACTTGTTTTTCGAGCGTAACCGCCCGGCCGTCCCAGAAGAAGCTTCGGCCGAATGCGGCTTGAACCAACGCAGGAGAGTTCCGTGTGCCCTGTGCCTTGTGCACTCCCATCGCAACGGCCCGCCCATCGGAGAACGCACGCTGCGGATCGTGACAACTGGCACAAGATGTCGATCCATCCGCCGAGAGCTTCTTGTCGAAGAACAGTTCCTTTCCACGAGTGATTTTTGCGGAGTCCCCGGGTGGCGGTGGAGGAGGAGGTGGTGGTGGGGGTTGCAGCCCACGGCCGCCACGACCGCCACGGCCACCTGGACCACCAGGGCCATTACCGATCACGCCGAGGCGCGACAGCGCATCAATCGCACCGGCCTGCTGATCGATCGCGTCGAGCTTCTTTTTTTGATCCGCATTCAGCAGGCTCATGAATTCGGAACGGAACTTGTCGTTGATGCGTTGCGGTTCCTGCTCGGCATCACGCAATGCCTGAGCCGCCGCGTCGATCGCACTCTTGTTCGACGGCGATTTTTCCTGAACAGTCGCCAAAGCGTCGATCTTCGATTGAATAGTGTCCTGCGCCGCCTGATCGGATTGAACACGCGCATCAAGCATCGTGCGCAGCCGGTCGACTTGCTCCGGTGTCAGATTCAGCGCGTCGCGCGTGGCACCTATAAAATCAGGTCCGCGCTGACCGCGTTGGCCGAATGGCCCTCGCTGGCCCGCCTGGCCCCTCGGCGGAAAACCACCACGAGGTCCCCGCTGCTGCGCAACGGTCACCGTCGCAATCGTCAACAAAAACGCTCCCAAGATGAGTGGTCTGATTTTCATATTGTTATTGGACATGATGCCGCGCCTGGACGGTGTTAAATGATGTAAATCCCAACACGGGCGATCTGCCATCGCTATGGCCGGCAAATAACTTCGAATGATCCAAGGGTGCCGTATTCAAACGTGACCGGCACGTTCATCGGTATTTCCAAAATACCGGCGTATGAACCAGTCGTGATGATGACACCTTCAGGCAACGTCTCGCCGCGTTTCGAAAGATAGTTTGCAAGCCATGTGATCGGATGAAGCGGATGAGCCACTTCGCGATCAACCAGGGTTTTGCCCTCCGCGCTGATGTTCAAACGAAATCCTTCGAGCGTTTGCGTAAACGGGTCGTTCAGCCGTGGACCAATAAACATGCCGTGATGCCGCATGCTGTCGGCCAGCGCTTCATAGAAGGTCACGCTTCCGTGGTCCGCATACCGGCTGCCCATGAGCTCCAGCACTAGTCGAGTGTCCGCAATCGAGTCACGAATCTCATTCACCGTATATTCAGAAGAGCGAGGCGGTAAATCGTGCTTCAACACAAACGCGATCTCGGGCTCGACTTGAGCAACGCCCTGGTTCGGGATGATTCGAATCGGCGAGGAATGCTGAATTGTGGAAGCCGGCAATGGTGCAACGATCATCCGGTCGCCGGCCGGAACGGAACACTTCCAGCCTCCCAGGGGTTCGCCCAAAACCTCGAAAGCCCGGCGCTGAATCTCAATGGCCTCTTCACTGTTATGTGGTCTCGACGCCTCTGGAAGGCGGGCGATCTGTCGTCGTTCCTTTCGCGCAAGAGCCAGTTGGGATGCAGCAAACTCAAATGCGGGATTCATGGCTGTCGGTATACTCCCTTATGAAGGAGAACAGGATGCTTGTACTTGCCGTCCACGTCATCATCAAAGCCGGAAAAGAAGATGAATCGATCGCACACATGCTGCCGCTGGAGGCCGAAACACGAAAAGAACCGGGCTGCCTGGCCTATGTCGTCCAGCGCTCACGCGAAAATCCGCGTCATTTCCTGATCTATGAGCAATACAAGGACGACGACGCGCTCGAAGCGCACCGTGCGTCTCCGCATTTTCAAAAGCACGCCCGAGACGGCTTCTTCCCGTTTGTGGAAGAACGAGAAGCGGAACTCTACAACCCCATCTCGTAAGCTACTTCTTATACGCGATGCAGTCGATCTCCACGCGCAGTCCGGGACCGGGTAAAGCTGTAACCTGAACGGTGGTGCGCGCGGGTCGATGGTCGCCGAACATGCGGGAATAAACGCCATTCATCTTCGAAAACTCGTCGATGTCGACAAGATAGACATTGCAGCGCAGCACATGCGACAAATCGGAGCCGGCCGCTTTCAAGATGGCTTCGATGTTGCGCAGCACCTGCTCCGTCTGGGTCTCCACGTCCGCGCCGACGAGATCGCCAGTCCTGGGATCATTGGCCCCCTGACCGGAAACGAAAATCAAATCACCAAACGTTGTACCGGGTGAATAAGGGCCTGCAGGCTTCGGAAGACCGGGATCATGAACATATCCGTGTTTCATGCTGTCAATTTAGCACGCCGAGCAATTCGAGATTGTGTGCGGCCTCGGGATAATCCGGTTGAAGCCGTAAGGCCATCATGAATTCCTCGCGGGCTCGCTCTGGCTGGTTTTCTCTCGCGTAAATAATCCCCAGACTGTTGTGCGACGCTGCCACATTCGGATTTATCGCGATGACAGCTTCGAATTCGTCTCTCGCGGGCTCGAGCCGGTTGGCTTGCAGCAGTTTGGCGGCGTAAACGTTTCGAATCTCAATGTCCCGAGGACTGAGTCGCGCAGCCTTACCCAAATATGTCAGGGCTTCGTCGGACCGATGCAGTTTATCCAGAATCAAGCCTGTGTTGTAGGTGCCATCGATGGAGCTTGGATTGATTGCCACTGCTTGCTTCAGGTAGCTAGCGGCCGACTCGTAATCCTGTTTCATCGCGAGTCTTGAACCCAATTCTTCGAGGTTCCTGGCTTTGTAGGGGCTGTTTGGCAGATCCCTGACGAGAGCCTGGAGATACGCGATTTGATTCATCCAGTCTTGATTGCGTGTGTTATCCCGCAGTGCAGCGGCGAGCAAAATAGCCAACATCGCGATAACCATGACGCTACCAGTCCGTCGAGCCGCGGCCACGACAGCACAAATTCCAAGAACGGAAAGATACAGGACGCGATCCGCAACCAGGACGCCGGTCGCGACGACAATGTTCGATACCGGACTGATGGTCATAAAGAAAAACAGGATGGCAAATGAAAGGAGGGGACGCGTGCGGAACTGCCACAACGCAACGGCAAGCAGAAGCAAAATGAGCATCAGCGCGAACACAACCGAAAACGACAACGTCGTCGTGAGCGGAATTACGCTGAAGTCATAGAGCGCGATGAGGTCGCGCGGCCACACCATCAATTTCAAATAACGAAGGACCGCCAGGCTCATTGTCAACACGCGCGTTTGCAGGGGGGCAGCTTTGAACAACGTCACGACCACCGGAATGCCGACTTGCTTAACCGCTGAAACGCGTATCAACAGATAAGTGCCCAACACGAGCAGGTAACCTGTGTATCTCCGGGCGGCGTTCGGCCAGAACGCTTCTGTGTTATCGTGCCGCTCGCAAAGGTCTGTCAGGATCAGGATGCCCGGCAGGACCACGGCGCTTTCCTTCGCGAGGAGGCCGAGAAAATAAGCGAATAACGAGAGCCCGTAGTACCGCCAATCGGAGTCGGGACGGTAAAAGAACCATGCCAGCAGGACACCCGAACAGGCAAGGAGCTCCGGTCGCCCGGCAATATTGCTCACCACTTCGACATGAACCGGATGAGCGACAAACAGCAGTGCGATCCACAACGACACACCTTCACGCCCCGTGTATCTGCACGCGAGCCAGTAAACGAGCAGGCCGTTGAACGCATGCAGCAGGAGATTGATGAGGTGATAACCCCACGGGTTCAATCGTCCGAGACCATAGTTCAAAGCGAACGACAGATTCGCCAACGGCCGGTAAAATCCTTGGCTTGGATTGTTGTAAAAGTAGCTATGCGTGAACAGTTGAGGCAGCGTTTCGACCGATTGGATGTACCGGTTTCCGACGACAACGAAGTAATCGTCCGCGACAAACTCCCCTCGCAGACTGTTTCCAAAACAGATGAACGTCACTAGAAGTATCAGTAGTGCTGCGACGTTTGAAGAGAACCCCAAATGAGCGCCACGGCTGATAAACACGTCGTCATTATAGGCGCAGGTCCGGCGGGGCTCACTGCGGCATTCGAACTTGTGGTTCGCCACAATATTGCCGTCACCGTTTTGGAGAAAGATCCCCGCTACGTCGGTGGGCTTGCTCGCACGGTCGAACATGATGGTTATCGCTTCGACATCGGCGGCCATCGATTCTTTTCAAAGAGCAGCGAGATCGAAGATCTGTGGACCGAAATCATGGGCGCCGATCTCCTCGTTCGTCCCCGCTTGTCGCGAATTGTGTATAACGGCAGGTTTTTCGACTATCCGTTAAAAGCACTGAATGCGCTGGTCAATCTTGGTCCGATCGAAACGGTGCGCTGCATGGCAAGTTACGCGACAGCGCGGCTTTTCCCCACGCGGAATCCGAAGACATTTGAAGATTGGGTCACAAATCAATTCGGCGCCAGGCTGTTTCGAGTCTTCTTCAAAACCTACACCGAGAAGATCTGGGGGATGAGTTCAAAGGAAATCTCCGCGGATTGGGCGGCACAACGCATCAAAGGCCTCAGCCTGTTTGAAGCGATCAAGAATTCTTTTTTGCCCACAGCCCGCAGGAATAAAGGCACCGTGGTTAAAACGCTGATCGACGAGTTTCGTTACCCTCGGCTGGGACCTGGCCAGTTGTGGGAGCGCGTTACGGAAATCGTCGAACAGCATGGATCCACTGTCCTGCTCGGACGCGACGTCATTCAATTGCGCCACTCGAACAACCAAATCACCGGTATCGTGACGCGCGACAGTCTCGGCGACACGACGTTGATTTGTGGTTCCAGCTTCATTTCGACTATGCCAATGCGCGAGTTGGTACGCGCCCTCGATCCGCCAGCTCCCGACAACATTCGGCGCGCCGCCGAACGGTTGAAGTACCGCGATTTCCTAACCGTCGTTTTGATTGTCGATAAGGCCGACATGTTTCCGGACAATTGGATTTACTTACATGACCCGCATGTTGTTGCCGGAAGGATCCAGAACTTCAAGAACTGGAGTCCGGAAATGGTTCCCGAACCCCACAAAACTTGTCTGGGGCTGGAGTATTTCTGTTTTGAAGGCGATCCCCTGTGGGCGTCTTCCGACGAGGACCTCGTAAATGTCGCGAAAGAGGATCTCATGCGTCTGCAGATGTGCTCGCGCGAGCAAATTGTCCGTGGAGTTGTTGTGCGCCAGAAAAAAGCATATCCCGTCTACGACGACGAGTATAAAACGCACGTAGGACTGGTCCGGGATTACCTCGAACAGCATGCGACGAACCTGCAACTGGTCGGTCGCAACGGCATGCATCACTACAACAACCAGGACCATTCCATGATGACGGCGTTGTGCGCTGCCCGAAACATCGCGCTTCATGCGGAACTGGATCCCTGGAACGTCAACACCGACGCTGAGTATCACGAAGGCATTCGTCACGGCCATGATGCGTCCGGAAGACAGCAACCACGCAGATCCCCTGCCTAATCCCCGCAAATGCCCGGATCCCCGACAGAGTGACGAGTTCTTTACAGTGTTGTCTGGTAGGGACAAGTGCAGACGCGAATCGTGTTTCTCGATGACAATGAAGATCTCCGGGTCTTGCTACCACTGATGGTGGGATCTGCTTTGGACGTCCACGCTGTTTCCTTCGGTAGTCTTGCGGAAATGCAGCAAGAACGGGAAACAGTGCTTCAGTCGGATGTGGCCATCCTCGACATCAATCTAGGCCCCGGAATGCCCGATGGCATCGACGCATTCCATTGGCTGCGTGACCAGGGATTTCGCGGCAAGATTCTTTTTCTCACCGGCCACGCGCGGGCGAATCCACAGGTTGCTAAAGCGGTTGTCAGCGGTGCGGAGATTCTTGAGAAGCCGCTTCATCCCGATCAGCTTATCGCGTCGATTCAACGTGTCTTGCACGAGGCTGCATGACCGACGCGATACATGAGACGGTCAATGAACCGGTCGAGTCGTATTCAACGCCATTACACCTCGTACGTCTGCCCGATCGAGACGCGTGGTTCGGCGCCACGATCGCCGCACTCTTCAACGCTGTCGGCATGTTGATTGAGATCGAGATCATCCGGAAGTTTCCCGGCGTTCCGACCCGCCCGGCAGAATTATCCGGATTGTTTGCCGTCCTCCTGCTGATCGTCCTGTTTTTCGAGCGACGCACGCCATCCATGGCTCGCGCGAACATCATCTACTCGCTGACGACGATCTCGATTGTTGCCGTGTTTCTTTCCATCAATCCTCGCCTTGCCATAGCCGAGCCGAATTGGGTGCCGTTCCAGGAAAGCAAGCTGGGATGTCTCGCCGCGGCGATGGTGGCGCCCGCATTTGGCACCGGTTTTCTGAGCATCGCCGCGTTTAGCCTGAGCGCGATTTTACAATTCGAATTGTTCTTTCCTGCCGAAATCAAAGCGACGGTTTCCGCCGAGCCGTGGCCGACAATCGCATTCAGTCTGTGTGGCGTCTTGGCGCTCGTCTATCGCTTTCGCCGCGCGCAACTACAGCAGGAAGTTGCGAAAACTCACGCACAAAATGCGGCAATCTCGCGGCTGGCGCATGTATTTCTGGATATACGAGACCGGATGAACACACCGCTTCAGGTCATCGAGCTTTCGGTTGACCTGCTTCGCCAATCGAACCGTCCGAGCGAACCCATTCTCGATCGCATCGACAGATCGGTTGACAGCCTGCGGGAAATCAATTCCCTGCTGGTTCGTCACGAAAAGGAAATCCAGTGGAAGACACAAAGCCTGAATCAGCGATCGAGCCCGAATTGAGGATCGCCTGCTGTGCCCGCCACTTTGATATGCAAAAACGTTCCAGCACCATTTTTTGAAAAGAACGGATCGACAGGCTTCAGGACCCAGCGTTTCCACCCGGTCATCGTTTGCGAGAGCTTGGCTTGCAGCTTCATGGTGCCGTGGAAATCAATCGGACCATCGAATTGATAGTTACCGGCAAGGTCGATGGCCGCGCCCGGAACCGCAAATTGAAGAACGCGAAACGTAATGATTTGATCCTCGAGATGAAAGCGGCCTTTCATGCCGGACACCACTTCGTCGATGCTCTCATTCTTCGGATCGCCCTGTCCTCTTCGGCTCAACTCGTCGATCTTGTCCTGGATTTTCGCTTCGATGAAGTGTGCCTTCGACATTTCGAAATGACCATCCAACAATAGTTTCTCGCGGACTTTACCTTCAAGCGGAGGAATCACAATGATCGTCCTTAAAGCGATACCTCCTTCCATGAAGGGAGCGCCTTTCATGGAAAGACGAAGCAGATCCTCAAGCCGGCCGTGCGGCATATCGACATTGAGCCGGATGCTTCGCTTATGCCGGCCCTTGTCCTTCAGGACGGCGCCGCTGGTCGTGAACCGTGTCTTTCCGAGCGTCGCGACAACCGGCTGCAGCACGGTGTCGCCGTTAGTACCGTCGACCCGCACTTTGAATTGAGTTCGCAGTGGGACCGGATTACCGGAGATCTTCAAGCGAAAGTCCGGTACGGTCGCTTCGCCTTGAACATCGATCGTTCCAAGCCTGCCGTCAAAGTCGCCGGTCGACGCGAGGATTCCGGCGATGCCGTCGAAAACAGACAGGTCCGCTTTTTGAAAATCGTAGTGCCCGTCGAGGGGCGTGCGTTCCGGTTCATCGGCGTTCCATGGTCCAAAGTGGCCCTGGCTCACAATGTGGCCCGGGGGCATGGCGTTCATGAGGTCGGCGTCGTACTTCATCGCAACGTCTTTCCCTGCCGATTCCAGACGGACTCGATGAATCACAAAGCGAAGAGGATCATCATTCTCCTTTTTAGAAAGGATGGTTAGCGTGGCGCTATTCACCAGCACCTCTTCGATGAGGACTCCGGTTTTCTCGGAAGCGTGTTCGGATTCGTCATCGGAGGGCGCTTTTCCATCCGGCGGAACACTGATATCCATTCCGTCGATGACGACGCGCTGAACGATTTTGGGGTTATCGCGCAAGACCCCGAGATCGACGTCAAAGCCGAAGTGTTTCATTGTGAATAACGGCGGGACATCCGACCGGCCACGCAAGCGCATGGCGATTCCCGTCCCGTCCACATGGACGACGGCGCCGTGGCCTCGCGTACGGATCAATCGGAAAATGGAGAGTTTCGGCATCTCCACATGCAGGGCATCGATGCGGACGTCGCAGTCAAAGCGCTTTTCCAGGTATTGAATGGCCTGCTCGCGAATGTACGGTTCGAACCGGTTACGGACTTGGTTTGCGACAATGAGAACTGCAACGAAACTAAAGAGAACGACGATTCCTAATCCGATGCACACGTATCGTTTTCTCGTCGTCATGCCCCGCCCTTCACCTTCAATTCAGTGCAAGGCGCCTGCCGCAGCAGTGCTAAGCTGTCAGCGTGAAGAAAGCCCTCGTCGTTCTGATCCTCGGATTGATGACGGTCGCGGCATCCGCACAACGTGGCCAGCGCGGACGCTTCGGAGGCGGCTTCGGTTTTAACAATGGGCCTAATGGCGGGCGCTGCCTGGTGCCGGGCTACAACGGAGGGGACGGAACCGAGGACGACTCCACTCCCCGCAAGATCGATCGCTCCGGTTTTGTCTACGCGCGGGTCCGCTACCACGTCATGCCCTGGTGGCGGCAGCAGACACGCGAAGTGCCCTGGCACCACGACTATCCCGACGGCGATACCATGTTTCCCCAATCCCTCGATCGCCTCACCACAACGCATACCACGCCGCAGTCGTATCAAATCGTCGACATCGATAGTAAGGAGCTCTTCGAATATCCCTTCATCTACATGTCAGAGCCGGGCTATCTCGATATCCTTCCTTCCGATGCCAAAAACCTCCGCGAATACCTCGATCGTGGCGGCTTCCTGCTCGTCGACGATTTTCGCGGCAATGAGAGCAACAACTCGGAATTCGAAAACTTCGTCGTTCAAATGAAGAAGGTCTATCCCGACCGCAGCATTCTGCCGGTTCCGCCAACCCACGAGATCTTTCACATCTTCTATGACGTCGACGCGCCGAAAATGCTGCCGCCCTACCGCATGTTCAATTCCGGCGAACCTCAGTTTCTGGGCATCTCGGACGCAAAAGGTCGTTTGCAGGTGATGGTCGACTTCAACAATGACATGAGCGAGTACTGGCAGGCACTCGACGTCGGCGAGTGTTCAATCCACGAGGCGGGAACGGCCGTTGAGCTGGGTATTAATTACGCGATCTACGCGATGAGCCACTGATCCGGGGAAACTGATCTGACCAATGACCAATCCGCCAATGCCCAACTCCCATCGGATGAGAATTGGGCATTAGCGGATTGAGCCATTGGTCAGATCCCTTGCCCTTTACCTAGTACCGATAGTGAGAAGCCTTATACGGTCCTTCAACCGGAACGCCAATGTAGCTGGCCTGATCCTTTGTGAGTGTCGTGAGCTTTACACCGAGGTGGGCAAGGTGCAAGCGGGCCACTTCTTCATCAAGCTGCTTCGGCAACATATAAACCTTCTTTTCATACTTCGATCCGTTGGCGTGCAGATCGAGCTGCGCGAGAACCTGGTTGGTGAATGACGCAGACATCACAAAGCTCGGATGACCTGTTGCGCAACCCAGGTTGAGGAGTCGCCCTTCGGCCAGAACCATGACGCTGTGGCCATCGGGAAATTTCCATTCGTCATACTGCGGCTTGATGTTGATCTTCTCGATGCCCTTCACCTTCTTCAAGCCGGCCATGTCGATCTCGTTATCGAAGTGACCGATGTTACCGACGATCGCCTTGTCCTTCATGCGTGACATGTGCGCTGTCGTAATGACGTCTTTGTTGCCGGTGGTCGTGATGAAGATGTCCGCGGTCTCGATGACATCTTCGACCGTCTTCACTTCGTAACCTTCCATCGCGGCCTGCAAAGCGCAGATCGGATCGATCTCGGTGACGATCACGCGGCAACCCTGACCACGGAGCGCCTGAGCGCAGCCTTTACCCACTTCGCCGAAGCCCAAAACCACCGCCACTTTGCCGCCGAGCATCACGTCGGTCGCGCGCATCAAGCCATCCGGCAGGGAGTGGCGGCAGCCGTAGATGTTGTCGAACTTGCTCTTGGTGACGGAATCGTTGACGTTGATCGCCGGGAACAGCAGCTTGCCCTGCTCCATCATTTGATAGAGGCGGTGCACGCCGGTCGTCGTCTCTTCCGACACGCCCTTGATCCCTTTCGCGATCTTCGACCAGGCGCCGGGACGTTCCTTTAGTTCCCGGTTCAGAGTGTCGAGAATGATGCCCCACTCTTCCGGATCATTCGCGGCATCGAATGCGGGAACTTTGCCGGCACTCTCGAACTCGAGTGCTTTGTGAACGAACAGCGTCGCGTCGCCGCCATCATCAACGATCAAGTCTGGACCGGAGCCATCGGGCCAGCGCAGCGCTTCCGCAGTACACCACCAGTATTCCTCGAGCGTCTCGCCCTTCCAGGCGAACACGGGGATACCTTTCGGATTCTCCGGCGTGCCACCGGTCTCCGGTCGTCCAACAGCGACAGCAGCAGCCGCATGATCCTGCGTCGAAAAGATATTGCACGATACCCAGCGGACGTCGGCGCCAAGTTCCGCAAGTGTTTCGATCAGAACAGCGGTTTGAATGGTCATGTGCAGACTGCCCATGATCTGGCGTCCAGCCAAAGGCTTCTTTCCAGCGTAGCGGCTGCGCAACGACATAAGGCCTGGCATTTCCTGCTCAGCCAGGCGGATTTCTTTGCGGCCGAATTCGGCGAGGCCCAGATCCCGCACCTTGAATGGCGGGCGGCCGGCCTTTTTCGCTTCTTCGTAAGCGTGCATGCGCTCGTTCACAACAGACATTCGATATCTCCTTTAGTAAAGGTTAACCTCGCCGCGCGGTCGCGACAAATAATGAAGGTCCCTTGGCACGCTGCTCCGGGGGGAGCGCCTGCCAGCGGACGTTTTTGAAACCGGCGGCGTGCAGCCACTGCCCGATTTCCTTTTCACTGAAACCCAGCCAGATGTGCCCCATCGTCTGGCGATAATCTTCCCGATCGTGCGAAATCATGTCGAGGAGCAGCAAACGACCGCCCTTCCGCAAGGCTCGCGCAGCCTCTGCGAGCACATCCTGCGGTTCCGGGACATGGTGCAGGACGAGCATCATCAATGCCACATCCAGTTCGGCGTTATCGATCGGCAGCTTTTCCAACGCGCCCTGCCGGATCTCCACATGACGATGTTGTTGCAACCGCTCGCGCGCCGAACGCAACATTTCTCGCGATGAATCAACCGCAACGACGCGATCGACAAACGGCGCAACCCACTCGCTGACACTGCCCGTGCCACAACCCAGGTCGCCGACAACAATGTCGTGCTCGAGCAATCCAACCATCGCCCTGAGATGACTTGTCGAGCCAAAAAGTTCATCGCGCAGGCGTGACCACTGACCGGCAGCCGACGAAAAGAACGCTTCCGACTGGGTGCGACGCTTCGCAAGAATCTGTTTGAGACGTCGTTCGTCATCCGAAGCAGCAGGGGATGACGCGATTTGATCGCGGACCACCTGCCATAAGCGCTTCACCGGCGCTTCCATCTCCCCAAGCGGCAACGTGTAGAGCCGCCGCGTCCCATCCCGCCGCGAGGTCACCCATTCCCCATCGGAAAGCGTTTTCAAATGGCGGCTGACGGTGGATTGCGGCAACTGAAGAACGTCGCAGATCTCGGTAACAGTCAACTCCCGCCGTTCGAGCAAGGAAAGCACCCGCACCCGAATGGCGTCGGACAGAACAGAAAGGTGATCGACAACTGCGTAGGATTGATTCATCCGTATAACCGGATATAAGGATATATGTTGAGCCCATCCCGCGCAAGACACTTTGTGCGGCTCGCACGGCCTGGGGTTCGTTTATTCCAGTTGGATCGCTTCGAACTCGGCGATTTCTTCGTCCTGGATGACGTAGCGGATCCTGATTGGGCGGCAACAGACTTCGCAGTCTTCGATATAGGTTTGGGAGCGAACGGACGTGTCGATAACCATCGAGATCTGTTCCCAGCAATATGGACAGGTGAAAAAGTGCTCCATGGCCGGCTTACGGTTCGACGAACTCCACCATCAAGGGTTCGCCTTGCGCGGATCCGCCAGGTGTTGGCCGATACGTGATCACTACCGGAATACCCTGCCCCGATGCCGGCCCACACGCCAGGGCGGCGTTGACGGATGCGACGTAACTCACGAACTGGATTTTGTCCGGCGTGTCGCTGTGTAGTTTCAGGGTGTCACTGCCGGATTTCACGGTTAGCGTCAGTCCGCCGCGACAATCGACCAGGGTGAGCATGCCTTTGATCTGCGTCCCTTCGACTTTGGGTTTCTGCGGAGCAAGAGAGATCAGTTCCCCACTCTTCGGTCGAGCGGCAGACGATGCCGGCGGGGCTTCCGCCACCGGCGTTGCAGCCGCAACGGGCATCGGATCAGGTGTTCGCGCAGCGTTGGCGGCCTTCGCAGCTTCCTCATCCCGACGGGCATTCTCTGTTTCCGTTTCGAGCACCTTGTTCTTCTCGGCATTCACGCCCGCGATGTAATTGCTCAGAGTGTGGGCGCCGTCGCGCAATGCGGGCGTGACCGCCGCATTGTTCACGAGAGTATTGAGGAGGCGTTCGGCCTCCTTGAATTCCTCTTTCTTGACCAGCGCTTGCGCTAACAAGAAGCGGATGTTGGCATTTCCCGGCGCGAGCTTGTATGCCTTTTGCAGCAACTCGATCGTACCGTTGTAATCGATATCCGCCGTGATGTTCACGTATGCCAGCAACTCGTACGCCGGTTCGTACTGCGGCATCAGGTCGATCGCTTTGCCGAGAGCCGCACGCTTGGCATCGATGTCATCGAGCGGACTGTTGCTGTTCTTATCGAGCACATAGGCGTAGTCGTATTGCGACATGTAGTTTTTGGGATCGAGTTCCGTTGCACGCTTCAGGTATTCAATCGCTTCGGGCAAACGGTCCTGTTTGAAGCGAAGCATTCCCATTGCCGCCTGGGCGTCGCTGAGCTTGGGATCGCTCGTTATCGCTTGCTTCAGGTGGGCTTCCGCTTCGTTGACCCGCATTTGATGGAGCAGCAGGTCGGCAGAATAAAACTCGGCTTCCGCGTCCGTCAGGGATTTGGTCTTCAGCTGCTTCTCAATCTCGTTGCGATCCTTTAATGCAGCGGCACTGCCGGGCCAGTTCGCCTTTTCCCGTACGTAGTAATCGAGCTCGCCAAGCATGGATTTGTAGTCGGTCTTGAATGCTTTTTGAAACGCGTCCTGGGAAGACTGTCCTTCGTTGATCAGCTTGAGGAACTCTGCAAGCTCCTTTTGTCGCGAGCCGTTCAATCCAGTCAGGAGGTAGTTCACAAAGGCCCACGATTGCGCATAGAACGCGCCTTTTCGAGTGCTTTCGTTGTAGACGGTCGAGGCCCGGTTGACGCTGAAAAGTTCGTCGAACGGCATGAACGGGCTCTTCTTCAGAAGATCGACGTGATCCGGAATGATCTTTCCCACGACGAATGTTTTGTCCTTGGGAACGATCTGGAAATCGCTGAAAAACTCGGCGAGGCCTTCAGTGAACCAGAGAGGCACGGTATTCGGCAAATCGCGGGAAAGCTCGTGCGCAAGTTGATGGTAGACCGCTCGGGGAATTGTCGCACCGGCGACCATTGCCATGTAATCGACGTCGTCCGAAGCCTGAAAGAAGACTTTGTTGCCCGGGTTGTTGTCATTCAGAGGCTTGAAGACGTTGAAGGTGTCGTCGCCCTTGAAAACGACGACATTCAGCGGCAACGTCGCATCCTGGGACGGACTGGTCAAAACCTGCATGAATGCAGCGCGAAACTGCTCGACCTCGACGGCGACATTGCGGAGTTGGCTTTCCGTCGCGTCGCCCATGACGGTGACGTTTGCTGAGCGAACGATCGTCCACTTGCCGACAGCGGCGGATGCATCCACCGCAAAGAAAAGCAGGCCCAGGAGGAATGCTTTTTTCATGCGGCAATATTAACCGCTGTCCCGCTGGGAACCGAAAAAATCCGTAACCGTTTGGTTTCGCCTCTATCTGAATGGATAGTCCTTTGAATTGCGTAAGGAAGCTAAGTTACTGATTTCACTTATTTCGCGAAGTGGGTACTTGATTGCCACTCCGGAAGGCCATGAAAAACCAACGAGTTCTTTACGAGTTCGATGACTTCCGGGTCGACAGTGGTCAGTTCCTTTTGATCCGCCAGGGGCAGCCCCAGCCGATCACACCTACGGTTTTCCGAATACTTCTGTTTTTGTTGGAAAACGCAGGCCGCGACGTGACGAAGGAGGATCTGATTGCCAGAGTCTGGCCGGACAGTTTCGTTGAGGAGGGAAACCTCAATCGCAACATCTCGACGCTTCGGAAGGCACTCGGGGAACGGCCGCAGGACCATCACTACATCGAGACGATTCCCAAAACCGGATATCGCTTCGTTGCGGAAGTGCGTCGAGTCGAGTATCTGCCGGCCACTACAACAGCTCCAATGAGCCCGCTGGCCAGCCGGCCGATCGGCCACGACAGCGAACGTCGGACGCTCCGCGCGGCATTCGAAGCCATGAAGGAGAGTCGTGGCGGCATTCTCTGTTTGAATGCGGAAGCCGGCAGCGGCAAGACGGCGTTGGTTCAGTCGTTCTTGTCCGACCTTGTCGACTCCGGCGAGACGATCCATCTCGCCGCCAGTCGGTGTTCCGAGGCCCTGACGGAGCCCGAACCATACGGTCCGTTCCTCGAGTGCCTGAGCGCTATGGAAAAGAACGAGTCGATTGCCGAAACGGTTCGCTCTCTGGCGCCAACCTGGCATCGAGAACTAACTCAGACCGGCGACGAATCGGCCACAGTTGCGAACGGCAACGGCCGTATGAAACGCGAGATGTACGAACTGTTGCGAGCAATGTCGGCAGCGCATCCCGTCGTGCTCTTTATCGACGACTTTCACTGGGCGGACGTTGCGTCCGTGGAACTCCTGGCGTTCCTCTCTGTCCGGCTGCTGATGATGCGCGTGCTCGTCGTGGTTTGTATTCGCCCGTACGAACTGACAGTTCGCGAACACGCATTCCGCCGCGTGCGGTCCCATCTTCTAAGTTCTGGTGTTATGAAGGAAATCGCCGTTATGGCGCTCTCCAAGGCTGACGTGCGGCAATACGTGAGCTCGCAACTGGCAGACAGCAGTAATGTCGACGAACTGGCGGACCTGGTTTTCGTTCGCAGCGAAGGCAATCCCCTGTTCATGATTGAAATCGTTCGCGCGCTACAGCAGGACGCGACCTTTACTAAACGGCAGGACGCCGCACCGGAGTCGTTGCGCAACATGATCCGAAGCCGTCTCGATCCCCTCGATGACACCGAGCGGGCTCTGCTTGCAGCCGCGAGCGTTCAAGGCTTCGAATTCGACTCGGCGATTCTCTCCAAGTCACTGGCGATGCGGGCGGAAGACGTCGAGGAGAAGCTGCAACATGTTGCCGAAACATACGGCTTGATCCGGAAACTGCGCGACGAAGAGTTGATGGATGGCAAATTCACCGTCCGTTACAGCTTCGTTCATTCTCTGTACCAGATCGTCTGTCATGAAACGCTGACACCCACCCGCAAGGCCTCGTTGAATTCAGCCGTCGCGGAAGCGTTTCTCGCTTATTACGGAAACTAGGACGTGGGAAAATGCGCCTAGCGGCGCACGCGACCGGCTGAAGCCGGCGCCTACATTGGCGCCGGACATGACGCCAAGTGACAGATGTTTTAAGAATTCGTTTTTGCCGGTCGGTTGAAGAATCTGTTACTGAATGTGTATCCCGACACTTCGCGGTGTCCAGCGAAGAAACCCAGCGCCTGATCGACTTTGGCGCCGTCTACGTCGATGACCGTCGGATCGACACGAACCACTTGTTGTCCGACGGCCAATTGCTTCGCGTTCATCTGCAACCCAAACGCTTCCCGGTTGCCGGAATTGCATGGCGCGACCGCGTCGTGCATGAGAACGATCGCTTCGTCGTCGTCAATAAGCCCGCCGGCGTTCCCGTACACGCAACGGTGGACAATCGCTCGGAAAACCTGCTGTTCCAGTTACACGCTCATCTCGGCATCACCACTCGGATCACTCAACGCCTGGATACTGGAACCGGCGGACTCATCATTGTCGCGAAAACCCGCGAATTCCAAAGCGAGTTCAACACCCTGCTCGCGGAGCGTAAAGTTCAAAAGCGATATCGCGCACTCGTAACCTCACCGGTCGAGCCGGGACGTTATGTCCACTACATGGCGCGCACACCACGAAGTCCCAAGACTGTGAGTACGGAACAACAAGAAGACTGGCTTCCCTGTGCATTGCGCGTGATCGCGGTAGAGCGCAAAGGCGACTTTCATGAAGTGCAGATCGATCTCGAAACCGGAAGGACGCATCAGATTCGTGCGCAACTTGCAGCGTTGGGAAGCCCGATCGTAGGAGACCATCTGTACGGTTCGGCGGTTGAACCGTCAGTGATCCGATTATTCAGCGCAGCGGTCTCGTGGTTGGAGAATTCGTTCGAATTGAGTCCGGATTGGTAACCGGTGGTAACTACCGTTTTTTGGTAGTTACCACCCAGTCAATTACAGACCGGCTTGCTGTCGCAGCTTGTCGGCTTTGTCCGTTTGCTCCCAGGTGAATTCGGCTTCATTGCGGCCGAAGTGCCCGTAGCTGGCGGTCTTTTTGTAGATCGGACGACGCAGATTCAAGGATTCGATGATTCCGCGCGGCGTGAGCTGGAAGTTGTCGCGGATCAAGCTCGAGATCTTCTCGTCCTCGACTTTTCCGGTACCGAAGGTATCGACCGTCACCGAAACCGGGTCCGCAACTCCGATCGCGTATGCGAGCTGGATTTCTGCACGATCTGCCAAGCCGGCAGCAACAACGTTCTTCGCGATGTAGCGTGCCATGTAGCATGCGGAGCGATCGACCTTCGTCGGATCTTTACCCGAGAACGCGCCGCCTCCGTGACGTCCATAACCGCCATACGTATCGACGATGATCTTGCGTCCAGTCAATCCGCAATCGCCCTGTGGGCCACCGACAACGAATCGGCCGGTTGGATTGATGTGATATTTCGTTTTCGCGTCCAGCAATTCGGTAGGAATCACCGGTTTGATGATGTGTTCGATGACTTCTTCGCGAAGCTGCGTCGCGCTGACTTCAGGAGAGTGCTGCGTGGAAATGACCACCGTGTCGATACGAACAGGCTTCATTCCATCATATTCAACGCTGACCTGGGACTTGCCATCGGGGCGGAGAAAGTTCGGAATGCCGGCGCGCCGCGCATCGGCCAGGCGTTTGGTGAGTTTATGCGCAAGGAGAATCGGGAGCGGCATGAGTTCGGGGCTTTCGTTTGTGGCGTAGCCGAACATCAGGCCCTGGTCTCCTGCACCGCCAGTGTCGACGCCCATGGCGATGTCCGGTGACTGCGTGTCCACCGACGACATCACCGCGCAGGTTTTGAAATCGAAGCCGTAACTCGCGTCCGTGTAGCCGATGCCCTGGACGGTTTCACGAACGATCTTCGGATAATCGATATGACACTTCGTCGTGATTTCACCGGCAACTACAGCAACACCGGTCGTCACCAACGTTTCACAAGCCACGCGTCCCATCGGATCTTGCGACAGAACGTAATCTAAAATTGCGTCCGAAATCTGATCGGCAACCTTGTCCGGATGCCCTTCGGTGACCGATTCAGATGTAAATAAATGACGGCCTCGAATCACAGTTATCTCCTCCTACTGAAGTGCAAGCCCTTAATATTAACCGACAGCCACGGTGGTAACCACCGCATTTTAGCGGTCGCCACCGGTTTCAAGCGCGGGGATGAAACGCTTTATATACAGCCTTTAGCCGCTCTTTGATGACATGGGTATAGATTTCCGTCGTCGAGATGTCCGCGTGACCGAGCATCATCTGAACCGCTCTCAGGTCGGCGCCCCGTTCCAGTAAGTGCGTGGCAAAAGAATGTCTTAGCACGTGCGGCGTCAGCTTCTTCTTGATCCCTGCTTTTTCACGATAGTCCCGCACGATCGCTTCAAAGTCGTCCCGAATCAACGGCCGCCCTCGATCTCCCAAAAACACGAACTCGCTCGCGACTTTGGGACGAGCCGCTTTCAGATAAACCGAAACCGCTTCGACCGCGGCTTCGCCGAGTGGCACAACGCGTTCTTTGTCTCCTTTTCCGGTGCAGCGTACGAAGCCCGCTTCCAGATTGAGCCCGGTCATCCTTAATCCGACCAATTCCGAAACGCGCAATCCCGTCGCATATATCGTTTCGAGCATCGCCTTGTCGCGAATGCCGGACACCGTGGAGGTATCCGGAGCAGCGAGAAGGCGATCGACCTCATCGATGCTCAATACGGTCGGCAGCGGTTTCCACCATCTCGGCGCGTCGACGTTCGCTGTGGGGTTTTCAGAACTCGCGTTTTCAAGAATGAGGAATTTGTGCAAGCCCCGGACACTGGCAATGGCTCGAGCGGCAGATCGCGGCTTCAGCTTGTGGTCATAAAGGTACCTGATGAAGCTCGAGACGTCCGATGCCTTCGCCTGAAGAAGATCGGTACCACCGAGATGATCGGCGTACATCTTCAGGTCATGCCTGTAGGCTTCGACAGTGTTCTGTGCAACACCTTTTTCAATGCGCAGATACTGGATGTAACGGTCAATCCACTGCTGATTGCCCACCGTACATCCCCCATACTTCGCGAAGTTCCCGCGTGCGCAAAACGAACGACGCTGCAAAATAAGTGCCAGTTGCTGTCAGAATCGTCAGCGTCAAGGCCAAGACCCGCTGCACCAGTTTCCCGGCATAAAATCCGGGCCAGTGAATGACGACGCTCGTCACAACGGCCATCACGACTCCGGCCAGGATGAATTTTACAAACGACTTCCCCACATCGCGCATGCCAATCGAGCCATATCGCCGGTAGAACAACGTCATCAAGCAGGTCGCATCAAAGACAGCGGCGAGCGAAGTCGCGA
>JADMIO011419519.1_pt1 | contig 46349 bp, 47 predicted proteins | sample 8958161 | NCBI WGS metagenome assembly JADMIO01 (sample SAMN16585339, study PRJNA669376) | soil metagenome | isolation source: Crop rotation soil | place: USA: Cullars Rotation, Alabama | collected 2011
TGGTGGTTGGCGACACCTGCCGTGCCGAAGCCGCTGGAACGCCCATTTACAGCGCCCACATTCTGACCTGCCAACGTCGATGGAACGGGAACTGTCCCGTTGGAGACTTGGGCGATCGCGGCGGTGGCCATCAGGCTTATGGAGATGAGGGATAAAGCGAGCAATCTCATGGGAATATCCTTTGGTTGGAAATTCGGACCCCTGCTCTTTGGTTGCGCCTTAATTTAGCCGCCTACTTATGCCGCGCTAACCTTTGTTCAACAATCATAGTGCTATAGCGGCAAAAAAGGTAGCTGCTTTGCACAACACACCCCTCAGTACAGCCTCGGAACTCGTGGCGCAGCTTGGCCTGCAGGCCGAAATGCTGGCCGGCGACCATATCGAAGCGGCCCTGGCCGCCGATGACCAGGAAGACTTCCAATATTGGTCCCTGGTGGCCAAGGCGATCGTGCTTCTAACCCGCCAGCCGATCCCGGCCGACAATTCCAGGGTCGAAGCCCCCGCCGATTTGCAGCCGGCGAAAGAACCGGTTCGCATCACCCGACGCGCGAGCGCATAAGGTCGCGCTGCGCGATCGCGGATTGTCTGCTCTATTCTTCACTCAGCACTTGCGCCCGGCATAGTTCCTTTCGGAACGCCAGCCGCCGGTCTTGCGGCTGAATCGCATTTCGTGCACTTGCTGTCCGCCGCGGAAGAACCCGGCGGCGAGTAAATCGGTCGGCCGCGCAGCTTAGAAACTGAAAAATGAGCACACACGTCACGGTCGCCATAGTCGGTTACAACAACATCGCCGATATACAGAAGTGCATTGGCGCGCTTGCCAGAAGCACCTATCCCGACTTCGAAGTCGTCATTTGTGAGAATGGAAACGATCACTCTTACCGGGCCTTGCAAGACGTGTTGCCCGTTTCACTCGCGGCGGGCCAGTCGGTAAGAGTCGTCAAATCGCCTGCCAATAACGGCTATGCAAGCGGCATCAATCAGTGCATCGCTGCATCGCCATCCGCTGACGCCTGGTGGGTGCTCAACCCTGACACAGAACCAACGCCTGGCGCCCTGGCTGCTCTGGTGGGACGTCTCGAGCAGGGTGATGTCCAAGCAGTTGGTGGCGTATTGTATTCTCCCGATGGCCGCGTTCAGTCATATGGCTGCATATGGAAAAGCTGGTTCGCCAGGGCCGTTTCGATTGGCGTTGGCAACACACTCGACGTAGTTCCGAACACCTTAGCCATCGAACGAAGCCAGACCTATCTCAGCGGGGCTTCGATGCTGGTCGGCCGGGAGTTCATTGAACGCGCGGGGTTAATGTCCGAGGACTATTTTCTTTATTGTGAGGAAGTCGATTGGTGCCTGAAAGCGGCACAAAAGAGATTGAGGCTAGGCTTCGCGCCAGAGGGAAAGGTTCTGCACCAGCAAGGTACAAGCACGGGACGGTCCACCTCTGTCAAAACGCGTTCGAACCTTTCCGTATATCTCGACGAGCGCAACAAGATGGTTCTGACAAAGATCCACTTTCCATCGCGATTTCCGATTGCGAGCGTGGCTGCGCTGTTGTTGATAGCACTGCGATACCTTCGAAGAGGAGCCTTCCGCCAGTTTTTCTATGGTGCTTCTGGCTGGTTCGCCGGTCTCTCAGGGCAACGGGGAATTCCCAAGCTTGAGAACCGCTAAGCGACGCTAGTTTTGCGTCTTGCCCTGAGCCAACGCGACCGCCGCGTTCGAAGCTGCGCCGAGCCTATAGTCCGCCCGCAATTTATCGGCCGCGGACTGTAACCATAGATAGGCCGCCATGCCGTCTTCGGAAAAACGAAAGCTTTTAGCGCCGTCCATGTTGCTTTCGACCAATATGCCGGCGCGAACCATATCCCCGACAAGGGCCTCACCTCTTTCGGCACGGCCGCCGTTCGCTGGTCCAGCCCAAAGGTCTTCCAAACGGAAAGCGCCATTTGACAAGAGCGAGACGCCAGCCACGAGCCCGAGGAAATCAGCCCGATCCTCGGTCGCATAATGTTTCAGCTGACTTCGCGTCTTGCCGGACATGCGCCCATAGAATTCGACCGCGGCCGCAGCAATGGCGGAAACGACGTCGGCAACTCCAACGCGTACGCGTTGACCGTCGATTGCATTCATGGCGGCGTGATGACCAAGAAGCGTCGCGAGATACGGTGAGCCATGCGCCGTGGAGACGATGGCGCTCTCCGACGTCTCGTCGAAACTCAAACCACACATTTGACCACCATTCCGGATCAACGCCCGAATCTCTGCCGGCGGCATCCATGGTATTTGGAGGGCAAATATATTCCGCTGGATCGAAGGGATGTGCTCGAGAAGTTCTGTGAGATTGCCCGCAACGCCCGCGATGACCATCTGCACGCGTACCAGGCGATCCGAGAGATTCTTGATCAATTCAGCCATATCCTGGCGGAATTCCTTGGAATGGGCACGGTCAAATTCATCAAGCACAACGACGACTCGCGTACCGACGACCTTCGCAAGGATATCGCTCGCCGCGCGCGGTGAGATAGGAGTGGGCGTTAGCAGCTCGGCGAGGGTCTTGCCCTTTTCAACCTCCGGCGAAGTCGGGCCGACCGTGCTGTGAAATAGCATCGGAACGTGGGCTGCTACCGTGCGGAAGACTTCGTCAAAACTGGAATCAGCTCCGCAAGAAACATAGACGACAAGATAGCGGGCTTCGCGGGCCGCCTGTGTGAGAACATGCATGAGCGAGGTCTTGCCCAGCCCCCGCTCCCCATACACGATTACATGAAGTCGCTGCTCTTCGATTGCCCGAATGACCGAGCTCAGAACATCTGATCGGCCTGCGAACCGCTTGCGATCGCTGACCGGCTGGGACGGCGTAAAATATTCGAGCAGTTTCATCCGTGCTCGAGCCAGGCTGGAATCCGCCTGGACGCCAAGTTGGTCACTGGCTGTAGCCCGGAATCGCGGGAACGGGGCGGCGGCACTTGCCGCAAAATTCTTCTGAACAGACAGGTTATCGGAAGGCTCGCCCGCCTTTTTCTCGGGAAGTTCTCTGCCACCCAGGCCTATCCAGCCGGCCAACTTGCTAGTCAAGGTCACAAAATCACCAGTTTGGGAGCGAACTTATTGAAGGAAAACCATAAAAATGGCGCACGACGCCTGCGATTAGTACCGGATGTATGATTAATTTTCCACCTTCCAGGGACGGCCGGACCTTTAGAGGCCTCGACCTCAGATTGAAACTCAAGAGCCCGTACCGACGCTCCGCAAGTCAAACAGGTGGGGGGCCAACCAGGAGCAGCCTGCAATAGTCCCAGGTTCGCCATAACCGTATGCGATAAAGGATAACGAGTGCGGCGATTTTTTGGCGACCGGATAGCTTTTGAGACATCAACACCCGCGGCGTATGGACAAGCGCGGATATCGGCAACAAAAAGCAGCTGAGTATCCAATATGACTTTCCGCGCCGCTTTTTCAGTTTCAGCATATAGGTCTGCGAGTTGATCCGGGACCATTTGCGTTTGAGTTCGGCCCAGGACCGGCGCGCCGGATGCCCTATAGCGGCCTTCGGTGCGAATCCGATACGAAAGCCTTGAGCCGAAGCTCGATGGCACCAATCGACATCCTCCGAAACGCCGGTTGCAAAGCCCCCGACCTGATCGAACACAACTCTCCGACAAAACAGGTTGGCGGAAACAACAAAACCCTTCCGCCCAAGATAATTTTCATTGTTAAACGCGAAAATGCACTCGAATGCCTCTGCTGCGGCCAACTTGCCAGGATCGTTGGCGAAGACATTTACGCTTCCACCCACGATATCGTGGTGCGCCAGGGCCGCCACGCCTTCCGCGATCCATTCGGGCTCCGGCACGCAATCTGAATCCAGGAACGCCAGAACCTCGCCGATAGAAGCGGCGGCGCCGCCGTTGCGTGCTGGCCCGGCGCCCTTTTCTGCAATACTGATTAATTGCGCTCGCCCGGCGACAACCCTTTTCACCTCTTGGAGGCCCTGCGGCGAGCGATTGTCAACAACAATGGTTTCGAAGTCGGTTTTGGAGAATGTTTGTCTTCCCAACGCGCTGAGACAGATATCCAAGCCCCGCAAATCGTCATAGTGTGGTACAATTACGCTGACACGCATATTGTCACTCGTTCCAAGTCGTTGCTGATAACGCAGCGGCGGCTTTGGTTATTTCCTAGAAGAAACGAACCGAGCATGAACACTATATATGACTGGGTGAGCGTCGCCATATTCGGCGCTCTCGCCATCCTCTTTCTGCATCGTTCTACAGGGCCTCAACGCTCCGGCGATCGAACCATCTACTATTTGCCCCCGGCTGCCGGTTGTGCTGGCGCCAATTATCTGGGCAATAACGATCAGAAATGGATCGCCATCGCAGTAACGATTGTGGTCGTCGGGTACATCCTTTTCGTTCTCAAGCCGTTCGACGGCATCGAGCGATAACTTCAAGCTGTTTTCGCTTCCGCGAGCAAGCGCGCGCGCGCGGTCCCGACAAACGCGCCAAGACGGTCTTTCGGTATCTCGGCGAGCAGGGCAGGAACAAACCTCGAAATCTCTGTGAACGCAGCTCCCGCGCCAAGCTCAACCATGGAAAATCGCGCAAGCAGGCCGTCGGGAATATAACGGTGCATGGCCGCGGTCAGACGGTCGAGGCGCTGCTCCGTGACATCTACCGGAAAATATTCTCCGAGGCGCGTCCAATAAACTACAGCCTGTCTTTGTGAGTTTGACTGCGCAATCAAGCGTCTTGCCGGAAGCACGACGCTCTTTCCAATCGGCAGCTGCAGGGGAGCGCTAGCCGTCAATGAGAAACCAAAGGCCGGAAAACAGACTTCTGGCCTATGCAGTTGAAGCTCGTTGCTCTGACTGTCTCCATGCGCCATGAGCATCATGATCTCCATGCCCGATCGGCGGTCCGTGAACAGACGCGCCACCGTCTCTCCGTATAACCTGGCCTCGAGACTATCGGGTGTTTCCGGCGCGTAGAGATCGCTGACATCACGAGAATCCCATGTGCCAAGGCTGCGAGGCAAGATATTGTTCAATTTCGTCCCGACTGGTAGGAGCGAGACCTTCCGGCGCGGTTTCAGCGCCAGAGCCGCCCCACTGCTGAGGACACATGCTGTACCAATCAAGACAGCGCGCCGGCTGGTCATGCGGCGGCCCTCCCAGACGAGGAAAAAGATGACAGCGCGAAATCGATCAGGAAAATCAGCGCTAAGGCGATAGCAAACATGGTGATGCCCGCCGCGAAATGCATAAAGCCTTGCGCTACCGCATCGCCGGCCCAAAGGGTCAGCAATATGAGAACGATAATCCGGATCAAATTCGCGATAATCGCGATTGGAATCGTCAACGCAACAAGGACAATCGAGTAGCGCCAGGAGCTGCGCCTGGCCAGGTAGATGTACAACAGACTGATGGCAATCAATCCGATGATGGAATTCAGTCCCGAGCAGGCATCGGCCACCAAAAATTGATACTGCGCAGCATACAGCACGACCCCTTGATGGCTCACTGGCAGGCCAACCAGCTGTAACAGGCTGACGGCCAAGGACGAAACAAACTGCTTCAGCGGAAAGGTCACCATATCCAACCAGGATCGGGGCGGGGGCACCGCAAACAACAGATAGATGAAGAGGAACCAGTTCCGGACGAGCTCTCGTGCTCCGACAAGAGAGTAAAAAATCGCGATTATCACGATATAAAGGCCGAATGCCTCCAAGGTGATGAAATCGAATGCCTCGCCCGCAATGAACATTCCCAGGGCCGGCGCGAGGAGGAAGCATACAATCCAAAAATTGCCCGGGCGCCCAAGCGTCTGCAGCTCTGATCGCTGCCGCCACAGGAGCCAGGCTGCGGTTGCAATCACCAATGGGCCATGAGCGCCCGCATCATTGGACCAGGTTTCGGCGCCGAGCTTGACTGCCGCCGGTATGGCGAGTGCGCACAAGCCGACCAAGAGAGGCCAGGAAAAGTCGCTCCCCCTTGGATGAGCTGCGGCCCTCTGTTCCAAGCTCACCATGCCATTATGTGTCGTTGAGAACGGTACCGATCACCGTTGCGTGATCCCCGTGCAAATGCTCAACAAGGGTCTTTATATCGTCGATATGGCTTCGATTGCGCCGAGCGACAATCAAGCTGTAACCCACGACTGTGCTGATCCGCCGGGCGTCTGAGTAAATATTCGCGGGCGGCGTATCGACAATGGTGGCGTCAAATTCCCGAAGGCAAAAATCCATCAGGCGTTCGAATCGCAAGCTGCCGAGAAGTTCCTGGGCGTTGCGCACCGCCCCCGCTGAAAACATAACAGAGAGATTTGGCATCACATTTCTCTCAACGCAGTCACTGAAATTGACCGGGGCCGACAAAGCCGCCTGAAGGTCGGCTTTGACTGCCTGGTGTCCGAACGCACGTGCCACACCGGGCTTTCGCAAATCTGCGTCGATCAGAAGCGTATTGACGCCGATTTGTGAAAGGGCGACAGCCAAGTTCGTGGCGACGAATGTACATCCGGCCCCCCGCGTCGTCGCACATATCGCAAGCGCCCGATGACCAGCGCTCACATGACGTGCCATGATGTGCGTACGCAGGGCGCGAATCGATTCTGAGGACCGAGTGCTCTCAACACCCACCGGCGCAATGGAGCTGCCGCCCACGGATTGGTCGGCGCCACTTCTTTCAATGACCTGAAAATCCCGCACGTGGCCTCAGCTTGCAGGTCTTAATACGGCCAGAACGGGCAGGCCCAGGGCTGCGGTCAAATCTTCAGGACTGCGAACTTTGCGATCGAGCAACTCGACCAGCAAACCGATTAACAGGCCGAAAACCAAACCGAGACTAAACGACCCACCGATGATCAAAGGCCGGTTGGGGAAGGAGGGTTGATCGGGCACAGAGGCTGCTCCCAACGCGCTGACGCCCGGATCTACCACGCCCGCCTGTTGGCGGAAGTCAGCCTCGCGCGCCAAGGTCTTGTCGTATTGGTCCTTGCGGATATCGACCTCACTTTGCAACACCGTCAGCCGGGCCAGCTTATCCCTGTTGTTCATAACTGCGGCCTTAGCGGCAGCCACCCGCGCAGACATTCCCGCGCCACCAGCGGCCTGTGATGAACCGGCTTGCGCCGCCAGCGCCATTAAAGATGCCCTTTTTTCCTTCAGCGCCATTAACTGGGGATGATTAGGGCCCAAAGTCTCAGATGCCTGCCGGATGGAGGCGTCGACATCGGCTATCTGGGCATCAATTCCGGAGATGCCACCACCGAGTGCGGCCGCATCGTTCTGACCTGCGAGAGCGGCGAACCGTGCGCTGTCGATATCAGTCTTGTCGTCCCTCATGACGATCCCGTTTTCACGCTCATAAGCGGCAACCGCGGCCTGCGCTGCCAGCAAACTTTGCTTGGCCTTATCCGATTGCAAAGCAAACCAATCCGCGTTCTTGTTTGCTTCAGACCGGCGAAATGCCAGGGTTGTATCCAGATAGGCCTGCGTCACCGCGCTGACGATCGCCTTGGCGCCTTCGGCACTTTGACCGGTGTAGGTTATGTCGAGAATATTGCTGCCATCCAAAAGGTCGGAACGCGTACCGTCCATGATCCGTTGGGCAAGCCAGCGACGGAAGTCCCGCGTGTCGGATTGAGGCCGCCGTTGATACTGCTGGATAAGGTCGGGATCGGAGAGCCAGCCCAGCTTATCAACAGCCGGACCGGCGACCCCATAATCGGATATCAGCTTTATCTGGGTGGCCACATAGGATCGGGCCGCCACTCCTAAAACCTCGCCTGTAACAGGATCGGGTTTGAGCAGATTCAGATAGACATGGGATTCCGCCTTCCAGCGAGGCGGCACGATCAATATCGCAACGACTCCACCCGCCAGGCAGAATAGCGTTGTTCCAAGTATGAGCAGCTTGCGCGCCCAAAGAATTCGCCAGAACTGCAACAAAGACATCGTGAACTCCTGCGCTCAGGCGCTAGAACCAACCTTCTCCCACGTCAATTACGTCATCGGGAAGGACTTCGATATTCAAATCCTTAGGCGAGATTTCGACGTTTTTGCGGACCACCTTGATATGGCTGTCGCTTCCCAGGTCGGTTATCCCGCCCCCGCGCGCAAGAGCCATGGTCAGGGTCATGTGGGGCAACAAGATATAGGAGCCGGGCGCCTTGACCTGTCCTTTGATATAAAAAACATCGCCGTTCGGGGCAAAAATCTTGTCTCCCGGCTGAACATAGGGATCATGGCTTTCATCCCCGGTCGCTAAATCCTTTATCGCGTAGTTCCGTTCCCCGGCTTTGCTGCGAAGCACGACATGATCGGCCCCACTTTCGCGGACCCCGCCCACCCGCGCGATGATCTCTGAAAGGCGATAGGGACGATCTACCGGTATCAATCCGGGACTCCCCACGGCCCCAAGAACCGTCACATAGCGGCTCGCATAGGACGCAACCTGCACCTCAACGATGGGACGGTTGAAAAAACCGCCTTTTTGGAGCGCGTCCGTGATTTGCGCGCGCAACTGAAGAACGGTCCGATCGGCAGCGGGAATAGCGCCGAGCAAAGGCAACTGGATCTTCCCGTCGACTCCAATTTTGGTCTTGGTCGTGAAGTCCGTGCGGCCCAGGACTTCCACCTGCACCACATCTTCGGCACCCAGAATATAGGCCTGGTCCGGCATGCCCGCAGGCTGGGCCGCCGGCTGGGCTGGCGCTGGCTGGCCAAGTGCTGGCGGCGTTACCGGTGCCGGTTGCGCATTGGCTTCATGACATCCCAGAACGGCCGCCAGCATGGCGGCCGCGATGACCAGAACCTTGCCAGCCTTCATGACACGTCCTCTTGGATTCAAAAGCTCTTTGACAGAGAGAGACCGACATGGGCTCCCGAGTAGGAGTAGCCTACCACATCGGCGTGCCGTTGATCCTGTCCCACGTTCAAGGAGGCAGTAAAGGTCGGAGACAGAACATAGGCTAGGGAACCATAAAAGGACCAGTAAGTTTGGGAGGTCAAGTCAACGCCGTTCACCAAGGCGGCACCGTTGTAGTTGCTACGCGTATGCATCGCGCCAACTTTGGCGGAGAGTCTGGCCGATAGCCGATAGTCCGCACCGGCCGAATAGGATTCCGCCACGGAATAGGCTGCGTTCAGGTAATTTGTGGGCAGGGTCTGGCGGCTCGCCAACACATTAAAGTTAAGTCGTGGACTTGCATGGTAGGTCAGCGAAGCATCGTAAGTGATGCCGCTAAAATTGTTGCCGATTCCCCGGTAGGATATCCAAGCTTGGGATAGCGAAGCAGCGAACTCCAGGCTCCCACCGATAGGCCGCTCATAGTGAAGCCCGACAGAATAATGCTGATAACCGTCTGACTGCAGGCCCGCGCTCCCAACGATCGCGCGATGCGGATAGAGTGTCTCCGCATATTGTCCGGTAAGCGAGAAATCACCGATCGAACCGGCTTTATATTGCAGGCTTCCGCTGCCGGCCGTGCTGCGATAATCGGAAGGTTTGTAGGGAAGCGCCGTATTATTCGACCAGGTTTGCGTAATCGATCCTGACGGAACCAGACGTCCAGATTGGTTGCAGGTCACGTCGAGCTCGGCACTGACAAGCTCTGACGTATTTTTTGTTACCACAACATTCAAGTCGGCCAAGTCGCTCTGATATCGCGAATAGGCTGTGGAAGGCGTGACGGTGCAGCCTTCCATTCGGGCGTCCGCGCCGGCTTGGAGGCCTATGCGTTCTCGGTCCAAGATGGAATTTCTTTGATGGAGATCATATCCAGCCTGGCCCGATAGAAAGAGGGACAGGCCACCCATCGGTTCCGCCAGATTGACATTCAAGGCTGGTGCATAGAGGACGTCTGAACGCTTCAACCCGCGCGCTGCCGCAAGAGCAGCGCTGGAAGAGGCAATGTTGCTGAAATAGGTCCCTGAAAAGAGCACCGTTATGGGTGGCGTTTCCGGGCTTGGCATCGCCGGCCTGGCCCATGCCGGTGTGAGTGGCACCACCGCCAGGGCGCAACATGACAGGATTATTTTCCTATTTTGCATCATAAATCCCTGTGTGCGCTCCAGGCCATGATGGTCCACGGACGCCCGCCACGAATCATCAATAATACCTGATGGTTTCCTGCGATGCGACCGCAGGTGCGAAGAGTCAGCCCGGCCTTAGAGGGCGCGACGCGGCGCAGGCCGGGCGGGAGCCAATTCCTTGCTGACCACAACAGACTTTCGCCCGTCCGTTACCAACCGCTCCACCCTTTTGGTAACGGCGTCCTGGATGTGCTGGCGCCGCAGTAATGAGCTCGCATAACGTGAGGCATCCGGTCCGGTGAAGGGTTGAACGCGGCTTTCGCGAATTTGATTTATCCCTATTTCATTGCCCGCTGAGACAATGAAGACCTCATGCGGTGGCAGAGCCATGACGGCGTTCACCAATTTGGGATCCTGTCCGACCATGTCCATCACGTTCGTACCGCGCTGGAACGTAATTTGGTTTTGGGTCAGGTAAGCGGCGATATCGTCGAGGGTCTTTAGCGGTTCCATGCCTTTGACGATCTTCGGATCGCTGGGCCGCAGGGTGCGAATTTGATCGACATCCAGCAGCTTCCGCTCGGCGAAAATGTTCGGATTTGCCTGGATGAATTGCGTCACTTCTTCATTCGAAGGAACAGGAACGCTGGCTGCAACCTTGCTTTCCATGAGTTGGATCAGCAACGTCTGTTTTGCGCGTTCGTTCAGGATGGCAAAATTCGGTTCTTTGTCTAATCCTTGATCCGTCGCTGCACTTGACAGAATCAGCCGCCGGACAATCCGATCCAGTGCCGCCTGCTGTGCTGCCTTTTGTGCAACAGGATTAGCCGCCGTCGTCCCAGCCATTTCCACTTGGAGTTCGCGCTGTGTAATCTCTCGGCCGTTGACAGTCGCGACAACTTGGCCAGAAGGTGCCTTAGCAGTCTTGGAGTGGCATCCAGAGACTGCCAAAGCGGCCGCCAATGCAGTTAACAAAAGAAATGAAGATTTCAGAACACGCTCCAGCCGGGTTCATCACGGAATTACCACAAAGCATCCCTAGCATAACTCAAACTCGGACAAGTGGTTAGCGGTTAACCAAGAGGCGACAGCCTGGAGGCACACCGCTTGCTTATGGGGCACAAGAAGTCCTTGGCCGTCTTTGATAGAGACGTCTTATGAATATGGTCGACTTAAAGAACGAGATGCAATCCCGCTATCCCGGCGGCCAGGCACAATTGCGTCTTTGCCTGGCGGCATCGGGCGGCGGCCATATTCGTCAATTGCTAGATCTGGAAGAGGCCTGGTCCTCCTATCAGTATGTATTTGTGTCGGAGGATACCGCCTTATCCAGGAGCATTGTTCAAAAGCACCCCGTACACTTCCTTCCCCACTTCGCGATTGGCCAAATTCGCCGCGACGGGGTCCTGCGCGCGATATGGTCCGGATTGAAGAACTTTTGTCGCTCCGGCTTGCTCGCCCTGAAACTCAGGCCAGACGTGGTCATCAGCACCGGCGCCGGCACCGTGTTTTTCTTCATGATCTGGTGCCGGCTTTTTGGGGCAAAATTCATTCTCATCGAGACCTTTGCCCGGTTCGATAAGCCTTCCACCTTTGCCCGAGCCGCCGGGGTTTTCGCAAACAACATCGTGGTACAGTCCAGTGCGCTGACCAAGACTTTTCCCACTGCTGCGGTGTTTGACCCGCTCAAGGTCATAGATCAGCCAAGGCCAAGCAAAAAGCGGTTATTGTTCGCGACCGTCGGGGTCACATTTCCGTTTGATCGCCTGGTCGAAATGGTCGCCAAATTGAAAGAAGACGGCGAAATCTACGAAGATGTCGTCTTCCAGACGGGCATTGGCGGTCTGTCGCCGCCAGGACTTCAGTCGTTCGAGACCCTGCCTTACGATCAGGTCAAATCTTATCTTCGGGAAGCCGATATCGTCGTCTGCCATGGTGGCACGGGCTCTGTCATTACAGCGCTGCGCGAAGGCTGTCGCACCATTGTCGTCGCCAGAAGCCTGGAAAAAGGCGAGCATTACGACAACCACCAGCGGGAGATCACCAAAGCCTTTGCTGCGCGCGGTCTGATAACTCCAGCGGACTCAGCCGAAGAATTGGCGGCGGCTCTGAAAACCGTGCGGTCTCTGGAGCCGGTTTGCGCGACGACGGATCCTGTCGCGCTGGTCAAACATCTGAAATCCTTGCTCGCTGAGACCGCCAAGTACCCCCAAAAGCATCTGAGCAATTAGGGACGTTTCTCGACCACGAGACACCCTGCAGCTCCCGATAACCCATCAAAAATTCGGCCGACGCGCCGGCCCCGAACAATCGCATCGCCACCTGCCCCGCTCGGCGTGACGCCAAACGGGGCATTGGTAAAACGGTTCGTGCCGCCTAACGTGCTGATGAGCTTTGGGAAAGGGCTCTCAGCAGCGGTCCATGCTGTATTGGCAAGATGGATGGCAGGGCGCTCTAGGGACCGGCAACCCATTATTATATATGGCCTTTTTCACGCGGCACCGGACTTCAAGAGCAGCGTAGCGGTCGCGTTCTTGCAGTCACCGGTGCAGGCGTCACCCTGATGCACTGCAACAAATGCTAGGCCGATTGGCAGCCGCACACAATTTGCACGCGCAACCCTAGTAACCATAAGGAAATTTTCGTTGGCCCCTGTCGCGAAATATTTATGGTTAACATTGGATTAGACCGACATTTACATTGCAACCGCTGCCGCTTCTGGTACGTTCACACATCGGTTTTGAGGGAGTCTGATATGCGTTTTATCGCGAAATTGGCAGGAGCCGCTGTTGCGCTTGCGGCATTGACGACTTCAGCATCGGCTGCGGTCAGCCTTGTGAACTCGACCGCTTTTGATTCCGCCCCAGCTGTCGGCGAATCCATGGTTTGGAATTTCGATGGCATCCAGGACACGACCCATTTCACGTTTGCCGGGTCGACTTTCCCGGCCACCGTTCCTGGCCTGGCCGCTGAACCGGCTGGCGATAACAGCATTTTTGGCGCCGCCGAGCCTGGAGCTAACGCGGTGTTTTCGACCAAGCCCGGTTTCCAGATCAGCACCCTAAGCTTCTATCTGGGATCGCTGGACGACTTCAACACGCTGTCGTTTCTCCATAACGGCACGCTGGTTACGTCCTTTACCGGCAATCAGCTCACGATCCCCAACCCCGCGAACGGCGATCAGGCCGATGGCTTCACCAATCGCCGCTATTTCTTCTCGATGGATGCTGCGGACGGCGTGAATCAGGTTGTGTTCAGCTCGGGCGGAGCCGCGTTTGAGTTCGACAACATCGCTGCCGCGATTTCATTGGTTCCGGAGCCTGAGACTTGGGCGATGATGATCCTCGGCTTCGGCATGATCGGTTTCATGCTGCGCAACGGTCGTCGCAAGGGTGCCGTGGTCGCCTAAGCGACAGAGTTCTTGAAAATGAAAAGACCGCCTTCGGGCGGTCTTTTTTTTGGTCGCTCAGGTCGGACCGTGCGCCCCGGGCCGTTGCTTCCGGGTATACGGGGCCTCCCCTAACATGGATACTGGCGCGAGCTTTCCAAAGATTGGTGGCCCATGCGCCCTTCTCTCGTCATCTCCCTGCTGATCGCGACGGTGGTCACAGCGAACATCGCCAAGGCGCAAGAGGCTGGCGACAGCGCCGCCGATCTGCGCTGTCTGGCCATCATGGCAAAGATCAACCAGCTGCCTGACGCGCGGCACCAACTGGAGTCGCTGATCGGCGGGTACTACTACCTGGGGCGTGTCACCGCGGCCAAGCCGGATCTGGATCTGCCCGCGGCCACCGCCGAGGCATTCGGCCAGATGTCCGCCTCAGAATTTCTTACAGAAACAAACCGGTGCGAAAAGGAAATGCAGGCCAGGGGCAAATCCATGTCCGGTATCGCCGCTGCCATGCCGAAGCCGCCGGGCCAGCCCAAGCCGGCTCCCTGAGGCCATCAAAGGTTCTGATACCGCTCCAGCATGAGCCCTAAGCTGGCCCGCCAGTGGCCCGCTGGCCCCCCCAAGATGGTCCAGGTTTTGGACTTGTCGAGAATGCTCAATCCCGGACGTTTGGCCGGTGTCGGAAAGTCCGCTGTGGAAATGGGCAAGACCGGCACGCGCGCTTTCAGCAGACCGCGCTCAAGCGCCATCTCCTGAACGGCGCAGGCGAAGTCGTACCAGGACGCCACACCGCTATCGGTAAAATGCAGGATCCCGCGGCTGTCGGTCTCGGCCAGGCGCCATAGCGCTTGTGCCAGGGAACGGGCGTAGGTCGGCGTGCCGATCTGGTCCGCAACCACTCTCACCTGGGGGTGCGAAGACATGAGCCGAAGCATGGTCTTCACAAAATTGTTGCCATGCTCGCCGTAGAGCCAGGCCGTCCGCACAATCAGACTGTTCGGACAGCGGGAGCGCGCGAGCTTTTCCCCTTCCAGTTTTGTACGGCCATAGGCGCCGATCGGAGAGGTCGCATCATCCGGGTCATAAAGTCCTGCTTTGCGGCCATCGAAGACATAATCCGTGGAAACATGGATGAACCGCGCGCCTTTGCGGGCGGCGGCCGCAGCCATCGCCCCGACGCTTTGTGCATTTATTTTGAAGGCGAGCTCTTCCTCGCTTTCCGCCTTATCCACGGCCGTATAGGCGGCGGCGTTGATGACCAGATCCGCGCCATTGTCTGAAACAAAGTCTTCGACCGCTGCCGGATTGGCGAGATCGACATGACTGCGCCCCGCAACGGTCAGCGACACATGTTCCGGCCTGGTCGCCTGCAGGGCCAGGCCCAGTTGACCAGTGCTGCCGAGCAGCAGGACTTTCATGCAAAAAGGTCCGCTTCTTTCAAGGAACGTGCGATGGCGTCCTTCGGTGAAATAAGCGGCTCCTCGCCGGCCGCCAAGGGCCACGCAATGGCAAGATCAGGATCATTCCACATGATCGCCCTCTCATGCTGAGAGGCGTACACATCCGTGCATTTATAGACCAGCTGGGTGTTGTCCCTCAGCGTCAGAAAACCATGGGCGAATCCGACGGGCACCCACACCATTTGATGATTCTCTTCAGACAACTCCACGCCTACCCAACGCCCAAAAGTCGGCGAAGTGCGACGCAAGTCAACGGCGACATCATATACGGCGCCCGTCACCACCCTGACCAGTTTCGCCTGCGGAGACTGAATTTGATAATGCAAGCCACGCAAGACGTTCCGGCGCGATTTGGATTGATTGTCCTGGACGAAGCTCCAGTTCAAGCCGGCCCGATTAAAGCCCTGGGCATTCCAAGTCTCCAGAAAATAGCCCCGGTCGTCCGAGAACACCCTCGGTTCAATGATTTTCACGTCCGGAATATCGGTCTCGATAATTTTCATCTCGTGCCAGGTGCTGGGGTTGCTACGGAGTGGTGTCTGCATCGCGCAGCAGGTTTAGCAGGTAATCACCATACCCGCTTTTCACCAGGGGCTCCGCGATCTTACGCAACTGATCCGTCGAAACATATCCCATGCGCCAAGCGATTTCCTCTGGGCATGCTATCTTAAAGCCCTGGCGCTGCTCCAAGATACGCACGTACAAGGCCGCGTCCAACAGAGAGGCATGCGTTCCAGTATCAAGCCAGGCAAAGCCCCGGCCCATCAGCTCTACCTGCATCTTGCCCGCTTCCAGATACAGGCGATTAACATCTGTTATCTCGAGCTCTCCGCGAGCAGAGGGACGGATTGATTTGGCGAAGTCGATGACCTGGCGATCGTAGAAATAAAGCCCGGTAACCGCCCAATACGACTTCGGCTTGAGCGGCTTTTCCTCAATGGCGTTGGCCTTGCCGGCGGCATCAAAGGAAATGACGCCATACTGCCGCGGATCCGACACCTGATAGGCAAAGACCGTGGCGCCATTGGTATTGCGGTTTGCGCTGGCCAGCAGGCTCCCCAGCCCCTCACCGTAAAAAATATTGTCGCCCAAAATCAGCGCCGAGGGGCGACCTGCCAGAAATTTCTCGCCAATCAGGAATGCCTGCGCGAGACCGCCTGGCTCAGGTTGAATTGCATACTGAAAATGCACCCCCCACTGCGATCCATCGCCCAAAAGATCGGCAAAGCTATCCTTGTCGCGCGGCGTTGTGATGATCAGCATTTCCCTGATGCCCGCCAGCATCAGCGTGGATATGGAATAATAAATCATCGGCTTGTCATAGACCGGCATCAATTGCTTGCTGATGCTCTTGGTCACCGGAAACAGCCGGCTCCCTGCGCCGCCCGCCAGGATAATGCCGCGTCGCGCCCCAGATGCCGCTTCACTCATGCGAGCACTTTCTCTCAAGGTTCGGGATTGAAATAGCCGACAGGCATATCAGGATATGATTTTGCGGGATAATGTTCAAGATTAACCATTAAACTCAATATGTTAGCAGAGATCCGTTACAGATGGCCTAGTTTGAATATCAACGCGCGGCCGCCCCCGCGGCCGCCTGGATAAGCACTCTGAGGTTGTTTAAGCCTTTTGTGTGTCACAGGCGAGAAGCGCAACGCGGACACGGCGCGCTTCTTCAAGTAACCATCATTCAAAGCTAAAACTGCGGTGGGCAGTTGAGCGCTCTTTGGCCTGGGGAAAGGCATCTGGTGGTGGAACTCGCGAACAGCATCGTGCGGCAGCCAACGATACTGGCCGTTTGTGCGCTTTTCCTTGCCATGGCGTTCGGGGTTCTATTGACGATGATCGTGGCAGAGCTCCGAAGGTCCCGGACCGCACGCATCCCTTCTCCCGCGGGCCGCTCCCTAGTCAAAGCACATTCCACCGACGAGATCGAACGCCGTCAGTCGCTCGTTAAACAACTCATAGCCCTTTACAGCGGGGTTCACTCGGTGGAGGCCCTATCCAGCTTCCTCAACCACGAATTGGAACGGCGACACGAACGGTGGCGCGTTCGCATACCCTCCGACGGACCGGGAGAATTTTATGATCTCGATCCCTGAAACTCGACTTTCCATCCGGCATCAGCCGAACAACGAAATCGCCCGAAAGACCCGGTTGCTTGCACGGAGCACGCGCGCGGACGGCAACGTAACGACCTTGTGCGGCAATCAGAATGCCTAGGGAGCAGATAAAGCCACAGACTTCCGTGGTGTTGGCCACCTATAACGGCGCAAAGTATTTGACGCCATTGCTGGGCAGCTTGGAGGCTCAATCTCACCCGCCTTGCGAAATCATCATCACGGATGACAATTCAACTGATGCAACGATATCGATCGTGTCCGATTTTGCCAGGAAAACAAGCATTCCCGTGCGCCTGCTGCGAAACGATCCGGCTCTCGGCTTCGCGGACAATTTCTTGCAGGGCGCCCTGCATGCGAAGGGCGATCTCATAGCTTTCTGCGACCAAGACGACATTTGGGACGCACACAAAATCGAGACGTGCGCCGATGCGTTCGGCGACAGCTCCATTGTGCTTGTCGCCCATACAGCCCGTCTGATTGATGCGCAGGGGGCGGTGATCGGCAAATTTTCTCAGAAGATCGGCAAAGACAGGCTTTGCCCGCCGAGAAGTTTGGATCCCTGGGATGTCTATTTTGGCTTTTCCATAACATTCCGGCGCGATTTGTTGACAGCGGTGCCCCCAAACCTGCGTGGGGCCGACTATATCTCGGGAAATAAAAGTCTATCCCATGACCGCTGGATCGTTTTTCTTGCCAACATGCTGGGGCGTACGCAGCTGCTATCCCGGTCATTGGTCGATTACCGGCAGCATGGCAGCAATCTGTTCGGCGCCCATCCGCGTTCTGGTCACATCACAAAGGCCAGGACCATCGCGGCTGCCGAGCGTTATCGCCAGGCCTCCGCAGAATTCCGCAGCCTGGTCAGCGGAGTCCCCGACGAGGTGGCCGCGCGCTTCCCCTTGTTTGAACGGGCCCTCTGCGAGCGATTTTGGGAGAGAGCGCTTCGGCAACAGGAGGCGCGGCAAAGGGTGTATCGCGCTGAGTCGTTGTTCCGCGCCTTCTTCCAGGTTTCACAGAATCTGTTCACCGGCGTTTACAAGAACATCCATAACGGGAAGCTTCGCTGGCAGTCGGCAGCCAAAGACTTCGCATACCCGCTCATGGCGAAAGCATGATGTCTCAAGCAAGAAAAATATTGTCAGAACCGCATTCCACCGACCCAGACTTATTAGGCGGGGCTGCATGAACGAGGTCGCTCAAAGCCCCAATTCCCCCGCAAGAACGAGGCGGCGCGTACCAGATCGCAAAAGCCTTGTTCGGCGCGGGACTCTTAGAATAAGAAGTTTGCTGCTTCACCTACGTTGCATGTACTTGCGGCGATTGGGCATGGACATTCATCCGGACACACAGATCTCGCTAAAAGCCCATTTGGATCGCACCAACCCGCGTGGCATCCACATAGGGGAGGGCACATTGGTGGCCTTCGGCGCAGTTATCCTGTCCCACGATTTGGCACGCGTAATTCATACCGATACCTACATCGGCAAGAATTGTTTCATCGGCGCGCACGCCATCATTCTTCCGGGCATCCACGTCGGTGATAGTTCCATAGTCGCGACCGGCTCCGTGGTGACCAAGGATGTCGCATCCAACAGCCTTGTGGCCGGGAATCCTGCTCGCGTTATAAGAACCGACATCCGAACCCGAAAGTGGGGGGTTCTCGAGGAGGCCTTCGAGACCGCGGTTCAACTCCAGTCTTCATTGCGTGAGCCTCGACCGCACCCAAGCAGTGACGAAACGTAATACTGTCCTGTGGCGGAGGGTTCCCACGGGGGAGATGATCCTTCAGGGCTATGGCGGGGCGAGGATAAATCCCCAGCGCACGCCGTATCGCGCGATATCGTCCCGCTGGTGACCCTATTGTTGCTACGGATCGAAAGTCGCTATTATTGACCACCGCGGTGCATGCCGCGCCCGTATCCTGTCATCCAGTCAAAAGACCGTGCCACAGCAGCTGAAATTCGATGGCAATAAGCGACGTTGAACAAACCGTAAGGCAGTGGCGGATTTGGCCATGGCGAAAACCCGCTTCCGCGGAGGCGGCGCTTCCGGCATTGGCGGAATATCATTCTTTGAAGCGACACAGGGTGAGGCGATTCTTCGGGTTCGTCGCCTTGATGTTGTTTTGCCTTATCTATGGCTTCTTTTTTTCCCTCCTTGTTCCAAATTATTTTGCCTTCTTCGGCATCCCCGTGGCTTTCGTTGGACTCCTGACCATTTGGGCGCTCCCTGATGCCAACTGGGCACCAACACAGTCGCTCAATTGGTTTTTTTTCGCCTTCTTCATCGTCCTGATCAGTTGGCCCAACTACCTGGCCATCTCATTGCCGGGATTGCCATGGATAACGCTTATCAGGCTCACGTCATTTCCCATGACGATACTCCTGCTCGTATCCTATTCCATGTCGCCTCAATTCCGCGCCGATTTGGGCCGCTCGTTGCGCGCCGTATCGGCAATTCCCATCCTGCTGGGAATTTTTGTCGTCATACAATTGGTTTCGATCGGGCTATCAAAAAGCACCTCCGCCTCTATCCAGAAATTCGTCGTCGCTCAGACGACTTGGACCGCTGCGTTCTTCGTCGGCGCTTACCTGTTTTTGCGTCCGGGCCAGATCAAGCGTTGGGCCTCCATACTTTGGGCCATGGCCGTTTTTGTCAGCCTCATAGCGATATGGGAACATCGCCTCGGTAGGCTGCCTTGGGCCGGGCACATTCCCAGCTTTCTGAAGATAAACGATGAAGCGGTGAACTTTATTCTGTCCGTCCATATGCGCGCTTACACGAATCTGTACCGCGCAGAAGCGACCTTCACGACTCCGTTAGGGTTGGCCGAATATCTCGCACTGACGCTTCCGTTTGTTTTGCATTTTTGCACACCGCGCTGGCCTGGGAAAGTAAGACTTGCCGCGTGCCTGTCCGTTCCGCTTATTCTCTACGCCGATTTTATTACCGGTTCCAAATTGGGCACGATTGGCGCCTTGGGCGCCTCGTCCGTCTACTTCTTGATGTTCACTTTTAAATATTGGCGGCGAAACAAGAGCAGTTTGCTTGCCGCTTCTGGTTTCTTTGGCTATCCGTTCGTGATCGGCCTCGTCGGCCTGATGATGGTTGCCTCGCATCGCTTTAAGATAATGATTCTTGGTGATGCTTCGCACACAGCAAGCACGCAAGCTCGCGTCGAACAGGTCCATGTGGGTATGGCCAAGTTCTTTCAGTGGCCATTTGGGTATGGAATCGGGCAAGCGGCCGTCACCATATCTAACGCGAATGATTTTACCACGATTGACTCGTATTTCCTCTCCATCCTTATCGAATATGGGCTGCTTGGCTTCATCGCCTATTACAGTATTTTTGCCATTGCGATCTACGAAGGGTCACGACGCTATTTGACAGATACGACGAACAATGAAGACCAGTCGTTCCTGCTTCCCATCTCCGCGTCCTTCGTCGCCTTCATTATCGCCAAGTCCGTGTTCAGCCAGCAAGACAACCATCCCGTTGTATTCATGATGCTGGGTGCGCTCGTGGCTTTGATTGCATCTCGCCGCAGCATGATCAAATCTCGAAAAAAAGACGATCGTTCGCCTAATCTTGGGGCTAGCGGGCGACACCTAATTTAGCAGGGTTGCACGGCTGGTAACTCTTCTCACAGGCGCCGCCGTCACGATGCAGCTCATCGCGATCTCTTTGGAAGGGCCAACCAGCGGAGAGACAACGCCTTGTCATCGCAGTTAAGCACTGGCCGGCGTTGTGACCGCGGATCACCGGCTGCTTAGTGAGTGCGCGGCTTAAGTCTCAAAGCTGGTTTCTCGATCATATACCAGCTAATTGCACCCGCAACCGTGGCAAGAATTAGCGTCGAGAGCGTCAAAACGCCGGGTGTTAGCAAGCGTTCATGGCTGAACACTAAGACGATGATAGAAGCAATTGGCCAAGCGTAAAGATACGTTCCATACGAATAGTCATAACTATTGTTTATTGACTCTATGACTGCAGACTTTGAGCTGAGCGCGGCCCATAAAATTAAATAGGCGCCAAATACGCCTGTTGCTGGACAGATCCAAAAGACCGTCATTAGCGCAGCGCCCCATCCGATAGCGCTAAGCGCTACGATCAACGGTGGAAACGATATGCGGTCACGAAATAGGCGCATGCAAACGCCACTTAGGAAGACAGCCGTCAATTTGAACGCAGCGCTCGGGTCGCCGATACCCGCGAACAGTATTTGATGCAGCCTTCCACTGGGGATTGCGGGATGTAGCACATCAACCGCAAAGGCAACGCCATAAATTGCAGCGGTAAAAAGCAAAACCAATTTCGGCTTTCGCAAAAGCCCGAGCACACCAATGATTGCCATAAGTAAATAGCAACGAAATTCATACCTTATGGTCCACATGGACCCGTCCAACGCAGGTATTGGCGATCCATGAAACGCCATGGGTACAACAGGGGGAACGAGAAACACCAAACGACCGAGCGTGAGTTCCCATCCACGGGCTGAAATCGCGGTCAACAAGCCGCCAGACAGAGGTGCGATCAGAAAGATGCATATAAGTGACGCCACCACAAAGGCGGGATAAATCCGGAGAATTCGTCGCTTCAGAAAGCGCCAGATATTGGGATCTGATAAATAGCTTCCCGCAATTAGATAGCCGCTAATGATGAAAAATCCATCTACGGCCAACTCCCCAAGACTCACATGCAACCCGTGAGACAGGAATATCTCCCTTGAGAAGTTCCCGTCCAGTAGTTGTGGTGAATGAGAGACGATCACGGCGTAAGCAAATAGCAATCGAAGGGCACCAAAACTATTGTGATGATCCTTAGGGGCTTCGTGTGATTGCATTTTCCAACCTGGGCGCCGCGACGGTTCGGATAGGTATCTCACGCAAAGTTCGACTAAAGATGCGGAAGTATCTCAAATGAAAACAGGAATACCCCGCCAAAGAAACCTTGTGAGAGGTCGCCGGGCATCATGCCAATACATGTTTGATCACGCAGTCGCATTGGGTAGTGTTGATCTTTCTGGTAACAGAGAGTCGACAATGTACCGGTCAAAGACGGTAGGGTATTGTGGCGCGATTTTCCGATAAATCCCATCACTGCCCCGTCAAAATTTGGGCACAAGGTTTACTCCATGCCACCATTGCGTCTCCGGGCTCGCATTTGGTTTCCGAATCGGATTTCATGGGCGCCTGGGATATTGCTGTGAAAGCCTGAATGGCGCTTAAAGCCTTTCTCAAAAGGAAGTTTCCATCAAGCTGGAACAGGCTGCGAGCCACCCGCAAATTGATCGCGCTGGTGCCCCGGGTTTATGGATTTGAACCACGCGATTGCGTGATGTGCGGTTATCATGGCAAGTTCCTTGCCGAGATTCATTTTCCCGACATTTTTACCTATGATGCGATCTGTCCGCGTTGCGGATCATTGCCGCGCAACCGCCTGCTCAAATTGGCGCTCGAAGACAAAAGTATCCTGAATGCTGAGACGCGGCTGCTCCATTTTGCGCCGGAAGAGAATGTGCGCCAACATGTCGAGCCGCGCGTCGGCCTTTATCGCACCGCCGATTTGTACGCCAAAGACGTCGATTTGCGCCTGGATATCGAAGCCATCGATCAGCCGGAAGCAAACTGGGACCTCATTATCTGCTCGCATGTGCTGGAGCATGTCGATCACCGCAAGGCTCTTAATGAGCTGCATCGCATTCTGGCGCCGGGCGGCATCCTTTTCGCCCTGTTTCCCATCGTGGAGGCCTGGCCGCACGACTACGAGGCGCCGGAGATACAATCGGCGCGGGATCGCGGCCTGCATTTCGGCAAGGAAAATCACCGGCGGCGATTCGGCGCCTCCGTACGCGGCGAGTTCGTCCAGGCAGGCTTTGCGCTTGAGGCCTTTTCGCCCATCGGGCCGGAAGTGGTACGTCATGGCCTGATTCCGGGCGAAGCGCTTTTCATCGGCCGTAAGCCCCTGAAACGCTGACGACCGCATTTTCCTTCGGCCGGCTGCAGCGGCCAAACCGGCCTGACGCCCAGAACAACTTTAATCAATCGACGTACCAGGCACGGATCCCCCTTGTGTGGACTTCGTTGATCCTACGGCATGTGGCTTCCAAGACGTGTAGTAACTGTCGGGGTTTACGAGATATTCTACTGTAACTTCTGGGACATGGACGACATTGGTGTGCCGGCTATTGCGCCAGATAAATTCCCAGTCCTCTCTTGGAAGTACTTCCGGTGGTCGCGGCATGCGGCTGAATAGAAGACAACACGATCGTCGCAGAACAATGGAGTTCATGTCCACCCAGGACGTCTCGTCGGAGAAGCGTTTCCGATCGAATGGTTTGGACAGGACATCCAACTCCGAGCCATCGAGTCTTCTGCGCCTTACGGCCGTGTATACGAAATCCACACCACTTTCGAGACTGTCAATGGCTACCGAGAGATGCCGCGGCGTCCAGGCATTATCGTCGTCAAGGAAAGCTATGTATTGCGATCGGGAGAGGCGGATACCGACATTCCGCACAAGACCCACAATTGTGGAATTGCGGGACAACGAAACCGCAAAGATGCGAGGATCCGCCGGCAACGGGGGAAGCCCCCCCCCGTCGTCGACCACGACGATGACAAAATCCTGCCGATCCTGAGCCAGAACCGAATCAATTGCCTTCAGCAGGCCCTGGGGTCTTTTAAATGTTGGGATGATGCATGCGATTTTCGCCTCGGGGACTTGGCCCAGGCTGGACCGCAAGCGCGCCACTTCCCTGTTTTCGAAGCGGACAAGCCCCGGAATCCGCACGCCCAAAACGACAGAGTTCCATATTTCCAGTGCTGGCCATAGCCCGATTGTTTTTCGGATTAAGGTCTTGATGTTCTCTCCAAAACCCATTGCCAGACAACGGACTCCGCAGACTCAGTTTGATGAGAACGCATAGGCCCCAATATCAATTTTGGGTCCCCGCGGCTTACCTTCCATGTCCACCGCCGGAGCTTTCTCCGCCGAGCCTTCGCCCTTGGCGTCCGACATCTTGGTGGGGTGCAAGTCATACGCAAAATGGTTGGGATCGAACTTGACGAAATTGTCGGCGAAATCCCCAGTATCCGACACGCGGAAATTGTGATCCACCTCAACACCAGGAAGGCCTTCTCGCGGCAAATCCAGCGCGACATTGTTGCGGATAATGACACCGTGATAAGTGGTGCCAGGAGGCGCATTTTTACGCGGATTATATGCAATCCAGGTACGACGCTTCGCATTCGTGCCGGCGACGGTGTTGTTGATGATGGCCAGGTTGTTGACGCCATAGGCCGTGATTCCATGCCAGGTCGAGGTGATCACCAGATTGTTCGAGATTTGCATGCCATCCCACATTCCATCGAAAATCGTAATCCCATGAAGATCGTCGGACGCCAGGACAAGATTTGGTTTGGTTTGGGCGATGATCACATTGCTATCGATGATGACATCGGTATCAACCTGTCCCGGTTGGTTGTGCCAGTTCCAGCCCTGAATTCCATCTGTGTGGACGCATTTGTTCTGGCAAATATCGTGGCTGTTGGTGATGCGGTTCCGCAGTATGCGAACGTGACTGGCGGAATGATCGATGCCGTCGCCCGCAAAATCGTCAATCACATTGTCGGTCACGGCGAAATATTTCCCATGATCGCCGACCTGGTCGCCTCCTATCTGTATGGCATTGAACACATTAAAAATATGATTTTGTTTCAAGGAAATGCACGAGCTCTGATCAACAGCAATGCCGCTAGCGGGTGTGGGCATCGTAGAAGGCGCATTGATTTCCTGCCGCCACGCAAACTCGCCCGCCTGGGAAAAAATACTGTTGTGTTCCAATTCGATATTGTCGGAGTTCCGAATATCCACCAGAGGTGCATGTACGAAACTTCCATTCGGCCATGTGCCGACGCTCAAGCGGGAGATCGTCACCCCTCTGATTCGCCAGCGCGAAGCGCCCTCGCGCCATCCAATTGCAATGCTGGTAAACTTCGGGGTCTGGCCCGGCGCAGCCTCGATGGTGATGAAAGCGCTATTTTTCCCATCCAGCACGAATCCACCGTAATCGCCGCTCATCAGGCTGATTTTGTCGCCCGGCTTGGCTGCCTTGAGGGCAGCGGCGATGTTATTGTAAGAGCCTCTTGGTGCACCGGACAGGTCCACAATCAAGGTCTGACCTGCGGAATCGGGAGAGGCAGCACATACTGGAAAGAAATCACGGGCAGTCGCAGCCGAAGCCGGCTCAGAACAATGGAGCGCGGCGAACGCCAGTAAGCACGCGAACGAGCCGAACGCTTTTCTCATGGGGTCTCCAAGCAGCGACTGAATAGGGACAAAACCAACAGTAATCGAGCTATGGGATTGGGGGTAGTCCCATCTTACTCCCGGCCCGGAACCGAAAGCGGCGCCCACGATACGCCCGCTAGCCTAGCCGGTGTTTACGATCAAAGCCCGATCTCGCACCATTAACTTTGCGAGCCAGCGCTTGCCCGTTGCTCCGCCAGGCCCTTGAGGAGGGAAATGGGCACGCGTTTCTCAAAGCCGAGAAGCTCCGCTCGCGTGAAGGGAATTTCAAGAGTTCTGATCAGCTCCTCCCCTTCGGCGCGAGCGCTATCGATGTTGTAACTGTTTGCAACCGCGCGCAGGTGGCGCACCGGAGCAGCATCTACAATCCCCATCTTGAAGTTCTTTTTTCTTGCGAGTTCAGACCAGATGAGATCGATCCCGTAACACCAGCGGGAAGCGGGAAAGGGAACAACATATGAAAAGACGTCTCGGCTGAATGCCGTCAATGGCCCGATTTCGACAAAATGGGTTTCTCGCACAAAGGAGAGCGGCTTTCTCAGCGTGACGGAATAGGTTGCGAACGAGGAAAGCGCATGAGCCGGTTGGGAGATTGATAGCCCAGCCATTTCGCTGAGCGAAATGAGCCGATCCAGCATATGGCTGTCGAAAGCTATATCGTCGTCTACGATAATCAGCCAATCGTAGTCATAAATATCCACGGTGGAGAGAGCTCGCTCGACATTGGCGAATTTTCCCAGTCCTTCCGCCATTTGTATTGTCGACACTTGAACAGAGTGTCTGGAGGTTCGCCGCATCCGGTCGAGAACATTGTGAATATCCGCGGACCGGCCGGGCACCTCTATGCCTACGGCAAGCACGCGTCGCGGAATTGTCGCTCTATCAATCAGACGTATCCCTTGGACCGCGAGCAATAGGTCAGTACCCGAATCGAGCATCGCACCAGCGACGCGCCTCCGTCTGCCATTGAAATTTGCCACGCTACCGCTGTGGTCAGTAAAAAAGTCAGACATAATAGCGGTATCTTTCTTCTACTTAGCCATTCAGGCGACGCCGTCTTCGAGCCATTGCGAACAACACCATGAAGCGCCTCGCAAAAGTGGCTTAAATTCAGGCGTATTCATTCTGTCACTGACGCTTAAAGTCTTGGTCCGCGTAGCTGCCTTCGCAATGTTTCCCATACTGACGCGGGCAAGACAAATTGACCGAACGCACGCGCAGCCATTGAAAGATAGAGCGTGGGGGGACAAAGGGCGAGACCGGCCTTGACCCGGCCCTGCAGCAAGAGCCTGGCCGCCGCTCCGGAAAGTCGCACCGCAATCTGCCGCCTGTTTTCCTCGGATAAAGCAGGGCGTCCCCTCTCATAACTGGCAGAAATGAAATGACAGTCGGAGAGTTCCATCTCATATGATCTGTACGTCGACAACTGCAGAAGTTTCTCTGATGCGGCGATCGCCAAGTGAGACCTTTCATCAGCGGTAAGCTGCGCACTGGCGATCCGCACCATTTCTGAGAGCGTGACGGCCGCGTGATAGTCGTGAATTACGCCTCGTGGGAACGCTATGTCGGGATGGTTGGACCGCCTGCGCACGGCCGAAATCGCCGCAAGTTGGGAACTGAGGGCCTGTACACGACCGTTTATGATCGATTTGCTGGAGACGCTATTCGGGTTCAAACGATAATCGCCAAGTACGTCGTCGAGATTGACCAGCTTGCCCCGCTCCTGAAGCTGCCAATAGAGATCCGCATCTTCCGCATGAAACGCATGGCGATATCCCCCTACTGCCTCCAGTGCGGCACGCCGAAGCATCAGAAACGGGTGCAACAAATAGGGCTCACGCGCCGGCACCCATTTGGGATCTGCCTCGCTTAGCGCAGGCAGCTGGACGACCTTGCCATTTGTCTGCCCCGCCGAATTGATGTGCCGGAACGCTCCAGACACAGCGATGACGTCGGGATTTTCCTCGAGAAAGGTGACCTGTTTGGCCAGCCGATCCGGGGCAGCAATGTCATCGGCATCGTGGCGCGCGATATATGGAGCATTGCCTGCTTTACAGCCCCGATTGAGCGCATCCACAATTCCATTGTTTTCCTGGCGCAACACAGTCACGCGCGTGTCACCGGCCGCAATTTGGGCGAGCAGAGCCGGAGTCGCGTCGGTCGAGCCGTCATCGACCAAAATAATTCGGATCGTAGTATAGGTTTGCCTTTGGATGCTCCCTACCGCCTCTTCGAGTGTCGAAGCGGCGTTATAAACGGGTATGACGACATCGACATTTGGCTGGATCATGCGTCGCCTAGGCGCACGGCAGACCGGGAAAAATACGCAATGATGGCGACACGCACGATCGCCGTGAGCCGCGCAAAGAATGGGCACTTAGAATTCATCTCGGCACGCCTTCCGCAACTGGATGGTCTTCTCGGCCGTGACGATCAACGGCTTGCATCTCCATGATCTCAGCATCTGCCAGACGCGGCTTATATGGGCAAGCTGCTTACGGGAATTGTAAAATCTAGGAAGGCCGGGCAACCACCGCGAACTGAAAATATGGCATCCAGCGAAAATATTGCGGGGCCAGCCTGAAAACCATTCGATAGTACCATTTCGGGCGCATCGCATTGATGCCAGTTACTGTCTCCACTTGGAAGCCATTGCGCTCCAGAAGCCGTGTCGCGCTTTTCGTGGTGTAGAAGCGGAAATGGGTCCGGTCGAGAATGCCCCAGTCCTGATACTCCCATTCGTTCCGCTTCACGAGATCGAGGACATTCAACAGATATTGGACATTCGGAAGGGACAGGACCAACCTGCCCTCAGGCCGCAAAATCCGCTTTGCCATAGCAAGCGCTGGCTCCGGCCAGGGCATATGCTCTAAAACATCGTTCATGGTGACGACGTCGAAGTAAGCTTCGGGAAGCTCGTGCGCATTCTCAAACGGGGTGCGGATGACCCGATCGTTCTGCGACGCGGCCTTTCGTGCGGCGTCAGCTACCAGTTCTACGCCCCATGTCTCGCATTCTGGATAACGGGCTTTCACCGCCGCGCCGAAAAAGCCGTCGCCGCAACCAACATCAATCAACCGCCGGGGATTTGGCGGCAGAAATTGGAGCATCTCAGGCCGCTCATTTCTGTAGTATTCTGCCTTGGGCGGTTCGGCATTCTTGTAGACGCTATCGGATAGCATGGTGCTCGGATCAAGGAACGATGGAATAGTGCCAGTTTCGTGTGGGATTTCCAGAGATTTGCCGCTACCGTCCATCAACGTCCCCGCAATTTCCACGCAACAGCTTCGATACAATTTGCAACAAGATTCAAAGTCAAGCGTGCCGTGCGGCGAATGCGGCGCTTGATCGTGAGGTTGGACGCTTTCCGAGTTCCTCCCTCAAATGATTCTGTGTCCATATCTGGCTCAAGGCCGGTCAAGACGCGGCGCGTCTCTGCGAGATAAGCGTGACCAAAATGACGGTCGGGCTCGAGATAAGCGCCTTCCGCCCATTCATTCCAGGCATTGATGAATACAATACGCTCTTCGCCGGAAAACTTGCGCAAAGCGGTGGCGCAAGCGGCCCGCAGCCAACCTCCATACATCGCGGGCGTCGAACCCGAAAAGCATGCGCCCCGCTGGGGCCGTCTTGCTTCATTGTCCCAGGACGGGACGATGCCGGGGAAAACATGCCCCTCCTCTCGGTACCCAGCTATCGTGGAGCGAGCCAGGTCTTCATAGCGGCGTATCGCCCCATAAAATTTCGGGTCGAGCAGTTTGACGCCCTGCTGCCACGGAAGATCGTAGAATCTCCAAAAAGGCGGAAAGCCCACCGCGGCATCCATCCCATACTCCTCGGCGGTCAAACTTCCCTGGGCTTGAACCGTGGCAATATAGGGGTTGCCGAGACCAACGGATGCAAAATACGCACGCCATCGCTCGACGGTCTTCTTTGGATCGGGAAACTGGGACGGGCGATAGATCAGCAAAAGCGGCCGCCCATTGATGCGGATATAACGACGATCTCGAAACAGCGGCTCCAGGGAGCGGGCAAAGGCAAGATCGTCACCCTCGGGAAAGTCCTGTTTGAGCAGGACATGCTTTTCCTCGCCGTCCCACCGGCGCGTCCAGCTTTCGTTCGCCCAGTTGATGCAAAAAGGAATATCTATCGAAGGATTGGCCAGCAAGGTTTCCAGCGGTCGCTGCAACACGCGGCGCCCCGCAAACCAGTAATGATGAAAACAGAAGCCCTGGATCCCATACTGCTTCGCCAGCGCTGCCTGTTGTGCCAGCACCTCTGGCCGCGTCGCGTCATAGAAGCCAAGACTTCCCGGCAGACGTGGTTGATAGTGGCCCACAAAGCGCGGTATCGCCCTTGTGACGTTGGTCCATTCGGTGAAGCCGGCGCCCCACCACTCGTCGTTTTCCGGAATGGCGTGGAACTGCGGCAGATAAAAGGCAATCAGCCTGACAAGCGGATCTTGCGGCGGAGGAAGAGACGCCTGGTGTTCTTCATAATGCGGACCGGGGCCCAGATTGGCCGTGATTTGTTCAAGCAGATCCAAGGCAATACTCGTCCGGTCGGAAGTGTTGGCGAAATCTAGCGGTCTGACCTGTCAGCGCAAGTCCCTCAGTAACTGGGTTACCCTGCCCAGCAAGCGTCTGTTTTCGGCGCTGATCAGACACAAGCCGCCCACCAGTGCGTAGCTGACGAGTATCACCACGGCCAAACGCAGCGGACCTTGCAGCGGAACAGAACGAAGACCCAACACAAGCACCGCGTAGGCGCTTGCGCCCGCAAATACAAAAGGGGCCCCAAAGTGCAGGAGGTCCCGGGGCCGAACGGGCCCGCTGCGGGTTGCGCCAAGAAGCAGCAGGGGCGTCGTCAAAAAAACAAAGTTCAAGGAAGCGGCGATCGCAACTCCCAAAACGCCCCAAATGGCACCGACCAAAAAGGATGCCACGTTGATCAGAGCCGCGAGTAAGGTGAGACGCCTGAGCTCCTGTGTGCGGTCCTGCGATATCAACAACCAGAATCCGCTCGTGTATATGCCGGACGTCAAGCCCCCAACGCAAAGCCAGGAAAATATTGGAGCGGCTTCAGGCCAGCGCGGCCCCAGCAATATGCTGACCACCGTCGTTCCATTGGAAATACCCACCAGCATGACCGGCAGCAGCAGGATCGTGGCGGTGCGCATCATTTGCAGGTAGGCGGAGCGATACTTTTCTGGCTGATCAGCCAGCCTGGACAGGAGGGGAATGGCGATACGGCTGATCGGCGACATCAGCTGACCGATAGGCCGGACCACCAGATTATAGCTGCGGTCATAAAGACCCAGAGCCACCTTCCCTGTCGCCAGGCCCACGATCATGTTGTCGGCCGAAGTCGTAACGAACGTCGACAGGTTGGAGAGTGTGATGTTTGCGCCGAAACTTACGTCGTTCCAAATGCCCGCAAATTTTCCAGGCGATGATGGTCGCCAACCAACCGCGAACCAGCCCAGGATATTTCCCGTCACCAAAAGCGCGAGCTGGCCCGCCACCAAGGACCAATAGGAAAAGCCTTTCAGCGCACAAACGACGGTCACAACCGCTCCCAAGAAGGCCGCAATGATCTCGTTCCGTGCGGTAAGTACAAAGCGCATTTGCCGGGTTAACAAGGCTGTCGGCACGACGTTGATGCCCGCGATAGGCAGCGTTACCGCCAATACGGCCAGCAGGAGGATGAGCCGATGTTCGCCATAGGCCCAGGCCGCCAACGGCGCAATCATAATAACCAGAAGCCCGAGCAGGAAACTAACTCCCAGATTCAACCAGAATAGGGCCGTGACCTGATTCTGCTCTAGCACCGGGCGCTGGACGATCGCTTGTCCAAGACCAATGTCATTGAACACTTGCACAAAAGCGACCACCGGGTACGCCATCGCGACCAGGCCGTATTCCGCCGGGAACAACAGGCGCGCCAGTACGACTTGCGAGCCGACCTGGATCACCATCTTGATTGCTTGAGTCAGAAATGTCGCAACTGATCCGCGTAGCGATTGGCGCTTAAGCCCACCCTCCCCGCCCCTCACAGCAAAGGGGTCGATGGCCTCGGCAGCGGCGCGTTCGGACGGACCATCTGGCAACTGGCTGTTCATGATAGCCAAACAACTCCGAATGATGGAGACGGAATGCAATCCGCGAGGTCGTTACCACCATTTACGAGTAAATTGCTACACTCACCGATCCAATTGATGACGCCACTCAAGGCGTGAAAATAGCAGCCTTAGCGAGAATGGCATCCTGATATTGGCTGCTGCGATGCCAGCTTGCCGCTGACTGGATCATGTCAGAGACGGTGCGGGTCGCACGCCATCCAAGGACTTTCTGGGCTTTCTCGCTGTTGGCCACGAGCATGGCTGGATCACCTTGCCGCCGGGCCATGACCTCCGGCGAGAATTCTGGCCGCTTCAGAACCTCTCGCGCGGCTTTCACGATCTCTTTGACCGAATAGCCCGAGCCGCTGCCTAGATTGAAAATGCTGCTTTGCCCACCCTGCATCAGGTAGTTCAAAGCCATCAAGTGGGCGTCGGCCAAATCCAGCACGTGCAGATAATCTCGCACCGCGGTTCCGTCCCGCGTGGCGTGGTCGTCACCATAAATCTTGAAGCCTGATCCCAGCCCCAAGATCCGCTGGAGTTCCGCTGGGGCACCGATCAGCGGCACCACGATTCTTGGAATAAGATGTGTTTCGGGATAATGCGCCTCCCCGATCCCGGCGCCGACCGCGCAGCCCGCGACATTGAAATAACGCAAGATCGCATTTTTCATCCCTGGAAGGGACTGCAGGGTCTTTTCGGCGGCAAGCTTGGATTCGCCATAAGGGTTGATAGGGTGCGTGGGACAATCCTCCGTCAGAGGCCCCGCCTCCTCCGGTTCGCCGTACACGGCCGCCGTGCTTGAGAACACAACGTTCCGCACGCCCTCCTTCTCGAGAGTTCGGAAAAACACTCCCGCTTTGTCCCGGTTATTGCCGAAATACTTAGCCGGCCTTTTCACCGACTCACCAACCTCAATGAAGGCGGCAAAGTGCATCGCCGCCACAGGGCGGTATTTGCGGCAAAGCTGCGAAACCAGATCGATATCCGCGACGTCCCCGCGCTGGAATACTGGTGCGAGTTCAGCGGCAAACTTATGGCCGTTGCTCAAATCATCAATAACGATAGGGATCCAACCGGCCCTTTTCAGCGCATGTACGACGTGGCTACCGATATAGCCGGCCCCCCCGGATACCAGAACCGGGCCAGCTGAAAACTCCGTCATAAAATCACCAACTAACGAAAGTTATCGAGAAACTAACCCTAGGCGGGAAAGGGTAAAAATACCTTCCGCTGATCATGGTACAGTCGGGTTTTCTTCATTTAAACGCCTCACTGCGTCTTCCTTCATCACGATTTGGCGGCGCTTTTCTCGATATATGGGCCAAAAACGACTCGTTAACGATTGGCCACTGCAGCCTTGCCGCTAGCCTCCGATACGCTCGGGATCAGACAGATCGCCAAGGCAAAATGACGCGTGCCGGTTAACGTTATCTGCCGGATCGGTCGGATCTCCGTAGAGCCCCGTCTGGATACCGGGCTTATTCAGCGGGAGTCGACAGATGCAGCGCAATTGTGGTTTGGCGTCGCGCCCGCAGAAGCGAGTTGAGATATTTTTGTAGCGCTCGCTCAGGATACTGCATCACCAAATAGCTGAGGAGCATTACTATGGCCAGCGCCCCGATCAGGGCTGGAATTTGCCCCATCCCCAGCCGAAACATGGCGGGAACGATAACAGAGCCGATGGTGAGATGGCTGAGGTAGAGAGGATAACTGAATCGCCCGCACCCCTTCAGCGCCGAAGTAAATGGTGACATCGCCCGCAAGAGCCTGGTTGGCCATGCGACTGAGGCGGCCAGAAGAGCGAGTGATGCCCACCAGAGAGCGAGGCTGACCATTATATTGAGGAGCCCTTCGCGCAGGATTGAAATCTCCAGCGAGCACGGAATCAGAAGAGCGAGAAGATAGATAATGTGTCTACGCCCGATTCCATGGGTGGACTGGGCCCATATGAGAATCCCGGCCGCAAAGAATGCGCCATGCCTCAGAAGCGCGACCTTGAATGGAAACCTGTCGCAAATGCCGAGAAGGTTTGCAGCGAAAGGTATTGATGGGGCCAGCATGTCAGCTGTGAACATTATGGCTATAAACACTGCGCTGAAGCCGCCGATCCACTGGGCCAACTTCACCAGGCGGATCGGCTCGCGTCTCAAGAGACAAAAAAAGATGAGCGCGTAAAATACCGCTTCCACGACAAGCGTCCACACCACGCCGTCTATATATGGACCCCGCGGTGACAATAGAACCGAATTCAGAAACGCGGCCGCCAGGCTTGAAATCGGTTCTCCTGTGCTTAGCCGGGCGACCAAGGCAAGAGTACTGCATACCCACAGCGCAGGAAGAATCCGGATTGCCCGCCGGGAGGCGAAATGGCCGGGCGTCTGATCAACGGCGCTGCCGGCGATTACAAACCCTGAAATCAGGAAAAATATTTCGACGCCGACTGAGCCGATAGCGGTCATGCGATGCAAGAAGGGGAATGCGACCTGGTCTGGCGCAGGGTGAAGCGAGGGATACTTCCAGCCGAACTGACCAAAATGATAGAGCACCACCAGCCAAGCTGCGGCAAACCGCATCAGGTCGAGCCCCAAATAGTAGCGGTCGTCACGGGATGGCAAAGAAGCGGTCAATCAGTCCTCATCAGGCGCAAGCCAAAACGCCCATCCTGATCGGCACTCGATCGGCGTGCAGCAGCGAACCACGTTCGAGCGGTTCATAGCGCCTCCGACGGGGACAGTGACAGCAACCGCTCAAAAATTGGTGAACAGTCCCGAATCGAGACAAAAGAGATCCTGCAAGTAACCCGCAACAGCAGGACCCACTGCCGCGCTCGTTGTCTGTCATTTGTTATCGCGAACGACTGCAAACGCCGCCGGGAGAATTGCCTCGACCTGCTAAACCAGCAATGAGATCGACATAGCGAATTCCTTGGCCGCGCCCGGCGAGAGCAGGGCTATCCCGGGTTTAAGCCGAAGGTCGCCGGAAAAGTCCTGCGGATCGGAAAATCCGAACCACGGCTCGATGCAGATGAAATCTGCGCCGGGCTTTGTCCAAATGCCAAGCTGGGGCATCCCGGGAAATGCAAACTCAAGTTGGGGGCCCCGCTCCGCGCCATAGCAAAGCCGCCGGCTGACAATGTCGTCGAAGATGATGGCATCGGCTTTGAACAAATCATCGTGCAATCGCAGCTCGCGCTCGACTACCGGTGTTGCGAACTTGTCAGGCAGGATAAGACCCTGAGAATCGAGGCGCCTGATCGGCGCGGGCTCATCCTTCTCAAATTTCACGACATGGGCAGAGCGAGGCCTGCCATAAGGTAGAGGCCAGCAGAATGCGGGATGAAAGCCAAAGCTGGCGGGCATGAATTTTTCATCTTCGAGATTCCTTACAGTCGCGACAACGTGCAGGGTCGCGTCTGTCACAGCAAAGCGCAGATCGAGTTCAAAGTGGAACGGATAGACTTTGAATGTTTCGTCATCCCAGCCTAGCCGGAAGGTTGCGCTCGCTGACGTCGATTCCAGCAGCGAGAACAGTCTGTCCCGTGCGAAGCCATGCCGCGGGAGGCTGAATATCTCGCCGTCAAGCCTGTACTGATTGCCAACAAGAGCGCCAACAATGGGAAACAGGATCGGTGCGCGGCCCTTCCAGACTTCTGGGTTGCCATTCCATTGCAGGTCGCGGCCGCTTCGATCGCGCAGGGTAAAGAGCTGCGCACCCAGCGGATGAATGGTTGCGCTCAAATCGCGGGAAGAGATACTGATTAGGCCGTGGTCGGTCATCGCTGGATTAGTCGTCGACGGTCCTGGTATTCGGGCGGTTGTGTATTAGAACAAATCCGACGAGTCGCATTCAGTCGTCCTCCCCGGAACTTCCGCAGAATTCAACACTTACGCGCCCTTCGCAACGTCGCCTGATCCCCGTGCAATTTAGCTGGTGGGCCATACGAGTCGCATGCCCCGAGTTGGCCTCGGTAGCAGCCCTTGGCCTCAGATACGACCTTTTGCGGCTAGCGTCGACGTAGCATCGCGCCGCGGCAAGGGCGCACCCCTGCCGCTCGCTTTGGCTCGCGGCGCTCTCCATACGCTGTCGCTATGGATCTCTCGCCGGTCCTGCTCACGCGCTACGCGCGCCGCTCAGTGTTGGGTTTGCTGAACATAGGTATTTGCCTGCTGGGCTTCCTGCGCCATCTGTTCCATCTGCTGACCAGCCACCTCGGCGACCTGCTGGCCCTCTTGCTGCATGCGGTCGATGTTCTCGGACGCCGTTTCGGTGGCGCTGGCCACCACATTATGGGCGATACCGCGGAGGGCGCCGGCCAGGCGCATCTGCTGGGCCAGATAATCTTCCACAAAACCGCGCAGCCACTCCTGCTGCACGCCGATCAGGCCGGGCAGGCCTTGGCAATTCTGCATTTTCTCCATCGCCTCGCCATTGCGCTCCAGCCGGCGATTGGTGAAACGCAGGCCTTCGTCGCGGACGAAGATGGTCACTTCATGGAACAGCAGCCGCTGGCTTTCAGCGGCCTGCGCTAGGCTATCGCCCAGTTGGGAGAAGGCGGGGCTGACATCGGGATTGTGCGGCATGGGACCTCCATTTGCGCTGCATATGGGAAAGATTGCGGCTCCCGGGGAGTTTCGCCGCAGTGCAAAAACTTTTTGTGACGCCCACATGGCGGCACCATGTCGGTTCCGGGCCTGGAACCCACCCCATGCGAACCCCTTGTTTTGCACAGCTTTTATGTGCCCGGCTTATTTTCTGTGCGGCTTTGGCTGCGACACGCAATTCCGTTTGCCGGGGGCCCTCGGCCACCGCTATAACCCCGGCCCTCGGGGCGTTTTTGGTTGAGTCTCTCGCTCCGGCCACGAGTAGCGTGTCGAAGGGAGTGTGCATGGCAAACCAGGTCTCTGCCGACTATCGCCCGTCGGAAAACGAGCCCTTCATGAATGAGCGTCAGCGCGAATATTTCCGCCGCAAGCTCAATCTCTGGAAAGAAGAAATCCTCAAGGAAAGTCGCGAGACCATCCAGAATCTGCAGGCCGAGACTGTGCCCCATGCCGATCTCGCCGATCGCGCCTCCACCGAGGCCGAGCGTCAGCTGGAACTCAGAACCCGGGATCGCCAGCGCAAGCTGATCGCCAAGATCGATGCGGCGCTGCGCCGGATCGAGGACGGCTCCTATGGCTTCTGCGAGGAGTCGGGCGAACCCATCTCTCTCAAGCGGCTCGACGCCCGCCCCATCGCCACCCTGTCGATTGAAGCGCAGGAGCGGCATGAGCGGCGCGAGAAGGTTTATAGAGACGACTGAGCGGTAGCAGCCGCCCTGCCTCGTTTGCTCCGCTGGTATATACCGGCGCCTTGGCGAGTCAGCCTTTTCACGCTTCTCCCATCAGTCTGGCACATTGACCGGTTGTCATATCGCGGCAGCCAGTTGCCAGTCCGATTCCTATCTGCCTCAATCACCCGACAAGGCCGTGGGGGCGGCAAGTCTGCGCCAGCTCCTGACGCCCGAATAAAAGGGGGAGCGCGATGAAACGGCGTAGCAACCTTCCTGACAAACCGGACGAGGTGGAACAGGTCGCAGGTAATGGCCTTTTGCACCGGCGCGCCTTGCTGGGTCGAAGCGCCGCCATCGCGGGCCTTGCGGGCACAGGTCTTGGCGCGAGCGCGACGGGCGCTGGGGCAGAGCAACTGATCGAGCAGCCCTGGGGCCTGCAGATGGGCGAAGACACGCCCGCCTATCAAACGCCTTCGAAATTCGCGAAGAATGTGGTGCGCACTTTGGCCAATCCGAAGTTCGAGCCGCGTTCCTCCCTGTCCCGCACGCCGCATCATCTTCTGGAAGGAACGCGTACGCCCAACGGCCTGCACTTCACCATCAATCACACCGGCATTCCCCAGATAGATCCGGGGGCGCACCGGTTCTTGATCCACGGCCTGGTCAAGCGGCCGCTGGTGTTCACGGTCGATGCGCTGCTGAAATATCCCATGACATCGCGCCCCGCTTTTGTGGAATGCGGCGGCAACAGCGTGCCCCTGTTCTCGCCCAAGCCGATCCAGGCCGATGTGCAGGCCCTGCATGGACTGTCGTCCTGCGCGGAGTGGACCGGCGTGCCGCTGTCGCTGCTGCTAAATGAGTGCGGCATCGATCCGCGCGCGAAATGGTTTATCGCCGAAGGTGCGGACGCACCGCATCTTATGCGCAGCGTGCCCCTGGCCAAGGCGCTCGACGACGCGATGATCGCGCTCTACCAGAATGGCGAGCCGCTGATGCCCGGAAACGGCTTTCCCATGCGGCTGCTGTTGCCTGGCTATGAAGGCAACATGAACGTCAAATTCCTGCGGCGCATCAAGCTGGTGCCGAGCCCGGCGATGAGCTTCTGGGAAAGCCAAGTCTATACCGAGCCGATGCCCAAAGGGAAAAGCTACAACCTCACCTTCCTGAACGAGGTCAAATCCTTCATCACCCGGCCATCGCCGGGCCAGGACGTGAAGGTGCCCGGCTACTACGAGATTTCCGGCATCGCCTATTCCGGCAAGGGCAAGATCACCAAGGTTATGGTCTCTGCCGACGGCGGCAAAAGCTGGGGCGAAGCTGCCTTGGAAGCGCCGGTTTACAGCAAGGCCTTTACCCGCTTCCGTATGCCGTGGCGATGGGATGGTCGCCCCCTCATTCTGCAAAGCCGCGCCTGGGACGACCACGGCTCCTTCCAGCCCACGCGCGCGGAGTTCATCGCCGCCCGCGGCCAGTTGGATACCGTGCCGCCCGTGGTGGCGTTCCGGAACCATCACTTCAATGCGATCACGAGCTGGGCGGTGGATGGGCGCGGGAAGGTGTCGCATGCCTATGCGTAATCGCGCGCTCGCGGCCCTGCTTTGCCTGTCGCTGTCGGGAAGTGCATTCGCCGCCGGCGCAGGCAGCCCGAATCTCGGCAAACCCGTCAGCGCCGCCGATATGGCGCGCTGGGATATCGAGATCCTGGCCGACGGCACGGGCCTGCCCGCCGGTGAAGGAACCGCGGCGCAGGGCGCTGCGATCTTTGCCACCAAATGTTCGGCCTGTCATGGCGACGGTGGACGCGGCACACCCCAGGCGCTGAGCGGACAGCCGGCGCCGCCGATCATTATCCGCGACATACAGCTGAAAGGCATCGACGCGTCCAGGACCACCATCGCCAACTACTGGCCTTACGCGCCGCCGCTGTTCGATTACATCCGCCGGGCGATGCCATGGAACGAGCCAAGGTCGCTGACCGACCGTGAGGTCTATGCCCTGACCGCCTATATCCTGGCGGAGGGCAAGGTGATCGACGCCAAGCTGGTTCTCAATGCCAAGACTCTTCCCAAAGTCGAAATGCCCAATCGCAACGGCTTTCTGCCGCGCTTTCCCGAGCTGATGCCGCATTAGCAGGAAAGCAAAAGGCCCGGTCGGTGACCGGGCCTTTGTTCTTGTCGGCTGCAAAAAAATCAGAACGGCATCAGAATGTCGAGGAGCTGGCTGCCATAGCGCGGCTGCTGCACATCGCTCATCGTGCCCTGGCCGCCATAGGTGACGCGCGCCTCGGCGATCTGCGACAGGTTCACGGTATTGTCCTGGGTGATGTCTTCGCGGCGCACGATGCCGGAGAGGCGCATGTCACGCAGTTCGTTGTTCACCCGCACCTGCTGATGCCCGTCGATCACCAGATTGCCGTTGGGCAGCACCTGGGCGACCAGCGCCGCCAGGACCATGTTGATCGATTCCTGTCGCTGGATAGAGCCAGCGCCGACATTGGAATTGTCCGAGCCCATCTTGACCAGGCTGGAGGGATCCATCACCGGCGGCATCACCTTTTCCAGGCCGAAGAAGTTGGTCAGGTTGGCATCTTCGGAATTGGTGCGGCTGCGCGAGGTGGTGTTCTGCATCTTGGCGGTGTCGGCGACCGAGACATTCACCGTGATCACATCGCCCACATGCATGGCGCGGGGATCATGGAAGAAGCTCTGCGCGCCCGGCTGCCACAGCGAATTGTCCACATGCATGATCGGCTTGGGCGCAGGGATAGCGGCCACGATCTGGGTGCCGGCCGGATTGCCCACCGGCTGCATGGTCGGCGCCTCGCCGATATTGTGGATGCGGTCCAGCGCCGAACAGGCCGACAGCGATGCCGCGGCGACAAGAGGAAAAAGCTTCAAAAGGCTGCGCATGACAAATCCTATCGGCGGGCGAGATTGTTTGTGGGAGCGGCGATAATGCCGGTGGCGCGCACGGTGCCGGGCGCGACCACAATGCCGGAGACCATGCGGTAGGAAGCCGGATTTTGGACGGTGACCGTATCGCCGACGCCGCCTTCGCTCATGGCGCGGCCCATGGCGCTCAGTTCCACGCCGGGCGCGGCGAACTGCATGGTGACCGTCTGGCCCTTGATGATGACGATGGGGCGGCGGACATCTTCACCGCGGAACGGCTGGCCGGCGGACAGCATGCGGCGGGCCTGCATGCCCTTGACCTCTTCCATCTTGGTCGGCACGCCCGACATCAGGGCAGTGCCGTCCACGGTGGCGAAGGTGAGATCGTTTTCGCCGATCGTGTCGCCGCGGGCGATGTCGTGCGTCGGCACCACCACCCGCACAGTGGCGGCGAAGGCGCTGGAGGTGCCCATCAGCGCGGCGGCGCCGACCAGCAGCAGAGCAAGGATCATGAGGGTGCGTTTCATGGCTTAGGATCCCAACCTGGCGGTGTCCTGGAGGATTTGATCAGCCGCGGTGATGACCTTGGAGTTCATCTCATAGGCGCGCTGGGCCGTGATCAGGGCCGTGATCTCGTCCACCGAGTTCACGTTGGAGGTTTCCAGAAAGCCCTGCTGGATGGTGCCGTAACCGGTCGAGGCCGGAACGCCGGCCTGCGGACTGCCGGAACCAGGCGTCTCTAGATAGAGATTGTTGCCGATGGCATTAAGTCCCGCCTCGTTGGGGAAGCGCGTCAGCTCAAGCTGACCCACCGTCTGGGGCGTGGAATTGCCGGCCACGGTCGCGTTGACCTGGCCCTGGGCATTGATGGTGACGCTGATGGTGTTCTGGGGAATGGCGACACCCGGCTGCACCACCAGGCCGTCCTGGGTGACAAGCTGGCCCTGAGGGCTGAGCGAGAAGTTGCCCGAACGGGTATAGGCGTCGGTGCCGTCGGCCTGCTGGATGCGGAAGAAGCCTGCGCCCTGGATGGCGACGTCGTAGGGATTGCCGGTGGACTTCAGGTCGCCCTGGGTGGTGATGCGATAGACCGCGGCGGTGCGCACACCGGCGCCGAGCTGGATGCCGTTGGGCGCGTAAGTGCCCTGATCCGACGTCTGCGCGCCGGGGGTCTGGATGTTCTGATAGAGCAGGTCGGTAAACTCGGCCCGCTGCTGCTTGAAAGCGGTGGTGTTCATGTTCGCCAGATTGTTGGCGATCACTTCCACATTGGTCTGCTGGGCCAGCATGCCGGTCGAAGCGATGGAAAGGGCGCGCATGTGCGTTTCTCCTTAATTCGGGACTTGACCGAGGCGTTCGATCGCCTGGCGCATCATGTCTTCCTGGGACTTGCTCAGATTGGCGGTGGCCTCATAGGCCCGCTGCACCTCGAGCATCTTGCTGATCTCGATCACCGGCTGGACATTGGAGGCTTCCAATGCGCCCTGCCGGATATTGACGACGGGGGGCGTGTTCGGGGTCTGGCCGGTGGAATAAAGGCTGGAGCCCCGCCTGGTCATCAGCGTGTCGTCAGCGAAGGACACCACCTTGATCTTGCCAAGCTGATTGCCGACGCCATTGACGACGCTGGAGATCATGCCGTCGGGCGCGATGTTGATCTCACCGTCCGTGGGCGCGATGGTGATGGCGCCGCCGTCACCCTGCACCTGATAGCCCTGACTGGTAACCAGATTGCCGTTGCCGTCCAGCGAGAAATGGCCGTCGCGGGTATAGCGCAGGCCCGCCGGTGTCTGGACCGCGAAATAGCCCTTGCCGGAAATCGCCAGGTCATAGCGTGCGCCGGTCTGTTCGATATTGCCCTGTCCGGTATCGCGGGTGACACCGGCATCCTTCACGAAGGAGACGGGCTGCATGCCCTTCTGTCCTTCGGCGGGCCGCATCATCGCGACATATTCTTCGAATTTCGCGGAATCGCGCTTGAAGCCCGGCGTGGAGACGTTCGCGATGTTGTTGGCGATCACGTCCATCGCCCGGTACGTGGCGAGCTGCTGGGAGAGACTAACAAGAAGTGAATTTTCCATCGGCCTTCCGGATCCTTTCTGGTCCGTCGTGCCTTCGGCATTGCAGCCGCCGTGCCATCGAGAAATGCCCGGTTTTATTGGCTTTCATGCACCACACCGGAGGGCGCACGGAAATTCTTGCCGAGCTCAAGCCGCCCTACCGGCAATTTGAACCACTCCTTAACCACGTTTGCCTAGGGTGATCTTCAAGAAGTCGCGAAGCGCATCCAACAAGGGTTTTCCATGGCGAAAGAAGCCGCGCCCGAAGGCGAAGACGGGGAAAAGCCGGAAGGCGAAGCCGCGCCCGAGCCGAAGAAAGGCCTGAAGCGCTTTCTCACCAAGAAGATTCTGATGATCGCCGTGCCGGTCCTGGTGCTTGTGCTCGGCGGCGGCGGCGCGGGCGCCTACTTCTTTCTGTTCAAGAAGCCCGCCAACGCCGAGGGCGCCAAGACGGAAGAGCCGCTGACCCCGCCCAAGGTCGCCTTCAGCGACATGCAGGACATTCTGGTCAACATCCAGAGCAATGACGGTACGCCCGCCTATCTCAAGCTGGGCCTGTCGCTGGAGTTGGAGGACGACGCGCAGAAAACCGCCATTCAGCCGCTGATGCCGCGCATTACGGACCAATTCCAGGCCTATTTGCGGGAATTGCGGCTCGACGATCTCAAGGGCTCAGCCGGGGTGCTGCGTCTGAAGGAAGAATTGCTGCGCCGGGTCAATGTCGCCGCCGCGCCCTATCACGTGCGCGACGTGCTGCTTAAGGAAATGATTGTGCAATAGGGAGCTTCGGCAAGAGCCGGAGCGACCATCAAATGAGAGCGTTCGCGAGAGCGAGAGCGACCAAATCAAAAAGCGTCCGGCAGAAGGCCGACGCAATAGCAGAAAGCTCTGAATATGGCCGACGAAACACCTGTCTCCGAAGAAGCCGCCGCGGCGGCCGCACCGCCCGAGGGCGCCGTCGACGGCACCGCCGAACGCGTCCTGAACCAGGACGAAATCGACTCGCTTCTGGGCTTTGACGTCAATTCCGATCAGTTGCAGGACAAATCCGGTGTCCGCGCCATCATCAACTCGGCGCTGGTCTCCTATGAACGTCTGCCGATGCTGGAAATCGTCTTCGACCGCCTGGTGCGGTTGATGACCACCTCGCTGCGCAATTTCACGTCCGACAATGTGGAAGTGAGCCTGGATTCCATCACCTCCATCCGTTTCGGCGACTATCTCAACTCCATTCCGCTGCCCGCCATTCTGGCGGTGTTCCATGCCGAAGAGCTGGACAATTACGGCCTCTTCACCGTGGACTCCAACCTCATCTATTCCATCGTCGACGTGCTTCTGGGCGGCCGGCGCGGCTCTTCGGCCATGCGCATCGAGGGGCGGCCCTACACCACCATCGAACGCACCCTGGTCCAGCGCATGATCGAGGTGATCATGCAGGACATGTGCGCCGCCTTTGAGCCGCTGGCGCCGGTGCATTTCAGCCTGGACCGGCTGGAGACAAATCCCCGTTTTGCCGCCATCGCGCGCCCCGCCAATGCCGCCATCCTGGTCAAGCTGCGCATCGACATGGAAGACCGCGGCGGACGCACCGAACTGCTTCTGCCCTATGCCACCCTGGAGCCGATCCGCAAGCTCTTGCTGCAGCAGTTCATGGGCGAAAAATTCGGCCGTGACTCCATCTGGGAAAGCCATCTAGCCACCGAGCTCTGGTCCACCAAGGTGGATATCGAGGCCATTCTGGACGAGCAGACCATGCCGCTGCACCAGGTGATGAACCTGGAGGTCGGCCAGACCATGATGCTGAGCGCCGGGCCTGATTCCAAAATTCAGCTTCGCTGCGGCGGCGTGCCGCTTCTGACCGGACGCATGGGCCGGGTCAGCGGCAATGTCGCGGTGCGGGTCGACGACGCCATCGAACGCACCGACGCATCCAGAGTGTTGTGATCAATCGGGCCTTTAAAATAAGCCTTTTTGAGAGAGTCTTGCCATGATCTTCCCGACCCACATGACCTTCTATCTGGAGCTGGCGCTGGAAGTGCTGCTGGCTTTCACCCTGGGCTATTGCGTGATCCTGGAACGGCGTCTGGCCGCGGTGCGCAAGGGACAGGAAGGCCTGAAGCGTCATATCGGTGAGCTCAACATGGCGATCGCCGGGGCGGGCGCCAGTTTGCGCGCTCTCAAGACCGCTGCCGGTGAAGCCGCCCACACCCTGGACGAACGCCTTAAGCGCGCGCGCCTGCATATCGACGAGCTTTCGGTTCTGACCACGTCGGGCGAACGCATCGCCCAGCGCATGGAAAGCGCCGCCGCAACGCCGCGCGTGGCGCGGGAAATTCCCGACATGCCGCTGCCCTCCACCTCCATTCTCAGCCGCCTGGAAAGAGCCGCGCAATGACGCTCGCAATGAAGAAGAGCCCGCGTTTCATCCGCCTTTTGCCAAGCGTGATCGTGCTGGGTGTTGTGGTCTGGGGCCTGAAGGCCAGCGATCTGGTGCATGAAGCCTATGCCCAGGCGAGCAGCCAGGCCGCCGCCATCTCCGGCGATCCGGTGCCGTCCAACAAGGATTATGCCGGCGGCGAAGGCGACCAGGTCGCCAGCGCCAGCGAGGTGGATGTGATGAACAGCCTGTCCAAGCGCCGGCGCGAGCTGGACAAGCGCGAGGGTCAGCTTACCACCCAGGCCAACATGATCTCTGCCGCCGAACAGCGCGTCGATGCCAAGATCGCGCAGCTCAAGCAACTGCAGGCGCAGATCACACAATTGCTCGGTCAGCGCGACGACGCCCAGAAGGCGCAGGTCGCCGCGCTGGTGAAAACCTATTCCACCATGAAGCCGAAAGACGCGGCCCGCATCTTCAACGATCTGCCCGATGAGGTGCTGGTGCCGGTCGCGCGTGACATGAAGTCCGACCAGCTTGCGCTGGTCCTGGCGAGCATGAATGCCGAAAACGCCAAGGCGCTGACAATCAAGCTGGCGAACCGACTGGTCCTGCCGCAGGCGACCCCGCCTGCGCCCGTGGCTGCTCCGCTGCCTTCGCCTGCTGCCTCGGCGGCGGCGCCTGCCCCGGTCCCCGCTGCCGCCAAAGCCCCTATTGCCGGACAAAATCCAGCAACACCAAAGACTTAATGGCTTGGCGGCCGTCCGCGCGGCTGCGTTCAAACAGGCTTAACCGCGGGTTAACGCCGCCCCGGCAGATTAGAGCCAGAAGGGGAGTCTGGTGATCCGATCCGCGCACAGTTTGGCAGTGGTGATGGCGCTTGCCGCCAGCACGCCCGCCTGGGCGGACAGCGTCAGCGGCAGCACGCAAGACGGCTATGGCCGCCTGTCTTTCAGCTTTACCGGCGCGGCCAATCCCAAAATCAGCGCCAGCGCCACCGGCGGCGTGCTGACCATCAGCTTCAGCGACAAGACCAGCATCCCGCCCGCCAGCGTGGTGGCAGCCCTGCCGCGCATTCTTTCCAGCGGCCGCGCCGATCCTGACGGCAAGACTTTGCGCTTTGTGCTGGTGGCGCCCGTCAAGCTGCATATCAGCCAGATCCCCGGCCATGCCGTGGTGGACGTCGCGCCATCCGATTTCAGCGGCAAGATGCCCGACCTGGTGGTGCCGCCCAAGCCTGTCGCCAAGCCGGTGGATGTGGCGTCGCTGCCCGAAATCAAGATGCGCGCCGGTTCGTATGAGAAGTTCACGCGCCTGGTCTTCGATTGGCCCAAGGACGTTTCCTACAACGTCTTTCCAGGCGCCGGAAAAATGACCGTGAAGTTCGATGCGCCCATCCGCATGGATGTTTCGGCGGTCGCCCGTTTCGCACCGGCCTGGGTCAAGAACGTCGCCTGGCGCGTCGAAGGCAACTCCACCATCGTCGAGATGCAGACCGACACCGATTCCGGCTATCACGATTTCAAGGATGGCAGCCATGTGGTGCTGGACATTCTGGCGCCCAAGACCGACGGCACCGCCTATGCCCCGCCCGGAATCGCCAAGCCCACCGTCACCAAGATGGATGCGGCGCCGAAAATCGCGGCCGTAGCGCCGCCGTCCGCCAAACCGGTCGTTGGCGCCAGCGCGGCGCAGGCGCAGGCCGTTGTGCAGACGGCGCAGCAACTGGCCGACAAGAACAGGCCCAAGGAACAACCGCCCGCCAAGCCGGAAGCCAAAACGGAGGTCAAAACCGCGGCCGCCGAACCGGCCGTGCCGGCGGCCCCCGCGCCAGAAGCGGCAGCGGTTCCGGTCGCCGACGGCAAGCGCACCCGCGATGGCGCGGTGATCAACTTCAAGGGCGCCGGCGCCTTGCCGTCGGCCGTGTTCGTACGCGGCCTGACGGCCTGGGTGGTGCTGGAGAACGCGCCGTCCTTCGATTCCCGCAATCTCAAAGGCGCGCTCGGCGATTTCGCCGCCGGGCTGGAAGCGGTTTCCAGCAACGGCCTCGGCATCCTGCGAATCACCCTGAAGCAACCCGCCGAAATCTCGGCGCGCGGCGACGACAAAAATCTGGTGGTGGAAATCGCCGGGACCGTCGCGCCGGCGCCCGTCGTTATCGGCTTTGCCCGCAACCAGAACGATCCGCGCCGCAGTTCGCTCTCGACCTTGCTGCCTGCCGCCGACCATGCCTTCAAACTGCTGGATCCGGCCGGCGGCGACATGCTCACTATCGTTCCGGCCCAGGCCGGCCGCGGCGTGCC
>JADMIO012981338.1_pt1 | contig 46342 bp, 9 predicted proteins | sample 8958161 | NCBI WGS metagenome assembly JADMIO01 (sample SAMN16585339, study PRJNA669376) | soil metagenome | isolation source: Crop rotation soil | place: USA: Cullars Rotation, Alabama | collected 2011
TGGCGATGGTGGTGGGACTGCTGGGCGTGCTAAAGGCCGGGGGTGCGTATCTGCCCCTCGACCCGGGGTCACCGCCGGCGCGCTTGAGTTACATGCTGGCGGATGCGGGCGTGCAAGTGGTGCTCACGCAGAGCGAACTGCGCGGGGTGGTGCCGGATGAAATGGTGGAAGTGATCCTGGTGGATGGCGAATGGGAAGCCATCGGCAGTGAGAGCGCGGAGAATCCTGAGAGCCGCGCGGTGGGAGAAAATCTGGCCTATGTGATTTACACGTCGGGGTCGACAGGGCGGCCGAAAGGAGTGCTGATCGAACACCGGCAGATGCTCAACTACAGTGCCGCTGTCAGTGAGCGGGTGGGGTACGGGAACGGGGGCATGGCGATGGTGCAGCCGTTAACGGTGGATTCGTGCGGCACGGTGATCTATCCGAGCCTGAGTCAGGGCGGAGCGTTGCATCTGGTGAGCAAGGAGCGCGCGCTGGATGGAAGGGAGTTGGCAGAGTACCTGCGGCGGGAGCAGATCGAATGTTTGAAGATCGCGCCTTCGCACCTGGGCGCGTTGGCGAAAGCAGTCGGAGTGGAAGCGTTGCTGCCGCAGGGGCAGTTGATCATCGGTGGCGAGGCCTCGAGCTGGGAGTTTGTGGAGAGGTTAGCAGCGGCGGCGGGTGGGAACTGCCGGGTCTTTAATCACTACGGCCCGACGGAAACGACAGTGGGCATCCTCTGCTACGAGGTGGGCGAGGAGCGCGGCGCGACGGGGAACGTGCCGTTGGGGCGGCCGCTGGGGAACATGGAAGCCTACGTGCTGGACGGGGAGCTGGAGGTTGTCCCCGCGGGCGTCTTAGGAGAACTGTATCTGGGCGGCGCAGCGGTGGGGCGCGGCTATCTGGGGCGCGTGGAACTGACGGCGGAGAAGTTTGTGCCGCACCCCTACAGCGCACAGCCCGGGCAGCGCTTATACCGGAGTGGCGACATCGGGCGGTATGGGCGGGACGGCAACATTGAATACGTCGGGCGGCGCGATGAGCAGGTGAAGGTGCGTGGGTTCCGGGTGGAATTGGGAGAAATCGAAGCGGCGTTGCGCGAGCATGAGCAGGTGAGCGAAGCCCTCGTGGTGGCGCAGGGAGAGGCTGGCGCAGAGCAGCGGCTGGTGGGCTACGTGGTATGGAGCGCGGGAGCCGCAGTGGGCGTGGAGGAGTTGCGGCAGTTTCTGCGGCAGCGGTTGCCGGAGTACATGGCGCCGGCGGCGCTGGTGGAGTTGAGCGCGTTGCCGCTGACGCCGCATGGCAAGGTTGATCGCCAGGCGCTCCCGGCCCCGGATGAGAGTCACCGCGCGGAGCGCTACGTGGCGCCCAGGACTCCGATAGAAGAGAAGTTGGCCGAAATCTGGAGCGAACTGTTGCGGGTAGAGCGCGTGGGCGTAACCGATAACTTCTTCGAGCTGGGCGGCCATTCGCTGCTGGCGACACAAGTCATTAGCCGTGTAACCAACACCTTTCAGATAGAACTGCCCCTGGTTCGTCTTTTCAAATCGCCCACTGTGGCTACACTGGCCGAGGTGATAGAGCTTCAGTTGATCGAGCAATCGGACAGCGAGGAGATGAGAGAGATGATGAGAGGTCTGGAGAACCTTTCGGAGGAAGAAATAAAAGCACTGTTATCGGTCGAAGAATCATTACTTGACTGAACTCATCACGACGACTCCCTCGTTTCATCAGAAACTACTCTTGGAGACAGTCAGTACCACCTGCGGTAGCGGGTGGGTGCGCAGCAATGCAACGCATAAAGGCTAACGCACCCACCCGCTACCGCAGGTGGTACTGACTGTCTCCAACAGCGGAGCCGGACTTGAGGCAAAGCCACTCTGAATCACAATTCTTAACTAACCCTGGGTATCGCAAGTGAAAATACTTTTCGCACAAAATAAGCTCTATATCCCGTCGCCGGGCGGTGCGAATGAGGCTACACGCCTGCTACTCGAAGAGCTTGCAAGGCGAGAGCATGAGTGCCGCGTGGTTGTGCCGGCGCTCGTTGGACACGGCCTGCAAACACGAGCGCAGTTTCGTGAGGCGCTGGCTGCGCGAGACATTCAGATCGCGTCTTCAGTTAACGGTATCGATATCTTTAACCATCAGGGCGTGGAAGTGCACGCTGTCACAGACACTTCCCACTTACGCGCCCACGTTATCGGACAGATTCACGAATTTAAGCCGAACTGGACCATGGTTTCCTCACACGACCCGGGTCAAGTATTGCTTGAGGCTGCGCTCAATGGCGGAGACGGCAGGGTGGTCTATCTGGCCCAGGCAGCAAGTGACCTACCGTTCGGGCCCGAGTCAGCCCTTCGCGGTTCTACAAGTACCGACTTGATTCAGCAGACGGCGGGCATCATTGCCACCAGCAAATATCTTAAAGACTATCTGAAGCAATGGGGTGGACTCGATTCAACAACTATTCATTTCCCAGTTTATGGCAATGGACCATTCCCGCGCCTTGGCTCCTTTGATAATGAGTTTGTCACTATAGTGAACCCCGCACCGTTGAAAGGTCTCTCGATTTTCCTGTCGCTGGCGAAGAAGTTTCCCGAGACAAAATTTGGCGCAGTGTCCACCTGGACGACGACGGAGACGGAACGAGTGGCCCTCGGCCAATTGCCAAATGTTCATCTTCTCGAACCGGTGGCTAACATCGATGAAATCTTTGCTCGCACCCGTGTGCTGCTTGCGCCTTCGCTTGCGGACGAAGAATTCGGCTACCTCGTGGTTGAAGCTATGTTGCGCGGAATTCCTGTGCTTGCCAGCGATGTAGGCGGACTGTCGGAAGCAAAGCTGGGAATAGATTATGTCTTGCCTGTTCGTCCCGTTCAGGAAAATTTCAATGGTCGAAACAATCCAGAGCCGCTGATTCTCGAGCAAGACAGTGGGCCCTGGGAAGAAGCGCTTCAGAGCGTGCTTTCGGATCGTGATCGGTATGCGCATTTATCGGCTGCTTCCCGAGCGGCGGCCGCAGAATTTGTCACAGCAATTGGAGTGAACCCGCTAGACGATTACTTATCAACCCTGGCGCGACGACGTCGTACCGATGATAAACAAGCGGATGGCGCACTCAAACTGTTGCGCAATATCTCACCCGAGAAGCGCTCGCTCCTTGCCTTGCGGGCTCTACAGTTAAAGAAAAAGGATGCAAAACCTTCCGAATCCCGGATCATTCCGCGCCGAAGCAGATCGAGCACCGATGAACGTCTGCCTCTCTCGTTTGCTCAGCAGCGGCTGTGGTTTTTACATCAACTAGAACCGACCAGCCACGCCTATAACTTGCCGACACCTGTCCGTCTGGAGGGTCAACTCAATATCGCGGTTCTCGAGCAAATGCTTAGTGAAGTAGTTAGGCGTCATGAAGTGTTGCGCACGACCTTCTCGATCCTGGACCACCAACCAGTGCAGGTTATCTCGGCAGCTGAGCCGGTAAAGTTAATCGTGGAGAGCCTCAGCGCTATTTCCCCATCGGAACGTCAGAAAGAACTACAGGGACTGATCCTGGCCGAAGCACGTCGTCCTTTCGACTTGACTCAAGGTCCGCTGCTACGTTTGCGGCTCTGGCGGATCGAAGATGACGATCATGTCCTGATGGTGACGATGCATCACATCGTGAGCGACGGGTGGTCGATGGGGGTGTTCATTCGGGAAGTGGCGGCGCTCTACGAGGCATTTATCGCCGGAGAGCCGTCGCCTTTAGCGGAGTTGCCAATCCAGTATGCCGACTATGCGGTGTGGCAGCGTGGGTGGCTGCAAGGCGAGGTGCTGGAGCGACAGCTAAGCTACTGGAGGCAGCAGTTAGGAGACGTCCCTCGGGCACTGGAACTACCGACCGATCACATGGCTCCGCCGGCCCGCAGCTATCGTGGTGCTCACCTGCCGATTACCTTCAACGCGAAAATGACAGAAGAACTCAACGTCTTGAGTCAGCGCGAAGGTGTGACTCTGTTCATGACCTTATTGGCTGTTTTGCAGGTACTGCTCTCTCGTTACTCAGGATCGAGCGATATTGCGATAGGCACTCCGATCGCGAACCGCAAGCAGCCAGAGACGGAAAGGCTGATCGGGTTCTTCATAAACACGCTCGTGCTGCGAACGAATCTCGCGGGCGATCCATCATTCCGTGAGTTGCTGCAGCGGGTAAGTGCTGTCTGTCTCGGCGCGTATGCGAATCAGGATATTCCTTTCGAGCAACTGGTGGATGAGCTCCAAATCGAACGTGATCTGGGCCAGGCGCCGCTGATTCAGGTGATGTTGACGCTGCAGAATGTGCCGCGGGAGACGCTGGAGTTGAAGGGATTACGGCTGAGCCGGCTGCGTTCTGAACGGGAGACAGTAAAGTTTGAGCTGACGCTGGATCTGACGGAGACGAAGCGAGGGCTGAAGGGAGCGCTGGGGTACAACACGGAACTGTTTGAGGCGGAGACGGCCCAGCGGATGGTGGGGCACTTCGAGCGCTTGCTGGCAGCGCTGGTGGCCAATCCGCAAGAAAAGCTAAGCGGGGCCGCCATGCTGAGCGAGGCCGAGCGGTACCAGGCAGTGGTGGGCTGGAACCAGACAGAGCGGGAGTATCCGTGGCAGTGTGTGCAGGAGCTGTTTGCCACGCAGGCAGAGCGGCGGCCGGAGGCGACGGCGGTGAGTTTTGCGGGCGCAGAGCTGAGCTATGGAGAGTTGAACCGGCGGGCGAATCAGGTAGCGCGGTATCTGAGGAGACGAGGAGTAGGTGCGGGGACGCTGGTGGGGATCTGCGTGGAGCGGTCACTGGAGATGATGGTGGGACTGCTGGGAGTGCTGAAGGCCGGGGGCGGTTATTTGCCGCTTGACCCAGGGTATCCGAGCGCGCGCTTGGGCTACATGCTGGCGGATGCAGAGGTGCGCGTGGTGCTGAGCCAGGAGGAGTTGGTGGCGCGCGTGCGGGAGTTGAGTGAATGGGGCTGGGAAGCAGCCGGGGCGCAGGTGATCAGTATCGACGGGGAGTGGGCAGAGATCGGTGGTGAGAGTGCCGCGAATGTGGCGAGTGGCGTCGGACCGGAGCAGGTGGCGTATGTGATCTACACGTCGGGGTCGACGGGGCAGCCGAAGGGAGTGCAGGTCAGCCATGGGAGCCTGGTTAACGTGTTGTGGTCGATGAAGAGAGAGCCGGGACTGGGAAGTGAGGACCGGCTGCTGGCGGTGACGACGCTGTCGTTCGACATCGCCGGGGTGGAGTTGTACCTGCCGTTGATCGTGGGCGGGGTGGTGGCGTTGGCCAGCCGGGAAGAGGCCGGGGATGCGGGGCTATTGCGGCGGTGCCTGGAAACGGAGCCGGTGACGGTGATGCAGGCGACGCCGACGACGTGGCGGATGCTGGTGACGGACGGGTGGGAAGGGAAAGCTGGTTTACGGGTGTGGAGTGGCGGCGAAGCGCTGGGGCGCGAGTTGGCGGAAGCGTTAGTGCAGCGCGGGGCTGAGGTGTGGAACCTGTATGGGCCGACGGAGACGACGATCTGGTCGACAGTGGCGCAGGTGCAGAGTGGAGCGGGCCGCGTTGGGATCGGGCGCGGGGTTGGGAACACGCAGGTGTACGTGGTGGATGCGGAGCAGGAGTTGGTTCCGGTGGGCGTAGTTGGTGAGTTGGTGATTGGCGGCGTGGGGCTGGCGCATGGCTATGTGAAGCGGGGTGAGCAGACGGCGGAGCGGTTTGTGCCGGACGGGTTGAGTGGGGTCGCAGGGGGCCGGTTGTACCGGACGGGCGACCAGGCGCGGTACCGGAACGATGGCGAGTTGGAGGTGTTGGGGCGGCGCGATGAGCAGGTGAAGGTGCGGGGCTACCGGATCGAGACTGGGGAAGTGGAGGCGGCGCTGCGGGAGTTGGAGTGGGTGCGCGAAGCCGTGGTGGTGGTGCGGGAGGATGTGGCCGGGGACCGGCGGTTGGTGGGCTACCTGGTAGGAGAAGAAGCGGAGCAGGGCGAAAGAGTGGGAGAGCTCCGAGCGTGGTTGCGGGAGCGACTGCCGGAATACATGGTCCCAGCGGCGTATGTGTGGCTTAAGGAACTACCGCTGACGCCGAACGGGAAAGTGGACCGGCGGGCGTTGCCGCAGCCGGAAGACAGTGACCTGCCGCGCCGGAGCTACGTGGCGCCGCGCAACGCAGTGGAAGAGTTACTGGCCCAAATCTGGCGGAAGTTGTTGCGAGTCGAGCGCGTGGGCGTGACCGATAACTTCTTCGAGCTGGGAGGGCATTCGTTGTTGGCGACGCAAGCGGTGTCGCGACTACGGCAGGCATTGCAACAGGAAGTGGGGCTGCGGACGCTGTTTGAAGCGCCGACGATCGCGGAGTTGGCGGCGCGGCTGGCCGGCGAGGTGAAAGCGGTGTCCCAGCCGGCGCTGGTGAAGGTGAGCCGGGACGCGCCGTTGCCGGTCTCGTTTGGCCAACAACGGCTGTGGTTTCTGGAGCAGTTGGAGCCTGGGAGTGCGGTTTACAACATACCGGTGGCGCTGCGGCTGGTGGGTGAGTTGGAGATAGAGGCGCTGGAGCGCGCGTTGAGTGAGATCATCCGGCGCCATGAAGTGTTGCGGACGACGTTCGCGGTGATAGATGAGCAACCCGTGCAAGTGATCGGGGCGGCGGAGCCGCTGCGGATCGCGGTGACGGAGTTGAGCGGGCTGGAGGGAGCAGAGCAGGAGCAGACAGTGGCCCAAATCGCTGGGGCGACGGCGCGGGAGCCATTCGACCTGGGGCAGGGTCCGCTTCTGCGTGTGAAGCTGTTGCGGTTGAGTGAACAGGAGCATGTGCTGCTGGTGACGATGCACCACATCATCAGCGATGGCTGGTCCATGGGGTTGCTGATCACCGAGCTCTCGACGCTCTATCAGGCCTACCGTGCAGGACTCAGTTCACCGCTGCCAGAGCTGGAGATTCAATACGCCGATTACGCGGTGTGGCAGCGCGAGTGGCTGCAGGGTGAGGTGTTGGAGGAACAGCTTGATTACTGGCGCGCGCAACTGTCCGGCGCGCCCATGTTGCTGGAACTGCCGACTGACAAGGCCCGACCGCAGGTGCGGAATCATCAGGGACAACGGCTGGGGTTCAAGTTGAGCGCGGAACTGAGCGAAGGGCTGCAGCGGGTGAGCCAGGAAGCCGGGACGACGCTGTTCATGACGTTGCTGGCGGGGTTCCAGGTGCTGCTGTCACGCTACAGCGGGCAGGAAGAAGTGGTGGTGGGGACGCCGATCGCCAACCGCACGCGCGCGGAGACGGAAGGGCTGATCGGCTTGTTCATCAACACACTGGCGCTGCGCACGAGCGTGAGCGGGGCGCTGACGTGGGAAGAGATGCTGAGCCGAGTGCGCGAGGTCTGTCTGGGGGCGTATGGGCATCAGGAGCTGCCGTTTGAAAAGCTGGTGGAGGAGCTGCAGCCGGAGCGCGAGCTGAATCGTCACCCGTTGTTCCAGGTGATGCTGGTGTTACAGAACGCGCCGCGGGAAGCGCTGGAGTTGCGGGGTCTGAGCTTGCGGACGCTGAGAGCGGAAACGAACCGGACCAAGTTTGATCTGACGGTAACGCTGGAAGAGGGGCCGAGAGGCTTGCGGGGAGTAATCACCTATAGCACGGAACTGTTTGAGGAAGAGACGGCCAAGAGGATGGTAGACCACTTCGAGCGCTTGCTGGAAGCAATGGTGGCCCAGCCGCAAGGACGGATCAGCACCGCCGCGATGCTCAGTGAGGCCGAGCGAAATCAGGCGGTGGTGGGCTGGAACCAAACGGCGCGGGCTTACCACGCGGAGAGCACACTGCACGAGGCGTTTGAAAGCCAGGTGCGACGGACGCCGGCGGCGGTGGCGGTGGTGGCCGAGCCGGAACAGTTGAGCTATGCGGAACTGAACCGGCGGGCCAATCAACTGGCCCACTATCTGGCCAAGCGCGGGGTGGGGCCGGAAACGCTGGTGGGGCTCTGCATGGAACGCAGTGTGGCGATGGTGGTGGGACTGCTGGGCGTGCTGAAGGCCGGGGGCGCGTATCTGCCGCTGGATCCGGGGTCACCGCCGGCGCGCCTGAGTTACATGCTGGCGGATGCGGGCGTGCAAGTGGTGCTCACGCAGCGTGAGCTGCGCGGGGTGGTGCCTGGTGAGGCGGTGGAAGTGATCCTCGTGGACGACGAATGGGGAGCCCTCGGCAGTGAGAGCGAGGAGAATCCTGAGAGCCGAGCGGTGGGAGAAAATCTGGCCTATGTGATTTACACGTCGGGGTCGACAGGGCGGCCGAAAGGAGTGCTGATCGAGCACCGGCAGATGCTCAACTACAGTGCCGCTGTCAGTGAGCGGGTGGGGTACGGGAACGGGGGCATGGCGATGGTGCAGCCGTTAACGGTGGATTCGTGCGGCACGGTGATCTATCCGAGCCTGAGTCAGGGCGGAGCGTTGCATCTGGTGAGCAAGGAGCGCGCGCTGGATGGAAGGGAGTTGGCAGAGTACCTGCGGCGGGAGCAGATCGAATGTTTGAAGATCGCGCCTTCGCACCTGAGCGCGTTGGCGAAAGCAGTCGGAGTGGAAGCGTTGCTGCCGCAGGGGCAGTTGATCATCGGTGGCGAGGCCTCGAGCTGGGAGTTTGTGGAGAGGTTAGCAGCGGCGGCGGGTGGGAACTGCCGGGTCTTTAATCACTACGGCCCGACGGAAACGACGGTGGGCATCCTGTGCTACGAGGTGGGCGAGGAGCGCGGCGCGACGGGGAACGTGCCTTTGGGGCGGCCGCTGGGGAACATGGAAGCCTACGTGCTGGACGGAGAGCTGGAGGTGGTCCCCGCGGGAGTATTGGGAGAACTGTATCTGGGCGGCGCAGCGGTGGGACGCGGTTATCTGGGGCGCGTGGAACTGACGGCGGAGAAGTTTGTGCCGCACCCCTACAGCGCACAGCCCGGGCAGCGCTTATACCGGAGTGGCGACATCGGGCGGTATGGGCGGGACGGCAATATCGAATACGTCGGGCGGCGCGATGAGCAGGTGAAGGTGCGTGGGTTTCGGGTGGAATTGGGCGAAATCGAAGCGGCGTTGCGCGAGCATGAGCAGGTGAGCGAAGCCCTCGTGGTGGCGCAGGGAGAGGCGGGCGCAGAGCAGCGGCTGGTGGGCTATGTGGTGTGGAGCGCGGGAGCCGAAGTGGGAGCGGAGGAGTTGCGGAAGTTTCTGCGGCAGCGGTTGCCGGAGTACATGGCGCCGGCGGCGCTGGTGGAGTTGAGCGCATTGCCGCTGACGCCGCATGGCAAGGTTGATCGCCAGGCCCTGCCAAAGCCGGCTGAGCTATTCAGCGGAGAGCAAGAGTACGAGGCAGCTCGGACGGCGACGGAAGAGATAGTGGCGGGGATCTGGCAGGACGTAATCAGGGTGGAGCGGGTCGGGATTCATGACAACTTCTTTGAGTTGGGCGGCCATTCGCTGCTGGCCACGCAAGTCATCTCGCGCGTGCGCAAGGTATTTCAGATCGAGTTGCCATTGCGCCGGTTGTTCGAAAGACCAACGGTGGCGGAACTTGCTGAAGCAATCGAGCGCGTGATCAAAGCGGGCGAACCTTTGTTGGTCCCCGCAGTCGAGCGCAGATCCAGAGCAGACGAATTGCCCCTGTCGTTCGCGCAGCAGCGGCTTTGGTTCCTGGACCAGATGGAGCCGGGCAATACGGTCTACAACATTCCGCTGGCGCTACGTTTACACGGTGAATTGGATATCACTGCACTGGAGCGAAGTTTGAGCGAAGTCGTTAGGCGGCATGAAGTGCTGCGTACGACGTTCCGCAGTATCGAAGGACAAGCCGTGCAAGTGATTGGTGAAGCCGAAGCTCTAACTCTGCCGCTGATTGATTTAAGCGAACTGCCTAAAGCAGATGCAGAAAGCAAAGCGAAGCAGCTCGCGGGTGAGGAGGCGGCAGGCTCATTCAATTTAGCAACTGGACCATTACTACGCGTGAAGTTGTTACGAATGTCGGTAGACGAACATGTGTTGCTGTGTACGCTTCATCACATCGTCAGCGATGGGTGGTCCAGGGGAGTACTGACTCGTGAAACGGTGAGGCTCTACAAGGCTTTCAAGGCGGGCGTACCGTCGCCGTTACCGGAGCTGGAGATACAGTATGCCGACTATGCAGTTTGGCAAAGGGAATGGCTGCAGGGCGAAGTGCTGCAGGAGCAGATCGATTACTGGAAAAAGCAGTTGGCGGATGTGCCCGCGGTGTTGGATCTACCGACCGATTACCCGCGTCCCGCAGTGCGCGGCTATCGAGGGGCTTACTTTCCGTTCAGTCTAAGTCCCAGCTTGTCAGCGGAACTCAAGGCCGTCAGCCGGCGCGAAGGCGTGACCTTGTTCATGAGCCTGTTGGCAGTCTTCCAGGTCCTGCTTTCACGTTACAGCGGTCAGACCGAGATCGTTGTCGGTACTCCGATCGCTAACCGCACCCGCGCTGAGACCGAGGGTCTAATCGGATTTTTCGTCAACACGTTGGCGCTCAGGACCAGTCTCGCTGAAGCCAGCAGTTGGCAGACACTACTGCAGGAAGTCAGAGAAGTGTGCCTGGGAGCTTACGCGCATCAGGAAGTGCCTTTTGAAAAACTGGTCGAAGAACTGCAACCGATGCGAGAGATGAGCCACTCTCCACTGTTTCAGGTGGTGCTGATGTTGCAGAACGCAAACCAGGAAGCGTTCGAGTTGGAGGGACTAAGACTGAACGTAATGGGAGGCGCCGGCGAAAGTGTGAAATTCGATTTGACGATTTCACTGCAAGACGTCGGGGACTCATTGCGCGGCTCCATCGCGTACAGCACCGAGCTGTTTGCAGCAGAGACGATAAAGCGCCTGGCCGCACATTACGAGCAGTTGCTGTCAGAGCTGGTTAGTCAGCCCAGTCAACTGCATCAGCAAGCAGCAATGCTCACGGCGGCGGAGCGCGAACAGTTGCTGGTGGAATGGAACCAGACGAAGCGAGACTTTGCAGCGGATAAGTGCCTGCACCAGTTTCTTGAAGATCAGGCAGGCCGCACTCCGAAGCGGATTGCACTGGTCTATGAAGAACAGCAGTTGGCTTATGGAGAATTGAACGCGCGCGCCAATCAACTGGCCCATCACTTGCGCACCCTGGGGGTCAATAACGAAACCGTTGTCGGCATCGTGCTCGATCGATCACCGGAAATGGTGATCGCACTTTTTGGAGTGCTCAAGGCGGGAGCGGCGTATGTGCCTCTAGATGCTGCTTACCCCAAGGAACGCCTGGCCGGCATGATAGCAGGAGTCCAGGTCCCGGTACTTTTGACGCATACCTCTCTGCTGCCGAGCTTGCCTGAGCACGACGCGCGTGTGATCTGCCTGGATGGCGACTGGCAAACGATCGCTCAACATAGCACCGAGAACCTCAACGGCGTGGTGACAGCTCAAAATCTCGCGTACGTCCTTTACACATCCGGTTCGACCGGAAAGCCTAAAGGCGCCGGAGTCACTCATCGAGGTTTTGTAAATCTGTTGAACTGGTTTCTTACTGAGTTCAACATAACCGCCGACGATAATGTATTGTTGGTCTCATCCTTCAGTTTTGATCTGACGCAAAAGAATTTCTATGCACCCTTAGCCGTTGGCGGCCAACTCCATCTCATGGCCCATGGCTACTATGACCCTGACGCTATTGTCCAGGCCGTTTCCAGCAAACAGATAAATTTGCTCAATTGCACACCGAGCGCGTTCTACCCTCTGCTCGAGGCTGCGCAAAGAAAAGGTTTTAGTGAACTGGCCTCGTTACGATGTTTGTTCCTGGGTGGTGAGCCAATCTCGGTCTCACTGTTATCGGAATGGATCAACTCTCCTGCCTTCAAAGCTGACATAGTCAACACGTATGGACCAACTGAGTGTACGGACATTTGTGCGTTTCATCGCCTGAGCAATGTCCAACAATACCTCGAAGCTCCCGTACCAATCGGCGAACCCGTATTTAATGCCCAACTCTTAATCCTGAACGCCGCTCTGGAACTAGTGCCAGTCGGGGCGACGGGAGAACTGTGTGTGGCTGGGACAGGTGTCGGCAGAGGTTATGTTAACGACGTCGAGTTGACCTCCCGGAAGTTCGTTCCTCATCCGTTCAGCCAGGAACCGGGCGCACGCCTGTACCAGACAGGAGATCTCGCGCGTTACCTTCCGAATGGACTGATTGAGTTTGTGGGACGCGTCGACGATCAAGTGAAGGTGCGCGGCTATCGCATCGAGTTAGGCGAGATTGAGGGCGCATTGCGACAACATGCCGACGTCAGAGAGGCGGTCGTGGTTGCGCGCGAGGACGTTGCTGGAGAAAAGCGGCTGGTAGCTTACCTCGTAGCCGCTGAGGTTGCTGATGATGCCGGCGAAATCAACGCCGCAGTGATCGACCTCACGGAGTTGCGAGCCTATCTGAGACAGTTGTTGCCCGAATATATGGTTCCTTCGGTCTTCGTGACCCTCGCTGAATTACCGCTGACGCCGAGTGGTAAAGTCGACCGTCGCGCCTTGCCCTCGCCGCAACAAGCCGGGACAGTGCTGGAATCCAGCGATGTCATGCCGGGCACTCCAACCGAAGAGATACTCGCTGGGATCTGGATAGACATGCTGCCGGTGGAGCAGTTGGGAGTTCATGACAACTTTTTTGACTTGGGTGGGCATTCCTTGTTGGCGACCAGAATGATCTTCCGGGTGCGGGAGGCCTTCCGGGTGGAATTGCCACTGCGACGGATATTTGAACAACCGACAATTGCCGGGTTAGCTAAAGATATCGACGCTGCGATCAAAGCGGGCCAGGACATACCGACAACTCCGATCACGCGGGCGCCACGAAATGGTGAGTTGCCGTTGTCTTATACTCAGCAGCGCGCCTGGTTTGCCGAGCAACTGGACACGAGCGGCATGCTTGGCAGCCAGCTATACATTCAACAAATGAGTGGGCCGCTCGACGTGGTCGCGTTGGAGCGTAGTCTCAACGAGATCGTCCGCCGGCATGAAGTGTTACGAACCACTTTCAGCAGCAGGGACGGCGTGCCCTTTCAGGTCGTCGCTCCGAGTTTGACGCTCGCCATCCCGCTTAAGGATCTGAGTACTCGATCCGAAAATAAACAAAAGAAAGCCTTGCTCGAGATCATCATGGAAGAAAGAAAGCGTCCCTTTGATCTGACTGCGGGGCCGCTGCTGCGGGTGACTCTAGTACGTTTAAGCGCCCGGGATCATGTTTTCATTATTGTTACCCACCATATTGTTTCCGACCTTTGGTCAAGGCGGATACTCATTGGTGAGTTTCAGGTCTTATACACGGCCTATGAGTCCGGCCGGCCATCGCCTTTGCCGGAGCTTACGGTTCAATATGCCGACTTTGCTTACTGGCAAAGGCAGCAAGTCCACGGTAAAGCATGGGCACTGTACCTCGACTACTGGAGAAAACTGCTCGGTGACGCCCTTCCGATACTGAAGCTGCCGACGAAATCGACGGGCGTACAAAATGAAGATTCACATCTGCAAAGTATTCGTTTCGTCTTATCTGAAAGCTTATCCGATCGAATTAATGAATTTAGCCGGCGCGAGGGCCTCACTATCTTCATGTCACTTTGGACCGGCTTTCAGGTGCTGCTGCATCGCTATACTGAGCAGGAAACCATTATCGCCCTGACCAACATTGCCGGGCGCGGCCAGCCGGAAACCGAAAAAATGATTGGGTGTTTTTTCAATGTGCTCGTGCTGTATGCGAAGGTGTCCGGTCAACAAAGCTTCAAGGAGTTGGCCGGCCTGGTCAAAGAGCGCACTCTGGAAGCTTATTCACGTCAGGATTTACCTTACGACAAACTGCTGGACGAACTAACTAAAGAATGGAAGTTAAATACAAGACCCCAACTGCAGGTGAAGTTTGATTACCTCAATCCCTGGACGAGCGCCCGCAGCGCAAACCGCCATGCGCAACTGAGCGTCAAGAGATTGAATACCGAGTCTGAAACTGAGGGCGAGGTGGTTGATCTGGAGACAGATCTGGGCAACGTCAATACGGCAGACCTGGGGATTACCTTGAGCGGCGGCGACGTACAAGCTATCCGCGGGACGTTGGTCTATAAGTCAGGCCTCTTTGAAGCAGCGACCATGAAGAGGATGCTGCGACACTACGAGCAATTGCTCGAGCAAATGTGCGCGAATGTGGACCAGCCCATCTGGCAGGTGCAGTTGCTCACGGACGCTGAGCGTCAACAATTGCTCGTGGAGTGGAACCAAACTCAGCAAGCATACCCGCGCGATCTTTGTCTTCATCATCTCTTTGAAGCTCAGGTTGAACGGACGCCCAAGGCCGTGGCGGTCGTATTCGGGGAGGAGCGACTGACTTATCGCGAATTGAACGAGCGCGCTAACCAATTGGCTCATCATTTGTTGAGATACAAAGGCGTCGTTCCGGAGACTCTAGTCGGCGTCTGCATGGCGTCTTCACTGGAGCTGGTTACCGCTATGCTCGGCGTGCTCAAAGCGGGTGGGGCATATGTGCTGCTCGATTCTTCCTATCCGCCGCAGCAACTGTCTCACATGGTCAAGAATGCCGGGCTCCGTCTGCTCCTGGCGCAGCAGCGGTCGCTCGTGGCCTTGCCTGCTGACGCGGTTGAAACCGTGTACCTGAGCGAAGATTGGCCGGCCATCGCGAGCGAGCCCCGCAATGCGCCGGCAGTCCCAGCCAAGCCTGAGAATGCCGCTTACGTCAGCTATACGTCAGGCTCTACCGGTCCTGCCAAAGCAGTCGTTATCTCGCATCAGGCGAGCTGCAACTACATGCGATGGATGCAAGACAACTTTCCACTGGGGAAGAGTGATCGTGTCCTACAACTGACGCCCCTAACATCTCATGCGGCAGCGTGGGAGTTTTTTGGACCGCTGCAAGGTGGCGCACAACTGCTCCTGACCGATGCGCAAAGCGTGGAAAATTTGAAGGAGGAAATAGGCAGACTGCGAGTGACGGCGCTTCAGTTAACGCCAACTTTGATTCGGCGGATTTTGGAAAAACAAGCGCAGGGGCGGTCGCTGTTGGGCCGAGTGCTCGACAAAGGCGACAAGAAGTGGGCGCGTAGTTTGAAGTACGTGTTCAATCACGGCGAACTGCTCAGCAACAGATTAGCAGCAGACCTGGCGGAGCGAATTCCCTGTGAAGTGCATAATCTTTATGGAGCAGCGGAAGTCGCGAGTAACGCGAGTGCGGGCAAATACGAACTGGGGAACGGAGCAGACGTAGACATTGGACGACCAATCGCCAATGTCGAAATGTATGTTTTAGATGAGCAACTGCAGCCCGTGCCAATCGGCTTATCCGGGCAGTTATATATTGGTGGAGCTGCATTAGCGCGCGGTTACCTGATGCAGCCGGACCTGACGGCGGAGAAGTTTATTCCGCATCCGTTTAGCAGCCAGCCGGGAGCGAGGCTATACCAGACAGGAGACATGGCTTGTTTCACACCCGATGGTAATCTCCAATTCGTGGGGAAACGAGAGGGCCAAAGAAGAGTCAAGGGATTGTGGATCGGGTTAGGAGTGATAGAGGCGGCTTTGCTCGATCAGCCTGGTGTCAGCGAAGCGTTTGTAGTGACCCGAGCTGAAGGTGGTGAGGATGCACGATTGGTCGCCTACGTAGTGTTGAATCAGGAGACCCCGCCGAAGGGGGGAGAACTGCGCCGGGAACTAAAGCAGCGATTGCCTGCGTACATGGTCCCCACGGATTTCGTGAGGCTGACGGCGATGCCGCTGCTGCCAGGCGGAAAAGTGGATCGCCTTGCCTTGCCGGCGCCCAAACGCCCCGGGAAAACACGACCTGGCGACGATCGTTGGATAGATCACGGGGACGGCACGGAGAAAACGGTCAACCTTCAGCGGGAAGCGTTGGATTCGCGGAAGAGTGATTTATCGGCTGCAAAACGAGTACTCCTCGAGCAACGCTTGCGTCGGAAAGACCCGGGTAAGGTATCAGCGCAAGGACCTTCCGCCACCGCGCGAGCAAGGAAGGCGCCCTCGTCATCACTGGTACGCATTCAACCGAAAGGTTCGAAACGGCCCTTGTTCTGCGTTCATGAAGTCGACGGCCTTTGCTTAGCGTACGCTGACCTGGCGCGGCATCTCGGGTCAAAACAACCAGTGTACGGACTGCAATCAAAGGGGTTGCAGCAGGACGAAGCCGTCGAGACAGACTTGCCGGCCATGGCAACGCATTACATCGAAGACATACGAGTCGTCCAACCACACGGCCCTTACTTGATAGCCGGCTGGTCCATGGGTGGTGTACTGGCCTTTGAAATGAGTCGTCAAATCCGCATGCAGGGAGACTCAATTGAACTGTTGGCCGTGATCGATACACCGACTCCACGCCTGTTCTCCCAAAATCTACCGGTGAACCAGGTCGGCTTCCTCCTCGACCTGATCGGAGCCTTTGTTGGTTCCGCCGAGCGCCTTGCGATCATTGGCGAAGAGTTGAGACAGCTTGAACCGGATGAGCAGGTGCGCTTCGTTCTGAATATGGCGATCAAGGCCCGTATAGTTGAACAGTCGATGACTCTATCGCTATTCAAAAAATTCATGGGGGTTTATCAAGCTAATAAGATCGCGATGCATAACTACGAAGCGCAGCCGTACGACGTTAAGGTTGTGCTGTTTAGGGGCGAAAGCAGCAGCTCGGCGAGATGGGAATCCCCGTTACTGGGCTGGGGCGAATTGGCTTCCGGCGGCGTGGAAGAACGGATCGTTCCCGGCAACCACCAGACCATGATGTTCGAACCTAACGTCGGAAAGCTGGCTGCGCAGTTACAGGAATTGATGAAACAGGGCGAGGCTAAACATCCATGAAACTGATCTCTTTCCTTCTTCGTTGGACCAGGAACATACGTTATTCCAGGCTTACTATTATTTCTACAACCATTGGCGGATGGGTCGGGGGCATCAGCAGTTTGGCCCTGCTGGCGATTATAAACCGCAGTCTCACTCGACCAGGCGCTGCCTCGAAGCTCGTAATCTGGGAGTTTGTCGCCCTGTGTTTTTTTAACCCGGCGCTGACGATGGCCTCGCAGATTCCCATGATGCGCCTAAGTAGAAAGGCGAATGTAAACTTGCGAATGCAACTCTGCCGGCAGATCCTGGGCGCGCCTCTGCGCCATCTGGAACAGGTGGGGCCGCACCGTATTCTGGCCAGTTTGACTGACGATATTCCACAAATCACCGGCGCTCTCGGTCTGCTGCCGAGTTTTTGTCTCAACCTGGCAATGTTGATCGCCTTCGTGATCTATTTGGGTCGCTTATCTTTCATGGGCCTGATAATTCTGATGGGAGCCATCGGTATTGGGGTGACCGTTTATCTGCTGATTGCGAGAAGAGCGAAATACTACTCGAAGTTGGCCCGTGACGAGTGGGATGTTCTGCTCAAGGATTACCGCGCCCTGACGACTGGAACCAAGGAGTTGAAACTGCACCGTGAGCGCCGGCAGGCCTTTCTGTCTGAGAATCTAAATGCTACCTCCATCAGACTTGCTAACCTGCGTAACAGTGAGGCGCTGGTCTTTATGTTCGCGGGTAACTGGGGAACGGTTTTCGGCTCCGTGCTTCTGGGCTTGATCGTCTTTGGCCTGCCACAGTTGAGTGGCGTCGATACCCACGTGGTCATAGCTTTCACCTTCGGACTCTTGTATCTAATAGGCCCGGTATCGGGTTTGATTGGCATCGTGCCGGCCATCACCCGGATCAACATTGCCTTGAACAAAGTTGAGCAACTTGGATTGTCGATGAAGGATTTGTCTTCAGCTGATCTGGAAGCCCGGCCAGCCCAGCCGGTCCCCACCTGGAACCGCCTTCGCTTAGACGGAGTCACGCACAGTTATTATCGGGAAGCTGAAGATCGCAGCTTTCTGCTCGGCCCAATCGACCTGGATATTCATCCCGGTGAACTGATTTTCTGTGTTGGCGGCAATGGTTCCGGTAAGACCACCCTGGTCAAACTTATCACCGGTCTCTACGCGCCCGAGGCTGGAGAGATTTCCTTTAATGACCTTCCGGTTACCGACGAGAATAGGGATGAATACCGGCAACATTTTTCGGTTGTCTTTTCCGATTTTTTCCTCTTCGAAAGCTTGTTGGGATTGGGATCATCTGACCTCGACGAGAAGACACGCAAATACATTTCTCAACTGCAGTTGGATCGCAAGGTTCAGGTTGAGAATGGCCGGCTGTCTACGATTGATTTGTCTCAGGGACAGCGCAAACGTTTGGCGCTCCTGACCGCCTTCCTTGAAGACCGCCCGATCTATATTTTCGACGAATGGGCCGCTGACCAGGATCCGATCTTCAAGAACATCTTTTATCTGAATCTGCTGCCGGAATTAAGGGCCAGGGGGAAGACGATCATCGTCATCAGTCATGACGATAAATACTATTACCTGGCGGATCGCATTGTTAAGTTGGACAGCGGTCAGCTCGATTTTGACAGGACTGTTGATGCTTCCTTCAGCGAGGAGCTCAAGAGTGACAAGCAAGTAGTCATCGCGCCTTAGGGTTCTTATTGATTTCTTCTCTGCGCAACCTCTGCGTTCTCTGCGTCTCTGCGGTGAGTTATTGCGGTGAATTAGTTAACCGCAGAGACGCAGAGAACGCAGAGGTTGCGCAGAGAAGAGACTTTAATAGAACAAGCCGATCACTTCCTCCACGCTGCTCTCCTTTGAGACTTCACTCTGCTCGATCTGCTTGATCGGTTCAGCCTGAATCAACTCATTCTCCTGCTCGCGTCTCAAGGCTCCGCCACCAGTTATATTAAGAACTGTGACGGCGTCCCGCTCTATCAAGCCCTCCTCTGCAGCCTTCATCAGCGTGGCCAGCGCCACACCGGCAGCCATGTCAATATCGATGCCTTCACATTCCTGGAAGAGCTCGACGGCTGTGAAGACTTCAGCGTTACTGGCTGCCAGCATGTCACCTCGGCTCTCTGTCAAAACATCGAACACTCCCCCCATGACTCCATAAGGCGGTTGCCAGTTGGATAAGACGGAGGCAGCTACCTGCTGTATCTGTCGCTTCGCCTCATCTCGCGATGGTCTAATCATTTCTCTCGATCGTGCTTTCCATGACTGGTAGATAGGTACAAACGGCAGATTTTGGCTGAGCATCAGTTGCGGTAATTCACTTCCATAGCTGCCGTCTTCAATGAGCCGTTTCGCACTTTCATGGACCGCGATGGCGCCCGCCCCGCTACCGATCGCCTGGAAGTAATAATCCGGCAATTGCCCAATGGCCTCGACCGCGTTGAGCATGGTGGTGCCCAAACCGTCGCGCCGCGCTATGTTTCTGACCCCGCCTTCTGAAAAGAATCCAGGTACGGCAGAAACCTTACCCGCCAAAGTTATCGCATCGAAATAATCCGAAAAGCCGACGAGCGAAACGATCTTCACGCACGGATCTAGTGGCTCGACAAACCGCATGCGGTCCAGGCCACGAGCCGGAATGATGATCAAACAGGGAATCTGTGCCTGTGAGCAGGCGTGAGCAAAGGCCGCAGCGGTGTTACCAGCCGATGCGACCACCAGCACGTCTCGGTTTTCCACCGGAATACGCGGTATGACGGCGGCAGCCTCGAGTTGCTTAAAGGTGGCAGTGTCCAGGGTCGCGCCCTTGTCCGGCCAATACCCATTGAAGGCCACCCAGAGCTGCGGTAGTCCGGTAATCCGACTCAGCTTTTCGCTCTGATAAGTGACAGTCGATCCCGCCTTAAATAGTTCACCCTGCACGGGAAGCCATTGACGGTATCGGTATATTCCTGGTTGTGACGTTTGCGGCTCGAATTGCCGGTGAGAATACTCTGTCACCAGCAGGGCCGGCGAGTGATCGGCTGGGCAGTCGAGAATGAAACCATCATCCTCGAAGCTGAGCTCGCATTGAGGGCAGTGAAGTTTATAGTGGCGAGTCATTGGAAAATCTGTAATTCCTTTTTGCTAGTTTTCCCGCTTGGCTTTTAGTTTGAGCGCCAGCAGCGCGCGTCTTTCGGGAGAGAGTTGGTTAAGCAGAGAAGCGTCTTTGTTTGGAGGTGATGTCTCGTTCGACGGGGCATTACTGGCCCGTGGAGACGGCGTCAGATTCTCCAGGAATTCCTCAAACGGAGCTATGCCGAGTTTCGAAACATAGGACAACGCGGCCTCTCTTGATGCGTTAGAAAGTTCCTCATAGTGTGTTCGATCTGAGAGCAATGATCGCAATGCTTCAGCCCAGGGGCCGATATTCTGTTCCGGAGTAATCGGAACGGGCAGACGACGATCGTCCAGACGTTCTTCATATTGCGTAATTGGGTTAACTGGCAAAACGTAGTCGACGCCCAGTTTTGCCTCAGGCGCGCCACCCATGTTGCTAGCCAACACCGGTATCCCCCGCAACATCGCTTCTACAATCACCAATCCAAATGCTTCACCACAAAGCGAGGGCGCCAAAAGCACGCGCGTTTGGGATAGGATTTCATCGATTTCATCTGCCGGCTTGAGTATGCAAACGTTATCTACTTGCTCCAGGCAAGTCAGATCGGCGTTCGTCGTTGCCCATGTTGGCACGGCAGCGAACTTGATGGCCGGGAAAGCACGGGCAAGCGCCAGGAATATAGACAAGCCCTTGATTGCGGAAGGATTTATTATGGTCACGAGGCCACGATCAAAATTTCTAAAGCGCGGAAACGGTCCCTCGCCGAACACCGGCGGCGGAATCACGGCTGCGTCAAGTCCACCCCATTGAAACATATAGTTCTTCACATAGTGGCTGACGGTTATGACACCGGCAGTCTGTCGGAAGAGTGCCGCCCTGGCTGGACTAACCAGGAAACTTTCAGGGCCGAAAGGAAGAGCCAGGGGCGTTTGCACTATGGAGACGACAGGTGAAGAGTCCATCTCAAGCGCCGCTTCCAGGAGAGTTTGCGCCGGGTCCTCACAAGAAACGAGGGTCCAGTCCGGCTCGAAGTCGTGCATCTGCTGTTTCAACTCCGACCGTAAGTGAAACCCATCGGTAGCGGCATGAACTTCAACGCCGTGATTATAGAAGACGAGTATGCTGGGAGAGGAAAAGCTGACGGGAATTGCGCGCGTAGCTAATTCCGCACGCAATTGCTTTTGCGGTTGAGCGTGTGCGTCGGGCGTGGCTGCGGCAACCACGCGGCACTCATGCCCTCTTTGGGCCAATCCCTCAATGAGAAAGCGATTTACCTTGTTGGCCCCCCCAAAAGAAGGAATGTAGGCCAAATTTTGCACTAACAGAATCTTCATGACTGTTATTGGATTTCTTCTCTGTGCACCCTCTGTGTTCTCTGTGTCTCCGTGGTTGTAATCGTTAACCGAGACACAGAGAACACAGAGGAAGAACAGAGAAGAATGCTTTCAGCGTTAAGCACCGGCCGGCGGCTCGATGTCTCCGCGCTCTCTGAGCTTGATGACCAACCGGTCATGAGCTTCTTCTACGAAAGTGAGCATCTCTATCAGCATCTGCCGCAGACCTTCAGCATCCGAGATGAGCTCAGGATTGTCACGCAGAGTTTTCACTTTATCGAGCACGCTCATGTCTACCTCAGGCAATGCCTGCTGGAATTCGCTGATGAGCTCTGTCTCTTCGGAATAGATATTCAAGGTCAGGCCGCCAAACACAGGAATGTATTTGCGGCCGTCCAAAAGCTCGGCGGCAATCTGCTCACGCTCGAGTTCAGTCCACTGTGGTTTGCTCAGGTAATGCGTCAATTGGTGTCCATGCCGGCGGATCGCAAAGAAAGTGGTGCGCGCAAGGAACCGGCTTGCCGGCGTGCCATCAATCGTGTCACGCATATCCCGGCCGAAAACAATTCGAGTGACTCGGGTTGATCGGAACGTCGGTAAAAACGCAGCTATGATCAAATCAATGTTTTCCCAGTAGAGAAAAGGATGGAATTCAAGTCCGGTTTGCGACAACTGCTCGCAGGCGCTGACCATGATTTGCAGGTCTCTGAGGAAGCGCTCTCGATCCCGGAAGACTTCCGGCTTGAAGAAGAGGAAGGCATCCATCACATCGCTGCGGGGAGGCCTGACGTCTCCGCGAGCCATCGAGCCGAACAGGAGCACGCTCATGACGTCGTCCTTCATCGAGTCGACTTCTTCCAAGAAGGTCTTCAACGCGTTCTCGTAAGTTTCCACCGTAATGTTCATGGCGTGTACTCTTTCAATTCCCGGAGAAAGCACTCAAACAGCCACACCGCTTCGAAGGCCCCCGCGCGGCAGGCTTCCTCATCATTAGCTGCGAGGTTGCTCAGCAGGGCGTGGAATGACCGCCATGTTTTCGTCGCCGGCTCGTTCGCAAAATAATGGGTGAACTGGTCCGGCAGACTTTCGATCTGAACGTCCCACACGCCATGCGCCAGCAGGGCCGTGCTCATCAGATAACGGAATTGCTTGTCCAGCTCATCGATCAGGACGAGATAGTCTTTGTTCGTCAGCCAAGTCAGCAAGCCATGTGGACGCAGGTGGCGCATGCAGGCCTCAAGGTGGTTATCGAGCAGGACACGGGGATCATGGGGGAGCGGGACCTCTGCCCGGAGATCAAGCCCGAAGAGAACAGCCCCCTTATGCTTGAGGAAGTACGCCAGATGAGTGTGCTCAAGGACCATGTTCGGCAGATAGAGACTCGGAAGTGATAACTCAAATAACTCAGATCTTCTGACACAATGCACGGCGAGACCGGCCGGTGGAAGATTTTGGTAGACGACTGAAATGCGCTCGAGGAATTTCTCAACATCGTCCTTGAAAACGATTACCAACCCGCCTTTGGTAAAAGGATGGGGGTAGTACATCAGGCTGGCAAGGTGATCTCTTAAGCCCGCGATGATCCTGGCAACGAATCTGAGTTTCTCTGCCCTGGCTCGATCCGTTTGTTTGAGTGTATCGGCATTAACCATACGCTTGGTTCTGGCTATATGAGATTAGGGCAAGGCCACTACGCAATCAGGTGATGATTTTGATCACCGGTAGCGCCGTCAGGTAGTAAGGTTCTTTCGGTGCTTCCCACCTCGGTTAGTTTGACGATCAGCCGGTCATGCACTGCTTCAACGAAGTCGAGCATCTCCCGCAGTAGTTGACGCAGGTACTCGGGATCTGGACTGTCTTTTTGGTCGCGCATGGTTTTCACCTTATCGATCACGCTGAAATCCAGCTCAGGTAAAGCCTGGCGGAATTCGCGGATGGCGTCGGCTTCTCCTGGCCAGATACCCATTGTGAAGCACACCCACAGGGGAAGGGTTTTTTGGGCCCTGATCAACTCCTCAGTAATCCGTGCAAGGTCGCGCGCGGTTAGCTCTGGTTTGCTCAAGAGGTAGACCAATTGGTGGCCATAACGACGTGAGGCGAAAAACATTTTTCCCGACAGGAACCTGCTCTCGGGGCTGGCAGCGACTGTTTGACGCATCTCCTTACCAAAAACAATTTGACTGCTACCGGGGGAACGGCAGGCCGGCAGGAATAACGCGCCGATCAGATCTACATTTTCCCAATAGATGAAAGGATGGTAATGGAGTCCGGTTTGCGCCAACCCGTCGCAGGCGGTAACCATGATTTCAAGGTCCTTGAGGAAGCGTTCCCGATCCTCAAAAACCCTTGGTTCGAAAAAGACAAAGGCGTCGAGCACGTCACTGTGGCCCGGTCTTACGTCTCCGCGAGCCATCGAGCCAAACAGCAGCACGCTGATGACGTCGCTCTTCATCAGCTCGACCGCATCCAAAAAGCCTTTTAGGGCATTGTCGTAATCTGCCACCGTGAAGTTCATCGTGTATATTCTTTCAACTCTCGCAGAAAATTCTCAAACAGCCACACCGCCTCAAACGCCGCCGCGCGGTGGTCTGGTTGGTTGTCCGAGTTGAGCGTGCTTCGAAGCCGATCGAATTGTTCCCAGGTTTTCATCACTGGTTGGTTGCAAAAATACTGCGCGAACTGTTTGGGGAGAGTCTCCATTTGAATGTCCCACACATCGTGCGCGAGCAAGGCAGTGCCCATAAGGTAGCGAGACTGTCTATCTACCTGATCAATGACGAGGAGATATTGTCTCTGCTGCAGCCAGGTAAGCAAGCAATGCGCGCGCTGCTGCATCATGCAGTCTTCGATGTGGTTAGCCAGCAGCACTCCAAAATCCTTGCGAATCGGAATCTCTGCTCTCAGATCCAGGCCGTACAGCACAGTTCCTTTGTGCCTGAGCTGGAGTCCTAGATGCAGATTTTCACTCACATAGTGCGGAATCAGTAGCAGACCCGGGAGCGCTAATTCGAATAACTCGGACCTTCTCAGACAATGTATGGATAAGTCAGGCAGCGGAACACATTGGTAAACCTCCGCGATGCTGTCGATCAGTTCCTCAACTTCATTTTTGAAAACGATCACGAATCCGCCCCTGGTAAATGGATGCGGGTAGTGCATGACGCTTTCCAGCTTTGGTCTGAGCCGAGCGATGACTCTGGCCGTGAATCTTACCTTCTCGGCTCTGGTTCGATCGGTAAATGTAAGGTTCTCGGCATTCACCATGGGGGCTCGTTCCTCGCAATCCTCGCAAGGGTAAATCAATCAATCCCAGTTTGCGTTCTCAGTGCTGGCCAGTAACATGCGGATCTCTTCATCTGACAATTCCGCTAGTTCCTTCAACATCCCGTCCAGCTCTTCTGGTTTTGCATGTTCGATAAAGTATTCATCAATTGCCCTGGCCATCTGGGCGATAGTTGGTGGGCCATCAAAGAGCATTGCCAAAGAGATTTCGGCGTTCAGTTTTTCTCGCACCCGCGCCGCGATTCGAGTAGCCATAATGGAGTGTCCGCCCAACTCGAAAAAGTTATCTTCAACGCCGACCTGCTTAACACCGAGCACCTCGGCCCAGATTTCCCTGAGCGTTTCCTCGGTCGGGCTGCGCGGAGCTATGTAGCCACTTGCTCCTGCCGGACTCGAAACCTCCATCGCCAGCAGGGCTGCCCGGTCGGTTTTGCCGTTAGGTGTAAGCGGCATCTCATCCAATATCATCAGCCCTGACGGAATCATGTAATCCGGCAGTCGATCGGCAAGCTGCGAGCGCAACTGCGTACTACTCGAGTTGGCTCCACCGTGCAAAACCACGAAAGCCGCCAGATGTTTCTCATCGTTGCCGGCGGTTCTAAGCAACACTACCGCCTCGCGAACACCGGCCAGTTCAGCGAGGGCAGCTTCAATTTCTCCCAGCTCGATACGATATCCTCTAAGCTTGATCTGCTGATCCACGCGCGCGAGAAACTCAATCTCTCCGCCAGGGAGGAAGCGGACCAGATCCCCGGTTCGATACAGGCGCGTACCGGCCTCACCAAACGGATTCGGGATGAATTTCTCCCCAGTCAGATGAGGTCGATTGAAATAACCGCGAGCCAGACCCACTCCACCGATGTGCAACTCTCCTATCACTCCTATCGGAACCGGCTGCAAGCCTTCGTCGAGCACGTAGATCTGCGTGTTTGCAATGGGACGTCCAATTGGCACTGACGAGCGCCGGCTATCCGGTTCGCATTGCCAGTAGGTAACATCGATGGCTGCTTCCGTCGGTCCATACAGGTTGTGCAACTCCGCATTGAGGCGAGCAAAGAAGCGTTCCTGCAAATCAACTGACAACGCCTCTCCGCTGCAAATGACCCGCTGCAAGCTTACACAATCAGTTGTTCCTGGCTCTTCCAGAAAGACCTGAAGCATCGACGGCACAAAGTGCAGCGTCGTAATCGCCTCCCGGCTAATAACCTCCACCAGGTACTTACTGTCACTCTGCGCACCGGGCGCCGCCATGACGAGTCTCGCGCCATACAGCAAAGGCCAGAAGAACTCCCAGACCGAGACGTCAAAACTGGCAGGCGTCTTCTGCAATACGCGGTCGGAGCTGGTCAGGCCGTATTGCTCCTGCATCCAATGCAGCCGATTACAAAGCGCGCGGTGGGTGTTCATAGCTCCCTTGGGCCGGCCCGTCGAACCAGAGGTGTAGATCATGTAGGCTTGATTGTCAGGCGAGGCGGTCACCGAGGGGTTGTCCTGGCGCTCGTGGGAGATCTCATCCCACTGAGTATCAATAAGAATGGCGCCCGCGGAAGAATCGGGCAAACTGGCGCGCAGCCGGTCCTGTGTTAACAAGATCGAAAGTCTCGAATCCTCCTGCATGAAGGCCAGGCGCTCAGCCGGATAGCTGGAGTCAAGCGGCACATAAGCGCCGCCGGCCTTGAGTATTCCCAGGAGCCCCACCACGAGTTCGAGCGAACGCTCCAATAAGACGCCCACATGGGATTCGGGACCTGTGCCCAGCCGCCGTAAGTAGTGGGCCAACTGGTTCGCCCTTGCGTTGAGTTCCTGATAGCTGAGCTCTGTATCCGCGAACGATAACGCGATAGCGTCCGGAGTCCTTTCGACCTGTTGCTCAAATAACGTGTGGAGCAAGGCCTGTGATGGATACGGGGCCTGGGTTTGGTTCCACTCGTGAACTATCTGTTGATACTCGCCGTCAGACAATACTTTCAGCTCTAAGATGCGTGATGAAGGATGCGCCAGAATGTCCTCGACCAGGCATTGAAAGTGATCGGCCAACCGTTTGATCGTAGCGGCGTCAAACAAGTCAGTGTTGTAGATAAAGCTCGCTGCGATCTGGCCATTCGCTTCCGCCATCATCAGCGTCAGATCGAACTGGGCCACCGGCTGCTGCAATGCCACAGATTCCAGTTCCAACCCACCAACCCTTAGTCGCGCCTCAGCCGTACCGAGGGGCAGCAGTGACAAACCTGCGTCATTGAGGAGGTGGGCCTTCTGTAAGACGAACAGGCACTGAAATATTGGAGAGCGACTCGAATCACGGGTGGGCTGGATCTGTTCCACGAGGAGCGGAAAAGGGAAATGCTGATGCTCAAGAGCCTCCAACCCAGTCTGGCGGACATGGTCCAGGAGGCTTTCGAAAGTCTGAAGCGGCGAAATGTGAGCGCGCAGCACTACCGGGTTGACGAAGTAGCCAACGAGTCCCGCTGTCTCCGCCCTTTCTCTGCCGGCCATCGGAGAGCCCACTAGAATGTCTTCCTGACCGGTGTGGCGATGTAGAAGGACTTGAAAGATGGCCAGCAATGTCGCGTAAAGCGTGGCGCTATGGGCGTGACCTAACGACTTGAGGCCTTCGGTAGGCCTGGGGGCAATTGTGAAACCTTCCGTGGCGCCGCGATAAGTTTGGACCAAAGGCCGCGGCCGGTCGAGCGGAAGATCCAGGACGGGCAATTCGCCTGCCAACTGCTCTTGCCAATATGCCAGCAGCCGATCGCCCTCAGGACTGGCCAACATCTCATTCTGCCAGTGAACAAAATCAGCGTACTGCCACTCGAGTGGGGAGAGAGCCACTGCGGTTCCTGTCTTTTCCGCCTGGTACAACATTCCCAGTTCATGTGTTAGGACCGTCAACGACCAGAAATCGCAGATGATGTGGTGCGCAACCAGCAGCAGGATATGCTCTTGTGCGGAGCGAGTGAAAAGCCTGACGCGCCACAGCGGGCCTTGCGTTAGATTGAAGGGAACATGGGCTTCGAGGTTGAGTTTTTCGTGCAAGACTGACTCACTCCACTCAGAAGCATCCTGCTGCGCGAAGGGCAGTGGCATGTCCTGCTGGATTCGTTGCAGCGGATGATCGCCGCTGGCTGAGAAAGTAGTCCGCAAAGCCGCATGTCGCTCCATCAATTTCTGAAATGCGCTTTGCAAGGCTTTGACGTCGAGCTCGGTCCGGATGCGCACGGCCGTCGAAATGAGATACGCGCTGCTTTCAGGCGCCATTTCGTGCAGGTACCACAAGGCCTCCTGACCGTGCGAGAGTCGAAACTCTGTAGCTGGTGGTCCAGCAGGAGGCGCTTTCGAAGCCGTGGCCAGGCCGGCGGTCATGGCGGCAAGCTGCGATATCGTCAGGTCCTGGAGCAGATTGACCAAAGGCAAATCGACTCCCAGGGTTGATTGGATACTGTGGGTAAGCTCGACAGCGGAAAGAGAGTCTAAGTGATAGGAAGAAATGGGCCGATCGAGGTTGAGTGACTGAGGGTCGACGCCCAGTTTAGCGGCGATGGTAGATACCAACCAGCCGGCCACAGCGTCCTCATCATCCAGCGGCGGACCCGCGACTTTCGTCTGTTGCTCGTCCGTGTTTCTGCGCTGCTCGGCAATTGACTCCAGAGTTCCCTCCAAAAACATTGCGCGGCAGGCCTGTCTTTGCAGCTTTCCGCTCGACGTTTTGGGAAGTTTTCGCGGTCTAATAAGAACCACGGCATAGACTTGTACTTCGTGTTCCAACGCTACCGCGTCACGTATTTTCTCGATAATGTCGCCTGCATCCGAAACCTGACGCGGTTCGACTTCCTGAACAACCACCAGTTGCTCTTCTCCCGCCAATTCAACTGAGAAAGCTGCTCCGCAATCCGGGCGTAAGGCTGGGTGGCTCTGTTCGACCGTCCGTTCAATGTCCTGAGGGTGGTGATTGCGGCCACGAATGATAATGAGGTCTTTGAGCCGGCCCGCGATGAATAGTTCCCCGTCACTTAAGAAGCCGAGATCACCAGTGCGTAGAAACGACTCCTCGTGGTCGTCACTTAGGTGCGCGTTGAAGGTCTTTTTCGTTTCATCCGGTTCATTCCAGTAGCCTTGAGCCACGCTGGGTCCGGCCACCCAGATTTCCCCCACCTCATCAGCTAAACAGCGCTTTAAGCTATCAGGGTCAACAATGACGACCTTGTGCTCCTCCGGTACGGCTCCACTACTTACGATGGATCGTCCGTCTTCAGCACTCCCCGGAACCTCTATCAAATGATTTCTTTCAAGTTCCTTTGCCTGAAACGTTTTGACCAATGGTTGAGGCGACTGTTTTAGACCCGAGACAATGAGGGTTGATTCGGCGAGGCCGTAACATGGTTGAAATGCCTGTCTACGAAAACCACATGGTTCAAACGTTGTAGTAAACCGTTCGAGCGTGTCCGCCCGAACCGGCTCGGCGCCGTTGAAGGCCACCTGCCAACTACTGAGATCCAGCATCTGTATCTGGTCTTGACCGACTTTGCGTACACAAAGCTCATACGCGAAATTTGGTCCGCCGCTGGTTGTGGCCTGGTACTGTGTGATTGTCTGTAACCATCGAAACGGATTTTGAAGAAACGCAGCCGGTGACATCAACACCGCGCGGGCGCCGAGATATAAGGGTTGCAAAATGTTTCCAATCAACCCCATGTCGTGATAGAGCGGCAACCAACCAACAATGAGAGATCGCTCCGATTGTCCAAACACGTGCTGGATTATTCGTTGGTTGTGCAGGATATTGCCATGACCAACCATTACTCCCTTGGGAAGGGACGTCGAACCGGACGTGTACTGGAGCAGAGCGAGAGTGTCTGCACTAAGAGATGGCTCACTCCACGACTTCTCGTCGTTTTCCGAGAAATCGTCGGTCGCGATCCAGCGCAACGACTCGAGTTCGGGCGACTCAGTTCTTGACGATTCCAGCTCAGCTTGTCCCTTCATAGTGGAGAGCGCCAGAGACGCTTGCGAATCCCTTGCGATCACCCGAAGCCGTGAAAGATTTCGGCTTTGTCGTGGCGGGTAAGCAGGCACACAAACCATGCCTGCATATAGACTTCCAAAAAAGGCGCTGATATATTCCAGACCCGGCGGGTAAAGCAACAAAACGCGTTGACCGGGTGAACCGGCTGACTGCAACTTGGCGCCGATCCGGCGCGCCTCCTGATCCAGTTCACCATAAGTGAGATTGGTCTCGGTGAAGTTTCTGTCCGCCAGGAAGGTATAAGCTATTTGGTGTGGTTGATGGCGCGCTCTTAGCCTCAAAAGCTCGACCAGAGTGCGCACTTCAACAATGGGAAAAGAAGAGTCAACTTTTTTTGAAATCATAAGATCGTTTTAAGCGGCATGCTTACCTTATTCTAATCTGCCACTTTGCATCAAGTGATTACGGAAGGAATAACAAGCTTCAACCGGCCACGCGCCGTAGCGAATTTTTGCTCCTTCTGGTAAACATATTGAGCGTGTCGCCCAACATGAGGAAGGAACGGCGATAACCTTCCGTACTCTCTATACCGTTGACCGTTGATCCCACGGGTCCTGTAAGAGTGCAACGGTCTTGGCCTCGAATAGCAGTTAGAGCCGTTTCCAGTTAGTCAGTTAATTCTGCCTGCATCTCAAGACCACTTGAGAAAGGTAATTCCGCGATCCAAACGAGCCCCGACGCTCGATCGAATACTTCAGATTACATTTATGGAGAATCTTTCACCTGAGAGGAGGGCGCTGCTCTCCCTACGACTACGAAAGATGCGTGAGACGGGAACCGCGGAAGCGATTCCGCGTAGAAAAGAGTTTGCCTCCACGCCTGTTTCTTTCTCGCAGCAACGGCTCTGGTTTCTGAACCAACTGGAACCGGGAAATACCGCTTACAACCTCCTGGCTGCTCTGCAGCTAACCGGGGCGCTTCAGATAGCCGCGCTCGAGGAAACTTTCAACGAGATCATTAGGCGTCATGAGGTGTTGCGGACCACCTTCAGCGATGCTGCGGGAGTGCTACAACAGATTATCTCGCCAGTTCGTTTAGTTAACTTGGTCGTCACAGATCTAAGTTGCTTCGCGGAAAGTGAACGCGAGGCCGAAGTGCAACGCCAGATCAGTCAGGAAGCAAGCCGTCCCTTCGATCTGGTCGCAGGGCCGCTGTTACGCATAACCCTGCTGCGCTTCAGTGAAGCAGAGCATGTGCTGCTGGTTGCTTTGCACCACATCGTCAGCGACGGCTGGTCCATAGATTTGCTGACACATGAACTTGCGGCTCTTTACAACGCCTTCGCCATGCGGCGGCCATCTCCGCTGCCGGAGCTGCCAATCCAGTACGCCGACTATGCGGTGTGGCAGCGGGAATGGTTGGAGAATGGTGTCCTTGCCTCACAGTTGAATTACTGGAAACAACAATTGCTGGGCATACCGGCCGTAATCGACTTGCCAACTGATCGACCCCGGCCGCCGGTGCGGAGTTATCGAGGCGGACACTTTCAGTTCAGTGTCGATGCCGCTCTAACCAATCAGCTAAAGCAGTTGAGTCAACAAGAAGGTCTGACCTTGTTCATGACTTTGTTGACACCTTTCAAAGTCCTGCTCTGGCGTTATAGCAGTGAACGCGACGTTGTGGTTGGCACGTCGACTGCCAATCGCGCGCGCAGCGAAACGGAAAAACTGATTGGCTGCTTTATCAACATGCTGGTGCTTAGAACCAGCTTCGACGGCGAGGAGAGCTGGCGAGAACTGCTAAAGAGAGTCAGAGACGTTTGCCTTGGGGCTTACACAAATCAGGACTTGCCTTTTGAAAAGCTGGTCGAGGAACTTCAGCCGGAACGTGAGTTGAGCTATCACCCGCTGTTCCAGGTCATGTTCGCGGTGCTGAATCCGCAGCATGAGCAACTGGAACTTAACGGGTTGAACGTCAAACGTCTCAGGACGGGAGTCAAAGCCGCGCGTGCAGATCTTACGCTCACGCTGTGGGAATTCTCGGGCGCGTTGCACGGAAGAATTGAGTACAGCACCGACCTTTTCACAGAGCCGACGATGCGCCGATTGTCTGAGCACTATGCGAGGCTGCTGGCGGCCATGGTCGCCGAGCCGGATCGGCGGCCGGGGGAGTCGTCGATGTTGAGCGCGAGCGAACGGGAGCAGTTGCTTATAGAGTGGAACCAAACCAGTCAACCATATCCACAGGGGTGCGTGCAGCAACTCTTTGAGGCGCAGGTGCGACGCACGCCGGAAAGCATTGCCGTTAGCTTCCAGAGTGAGCAACTGACTTATGAGGAGTTGAACGGGCGGGCGAATCAGGTAGCGCGGTATCTGCAAAAGAGAGGCGTCGGTGCGGGGACGCTGGTGGGCATCTGTGTGGAGCGGTCTTTGGAGATGATGATGGGGCTGTTGGGGGTGCTGAAGGCCGGGGGCGGGTATTTGCCTTTGGACCCGGGTTATCCGAGCGCGCGCTTGGGCTACATGCTGGCGGATGCAGAGGTGCGCGTGGTGCTGAGCCAGGCGGAACTGGTGGCGCGCGTGCGGGAGTTGAGTGAATGGGGCTGGGAAGCGACTGGGGCGCAGGTGATCAGTATCGACGGGGAGTGGGAAGAGATAGCGAGTGAGAGTGCCGCGAATGTGGTGAGTGGAGTGGGGCCGGAGCAGGTGGCGTATGTGATCTACACGTCGGGGTCGACGGGGCAGCCGAAGGGTGTGCAGGTCAGTCATGGGAGTCTGGTGAACCTGTTGTGGTCGATGAAGAGAGAGCCGGGGTTGGGAGCCGAGGACCGGCTGCTGGCGGTGACAACGCTGTCGTTCGACATCGCTGGAGTGGAGTTGTACCTGCCGCTGATCGTGGGCGGGGTCGTGGAGTTGGCCAGCCGGGTGGAGGCCGGCGATGCGGGGCAGTTGCGGCGGCGCTTGGAAACGGAGCCGCGGGTGACGGTGATGCAGGCGACGCCGACGACGTGGCGGATGCTGGTGGCCGATGGGTGGGAAGGGAAAGCTGGGTTACGAGTGTGGAGTGGCGGCGAAGCGCTGGGGCGCGAGTTGGCGGAAGCGTTAGTGCAGCGCGGGGCTGAGGTGTGGAACCTGTATGGGCCGACAGAGACGACGATCTGGTCGACGGTGGGGCAGGTGCAGAGTGGAGCGGGCCGCGTTGGGATCGGGCGCGGTGTGGGAAACACGCAGGTGTACGTGGTGGACGCGGAGCAGGAATTGGTTCCGGTGGGCGTCGTCGGGGAGTTGGTGATTGGTGGGGCGGGGCTGGCGCATGGCTATGTGAAGCGGGGTGAGCAGACGGCGGAGCGGTTTGTGCCGGACGGGTTGAGTGGGGTGGCAGGCGGGCGGTTGTACCGGACCGGAGACCAGGCGCGGTACCGAAACGATGGCGAGTTGGAAGTGTTGGGGCGGCGCGATGAGCAGGTGAAGGTGCGTGGCTACCGGATCGAGACAGGGGAAGTGGAGGCGGCGCTGCGGGAGTTGGAGTGGGTGCGCGAAGCGGTGGTGGTGGTGCGGGAGGATGTGGCCGGGGACCAGCGGCTGGTGGGCTACCTGGTCATGGAAGAGGGTGGCGGCGGAGCAGTGGAGGACCTGCGACAGTACTTGAGAGAGCGACTGCCGGAGTACATGGTGCCGACCGCGCTCATAGCGTTAAGCAAGCTGCCGTTGACGCCGAATGGGAAGGTGGACCGGCGAGCGTTGCCGCAGCCGGGAGACAGTGACCTGCCGCGCCGAAGCTACGTAGCGCCGCGCAACGCGGTGGAAGAGTTATTGGCGGAGATCTGGCGGGAGTTACTGCGGGTCGAGCGAGTGGGCGTGACCGATAACTTCTTCGAGCTGGGCGGACATTCGTTGCTGGCGACGCAAGTGGTGTCGCGAGTGCGGCAGGTGTTTGGACAGGAGGTGGCGCTGCGGACGCTGTTTGAAGCGCCGACCATTGAGACGTTGGGAGCGCGGCTGGCGGCGAAGGAAAGGGCTGGGAAAGCGGTGACTATGCCGGCGCTGGTGCGGGTTAGCCGGGACGAGCCGTTGCCGCTCTCGTTTGCGCAACAGCGACTGTGGTTTTTGGACCAGATGGAGCCTGGGAGCGCGGTTTACAACATGCCGGCAGGGTTGCGGCTGGTGGGCGAGCTGGAGGTAGCGGGGCTGGAGCGTGCGTTGAACGAGATCATCCGGCGGCATGAAGTGTTGCGGACTAGCTTCGCGGTGGTAGAGGAGCTGCCGGCACAGGTGATCGAGCCGGCGGCGGAGTTGCAGTTGGCGGTGACGGAGTTGAGCGAACTGCCGGCCGCAGAGCACGAGCAGGCGGTGGAGCAGCTAGCGCGGGCGGCGGCGCGGGAGCCATTTGATTTGGGGACGGGCCCGCTGCTGCGAGTGCAGTTGTTGCGGTTGAGTGAGCATGAGCATGTGCTGCTGGTGACGATGCACCACATCATCAGCGATGGCTGGTCCATGGGACTGCTGATCAGTGAGCTCTCGACGCTGTATCAGGCCTACTGTGAAGGACTAAGTTCACCGCTGCCAGAGTTGGAGATTCAATACGGGGATTATGCGGTGTGGCAGCGGGAGTGGCTACAGGGAGAGGTGTTGGAAGAGCAGCTTGGCTACTGGCGCGCGCAACTGGCGGGAGCACCCACATTGCTGGAACTGCCGACTGACAAGGCGCGACCGCTGATGCGGAATTATCAAGGGCAGCGGCTGGGGTTCAAGCTCAGCGCGGAGTTGAGCGAAGCACTGAAGCGGCTGAGTGAGCGGACCGGAGTGACCTTGTTCATGAGCTTGCTCGCGGGGTTCCAGGTGTTGCTGTCACGCTACAGCGGCCAGGAAGAAGTGGTCGTGGGGACGCCGATCGCCAACCGCACGCAAGCGGAGACTGAAGGGCTGATCGGGTTTTTCGTGAACACCCTGGCGCTGCGAACGAGAGTCAGCGGGGAGTTGAGTTGGGAGCAGTTGCTGCAGCAGGTGCGCGAGACAAGCCTCGGGGCGTATGAGCATCAGGAGCTGCCGTTTGAAAAGTTGGTGGAGGAGCTGCAGCCGGAGCGCGAGCTGAATCGCCACCCATTGTTCCAGGTGATGCTGGTGTTACAGAACGCGCCGCGGGAAGCGCTGGAGTTGCGAGGCCTGAGCTTGCGCGTGCTGGGAGCGGAAACGAACCGGACCAAGTTTGATCTGATGCTTTCGCTGGAAGAGGGGCCGGAAGGATTGCGGGGAGAGGTCTCCTATAGCACGGAACTGTTCGTGGCGGAGACGGCCCAGCGGATGGTGGGGCACTACGAGCGCTTGCTGGAAGCGCTGGTGGCCCAGCCGCAGGGACAGGTAAGGGCGGCGGCGATGCTGAGCGAGGCGGAGCGGCAACAGATCCTCTACGACTGGAACCAGACGCAGACTGACTACCTGCATGAGGTGTGTCTGCATGAACTGATTGAAGCGCAAGTGGAGCGGACGCCGGAAGCGACGGCGGTGGTCTATCAGGGTGCGCGACTGAGTTATCGAGAATTGGACCGGCGGGCCAACCAACTGGCCCATCACCTGCAGCAGCGAGGCGTGGGACCGGAGACAGTGGTGGGCGTGTGCATGGAGCGGTCCCTGGAGCTGGTGGTGGCGCTGTTGGGGGTACTGAAAGCGGGCGGCGCCTACCTGCCCCTCGACCCCGGTTATCCGGGGCCGCGGCTCGCCTTCATGTTTGCGGACGCGGCGTTGAGTGTGCTGTTGACGCAGCCGCATCTGCTGGCCCTGCTGCCGGCGCATGAGGCCGAAGTGGTGCTGCTGGACGAGGACTGGACGGGGATCGCGCAGGAGAGCGCGGAGCCGGTAGCGAGTGGGGTGCGGGCGGAGAATGCGGCCTACGTGATCTATACCTCGGGTTCGACCGGCACCCCGAAAGCGGCGGTGAACACGCACCGCGCGATCTGCAACCGGTTGCAGTGGATGCAGGAGGCCTACGAACTGACTGAGGCCGATTGTGTGCTGCAGAAGACGCCGTTCAGCTTCGATGTCTCGGTGTGGGAATTCTTCTGGCCGCTGCTGAGTGGCGCACGGTTGGCGGTGGCGGTCCCGGGCGGGCATCGGGAGGTCAAATACCTGGTGGAGTTGATCGCCGCGGAGCAGGTGAGTGTGCTGCACTTTGTGCCGTCGCTGCTGGAGCAGTTTGTAAGCGAGGAGGAGGTGGCGCAGTGCCGGAGTCTGCGGCTGGTGATCAGCAGTGGGGAGGCGCTAAGTAAAGGGCTGGTGGAACGCTTTAAGGAGCGGTTGGGGTGGGTGGAGTTGGAGAACCTGTATGGGCCGACGGAAGCGGCGGTGGACGTGAGTGCGCGGCGGTGCGTGGCCGGCGAAGGCGGGACCGTGGTGCCGATCGGGCGGCCGATAGCAAACGTGCAACTGTACATCCTGGATGAAGAGATGGCCGCAGTGCCAGTGGGCGTGCTGGGGGAGATCTACATCGGGGGCGTGGCGGTGGGGCGCGGCTATATGGGGCGGGCGGAGCAGACGGCGGCGCGGTATGTGCCGGACCCGTATGCGGCGGCGGCTGGGCAGCGGTTGTACCGGACCGGAGACGTGGGGCGGTACCGCGCGGATGGGGAGTTGGAGTATGTGGGGCGGCGCGATGAGCAGGTGAAGGTGCGGGGCTTCCGGATCGAGTTGGGCGAGATTGAGGCGGTGCTGCGAGGGCACGAGGCTGTGCGCGAAGCGGTGGTGGTAGTGCGCGAGGAAGTGTTGGGTGATCAGCGGTTGGTCGGGTACGTGGTGAAGCAGGACGATGCGGGAGCGGTTGAATCGGGAGAGTGGCGGAGATATCTGCAGGAGCGGTTGCCGGAGTACATGGTGCCGGCGCGCATTGTGGAGTTGAGTGAGCTGCCGTTGACGCCGAGCGGGAAGGTGGATCGGCGGGCGCTGCCGGCGCCGGAGCAGTGGCGTGACGAAAGGGCCGAGTATGTAGCGCCGCGGACGGCGACGGAAGAGATAGTGATGGGGATCTGGCTCGAGCTAATCAGGGTTGAGCGGATCGGTGTTCATGACAACTTCTTTGAGTTGGGCGGGCATTCGCTGCTGGCCACGCAAGTCATCTCGCGCGTGCGCAAGGTATTTCAGATCGAGTTGCCATTGCGGCGGTTGTTCGAGAGACCAACGGTGGCGGAATTGGCTGAAGCAATCGAGCGAGTGATCAAGGCGGGAGCGCCTATGTTGGTGCCGGCAGTCGAGCCGCGGTCCAGAGCCGGTGAATTGCCACTGTCATTTGCGCAGCAGCGGCTGTGGTTTCTGGACCAGATGGAGCCGGGCAATACGGTCTACAACATTCCGCTGGCGCTACGTTTACAAGGCGAACTGGATGTCATTGCGCTGGAGCGAAGTTTGAGTGAACTGGTCCGGCGACACGAGGCGTTGCGCACAACTTTTGTTTTCGTGCAGGGTGGACCTAAGCAGGTCATAGGACCAGCCGGACCGATCAGCATCGCGGTCGAGAATCTCAGCGACCTGGCGGAGAGCGAGCGCCTCGCCGCGACTGAGCGGCTGACCAGGGAGCAGGCGCAGATTGCGTTTGACCTGGCGGTGGGACCGCTAATGCGCGTGAAGCTGCTGCGGCTGGGCGAGCAGGAGCATGTGTTGTTGGTGACCATGCACCACATCATTTCCGATGGGTGGTCCAGCGGCATACTGACTAGTGAAGTTGCGACTCTGTATCGGGCGTACCTGGCGGGCGAGCCATCGCCATTGGCGGAGTTAGAGATTCAGTACGCCGACTATGCAGTGTGGCAGCGGGAGTGGCTGCAGGGCGAGGTGCTGGAGGAGCAACTGGCTTACTGGCGTGAGCAGTTGGCGGGTGCGCCGCGAGTATTGGAGTTACCGACGGACCGGCCGCGGCCGGCGGTGCAGAGCTATCGCGGCGCGCAGCTGCCGTTCCGGGTGGAGCAGGGGGTGTCTGAACAACTGGAAGTGCTTAGCCGCCGTGAAGGGGTGACGTTGTTCATGAGCCTGTTGGCCGCCTGGCAGACGCTGCTTTCACGTTACAGCGGAGCCCAGGACATCGTGGTGGGGACGGGGGTGGCCGGGCGGAACCAGCGGGAGACGGAAGGGCTGATCGGGTTTTTCGTGAACACGCTGGTGCTGCGCACGAATCTCGAGGGCGCTCCAAGTTTCCGAGAACTGTTGGCGCGAGTCAGAGAGGTATGTCTGGGAGCATACGCGCATCAGGAACTGCCCTTCGAGAAACTGGTGGATGAGCTGGGATTGGAGCGCGACCTGAGTCACGCCCCGCTGTTTCAGGTGATGTTGACGCTGCAGAATGCGCCGCGCGAGACGCTGGAGTTGCCGGGCTTACAACTGAGCCAACTGCGTTCGGAACGGGAGACAGTGAAGTTTGACCTGACGTTGACGATGACGGAGACGAAGCAGGGGCTGGTGGGAGCGCTGGGCTACAACACGGATCTATTCGAACCCACTACGGCCGAGCGACTGGTAGGCCACCTGCAGCTGCTGTTGGAACGGATTGTCGCCGCGCCGGAAGAGGCCGTCTCACGCTTGCCGCTGTTGTCGGAGGGCGAGCGACAGCAAGTGGTCTATGAGTGGAATGAAACGGCGCGGGAGTATGCGGGGTTGTGTGCGCATGAACTGTTTGCCGCCGAGGCGCAGCGGCGGCCAACAGCGACGGCAGTAAGTTTCGGCGCGCAGCAGGTGAGCTATGAGGAGTTGAACCGGCGCGCGAACCAACTGGCGCATTACCTGCGCGGGTTGGGCGTGGGCCTGGAAGTAGTGGTGGGGATCAGTTTGCCGCGTTCGCTAGAACTGCTGGTGAGTGTGCTGGGAGTGCTGAAAGCGGGCGGCGCCTATTTGCCGTTGGACGCTGGCTATCCGGCGGAGCGGCTGGCCTACATGATGGAGGACGCCGGCATCAGTGTGCTGCTGACGGAGGAGACGCTGGCGGAGAATCTGCCGGCCAGTTGGGCGCAGGTAGTGTGTTTGGAACAGGAGTGGGACGAGATAGCGAAGGCGGCCGAGAGCAATCCGGCGAGCGGCGCGAGTTTGAGGAACCTGGCCTATGTGATTTACACGTCGGGGTCCACAGGGAAGCCGAAAGGGGTGCAGGTAGAGCATGGAGGCTTGAGCAATCTGGCGCAGGCGCAGGCAGAGGCGTTTGGAGTGACGAGCGCGAGCCGGGTGTTGCAGTTCGCCTCCTTCAACTTTGACGCGTCGGTGTCGGAGCTGTTTGCGACGTGGGCCGGGGGCGGGACGTTGTGCCTGGGGCGAGCGGAAGAGATGCTGCCGGGCGCGGAGTTAATCGAAGTGTTGCAGCGGGAGCGGGTCACGATGGTGACGCTGCCGCCGTCGGTGTTGCGGGTGCTGCCGGGAGCAGAGTTGCCGGAGTTGGCGACGGTGATCTCGGCGGGCGAAGCGTGTTCGGCAGAGATCGCGCGGCGGTGGGGCGCAGGGCGGCGGTTGCTCAATGCGTATGGGCCCACGGAGGCGACGGTCTGCGGGACGATCAAGAGTCGCGTAGCCGCGGACGCGGAGCGGGTGACGATCGGGCGGGCGCTGGCCAACGTGGAGGTGTACCTGCTGGACGGCGAGCAGGAGCCGGTGGCGGTGGGCCTGGTGGGCGAGATCTACCTTGGGGGCGCAGGTGTGGCGCGCGGCTATCAGGGCCGGAGCGAGCAGACGAGTGAGCGGTTCGTGCCGCACCCGTACAGTGCGCGAGCCGGGAGCCGGCTGTACCGGACGGGCGATCTGGGGCGGTATCGTGCGGATGGAGAGCTTGAGTATCTGGGGCGGATAGATGAGCAGGTGAAGGTGCATGGTTACCGGATCGAGCCGGGAGAAGTGGAAGCAGTGCTGAGCCGGCATGCGCAGGTGCGTCAGGCGTTGGTGACGACGTATGCGGAAGGAGGAGGCGAAGGGCGGCTGGTGGCCTATGTGGTGAGTGAGGCCGGAGAGCCAATAACGGGTGCAGAGTTGCGCGATTATCTGCGCGCGCAGCTGCCTGAATACATGATTCCGGCGTACTTCGTGGCCCTTGAGGAGTTGCCGCTGAATGCGAACGGCAAAGTTGATCGGAGTGCATTGCCGCCGCCGGAGAGGAGTCGGGCGGAGCTTGAGAAAGAGTATGTGGGGCCGCGGAGCCGGTTGGAAGAGTTGCTGGCGGAGATGTGGAAAGAGGTTCTGAAGCTTGAAGCGGTGGGGGTGCATGACAACTTCTTCGAGTTGGGAGGGGACTCGATCCACTCGGCCATCTTCATCAATCATCTGCAGGAGCGGCTGGGTGAGTATGTCTACATCGTGGCCATCTTCGATGCGCCGACGATCGCGGGGTTGGCCGAATATCTGGAGCGCCATTACGGCGAGGCGGTGGCCCGCGTCTGCGGACTGGAACCGTCGGAACAAAAGAGCGAAGCGGCGCAGATAAACGAGGAGAAGCTGGCGCACTTCCGGACCCTGATACCGGGGCTGGAGCCGGATCCGGAGACGAGCGAGGGAGCGCAGCAGAAGAACGGGCGGGCGCTGTTTATTCTGTCGGCCCCGCGGTCGGGCTCGACGCTGTTGCGAGTGATGTTGGCGGGGCATGCGGGCCTGTTTGCGCCGCCGGAGTTGGAGTTGTTGGGATTCCGGAGTTTGGCGGAACGGCGGGCGAAGTTGAGCGGGCGCGACAGCTTTTGGCTGGAAGGGACCGTGCGGGCATTGATGACGCTGAGCGGGCTGAGTGGGGAAGCCGCAGCGGCGCAGATGCAGGAGTATGAAGCGCAGGGGCTGACGGTGCGCGAGTTCTACGGAGCGCTGCAGGAGCGGCTGGGAGAGCGCCTGCTGGTGGACAAGACGCCGTCCTATGCCCTGGACGTGGAGGTGCTGAAGCGCGCGGAAGCGCTGTTTGCGGAGGTCCGCTATATCCATCTGGTGCGCCATCCCTACGGGATGATCCGGTCCTTTGAAGAGGCGCGCGGAGATCAGAGTTTCTTCCGCTACGAGCACCCCTACACGACGCGAGAGTTAGCGGAACTGATCTGGGTGGTGTGCGAGGAGAACATCGCGGCGTTTCTGCAGGCGGTGCCGGCGGAGCGCAAACATGAGGTGAAGTTTGAGGAGTTGGTGCGCGACCCGCGCGGCGAGATGGAGAAGCTGTGTGCGTTTGCGGGGTTGGAGTTTGAAGCGGGAATGCTGGCGCCGTATGAGGAGAAGCAGGGGCGGATGACGGATGGGATCAATCCGCTGTCGAAGATGCTGGGAGACGTGAAGTTTCACGAGCATGAGGGGATCGAGGCAAAGGTAGCGGAGCGCTGGCGAGAGCGAGTCGGCGGGGACCGGCTGTGGGCGGGGACCTGGGAGCTGGCGGGGAGGTTTGGGTACGAGGAGGAGGAAGGTGAAAGGCGGGAGTTGGCTCCGATCAAGCGGGCCTCGCGAGAGCAGCCATTGCCGCTGTCGTTTGCGCAGCAGCGGCTGTGGTTTTTGGACCAGATGGAGCCCGGGAGTGCGGTTTACAACTTACCGGCAGGGCTGCGGCTGGTGGGAGAGCTGGACGTAGCGGCGTTGGCGCGCGCGTTGAGCGAGATCATGCGGCGGCATGAAGTGCTGCGAACGACGTTCGCGGTGGTGGAGGGGCTGCCGGTGCAGGTGATTGGGCCGGCGGAGCAGTTACGGATCGCGGTGACGGAGTTGAGTGGAGAAGCCCAGGAGCAGACGGTGGCGCAGCTGGCGCGGGCGACGGCGCGAGAGCCGTTTGACTTGGGCCAGGGCCCGCTGTTGCGCGTGCAGTTGTTGCGGTTGGGTGAGCAGGAGCATGTGCTGCTGACGACGATGCACCACATTGTGAGTGATGGCTGGTCCATGGGGTTACTGATCAATGAGCTCTCGACGCTCTATCAAGCCTACCGTGCAGGACAAAGTTCACCGCTGCCAGAGTTGGAGATTCAATACGCCGATTATGCAGTGTGGCAAAGGGAGTGGCTGCAAGGTGAGGTGTTGGAAGAGCAGCTAGGCTACTGGCGCGCGCAACTGGCCGGGGCTCCCACCTTGCTGGAACTGCCGACTGACAAGGCGCGACCGGCGCTGCAGAGTTATCGCGGCGCGGGGCTGCGGTTCCAGGTGGAGCAGGAGGTGACGGAAGCACTGGCAGAGTTGAACCGCGCTGAGGGCGCGACGCTGTTCATGAGTTTGTTAGCGGCCTGGCAGGTGCTGTTGTCACGCTACAGCGGGCAGGCCGACATCGTGGTGGGGAGTCCGGTGACGGGACGGAACCAGCGGGAGACGGAAGCGCTAATCGGGTTTTTCTTGAATACGTTGGTGCTGCGCACGGACTTGAGCGGTGGGCCGACGTTCCGGGAAGTGCTGCGGCGCGTGCGGGAGGTATGCCTGGGAGCCTATGCGCATCAGGAGGTGCCGTTCGAGAAACTTGTGGACGAGCTGCAGCCAGAGCGGGCGCTGAGTTATCAGCCGCTGTTTCAGGTGCTGATGACGCTGCAGAATGCGCCGCGCCAGGAGTTGCGCTTGCCGGGGCTAAGCCTGAGCCGACTGCACGGAGAGACGGCGAGCACTAAGTTTGACCTGACGCTGACGCTGGAAGAGAGCGACGGCGCCTTGCATGGGAGCATCGGCTACAACACGGACCTGTTTGAGGCGCAGACGATCCGGAGAATGGCGGGTCACTATCAACAGTTGCTGACGGGGATGGTGCGCGAGCCGGAGCAGCGAGTGAGCGGGTATGAACTGCTGACAGCGAGCGAGCGGGAGCAGTTGGTGCGCGAGTGGAACCAGACGGCGCAGGAGTATCCGGGGCAATGCGTGCAGGAGCTGTTTGCGGCGCAGGCGGAGCGGCGACCGGAGGCGACGGCGGTGAGTTTTGCGGGCGCGGAGCTGAGCTATGGAGAGTTGAACCGGCGGGCCAATCAGGTAGCGCGGTATCTGAGGAGACGAGGAGTAGGTGCGGGGACGCTGGTGGGGATCTGCGTGGAGCGGTCACTGGAGATGATGGTGGGACTGCTGGGAGTGCTGAAGGCCGGGGGCGGGTATTTGCCGCTGGATCCTGGGTATCCGAGCGCGCGCTTGGGCTACATGCTGGCGGATGCAGAGGTGCGCGTGGTGCTGAGCCAGGCGGAACTGGTGGCGCGCGTGCGGGAGTTGAGTGAATGGGGCTGGGAAGCAGCCGGGGCGCAGGTGATCAGTATCGACGGAGAGTGGGCAGAGATAGCGGGTGAGAGTGACGAGAACGTGGCGAGTGGAGTGGGGCCAGAGCAGGTGGCGTATGTGATCTACACGTCGGGGTCGACGGGGCAGCCGAAGGGCGTGCAGGTCAGCCATGGGAGTCTGGTGAACGTGTTGTGGTCGATGCGAGCGGAGCCGGGACTGGGAGCTGAGGACCGGCTGCTGGCGGTGACGACACTGTCGTTCGACATTGCCGGGGTGGAGTTGTACCTGCCGCTAATCGTGGGCGGGGTGGTGGCGTTGGCCAGCCGGGAAGAGGCTGGGGATGCGGGGCTGTTGCGGCGGCGCCTGGAAACGGAGCCGGTGACAGTGATGCAGGCGACGCCGACGACGTGGCGGATGCTGGTGACGGACGGGTGGGAAGGAAAAGCTGGTTTACGGGTGTGGAGTGGAGGAGAAGCGCTGGGGCGCGAGTTGGCGGAAGCGTTAGTGCAGCGTGGGGCTGAAGTGTGGAACCTGTATGGGCCGACAGAGACGACGATCTGGTCGACGGTGGCGCAGGTGCAGAGTGGAGCGGGGCGCGTTGGGATCGGGCGCGGTGTCGGGAACACGCAGGTGTACGTGGTGGACGCGGAGCAGGAGTTGGTTCCGGTGGGAGTAGTTGGTGAGTTGGTGATTGGTGGGGCGGGGCTGGCGCATGGCTATGTGAAGCGCGGGGAACAGACGGCGGAGCGGTTTGTGCCGGACGGATTGAGTGGAGTGGCAGGCGGGCGGTTGTACCGGACCGGAGACCAGGCGCGGTACCGAAACGATGGCGAGTTGGAAGTGTTGGGGCGGCGCGATGAGCAGGTGAAGGTGCGGGGCTACCGGATCGAGACAGGGGAAGTGGAGGCGGCGCTGCGGGAGTTGGAGTGGGTGCGCGAGGCGGTGGTGGTGGTGCGCGAGGATGTGGCCGGAGACCAGCGGCTGGTGGGCTACCTGGTAGGTGAAGAAGGGGAGCAGGGAGAAAGAGTGGCGGAGCTCAGAGTGCGGTTGCGGGAGCGGTTGCCGGAGTACATGGTGCCGGCGGCGTATGTGTGGCTTAAGGAACTGCCGTTGACGCCGAACGGGAAGGTGGACCGGCGGGCCTTGCCGCAGCCGGGCGACAGTGACCTGGCGAGCCGGAGCTACGTGGCGCCGCGCAACGCGGTGGAAGAGTTACTGGCGGAGATCTGGCGGGAGTTGTTGCGGGTCGAGCGCGTGGGCGTGACCGATAACTTCTTCGAGCTGGGCGGGCATTCGTTGCTGGCGACGCAAGTGGTGTCGCGAGTGCGGCAGGTGTTTGCCCAAGAGGTGGCGCTGCGGACGTTGTTTGAAGCGCCGACGGTGGCGGAGTTAAGCGCGCGGCTGGCTGGCGAGGTGAAAGCGGTGAGTATGCCGGCGCTGGTGCGGGTGAGCCGGAGCGAGCCGTTGCCGCTGTCGTTTGCGCAACAGCGGCTGTGGTTTTTGGACCAGCTAGAGCCCGGGAGTGCGGTTTACAACATGCCGGTAGGGTTGCGGCTGGTGGGTGAGCTAGAGGTAGCGGCGTTGGCGCGTGCGCTGAGCGAGATCATCCGGCGGCATGAAGTGTTGCGGACGAGCTTCGCGGTAGTGGATGGGCTGCCAGTGCAGGTGATCGGGCCGGCGGAACAGTTGCAGTTGGCGGTGACGGAGTTGAGTGCGCTGAGTGAAGCCGCGCAGGAGCAGGCGGTGGCGCAGCTAGCCGGGGCCGAGGCGCGGGAGCCATTTGATTTGGGGACGGGCCCGCTGTTGCGCGTGCAACTGTTGCGGTTGAGTGAACAGGAGCATGTGCTGCTGGTGACGATGCACCACATCGTCAGCGACGGGTGGTCGATGGGACTGTTGATCAGTGAGCTGTCGACGCTCTATCAGGCCTACCGTGAAGGACTGAGTTCACCGCTGCCAGAGCTGGAGATTCAATACGCCGATTATGCGGTGTGGCAAAGGGAGTGGCTGCAGGGTGAGGTGTTGGAGGAGCAACTGGGCTACTGGCGCGCGCAACTGGCGGGAGCACCCACGTTGCTGGAACTGCCGGCTGACAAGGCCCGGCCGGCGCTGCAGAGCTATCGCGGTGCGCGGCTGCCGGTGCTGGTCGAGCCGGGAGTTACCGAAGAGATGGAAGCGCTGAACCGCGCTGAGGGCGCGACGCTGTTCATGAGTCTGTTAGCCGTGTGGCAGGTGCTGTTGTCACGCTACAGCGGGCAGGCCGACATCGTGGTGGGGAGTCCGGTGGCGGGACGGAACCAGCGGGAGACGGAAGTGCTGATCGGGTTTTTCGTGAACACGCTGGTGCTGCGGACCGACTTGAGCGGTGGGCCAACGTTCCGGGAAGTGCTGCGGCGAGTGCGAGAGGTGTGCCTGGGAGCCTATGCGCATCAGGAGGTGCCGTTCGAGAAACTGGTGGATGAACTGGGCTTGAAGCGGGAGTTGAGCCACACGCCGCTGTTTCAAGTGCTGTTGACGCTACAGAATGCGCCGCGGGCGGCGGTGGAGTTGGCGGGAATGGAAGTGCAGGGCTTAAGCGGCGAAGCGGATACAGTGAAATTTGATCTGACCTTGGACCTGACGGAGACGCCCCACGGAGTGGCTGGGTGGCTTGGCTACAACATCGATCTGTTTGAGGCGGAGACGGCCGAGCGGCTGGTGCGGCATCTGCAACTACTGCTTGCCGGCTTAGTCAGCGAGCCGGACCAGCGGGTGAGCGCACATCAGCTGCTGACGGCGAGCGAGCGAGAGCAGTTGGTGAGCGAGTGGAACCAAACCAGTCAACCATATCCACAGGGGTGCGTGCAGCAACTCTTTGAGGCGCAGGTGCGACGCACGCCGGAAAGTATTGCCGTTGGCTTCCAGAGTGAGCAAATGACTTATGAGGATCTCAATCGACGTGCGAATCAGGTAGCGCGGTATCTGCAAAAGAGAGGAGTAGGTGCGGGGACGCTGGTGGGCATCTGCATGGAGCGGTCACTGGAGATGATGGTGGGACTGTTGGGGGTGCTGAAGGCCGGGGGCGGGTATTTGCCGCTTGACCCTGGGTATCCGAGCGCGCGCTTGGGCTACATGCTGGCGGATGCAGAGGTGCGGGTGGTGCTGAGCCAGGAGGAGTTGGTGGAGCGCGTGCGGGAGTTGAGTGAATGGGGGTGGGAAGCAGCCGGGGCGCAGGTGATCAGTATCGACGGGGAGTGGGAAGAGATCGGTGGTGAGAGTGCCGCGAATGTGGTGAGTGGAGTGGGGCCGGAGCAGGTGGCGTATGTGATCTACACGTCGGGGTCGACGGGACAACCGAAGGGCGTGCAGGTCAGGCATGGGAGCCTGGTTAACGTGTTGTGGTCGATGAAGAGAGAGCCGGGACTGGGAGCCGAGGACCGGCTGCTGGCGGTGACGACGCTGTCGTTCGACATTGCCGGGGTGGAGTTGTACCTGCCGCTGATCGTGGGCGGGGTGGTGGCGTTGGCCAGCCGGGAAGAGGCCGGGGATGCGGGGCTGTTGCGGCGGCGCCTGGAAACGGAGCCGGTGACAGTGATGCAGGCGACGCCGACGACGTGGCGGATGCTGGTGGCCGATGGGTGGGAAGGGAAAGCTGGGTTACGAGTGTGGAGTGGCGGCGAAGCGCT
>JADMIO011507045.1_pt1 | contig 46331 bp, 69 predicted proteins | sample 8958161 | NCBI WGS metagenome assembly JADMIO01 (sample SAMN16585339, study PRJNA669376) | soil metagenome | isolation source: Crop rotation soil | place: USA: Cullars Rotation, Alabama | collected 2011
CAACTTGTCCACGTGGAATTCTAAGCTTAGGATCCCAATGTGCTGGAAAGCAATTCACTAATAAGTGGGTAAAAGATAACGCGGTATGCGTATGGCGGGAAGATAAGGGTTGGAAAACAAAGAACTGGAGAAAGAAAACCGCTGATCCGTTTTGGTGGGAAGCAAAGCAGGGCAAGAATGAAACACCTGCCCCCGCTGAAACTAAACCGCTTGTTAAAGAAACACAACCCATAAATAAATCAATGCCCACGAAAGGGAAGCCCGATGATACGGTAAAAAAAGACATACCCGCCGAGGTACAGGATGCTATTAACAAGCTACCAAACTGCTTTACGCTGGATGAATTGACTATGCTAAAGGAAACGTTGGATTTGGCGGTTAAAACGCACCCTGAATTTAAAAACGCCGGTATGTTGCAGTATAACAAAATTCTTAACGCTACCGCTAAAAAGTAACTTTATGTTTTGCAGAACGTGTGATTTGAAATGGGTTGAAGGGATTGCAGTATGCCCTAAATGCCACAAAACAATGGAAGATACCCATTATACTCAATGGCTTGAAAAGAAAGCAGTGAAGACATACGCTGTGAGCGATACAGGGGCTATTTATTGCCTTGAAAGCGGTGAGCCATTAGTAATTACTGAACCTGCGCCACCAGCCTTTAAACAGCCTAAAAAACGCGTTAGTTGGCAGGATAAGAAACAGGCCGAGGAAGATAAGGAAAGCGCCGCAATAGCCCACTACCTTGAGGAATACGAACGCCAAGGGGCTGAAATGGCTGAACAAACCTATTTTGAAACGTTTAAATAATACGGTTATGAAAGTTTTATGCATAGATGAACCGAAATTTAATAGAACGCCGGGCGAAGCAACAAGAATGTCTACCCCAATACAAACGGTGCAGGTTGGTAGCATTTATACAGTTCGTGACGTGCGGGAATATGATGGTATGAGTTATTACAGTCTTATGGAATTTGAAGCACATTATTACTTTACTGTTACAATATTCGCTCCCCTTTCCGACATTGACGAACTGGAATTAATAAATGCACGTGAAGAAACCTTTGCATGACCGAGTTATACGTACATATTGTAAAGGGGCAAATCAGCAACCCGCCAAAAGTAAGGCAGGCATTTAACTTGCCGGACGGTACTTATCGAATTACGATTGCTCCATATAAAAAGCGCACCCTTAAACAAAATGATTACTATTGGGGGTCAATGCTCCCATTAGTGTTGGAAGGTTTAAGAAACAACGGGTACAGCGAAGTAAAGACGGTTGAGGATGCGCATGAGGTATTAAAGCATCTGTTTTTAAAAAGGAATGTGGTACAGGAAGGAACGGGCGAAGTTATCGCGACAATAGGGGGAAGTACGGCGGGACTTTCTACGGTGGAATTTGCCGCCTTTATTGAGGAAGTAATTAAATGGGGATTTGAGTATCTTGGTGTTACAATTCCTGGCCCCGGCGAACCGTTATTAATGTTTACAGAACCAAAATAAATAACCTTTTTAAAAATTAACCTTATGCAAGCCATAGCCATGATTTTCGCTACTATAATATCGGTATTCATTGTTTTTTCAGTAATCGCTTATATTAACCGCTCCCGTAAAATGGAAATAACGGCGGATGGGGAGTTAGTGAAAAAGGGTAAAAAGGTAGTGGTAGATGATGCTGGGTATAATCCGCAGCATACGGATAGCATGGGTATTTAAAACATGCCATTTTTCAGGCTTATACGGGCTTAAATTTCGCCTTAAACATTGCGGTAACCCAGATATACACAAACAGGGTAACCAGGCTTTAAATCGCTTAATATTAAATAACAATAAGACACACAAAAATGAGTGAAACGCGAATTATCACAAAGGGTAAAATCCTGCAAAAAAAGGTATGTATTGAATTCTTACGCGGTGAGGGAAGGGCTGAAGTTGCCGAAACAAATAAGCAACCGCCCCACCCCGATTTAATAAACGCCTTTACTGCTTTAAACTGCCATGCAGCCTACATAGGGGAGTTTATTGACAGCAGCGACCTGCACATCACAGGAAGTAAAAAAGACATTAAAAGTATCGCATTTAAAAACGATGCCGATAATGAGGAGTTTATTGTAACCGGATTTACCATTGTTAATGATGGTGCAGGCTGCATACTTACCGCACACCGTATTTTAAGCACAGGCAGCGCTTTGGGTTTTAATACTCCGACCGTCCGGGATGAAAGCGAAAACGGCCCCGGTTATGAATATTGGCCTGATTTGGAAGCAAAGTTGAAAGTATGCCAAAGCGAGTTAAAGCAGTACCTGGATGGCAAGTTTAAACCCGAAACAGAGCAGCCCGAATTACCTTTTAATGGTGGCACCGTTGTAATGGAATTTTCCCAAAGCCCTGAACAGGCCGAACGTGTAATGGCTGAATAATTTTGCCCGTTACTTTCTTTTATCTATTTTAGCAAGCCCCTTTAATCCCAGTTATGGGGGCTAATTTTTTAAACACATGAGGCGGTAGATATTTAACGTAAGGCAATCAGATTACTTTTTATCTTCAACCTAAAAAACGTTGACCCTTATGGAACTATTCAAAATTAACTGCAACGGCATTATAACAAATAAGGCAGGCGTACCCGTAGATAAAACCCTTTTAAGCCGGATAATTAAGGCAGCGGGAAAGAGCATGGACACGGCACCTGAACGCAAAGAAGCCCCTATACAGGTCGAAATACCCACACCTGAAAGCGATGAATACATAAACTTCAGGCAATGGATAACAGACTATGCCCCGAATGTTAACAAGATGGCTGAACCATTCAATATGAAGCAATTTTTGCAGCTTATGGAATGGAGAAAAGAAAAGAAGCCCGGTTATTCATTCGGCGAGATAAAGGAAATGTTGGTAGCCATGCACAATTGGAAAGACCTTAAAAAGAAAAATACCAGCGCGTTTTATACGATGGTTAATTGGACTGAAAACAAACTTAGAAAAGCCCTTTATAAATAATGGAAACTAACGGACGAAAGGAACGAAGGCGCACAGTAGATATTACAACATATATAGGGGCTAAAGTTCCGCCTCAAGCCCGTGAACTTGAGGAAGCAATTTTGGGCGCCTGCATGGTTGATAAGGAAGGGTATGAACTTGCCGCCGAAATATTAAAGCCTGAAAGTTTTTATGTTGATGCCCACCAAAGGATATTTAAAGCATTCGGGTTAATGGCAAAAAAGAACATGCCGATTGATGTTTTAACCCTTTGCCAGCAATTACAAACTACCGAAGAACTTGATACGGTTGGCGGCCCGTATGCGGTTACCAAATTAACCAATAACGTAACAAGCGCTGCCAACATTGAAGCCCATTGCCGGATAGTACAACAAAAGTTTTACGCCCGGGAAATAATAAGAGTGGCAGGTGAGGCATTGGGTGAAGCCTATGAAGATAGTGCTGATGTTTTTGATTTACTGGATAAATTTAATACGGACGTTTCTAAAATTGGCGAAGATACCGGCGTAAGTGAATTTTCGGATATGTCGCAAAACATGGTGGACTTCTTTCACGAAATTGACAGAAAGAAAGCCATCACCGGCGATATAATAGGTGTTAGCAGCGGTTTAAAAGAAATTGACTACTGTACTTTAGGATGGCAGCCAAGCGATTTAATCATTATCGCTGCCAGGCCATCAACAGGTAAAACCGCTTTAGTATTAAACATAGCAGCTAATTGCGGTATCAACGTTGCTTTTTTCTCCCTTGAAATGAGCCGTAAGCAGTTAACAAACCGTATAGTAAGTGCCCAATCAGGTATCGGGTTGGAAGTTATAACTAAGGGTAAATTAAACACCTTTGAGGATGCCGAAATAATGAAGGCGACCCAACGAATTGAAAACCTACCTATTTTCGTGGATGATAACGCAACCCTTACACATTCATCGTTGAGGAATAAATTAAAAAAACTTATTCGCCGCCGACACAAGGAAATAACAAAACAAAATGTAACCCGTAAGCGCGAAGGATTACCGGTGATCGAAGAAAAAGGATGGATTTGCATTGTTGATTATTTGCAGTTAATGAGCGGTATTGATAGCAAGCAACACAGGGAGCAGGAAATAAGCACTATATCCCGTAACCTTAAAAAGATTGCCAAAGAGTTAAATATTCCAATGATTGCCCTTAGCCAATTAAGCCGGGATATTGAGGGGCGAAAAGGAATGAACAATAAACTTGCTGCTGAACCCAGGTTAAGCGATTTACGGGAATGCTTAAGCGTTGAAACATCACTTATTTATACTCAAAATGGTGTTCAATGTAATAGTAATTCACGTATAAATTTATTATCTTTAGGGAACAAAAAGATAGTAAACATGCAATCCGTAAACATCCCAAAAGAGACAAACCAAGTTTTCAGGCTTAAAACAACTACAGGCCGTTTTATTGACTGTACGTCCAACCACCCAATATTAACAACAGATGGCTATAAAAAATTATCCGATATTAAATTATCTGATGCTATTGCTATCGCAAAAAATTGGGTTACGGATAACGGCGAATATATTCCTGAAAGCCGGTTTATAGGATGGATGATAGGCAATGGGTGCATGTACGGTTATAATGTACCATCCTTCATAACCAGGGACATTGAAATATCAAACGATTTTGTTCTTTTCATTTCTAAAAAATTTGGTTTTGGCCCTAAATTCCATCCGCATTACCAGTCAAAAGTATACCAATGGGATATAACTAAAAATTCTGTTCGTACCGCCGAAGGTAACCCTGTAACAAATTGGCTTAAATCAAAAGATTTATGGGGGCGAAAGGCAAAAGATAAAATTATACCTGAATGGTTTATGCAATCGGCTGATGATAAAAGCATATGTGAACTTATACAAGGATTGATTGAAACGGATGGATCGGTTGAAATAAATAACCGAACTAAAATAAGTTATTCAACCGCCTCATTAACTTTAGCCAATCAAATACTTTACTTACTTGCTCGTGTTGGAATAATAGCGCATTTAGATAACGGATATTTAAGCAAAAAGGCAACAACCCCATGTTATAAAATTTGTGTTGAAAGTCCTGAATACAAATTACTGTTTTCTAAAATAATTCCGTTGGCTGGTTACAAAGGCGAGAAGCTTAAACAAATGGTTATTACCGAAAGTCCGTCTAAATATTCAAACAAGATAGGCCGTGATACATGCTTGCAAATTGAGGCAGATATAAAGGCAGCCGGTATCACCAAAAGACTTATTCAATTACACGGCGAACGCCGTTGTTCACAATCAAAATTAAAGGATATATTGTCCGAGATAGGAGGTGAGGTAAACAAAAAATATCAACATCTTATTTCAGATTGTATTCATTGGGACTGCATTGAAAGTATAACCGAGTTGGGAGAAGTTGAAATATTTGATAGGAGCGTACCAGGCACAAACAACTTTATTGTAAACGGGATTATTGTTCATAATAGCGGAGCAATTGAACAGGATGCTGATGTAGTGGCGTTTCTTTATTGCGAAGATGCCGACCGAGAACATGAGATTACCATAAAGTTTGCAAAGCACCGTAACGGCAAGCTGAAAAAGGTTAAGCTAAGGTTTGAAAAGGATATACAGAAGTTTATGAGTTTGGATGATACCAACGCGCGGCCAATACCTTTTACACCCGAAAAGAAAAACGAGCAATTTGATGAAGGGTTTACAGAAGCCCCCTTTAAATAAACACGCATGAAAAACAGGCAGCACTTTGAAACAGTTTACAGGCAGGCATATAAGGCTTACCACGGGCAGATACCTACTTACATAGGCAGGACTAACCTTGAATTATTGAACACCTTAAATCGGTTGCTAATGGTGCTGGAGTGCATACCTTTTACCGAGGATTAATTTTATAAACACTTAAAATAACAACATGGGGTACAAGAGCGGCTATATTTTCACCACTGACAAAGGGTAACGGGCATACTCTTTACATCGTGAACAAACAAAGCAATTCGCCGACCTTAAAAAGATGTGCATTCATGTTATGCGGGATGGAAAGGATGTTAAGATTTTGAAGGACATTGACAAACTTAAATTAATTGGCTACCAAGATTAAATATGGAAACAACTTTTGAAAAGATAGTACGCAAATCGGGGTTTAAGCCTGTTGAATGTAAATGCCAGGTTTGTAAGACACAATGTAAAACGCCTTGTTTTGGTACACCGGAAGATATGGTAAACATTATTGCAGCGGGTTATCAATACCGTGTTTGCGTTCAGGTTATTAATGGTACGCAAATGATAACACCTTTACCGGATATGGAGCGCGGTTGCTGCACATTCTTTAGAAACGGCCTTTGTGAATTGCATGAAAGCGGATTAAAGCCAACGGTAGGCAAATTAGCACATCATTCTACCACGATGGATAACTTTAATATTAAAAAAACGCCTTCCTATTTAGTGTTGAAAGAATGGCAAACCATTACTAAGGAACGATTTGAAAAACTACTAAAAACAATCACGAGATGAGTAACAGATGGCCTACTTTACAGGAACTAAAGATCAGCCCCGTAGGTAAGAATAACCCCCACCTTTTTGTGAAGGATAAAAACCACAATAAAAGGGTGGAGAAGGTGAGCAAAGAAAGGGAGTACATTCAATACAACTTAGCAAAGTGGTGCAATGATAACGGGTTGACCCTTGAAACAGAATTTAAGTTTATGGAGTTTAGAAAATACCGGTTTGATTGGGCAATACCTGCAATAAAGGCAAGCATTGAATTTGAAGGCATCTTCAGCGAAAAAAGCAGGCATACGACGGTTACCGGATATTCAGGGGATACCGATAAATACCGAGAAGCCGCTAAATTGGGGTGGATGGTGCTTCGTTACACAGCTATGAACTATACCAAGTTAATCCAGGATTTGAACGAATATTTTAAAACAGTTAAGCCATGAGCGAAATAATACTACCTGTACGCATTCAACGCAGCCGACAAAGGAAGCAAGTAAGCCCAAACGGGTTATTAGTTAAAAGCGTATGCAGGCCAGGTAAATACGGCAACCCGTTTGCTGTTATCGAAGATGATTTTTTGCCTATGAAATGGCGCGTAGTTATTCGGGCAAATGATGTTAACACAGAAAACATTACCTATATCCTTGTAAATACTTGCCGGCATTTCAGTTATTCCGATAAGAGCGAAGCAATCACGGATGCTTTAAAATGCTTTGAAATTTACATTGATGCGGTAATAAAAGCAGACCCACAATTTTTAAACGACCTCAAAGGCCATAACCTTAGTTGTTGGTGTAAAGAGGGTGAACCTTGCCACGGTGATATACTTTTGAAGCAAGCGAACGCGGATTTAATTTTACAGCACTACAATAAAGTAATACCGTTTTGATGAAAAAATTAATCCTTGATGCCTGCTGTGGTTCTCGTATGTTTTGGTTTGATAAAAAAAATCCCGATGTACTCTTTGCAGATATAAGAGAGGAGCAATTTATTTTATGCGATGGGAGACAGTTAAAGATTTCGCCGGATGAAATTATTGATTTTCGCAAAATGCCGTTTGCTGATGGTAGTTTTAAAATGGTAGTATTTGACCCGCCACATCTTAATAAGCTCGGGCATGATACATGGATGGCACAAAAGTACGGTGTTTTATTACCTACATGGGAACTGGATATAAAGGCTGGGTTTGATGAATGTATGCGAGTACTTGAATTGCACGGTATTTTAATATTTAAATGGAACGAGGCGCAAATAACGCTTAACAAGGTTTTGGAAGTGATTAAAGTAAAGCCATTATTCGGGCATGTAACAGGGAAACACGGTAGAACTATTTGGATGGCCTTCATGAAAATGACCTAATGAGTACCAAAAATTGCAAACATGCTACATGCGATGGTGAATTTTGCCGCCGTGAACCCAAACCCAAAAAGGTTAATAAGCCAATAGCGAAGTTTAGCGATAAAAGAAAGAAGATTAACAGGACACAATACCAACCCGCAGCAGCGGCATTTGTAAAGGCTAATCCGGTGTGTGCTATAAAACAGGAAGGATGCACAGGTAAAACGCAGGGTGTTCACCATGTACGCGGTAAAAGCACGATTGAATTATTATTGGATGAAAGTAACTGGTTACCGGCCTGTAATCATTGTAATAGCATTTGGATAGAACAAAACAGTAAAGAGGCTTTTGAAAAAGGGTTTAAAAAATCGAAGTACTTATGAATACTAACGAAATATATAACGAAAATTGTTTAACGACGCTGGGGCGGGTGCCAAAGGGGTTAATAAAATGCTGTGTTACATCACCGCCTTACTACGGGTTAAGAGATTATGGCAATGATGAACAGATAGGCCTTGAAGAAACGCCGGAATTATATATTAAAAATCTTGTTGCTGTGTTCCATTTACTTAAAGAAAAGATGGCAGATAATGGAACGTTATGGCTGAATATTGGGGACAGTTACGCAGCATACTGGGGGCAAAAATACGGGCAAGGCCAAGGCCTTTCTAAATCAAGAGAAAATAAAGGAAGTGCACCTCCCGCTAAAAAATCACCAAATTTTAGTAAAAGTAAACGGATGGAAATAGGGGAAGGACGGTGGGGCGGTGGTAATTTACCGGCATATAAAGATATTAAACCTAAAGATTTATTTGGCATACCATGGATGCTTGCTTTCGCCCTACGTGCCGATGGATGGTATTTAAGGCAGGATATAATTTGGAGCAAGCCCAACCCAATGCCTGAAAGCGTTACCGATCGGTGCACCAAAAGTCATGAATATATTTTCTTATTAAGTAAAAGTCAACGGTATTATTATAATGCCGAAGCCATAAAGGAGCCGGTTATTACGCATGATAAAAATATCAGGGATAGGGAAACCACTAAACTTAACAATGTGCCGGGGAGAAAAAGAATGGAAGGTCTTACCACGAATAGCTATGAAAAAGCAAATAAACGTAGTGTGTGGACGGTAACAACAAAGCCATTTTCAGAAGCTCACTTTGCCACTTTCCCGCCTGATTTAATTGTCCCCTGTATAAAAGCAGGAAGCGGAGAAAACGACGTTATTTATGACCCCTTTATGGGTGCTGGTACCACAGCCATGGTAAGCCTTAAATTAAATCGCCGATTTATAGGCAGCGAAATAAACGCCGACTATTGCGAGATAGCCCGTAAAAGAATACACCCTTTATTGCATAATCTCTTTACCGTATGAAATCATACACATTCGCCCTTTATTTTCAATCCTTGTTTATTAAGAATATAACAGTAAAATTTTAATTATGACAACAATACCAACCGTTTTATCATCCGCTTACATTATTCCTGGCATTGGCAATTCATACGTAATCCAAAAAGGCGGCATTGACCTGTTTTTTGTTATCCGTGATACAGTTTGCAAATATTATGGAGTTAATGTGAATTTGCTTACTATGCCAATGGTTAGTAAAAATATAGCTCTATGCAGGCGCTTGATAGCTTATTTTGCCAAGCAAAAAACTACGCTTACTACTAAAATTATAGCGTTTGAATTGGGCAAAGATGTTTCAAGTATAAACAGGATGCTGAACCATATTTATAATGAAATTGATACAACCGAGGTTATACGCATGGATATTGCTAATATAAAGGCGTTGCTGTAATGGTTTAATCTTGGAAAGTAATTGACCGGCCTTACTTTTTTATTACCTTTGATGAAATTTAAACACATGAAAAAGCATAGAATTTATTTCAAAAAACTTATTGATGGCGATTACCCTTTAGATGTAGAATTGGAAGTATTTAATTGGATATTAAAGACGGGTAAGCCTCATAGGCAATATACCAGTAAATGGTATGAGGACGGCCTTGATAAATGCATGTTTGGCTACTCGGCAAACGACCATGATAGTAACACGCCTTTCGCAACAGGTGAAAATTTATTTAAGCAAATCCAATGCGCTTTTGAAAACGCAATAGTAAGGACACCTAATAAGCCTGTTAAGGAATGGAGAACAAAAGAAAGGATAGGCTTAGATACTTACAGGATATTGGAATTTGCCACAGGCTTCCCGCATTTGGATAGGTTTGAACATTGGTATTTACATTGGGGTATAGACAACCTTCAAAAGTTTAAAGGCCACATGCTTAAAAAAGAGTACTTCCACCCCGATTATGAGGATAGGCTTGACCCCAAAATATTAGACATAAAATTATCCTGTAATGGCTACGAGGGGTATAATATTACATTCCGGTTTTCATTTTCAAAGTTTGATTACGAACCGGGATGGGGGCACGGTTTTTCACAAAAGAAAGGAGAAAGTATAAACAACTTTGTTTACAGGGTTTGTAAAGAAATCAATGCCCTATTAGTAACACCTATTAAATTATAAAATAAAACACAACACATGCAAACACATGAACTGAAAAGCCAATTTAAAGCCCTTTTACAGGCAGCAAGTGAGTTACCTTATAATGAGGCACTCCAAACATTATACACCCTTAATGGGTACTTAGAATTGAAAATTGAAGCATTGCAGGAAAGCAAGCCCAAAAGGGAATATAACCGGCAACAAAAAGCACCTGAAACAACATTATTTAATAGCGGTGGTAAACCAACGGAGGAAAACAAGTAATGAAAATTTATATCTCGGGACAAATAACGGGCTTAGCAAAAGAAGTATATGAAAAAAACTTTTCCGTTGCAGAACAATCTTTATTCCTGCAAGGGTGGGACGTGGTAAATCCCGTTACCCATTGTGCACGCTTACCCGAAAATACAAGCTGGAAAGATTACATGATTGAAGATATACGCATTCTGTTTGATTGCGATTCCGTATATATGCTCAATAATTGGGCAAATAGCCGTGGCGCCCGAATAGAGCACTTTATCGCCATCGAACTAAACAAGTCAATTATATACCAATTATAGCCCATGCAAACCATTTTAATCAACACCCAGGATAATAAGCAATACGCTACACTCCCATTTCTTTACTTCCCGCATGAAAGTTTAGGCAGGTTTTATATTGACGGTAAAGCAATAGAACACCTCTTTTTCATCGATGAAATAACAGATACAGTAAAACGTAAGCTATATTTCAGTTGGGTAAAAGTTGAGGAAGAAAAACCCACGGGTACATTATTTTAAACACAGTAAAATTGAACACATGGCAGTAATAACATTTAGCCGCGTATTCCCTGCATACCATCCCAAAGCAGGACAACCCACCTACTTCGTTGAAAAGGTAGTAAAGAGCCTGCACAAACAAGGGATGCCTCCCTTTGATGTTAATTGCGACTTTTCTACAGAAATGTACTACATCTGTGATCCAAAACACCACACCATCCGCGCTGGTAACTGTTGGAAGGTAGGGGATAAATTCAGCCCCTGTGTATGGAGCGGTAAACCTTACCAAAGCAAGCAAATACAGTTTGCGCCGGATATTCAGATAAAAAAGGTTTGGGAATTTGAAATAGAGGCAGATGAAGATTATAGGTGTTTGCTTATTTGTGGGCAGCCTTTTGTTGAATGGAATGGTGCATTACATACCGATACTGGGCAATTATCTTTTCTTGCAGGGAACGATGGACTAAATGTAAAAAATATGCTTGATTGGTTTAATGTTCACCCAAAAACAACCTATACAGGCTTTAAAGGTCAAATCATTTGCTGGAATCAAGCAATCGAATATTAGCCGTTCTAACCCCCAATAAACACCAAAAGCCTGTACTAATAATGCAGGCTTTCTTTTTGGGCATAAAAAAGCCGGTGGATTAGACCGGCGTAAAAGTGAGGTTAATTTAAAACAGGGTTTGTAATTGGTGGTAGTCCCGATATGCTTCTTTTCGCCTGTGCAACATCTTCATTAAGCCAATACGTTAAAATGGGGTGTGGTATAACCTTTTCATGTTTGCCCGTTGCATCTTCCCAATTCATTACCACCTTATAGGATGGTTCAGGATAAGGCGATTTCAACAAGGGCCACAGGGTTAAAGTGTAACCATTATCAAATTTAAATTCCTTTGGCTGACCGTAAATTGAATGTTTCTTTTTGAACCAGTTAAAAAATCTGTTCATGTGTTTAAAATTATTGGTTATTAAAATTGTTTTCCGCTTTCATTCTTTCCAGCTTATCTATTTCCCATTGTGCGTTTTTAAGTAAGCCTTCTGCATGTTCAGGCATAAATTGTAAACCCTGGTTGTAATAATTCTTTGCGCGCGTTACGGCTAATTGCTGAAAAAAGATTTGATTTTCTTGTGTCATTTTATTGGATTTAATGTTTAAAAAAGTGTTACTGATTGGTGAAACTGTGAAGCAATGGCAGCCGCGATACCGGGATAGGTCTTTGAACGTTCCTTTGTCCTTTCTGGCCCGGGTGCCATCTTCCATATCCTGCCTTCACGACCGGCAACGATATTAGTAGGCACAAGGTTTGGCAGGTTGTAATTCCATAAGCAGGTAGCTTTTGTTTCAGGATGCCCGAATTGCCACGGATGAATAATTTGGGAATACTTGCCAATTTTAGCAATAGCATATTTATGAGGTATTGGGTTTTCAATCCTTATTTTATTGCCAGCTTTGCCGTACGCTGTAAAGACGTTAAAGAAATCACAGGCTAATTCCATTTCGTGCCACAGGTTACGTTCTGCTAACCACCTTACCCCGCTATTACAAAGCCTTGTACAGGTAGGGTGAGCAATAACACCACCCCATTTACGGGAATATAAAACGTCCCTTACATCTTCCTTAATGTGCCATTCCGGATGGCCGCCTGAACAATCCTGTAAATCGCAACTGTACGCCTCATAGCCTAATTTTCTAAATTCAATGGTAACGGTTTGGCTTTCTTCGCAAGCAACTAATATAGGCAGGCTTGTTTCCAAATTTCATGTGTTTTGTAGTGCAAACATAAAGGTAAGATTTGATTAAATTGATTTTTTTATTAAATATTTTCCTTTTACTTTTGATTTCAACTTAAAATTAAACACATGGATAAGCCAAAACCACGCGGCGGTTATCGCCCAGGTTCAGGAAGGAAGAAAGGGCCATACAGAAAAATACACTTTGAAGTTTTATCGGAGTTAGCCCCTGCTGCTAAAATGATTATGCAGCCCCTTGTAGACCTTTTAAATGCCGGTAAAAAGTTTAAAGTAATAGAATGCCACCCTGAAGAAAACAAGGGCTAAAATCGCTTTATACACGCTTAAAAAACAAACACATGGCAAACAAATATTATTACGTTATCCTGAATAAGGAAAATGGTAAACCGTTTCTTGATTGTGGGCGGTTGCCAATATTCTACAGTCCGACCGTTGCAAAAGAAAACTTATCGGATTTTGATAAGTCAACAACAAGTAAATACGGGGTTTTTAAAATACCAGTCAATTCCTTAGATGCCCTTTTTCTTAAATCAAAACCATAAACACATGAAATATCGTTGCATCCACTCCTTTACCATAAAAACAGTACAATACTGGAGAGGGGATATAATCAGTAGCACGGAATATAATTCCCTTCCGTGGGGGTACAAATCATATTTTGTAGAACACAAAAAAGAAATCGTATAAAAATTATGATAAAGAAAATACCTGAAAATTGGACTAAGCAGCAAACCTTAGAAAAGTTACGCCGGGCACATGAGCAGGAAAATGAATTTAACAAGGAAATGAGCGACATTGATAAGTTTGTAGGCGAAAAACTACGGCGTAAAGAGAAACTTAAAAAGCTGGTTTCTAAAAATATGCTTTACCGAAACACTTTAATAAAAATGCTTTAAATAAAACACATGAAAAAGTCAGTCATTTTAATTGCATCGCTTGTTTTAATTTCATCCTGTGCCCACACAATTGAAGTTACCCAATGCCTGCCGGATACTTATCTTTTTAATTTCTTTGGTGGATTATTGCATGGTTTCATTTCGCCTATCACTTTTATCATAAGTCTGTTTAATAACGATGTAACCGTGTTCGCCGTAAATAATACAGGGCACGAATATGTTTTAGGCTTCTTATTGGGCACAGGTTCATTTTCAATTACAATAGTAAAAACTACTAAAAAATCAAACCCACAAACATGAAAAAACTACTCATTATTTTAGCTGTTATCATATTAGCAGCATGTAAAGAAAAGCCAAAGCCAATGGCATTTAGTAACGATACTAACAAGGCTGTAATTCACGGCTTTTATTATGACAGCACCACCAATACGTTACGGGCTGCAAAGGATACGGCAAAGCTATCAACAAATATTTCGCAATCACGCATTATAACACGCGGGGGGAAGTCGGCTGCATGGATTGGTATAAAGCCGGATAGTACAGCTAATAAAAGGCGGTTTAGCAAGTTGTTTAACAGCATACCAGAGGGTACAAGGTTTATTTTTGATACCCCGCGCTATTCATCCGTTACTATGAAGATAAATAAAACTGAACCACTCACCACCCACCGCTACCTTGACAGCATTATACGGCTTAAATACCCGATGTGGCCTTATGTATTGGATGGAATACCCCAGGCGCAACCAAGCGAAGCATATTTGGATAGTTTAGGGTACTTTGATATGTTCGCAGCCGATAATTATTGTTATTTGTTCTTTGCCTCAATAGAACCAGACACAGCGTACTTTCACATATCAAATCAGAAACCGCCAGCTAACGCAAACTTTTACAACGTTATCATTGATGGCACAAACGGTTACGCCGCCTATCAGAAATGCGACACATGCAGCCTTGTGGTACTTGATAGCGCCGCAACAATAAACACCCTTTTTTATCACTTAATGAGACAGTATAAAATTCATCAATCACAATTAAAATAAACACAAGATGTACGACGAAAAAACAACACCCATACCAACAGGTAAAATAGTTGGCTATTCAGGATTATTGCTATCCATAATTTTAGGCTTAATTGTACTTTGCATGTGGGGTTGCCCCCGCTATTCCGTTTATTCAGCCCGTAAGGAAGGCGAAGCATTATTAGCCCATGCACAAAGCAGTAAAGAGGTTGCTGTGGCGACCGCAAAGGCTAAAATGGAAAGCGCCACATATGAAGCACAAGCCGACACTATACGCGCCCACGGCATTGCAGCAAGTAATAAAATTATTGGTAACAGCCTAAAAGATAACCCGGATTATTTGAAATGGCTGTGGATAGACGAATTGAGTAAACAGCAAAATATTATCTACGTTCCTACCGAGGCGAATTTACCGATATTGGAAGCAAACCGATTTAAGCCTATCCCACCTGCAAAATAGCGTATCAGCATTCTATCATACATCAAACAGAAAAGGGGCTTTAATAGTCCCTTTTTTAATTATTGTTCTGTATCAGCAACCCTTTGGCCTCACCCGATACATTTAGAAATGACCTGCTTCGTACCGCATTTTCAGATATGTTGGCCTTATAGGTGTTTTTAATTTTTATGGCAGCCGTACCACCGCCGATGATTGCCGTATTAAGAATAGTGTTTTTACGGATATTTACACCTGTTACTGTCTTTTTATCATACCCTACCTGTATCGCGTCCCATTGTACATTTTGTATGGTATTGTTGTTTATTTTACAACTATCGCCCACATACATTATACCGTAGGTTGTGTTTGATATGAGATTGCTAACTACACTCACCGATGACGTGTAAAGTGTATCAACCTGGTTACTTACCGTGTCGTGCATCAATACCCCGCCTAAACAGTTTGTTATTGTGTTATGGGTTATGCTTACCTCTTTGGCGTACGGTAAATTAATGCCAAAGCTGCCTTTTTTGTTGGTAATAATATTACTGTCAATATTGAATTTAAAGGGTTGTGCTGCCGCATTGTACCCGTAAACAGTTATTCCTTCACTCGTTCCACCGTCAACCGTGTTGCCTATTATATCAACGTTTTTATTCAGGTTATTGCAATGTACCCCCGTATCTGTATTTTGTATGAAGTTGTGTAGAATTTTAATATTTCGGTTATTGCCGGTTAACCTTATTGCTATGTATGTATTGTCATGTATAAAACAGCTATCAATTACCACGTTATTGCACCCGAATATAGTTACCGCTGCTGTACCGTCCCATATATTACCCTGTATGCCATTTAAAGCCAATTCCAGCCCTGTTATATGTACGTTGGCAATCTTGTACAGGTTAATCATTATATTGTCATAATCGCCCTGTATCATGCGTAATTTAACGCCTGTGCCGTGTAGTGTTAAACCACTGTGTAAACAAAGTTGCTTTGTAAAGTAAATGCCGGGGGGTATAGTTACGTTATTGCCGGAATTAATTAGCTTTTGCAGGTAATCCGTTTGATCGGTTTGCGCCTGCAAAAACAACGGTAAAAGTAAAAAGAGAAATGTTTTCATCGGTGGTGAATTTCATATATTGAAGTTAATAAAAAACCCGTCCTAAAAAGAACAGGTTTGATGCTAATCCAATGTTTCCTAAATAAAAACTTATTTTAATGTTTTCAACCATGTTTTAACCAATTGCCATGCCGCTAATAAAATGCTATCCCCAAACCTTCCTACAATTACGCTGGCACCGTTTTTAAGCCAATCCTGGGCCTTATAATGGTCGAGGACATTCCACACAAGCCATGCACTCGCTAAGGCTACTGCTGTATGCATTATTACTTCTGCAAGTGAAAGTTTACGCTGTTTATGCATAATACTTAATTTAGCTACTAAGCCTACCGTTACGCCGGCAAGGTAAATGCCAAACTTTATAAAGAACCCCTGCGTTTCGTTATTGCCTTCCATTTTTGCATTATTAACGGGTATATGATTGCGGCTGCGCAAAAGATTACTTCGTTCCATTGAAATTTTGTTGGGTCAAAAAATATTAAATCCACCAAATCATTCAAGGCGAAAATAATCCACATGCGAACAAAGAACGTATAAGTTTTGCTTAAAACTGGCGGGGGGTTAAGCAACAACGCCCCTAAAAGCATATACTGCACCGTTTCGCATTGATAAAAAAAATACCAATCGTATTTTTTCATCCATCCCCAAATATTATATTGGGCAATGTTTATTATCAGCGCGGCAATAAGTGCAGTATATCTTAATTTCATTTTATTAACCTTTTGGCGGTGGGGGAGTAGGGCCTGGATCAGGTGGTGTGCCTCCGGGGCCATCTGCTGCCGGTTGAACAGGTGGTGGACTTTTCTTAGCATGTACAAGGCTTTTGATAAACTCAATAGCCGCGTGTATTGCCTCGGGTATTTCAGAAGCTATTGCAGTTAATGCAGCGGCTTCCAATTGCTCCAGCAAACTTTTGTGCTCTTGTGGTAATTGCTTTTCAGGCATCTTTTTATTTTTTAATTGTTAACAATGCGAATGTAAGGTAGTTACACTATTATGATATGCGTATAACTACGGTTTAGGTTTAGGTGCATCCTTTACGCTGGTAATCGGGTAGTTAACACCATCAGCCTTATTTGTTTTCGTGTCAATAATACCCGTTATTTTCTTCTCTGCTACACTTCCTATATACTGTATGATATAACTACCGGTAAAGCCCATGCCGCCAAACGCCAACGAAGGGTATTTGCCAACAATCTCATATTTCCCGCTTATTTCATCAAACACCAACCATAAAAGAATAATTGATAAAAATGATAGCATGATAGGCACTTTATCCAATGCCAAATAATCTTTAAATGAAAACGTTGCATTAGCTGAAACTGCTTTATTGTTTAGAGCGTTGAATTTCATAAGGGAATGAGCTACCACACAGATAAGCCCCACCCCGATATGTACAAATGTTTCATTCATAACTTTTAATTTGAATGTACGAATAAAAATATTAGTTTCACTTCGTTTTTTAAGGGTTTAGGGTTGAAATCCACCCGCTGTTTTTACAGTGGGTTTTTGATTTTAACTTCTCCCGCAAAATATCCTGCATGTCCCGTATCTCCCTTATTAACGTTGTTTCAGTTTCAATAGCCGCCTGATAAATCAACATCAATTTTTCAACTAACACTTTTATATGTTCGTCCTTGCTTTCAATAATGCTTCTAAAATATTCCCGGTCGCTTTCAATCAGCCTTTGATAATATTGCCGCTCCTTTGTTAAAAACTTATACCCAAAAAAACATAATGCCGCAATAATCAACACCAATGCTATTATTCCCGTTGGTAAGCTAAAAAACCATCCCTGCACGTCCTTATTTTCCACCGGCATAATTAAGGTAGTTTAATGATTTTAGCTGCTCCCGTAAATGTTAATGTACCTGATACGGTTGCAATAACTGTTATCGTTGTACTTGCCTTTACCCTTATACTGCCCATTACAGGGAAATTACTCGCACCTGCTGCCGATAATGCCGCTGTTGCACTCCCCATAGGATAAAACGTGCCTGTACGACTTGTACTTGTTTCGTCCGTGTAATTTACCGTTAACTGAACGTTGCCGCTGGTATAGGCTGTAATGGTTAATCGACCGCTAATATCAAACGTGCTATCAGCAGCACCGGTTGTGTAGGTTACGATATTGGTGGTTGCTGTTTGGCCGGTCAATATTGCGCTTGCCACTACTTTAGGGACGTTCAATTGTTCAACGGTTGCTCCGGTCATAGCTGTGCCGGCTGTATTGGCTACAAAAATCTGATTAGCTGTTAAATTGGTTGGTGATGTTAAACTACCGACCTGCATTAATCCCCCTACGAAGACATTCCCCCCGGCCCACAATGACCCGTACTGGCCGCCCCCAGGATTACCATTAACGGTATCTAACCCCGCCGCATACCGTAGGGCTAATGTAGATGTTCCGTTTGGTGTAATTGCAGGCGCTCTAACACCAATACCAATTGCATAAGGAACAGCCCCGCTGCTTGGCATTGTGTAGGCCCTTTGTCCAAATGTTTTGTCTATAACGTTTTCGCCTGCTGTAATAGTGGCTGCCGTAGCACCCCTTGCAATCATGGAAGTTTGTATATTCCCTGAACCCATTGAACGCATCAAAACCGCTGCTGTACTTATGCCAGTAAATGTCCCGTTATTTGTTGGAATTGCGAGATTGGCATTACCAAAGTTTGTTGTATTGGTGCTTATACCACTTCCGTATAAATAGCTAAATCCAACGGTAAATGTTTGGCCCCCGCTTGTTCCATTAAATTCCACACTGCCAGTTGATAACACTTTTACATTCATGCCATGCGAAGGGTCATAAAAGAACCCTGCAATATTAGTTTTTTGATTGCTTACAAGATATAAGGTATAACTCGTATCGCCCCCTTGTGAAATAACATTACCCAATGACAAACTTCGTGCGCGTGGGTCGAAATAAAACCCATTATCAATTCGATATGGGTATGCTTGTGAATTGGTTTGTAGGCCCGCACCGCTGTTTGGACCAATGTTATTTGCTACAGTATAGCCTGCATTATTAGTACCGCTAAAATTTACATCCCGTTGAGTAGTACGGCTATAATTATTCAGAATAAAGCCGCCATTACATGCAATCGAAGCACTTATAGAAACCCCGAACCCGTTTGGCATACTATCAGATGTATTATTTGCAACGGTTAAATCATTTATCGTGCCTATGCTTACGCCATTGCCACCATATGTAGGAATGCCTGTAAATGTATTCCCTAAAATCTTTACATGGTTAGCCATATCAACACTTACGGCGAATGTACCCGAGGTGGTTGACTTTAAATCCCGCGCCTGGCAATTCGTTACGGTAATCCCATTCGCATATTGTAAAGCAAATGGGCCGCCGCCTGTGCACCGGATTGGGTTATTATTAAGGCTATCATCAAATAAAATATTGTCAAATACCAACCCATCTGTATTTGAAATCTGAAATACCGCTTGCCCTGTATATTGTGGGCGGCGGATAACAATATTCTGAAAGATTACATTTTGCGTATTGGTAGCCCAAAAGAAATCACCATGACCCGTTGCACCTGTACCGCCTATTACTGTACCGTTTAATATTTTCCAGTTCTTTTCAACTACGGTTGATGTGGCGGGTGTTCCATGGTCAATTACAGCCCCGCAATTAATAGCCGTAAAACCATCCACAATATTATCGCTGTTTGACTGGCCTGCAATGTGATAATCCTTATCAAAAACATAGAGGGTATTAATTGAAGTGTAATTAAAAAGACCACAATGATTGGTGCTATCGCTAAACTCCATTCCCCCTAAAGCACTATTTTGGTTTGTACAATTATAAAAATTACAGTATTGCGCCGGTGAAAGTGAAATGCCATCCCGTGAGCAACTATCAAAGTTTTGATTATACCCGTTACCGTATGAACAAAATAATATTTCCAGGCCATTTTTTTTGTAATGGGAGTAAACATTATTATCCAATAAAAAATAGTCAGAATTTTTAATAATAAGGCCGCTTCGCCTTTGTGCATCAGTATTAAGAGCACTAGCCCCCCAAAACCGCGAATTTACTACCGTTAATCTCCGGCAGGTATCAAAGGTTACATTCGTTAAATATGTTTTTGAACTATCCCGATTATAATTCCAGCCTTCAACATATAGGTTATCTTTCCCATGAACATAAACAGCGCTATCAAATAATAATTTATTACCCCGGTCGAATATTATTCTCCACCCGCTTTGTGCTTCATCAAACATTCTTTTTGCCCGGCGTTGGTTATTGGTTGATGTTTGTGTACTATCAATATTCCACCATGCTGTATAATATTTACCATCCGTAATTTGCCGTACCCAATAGCCCCCACCCATTCCGGTAGCTGGATAAACCAATGCCGTATCTACCGTATAACCTGAAGCATAATAATTGAATATGCCACCCATTTTATTATCTGAAACCTGAACCACTAAAGGGTTGGAATTGGGCAAAAGACTGGCAGCCCCAAAAGACTGCAATTCCGTTACCGTTGCCACAAATCCCATGCTGTTTACAATTTTCTCATAAGGTGCAAGCATGGCAGCCGTATCGCTTAAATTTAATTTTAGCGCTAATTGGGCATTTACAACCGCTGTACGGGCATAAGGGCCGAGCATGGCAGATGTATCAATAATTTTAAGATAGGCGCTTAAATCGGCTGCATTTGCTATTGCGCCCCATGCTCCAACATTCGGATTATAAACGTACAGCACCGTATTACAGGTGTCCATGTAAATCATTGGCCCTCGGTAAGCAATTTGATAATTAGCCGCTAAGGGTGGTGTGCCGCAACCTTTTGGCAGGTATAAAATACTATCCATTGCCAAAGCAGGGTATTTGTAAATCTGTGAAGGGTTGCCGGTAGATATAACCGTTTTTGTTTGCGCTTTAGTAGCATACCCGATAATAACGAGTGCTACCGTCAAAATTATTGCCCATGCGTACTTGTTTACTTTGCCGTAATTTTCGTGCGTGTTCATAGAGATTTATTTGTATAAGATTGTTACGTTATTGCCTGTCCAAAATCCACCTATCTGTGAACCATCCAATTCCCCCGCACTATCCATTGTAATAGAAAAAGTATCATACACCTGTGCATTTGTAGCGGGTGTAATGCTGCCTATAAAGGTCATTATAAGCGTTTTATTTACTAAGCCTGTACTTATTACGTTTCCATCACTAACCACCTCAAAAACGGCGCTTTTTACGCTTGGATTTACAACATCATTCCCGATTAATATAAAGCCATCCTGCGTATAATAATAGAGATTGCCAGCTACCCAAAAAAACTTATTGAGCATGTATGTAACGCTCAATCCCGGCGTATTGGTAAAGAAATCAATTACTTCTTGAAAACTATCCCAATCCACATAGGTTACCCCGCTTTGCAGTTTCCTTAACCATTGTTGGGCCGGAACTGGATTAGTGTATAAAATCCCTTCACTTAATGGTATTGACATTTTACGATAAGTTTAATTGTCCTGTGCCCTGGAATGTTACATTAAAAGTTGCTGCATCATTATAATTAGCCCCAGCTTCAACATTCGTAAGTAATATTTCCCCCGTTAAAGGATTGCCCCCATCCCCTAAATCAAATTGAATAGTAAGAATGGTTAAATCTTCCGCGTAGGCCAGCAAATTACGGATGGAGATATTTTGGTCGGCGCTTAAACCGTCAACGCTACCCGTCCATGAACTTGAAAGAGGTTTATATTCCCTGAATGTACCGCTGCCAATGGTAGTTTTATCCGCGGTTTCTACATTGAGGGTAATTTTAGTATTACGGGCGCATCCGATTACTGTATATTCCACCGGTGATGCACTGGTAAGAATGTATAGGATGACGTTTTTACCGAGTATGAAAGACATGGGCGGCGATTACAGCGCGGTTTGAAGGTTGCCGCCCACATTCGGTTTTCCTTTCACTGTGTTGTAAAAATACAGATTTTAAGGAATAAGTATCATAAACAAAAAAGCCTACCCTTTCAGGCAGGCCGTGATATATGTAAAAGGTTGCTTTACGCCACCCGCTGTATTATGGTTTTGTTTTCGCCATAGGTAATATTGAACAATGCCGGGTCAAGCTCTTTAAATACTTCTTCCGCTTCGCCTTTGTCATCAAATTCGTACGGGTCGCCTTTTGTTGACATCTTGCTTATTTTATCCGCCGTTTCTTTTGGGGAAAGTTTTTCACCCTGTTGTGAAGGTTCACCGCTTGTAAAAGACGTTTCATTGGTCATTATACCGGCCTTTGTTGAACCTTTATTAGGTGTTCCTTTGGTTGGTTCACCCACAAATTCTTTACCCGATACATGGGCTTTACGGCTTAATTCATCGTGCCCCGTTTGTTCATCGTGCTTTTTAGGCGTGGGGGATGAAGTTGTATGTTTGTCGTTATGCTTTTCGGGAGTCTTTTTCATGGCTTTTATTTACCGGAATAAATACAAACGGTATGCCATTACTTATTTTCAAAAATATATTTGAAACTGTAAGTATTATCAAGGTCGGCATCTACTTCGCTGGTATCGTAAAATTCATATAATGTGGCGTTCCATATCGCCGAATTAAAATCAAAACTCCCAATCCCGATAATGAAATTTTTATCAGCTAAAAAGGCAAATTGTAAAATAGTAAGCAGGCTTATAAATTGTTGAGGCCAATAAAAAGCATAATCAACGCCTATCAAATCAGGCCCTGAAGGTGTTGGGTCGGTGGTTATAAAAACAATCCCACTACCGCTATCGTATGTTGCTGAAACAACCGAATACAGCTCCCCATTAAATTCAAATAACATTCCTGGTTCTATGCCGTCAGCACTTGGTAAGCCGGTTAATTCAATGATAGGTGGGTCAATACCAATATTACCATTGCCGGTAAATCCGCCAGCTTTGCTATATCGTAACCCAAAAAAATCACCCTCAATTATTAATCGTGCTATTCGCTGTATAAACAAAGTATCAAAGGTGTTGATTTCATTCAACTTTAATGCTTCGCTTAACTGCGCCCGGTGCCATTGATACGTTTTAGTTATATAGGTATCTCCCACCCAAATGCCGAAAGATGTGGTTGCATTGGTTAATGTAGTGCCTGAAATCGTGTTAACAATCGTATCATCTAAACTTATATCCTCTTCGCTATTGTTTTTTACTACTTCCGGCTGTTGCTGTTTATGCACCTGTGCTATCATTGAAGAAATAGCGCCGAGGTTATTCTCAATATTAAGGTTAATATTCTTTACACCCGTATCATAAAAAATTACATGCCCATTATTACCGCAAAGGCCAATTAAAAATAACCCATCAACCGGGAAAGGCGGGATAGTGCCATCCGCCGTTATAAATGCCGATACATCATAATTATTTGGGTTACCATAATTTTCATCACCCGTAATCTCCAATCCAATATCTGTATTCCAATTGGCAGCGGGTTGAGGTGTTCCCCATGATAAGTAAAACAACCCACCACCGGCACTAACTTGCTGAAGAAAATAAATATTACCGGCGTTATCCAATAATTGAAATCTGCAACGCATGTAAAATGCCCCCCGACTTGGTGGTGATATTGGCCCGATATGGTCAACCCAAAATGCAAAGAAATCAAGGGAGAAACTAAACCGGCTTTTTGCCACCACTGGAATAGGGTTAAATTGCAGCCAGTGCATACTGCCTTGCGGGTCAACCTGTATAATATCCAAAAATCTGTCTATCTCGGTGTTCCCTATTGTTGTATCATAAGCAGTAACCAAACAAGCCATTTCAGCCGTTTCCTGGTACCAATCGCTTGGTATTTCCCACCCTATATATTGAATGTTTAAATAAGTAAAAGCAGGGTATAAAAATCCACCTTTAGTAAACAGGTTACCCAACACGGTAAATCGTTGGTCATCTATCCATTCGGGAAAATTATAGGTAAGTGTTCTTTGTGCGTAAACAAACGGTCTTAAAATTCGTTTCTGTTGGTTGGCGTTTATAGGCTCAAACGGGTAGGTCATTACGTTTGTAGGGTTTCTGCCTATAACCTGCTGTATAGTCTCTGTAATCGCCCCTAATACGTTAAATTGATAATCGTACGCAGTGCCTGGTACTGCATTATCGGTAAACAACCTATTTTCTCCCTCACGCATTAAAACCCATTTACCATTAGCTTGAAAAAGTATCATTTCAAAGTCATGGCATATAGCTTCCAAAACAGTATAACAGTCTTTAAATGTGCCATCGCTGTTAATAAAATAATTGGTGTGGATAACCGTTTGTTGTAAGAAATCCGCTGTCGGGTCAGCACTTCTATCATCCGTTGTATTCTCAAATATATTCAGGTAAGCATTACATTCAAGTTGCAATGATGTTTGCTGTAAAATGGCTGATAGAAATGTTGTTAACGGGTAAAAACCATAATCCCCTAAACTAAGGGCCGCAAACGCAACATCTAAAGTGATTGTTTGAAGCAACCCTAAATTATCATTGGCCTGCAATGTAATAGGGTGGGCAAAGTCCTGCAAATCTTCCGCGCTGTTATCAATCTGCGTAAATCCGCTAAATAATAATTGATATAATTCCCCGTTTGTTGGGATGCTGCCATCACTCAAAAATATTTCGTTGTACACATCAACCCTGAAAGCGTTAATGGCATCACTATAAAAGTCAGATAGTTGAATTGAATAAGCCGGGATAGTATCGCCCTCATTACTGCTCCAAAATTCTATTGTTATGGCATTTGGTTTAATGGGGCTGTAAATATCACCATCCCCAGCAAGGGGGGCAATGACTAAAGGATTGCCGGTGGCCTGCAATTCAACGACATCCCCCATAAAACCATCTTCCAAAATGTTAACTAAAAAGGTATCCTTTTGCCTGTTTTTCCACTTATAGAAGTATTTTATTGCGTATGCCATGTGTTAAAATTACCCGCTTTATGTGAAAAATCACAAGTTTGTATTTAAAAATCCCTATACCTTTATGTCTTAAAATTTAAACACATGAAAAAGTTACTTATCGCAATGGCATTATTTTCTATCGTTTCCTGCACAAAATATTCAGTTACCCCTAAAGTTGCCCATGTTTCAGCAACTACTTATTTCTTATTTCCCGGCGCTACTGTTCCCGTTGTACAAGCTACAGCAGATGCCTTTTTACCCGGCGATAGCGCGGAAGTGAAGTATAAAGGTGTTATTTATAAAACAAACATTATTTACCAGTTGTGGAATAACGACACAGCAGCCCATGTATTAAGCGTGAATGATGTAAACGGGTACAAAATTACCTTTTAAAATTACCATAGTTACGCTTATTGTATCTATCTTGTCGGTTGCCTGCAATAATAATATCATTGCCTTTCAATACGGTTGATAATACTACCAATTGTTGGCCACCACCGAATTTACCGAGATTGCCATTAAGCGGCACCAATGCTTCAGGACCTTTCTCTGCGAACAAATGGCCGCCGATTAATGTAGGGCCCATAAATACGCCACCTTCAGCATGTGGGATAAGGGCTTTAAATATTGATAAGAAGCCAGTTCCTTGCGCTCCAAGCGTAGCGGCTATATTTGTGCCCCCTGTAATAGTTGAAAGGATTAAGGACAATACAGCGGCTTCAGCAGCGGTGGCTGCAAGGTTAGCCAATAGCTTTTCCATGCTTTGTGCTAAACTTTCAAAGGATAACGTACCCTTCGTAATGAGCGTATCAAAAACACCTTCAAAAGCGTTTTTAATTTCGTTACCTAATGCTTCATAAAATTTAGCCTCCCGTTTTAAGGATGCCTGCGTATCTTTTTCATCTTCCTTTAATTGTTTTTCACGGTTCTTTTTTTGCTTTTCCTGCAATTGTTCAGTTAACGCGTAGGCGGTTGCTTCAACCTGGCTTAATCGTAAAGTTTCGGTGTTATCGGGACGGCCGGGGTTGCCTGCTTTTAATTGCTGTTCCGCGAATTGACGTACTTTTTCCTGAAACTGTTTTTGCGCGTAAGGGTCGATGTAAATTTGATAGCTTTCAATTAAAACCTGTAAATCTTTTATCTTAATATCATCATAGGCCACGCCGTTATTAAGCAGGGTGTTTATTTCATCCTTCACCCTCTTTTCGTAATCTTTATTAAGGGTTACGTTATCAATGCCGTATAAAACACCTTTTTGGTTAATGGCCTCTAAGTCGGCGTACATTCTTTTTAAGCTGTCCCCCACCTTATCAATACCGGCCTTTCCTTTGGTACCTACTTCTGAAAAGCTGCTTATGGCCTGCCTTGTTTCTTCGTTCAGGTCCTTGTATAAATTATTAATGCTGCCTAAACGTTGGTTGTACTCCAATGCCAAATCGTTTACCCTTTTTACCGCATCGGCATAAGGTGTGCTAAACGTACCATCTGTATAACGTTGGTTTGAAATATCGTTAAGGTGTTGCTGTGCAGCGGTATATTCCTTTAAAAGGTTTTTGTTCTTAATTATTTGGTCGGCGATTTGGTCGGCGTATTTAGCAGCAACGGCCTGGGCTATTAAAGCGGTAGTAAAATTGTTTACTTCATCGGTAACGGCCTTTGTATAGATGTTTACCAATGTCAGTTTTTCACCATGCTCCCCCAGTATCTTATTAGCCTGTTTTAAAGCCTCGTTTCTTTCGGATAATGGTAATTGCCCATCCCTTGCAATATCTACAAAGGATTGCAGCTTAATACCGGTAGAAAGGGCGCTTTCCTGTACCTTATTTAAACTATCCTGAAAATCTTGGCTTTCTTTTTTAAGACGCTCAATAATCGGGTTGAGGTCATTGGCTTTACTTCCAAAAATATCCAGTTCAGAAGCCAATTTTTGAACCCCTTCAAATATGAGGTTGAAGATGCCCGCGATACCAATACCGGGAATTAAATACGCTGCCTGTCTTATTAAGCTGAACCCTTTTGTAAGACCGCCTAAAGCACCTGTTAAACCGTTTGATGCTTCTTTATTCGCTATGGTTGCGGTAGTGGCTTCCTCGGTTGCGGTTGCTGCAAATTTCTCATTTATGGATAATTGCTTAGTGGCATTTGCCATGTTCAATGTAGAACGGGTGGCCTGTTCCTCTGCCGCTTCTAATACTTCAATTTGAGCGGTTACCTGTTGTATTGATGTGCCTAATTCAGCGAAGTTTGCACTCCCTTCAGGTAATCGGGATTGTGCAGCCTGTAAGTTGTCTAAGGCTTGGTAAAGGTTTGCAAGGCTTTCAGTAGCGGTGTTTGCACTACTTGCAACATCTTGCCCGAAATTCTGTATATCACTTTCTGCTGCGGCTAATCCCTGTTGTAAAGGCTGGATATTGACCCCTATTTCCGCGTTTAATTGTGCTATCGTTGCCATTTACTTTATGCTGTTTTTCTTTTGGGCATTTGAATTGTTGGGGAGAAGTTTTTAAGTATTTCCTTTTTATCCTCAACCGTTAACCGGTGTTCCTCGTCCATTTCAAGGGGGTATAAATCTTGCTCCGTACACTTTGCCCCCATGCTTTGCATTATCCCCCACCCTATGCGCCTAGCTATCCAGTTTTGACTATTTATTCGGTTATGGTAGCCAGTTGCAATGCACCATCCTTCGTAGGGTGTAAGACAGTAATATTCGCGTGGCTTGAGGCCGATTGTTCCCCAAAAGAATGCGTGGATGTCGTGCCATTGGATAGGCTTTTTTTTTCTTCCTCTTTTTCAGCCTGTGCTTTTAGACCTTTTTTTAAAAGCCTTTGAAAAGCGTTAGATGAAACCCAACTTTCTTTAATTGTAGTTATTTGTTTTAAGGACGTTTCATTGTCCAAATTTTCATCCAGCCAATCAATAATCTCACTAAGGGTAATTTCAGGTTCAATTCCTTTATCTAAGCAGTACCCTGCATAGCCGCCCCACATTAATTTAAGCGTCTCACCTACATGGCTGCCTGCTGCTGCTTTTACGCTGCCGAATTGCTCAATGGCATAGTAGTTAAATTTAAAATTGTACTCTTTCCCGTTAATTGTAATCATACCACATTTTTGATTTTATGTTGATGTAATAATTCCGCCGTTTACTGTTTGATTATCGGTTGCCGTTTGGTCAAGTGATAAAACAGGCGTTGCGGTTATTTCAAATTCCTTACCGGCGCCTGCGAATATATCAATGTCAACTGCAATTAACAGGTAACCAATACCTACGTTTAAAGACTGTGATAAGCCCGTGAATGATTTACTTTGTGGTGCTGCTAAATTGCAATCTATTGCCTGTAATAATGTAGGGCTGCCACTCAAATCGGGTGTTGTATTAAAATAAAGTTTTAACCCACTTGGCTGTACATTAAACACCGTGTAAGTGCCACCCAATACAATATCTACCTGTGTTAATAGTGCGGTGGTTAGGTTATTATCAACCTTAGTAATATATAAAATATTATCATCGCTACCTGCGGCCGCCGTTCTATCGCTAATAGCGACACTCGTGAGAACGAGGCCACTTAAAAAGCCAGTTGTTCGATTGTACCCTGTACCTGAATATCAAAAGTGAAATCAGCCATTTGGTCGGTGTTGAAATCGTTGGCATAGTTGCTAACGAAGCCGGTAAATATCCAACTTACATCACCGGTATTAGGCGGGGTGTTTGGCGTTTCAACAGGTCGGATAACCCATACAACGCTTTCCTGGCTTTGTGCGTAATCAAACATACCTGTCCCGCTTATTACGGTATCATCGCCGAATGAAAGAAAACCTTTGCCTGAAACGGTTGAGTTGGGAAAGCCAGCAAGGTAAGCAGGGCCGCAATCGCTGGTACCGTCTATTACTTTGTTGGCGATTTTAAAGCCTTTGTTATTTAAGCAGGCAACGAGGGTTAAAACTTCGGGGCTTGCTTGTGTAGCTGCGTATAACCCGAAATATTGGCCTTTACGAAAATTAGCACTTGTAGGCGTTGACATTGTGAAATAGTTTTATAATGTGGTTAAATTTGGCTTTACCCTTTTCCACATATAAAGGCTATTCCGTTGTAAATATAAAGATTATTGAAATAATGCGAAAAGTAAATAAAAAAGCCCCCATTTCGTCGGGGGCAAGTACGTTAAGAAAAGTTGCACACTATGCAGCTATTCTCATTTCGGCTTTGTTGCCTTTTATATTTTACGATAATCTACGCATTACCGCTACATGCTGTCAAAACCAAAACAACCCCGATTTAAAAGCCCGAAGGCTTTACGGTACTAACGCGACCGGTTAGCGTTCAAATGATAATTCATTTTGTGGAGTTGACGGGGGTCGAACCCGTGTCCAAACATGCGCCTAATAACCATCAAACAACTATCGCAAAACGAATATACACGGTATTTTATTATTACGAAAACTTTATTTCCACCGGGTCGCCTGTAAACCCTGTTACGTACCGGTTTATTATCAACCAACATTCAACGGTGTTTATCGTTATGCTCCGCACTTCAAAGGCGCTGGTATCATCCCCTATTGTACCACCGTTTAAATCGTTGTTTAAGTCCTGAAATTCGGCTTTAATCTGCGAGGTCTTAGGATATGCCAACCAAAACACTTGAGGGTCAGGAACGCCCCCGTAATTGATTGTAATAGGATTGTCGGGATTGCCTAAAAAGGTATGTGTAAAGTTTATCGGGTCGCTGGTATCATCCTGCGTACCGTAGTAGATGTTTGTAGGCCGTGAAACATTGGCAACCTGGATTATGTGCTCCAATACAATAACGCGGTTTAAAATAACCCTTTCACCGTCCGTTAAGCCTACTATTACATCATCATAAACCATTTTAGTGTCAATCACCTGCCCAGCACTCATTAGTAAAACGTCCTGCGGTTGTGGGTTGGTGTAAACAAGCTGGTAAAGTTGGCTGGCAATATCATCAGCATTTGCACCGCTGTTGTTTTTTTCAGCCTTCGTAACGATAAGGAACGAAACGCGGGTGGTGGTGAAGTTGGTGGTATCTCCGTTAAATCCGGTGCTTTGTACCTTTTGAATGATAATGTAGTTGTTCTTTTGTTCGCCCTGTGCTAACATACCATAGCGTACGGGAACGGCTACACCGTCAACTACTATATTACCGGCTAAAAGCGAATAATAAGCCCTTCGCAATGGGGTGTTAATATCTTGCATGGGTTAAAGGTAAAATAAAAAAAAGGTTAGGCTTCAATTTGCATGATAATAAAAAAATCATATCTTTAACCATGACAGACACTGTATATTCCGAAATGGTATCGTATGCAGGCAGAATATTGATAGATACTGTTTCAATTGATGCAAGGGACGTGGTAAATGATGTTTTATTAACCCATCTTGAAAACTCGTTAAGTATTGAATATGATTTTGTAAAGCCTGTTTTAAGGAATGCAGCTATTGCCACAAAGTACCATATTTTAAATAATACTTGGAGGCCGAAAGAGGTTGAAAAGGTATGCTGCAAGTGTCGGTTATTATTACCCGTATCTTGTTTCGCAACCATTAAAAGAAAGGCGGTAAATCAATTAATGACTGATACAATTTGTGTGGAATGCAAGAAAAAAGAAAACAAAAAATCATCTGTAAACTATATGGCACGTAATAGAGAAAAATGGAATAGTTACCTGAAAGAACGGTACAAAAAAGATAGCGAAAACCTTACAAATGCTTTTTGTATTAAAATGCTTAGGAATAAGTATGACAGGGAATTTATAGATAGAAACCCGCATTTGATTGCGGAATATAGGGCAAAGGCGATTGAGAAAAGAGCTAAAAAAAATTATGCAAAAACATAACGGCGGAGGTTACCCCCCGCTGTATTATTAGATGCATTTTTAGCCGATTTGAAAACATTTTTACACATATATTATAAGACTTTTATAATTGCAGTAATATCACTGCATTGTAAATGTAGGAATGTTTTTTTATTCCGCTGCATCTTTCATGGTTTTTGCAATCCGTTCCTGCAAGGCAATGAAGTTTCTGTATAGCGGGCCAAAAAAGAAGTCTCGCGGTGGGAGGTTTACTTTTCTTATTCCTGCACCCTTAAATTGTAAAGCGTATTCAGCAAGTTCTGCGCTATCAGGGCCAACATCAGGTATTTCTACAAACGTACCAGTACCCAGCGCCACGTAAGCGCTATATTCGGCACTACTTTTATTTACTATTTTATTCCCTTCATGTACGGCTGATATGTTCGCTCTAAGGTTACCTAAGTCAACGGGGGCAAGTGCTTTTTGTTCTGCGTTAATATCATAGGCGGTTGCGTCCATATCATCGTTAACGCCTTCCTGCACGGCTGCACTATACTCTTTAAGTTTGCTAAGGTCTAACCCAGTAAGTTTAAATGTTAAGCCTGCCATTGGGTTAAATTGTTATGTGTGGGTGGCTTAATTGTACCAATATGCCTGATAAAAGGTTTCGGCTTTGGGTAATACAATTTTATGTTCTCTTCTATTTGCCGGTTCCAATCATCAATCAAGTTAATTAAATAAAAATCATTTTCCATACACCAAATGTAAATAAAAAAGGGTCAACAATTAAGTTAACCCCATTTAAACCAGCGCCGCGTATTTGTACCACATTTGCCGCTCCCTGTGTCCATAAATATGCCGTAAGGCACACCTGTACTTATTTTTGCGCTTTACTTCGTTGCGTTCACATCAAACCCCTGTACAATCAATTCCTGATAACGCTTATAATCCTGCGTTATCATTTGCTGTGAAATTATTTGATAGGACGTTGTTACCTGCCCGTTTATATAATCCATTACTAAATCGGTGGTTATATCGCGCCCTGTTGAGTATCTTAATGTTACTTTTTTCACGTCTAAAAAGGCATCTAACCCGTACGTTACCTTTTCCTTTGTGTTCATATCCTCAACCTTCGCGTACGTGGTGTAAAGGGTATTGTATTGGCTTGTGCTCACACCACCGGCATCATCTACCACCGGCACCGCTTGCTTAAACGATACACGCCTGCGAAACTCCGATACAAATACTTTTTTAGCCATTATGCAGGTTTTGGTATTGGTGAATTTGGGTAAAACTGATAATAGACAGAAAATTGGTTACAGCTAAAGTCGTCCCCATTATACCCCAAACCAAATTCTATATGGCCTACAATATTGCCATCAATAGAAACGAATGTGTCTGTTTTGCCGATTATCGAAGCCAGTTTAATCCTTTCTAAATCTGTGTTTATATCAAACGGGCGACCTAAATAGTCACTTGCAATCTTAATAAGAAGTTCATCACGCATTGAAAGTATTCTTTCCTCCATTAAATTTATTTCGGGGATAGATCCTTTAAATGCCTGAATGTTTATATACTTTTCCATAATTACATTGTCATGTTTGAAACCCTTATATAATTTTCACACAGTACTTTTGCGGCATCACATACAAACCGGGGGCTATAACCACGTCCACCACCTTCATTTAACGTGCCTTGTAATTCGCCCCTGTTTTCGTACATAAAAAATACCTGTGCTTTCATAGCGGTTAAAAGCGTTTCAGGCAATTGAGGATAACCCGCGCTGTAAATAAATTCCAATAGCGGATAACAAGGGCTTTGCACGTTTACAAACGTACCTATATTACCGTAAGAAATACCCGTTAAAACTATCAACCCTTCATCAATCGCATTACCCGCACCATCCGTTACTAAGGTTTTATCTATTGCAGCGGGGCCGCCCGGAATAGGTCCGTAGGGTAATTCAATACCCCCGCAAAGGTTAGTAAGCTGCACAATAAGCCTTTTTTGCACAAAAGATAAGCCGGTGTATTTTTCCAATAGCAAACGTGCAGCGGTGATTAAGGTAAGCAAAAGGTTATCATCTTCATCATAGTCAATCTTACAATACAGCTTTGCATCTTCCAAACTAAGCGGTTCAACACCTGCATAGGGGTAAATTTGCTCTGTCTCGGCAACGCTATTAATAGCGTTTATAGGTGCTTCAGGGTTAAAGTAACCACCCCAATATCCGCTATTCCAATAACCGCCCATTGTTATGATTTTTATTGTTGAAAAAGGTGGTTGTAACTGTTGCTATAACAAGTGCCCAACCCAATGCAATAAAGAAATGTGCTTTATCCGTTTTCTCAATTATAAAAAAATTGGTTACCATACCACCGAAAAAAGCCGCACCTGCATTTAAATAGAAAAGCTGCCATGAAAATGACGCTCGTTTTTTTGCTTTCCTTGCAATGGGGGTGAAATCATTTCCAACTATTGCAGTCTCCATTATTGTATCTTTTTTGGTCGCCCAGGTTTACGAATGATTTTCTTTTCAGGTTCATCAATGGTATAATGTACCTTCTCAATTATCTCATATCCGGGTTGCATTGTTCCATCAGGCATTAATGAAACCTCGGTTAAGTTAGCTGTTGTTATTTCGGTAATACCTTTTTTATCCGCATTCACCTTTCCCATAAAAGTATTCAAGTTTTCAAGTTGCTGTAAAATGTTACGCTCATTCTCCACCTGTCTTTGCCTTCCTTCTCTTACAAGATATTGGTAATAACCCCAATCATGCAGCTTTTTTATTCCCTCAACATACCCCGCTGTACCTGTGCTGTAAATTGCGGTATCGCCTAAATTTTCCCTTAACCCCGGTAAAGCGCTACAAATAACCGGTATTCCACTTGCCTGCGCTTCTGCCGCCACTAAACTCCAGCTTTCTGAAATTGAAGGTACAATAATAATTTTTGTTTGGTTGTAGATTTCCCGCATGTCATTTTGAAAGGGCTTATAAGCCAAATTACGGACTATCTTCCTGCCTTGAGTACCATAGCCCCCATATACGCCTAAAAACGAAATTTGGGGCATATACAAAGCCAGCGTGGCCATTGTTTCATGTCCCTTGTTATGCACACAGTTTACAAGCGTTACAAAACGGTTATTAAAGTGGTCAATTTCATTATTCCAGTCATTTACCCATGTTGGTGGCTGAACTACTAAGGATGGTAACCCATACCCACATGTCTTTTGCAAATGGAATGAATTAAACACCAAATAATTATCGGGTGTGCCTGCGGGAATATTACAGCCGGAAGCATTGTGAACGATGTGGAAAATGGGCTTATTAAACCGTTTGGCTAATAATACCGCTTCACCCTTAATAACCAAGTTTGTTATAACAATATCGCACCAATCGTATTTTTCACCGAGTAGTTTACGGTTGCTGGTAACGAGTACATCCTTGTAATAATAATCTTGTGGGCAATCTTCAATGATGGTTATTACTTCGTGCCCCTTTGATGCTAAAAAGGTGTTTATACGTTCGCACATAACATCAGCCCCCGACTTTGCAGCGGGGGCGTAACTTGTTCTCAAGGCTGTCAATATTTTAAGTGGCATTACTTTGCTTTTAAAATAAAAGAATGTTCATTGTTGCTGTGCATGGCTGCAATAAAATCATTAATGCTGTATTCCTTGCCCCATTCCGAAACGCCTATAAAGTTATAAATTGGGAACAGGATATTGCACAACATTTTAATATTGCTGTTTAAATTCGGAAACCATGCAGGGTGAAAGGATATGTAAATTGTGGGCTTATACTTTTTAAGGAAATCAGCAGCGCCGGGTATAATCAGTAATTCGCTACCCTCTGTATCAATCTTTATAAGGCAGATGTTTGCAGGTTTAATGTTGGTAAATCCTATAAAGGATGGCAAAGAATAAGCCATTACTTTTACTGTTTTGCCGATTTCGCCGCGGTTTATTAAACTACTTTCGCTATTGCCCATTCCATCACTTGTCATTGAATTTATTTCAACCCAACCCTTAATATCGGCTATAGCGTAAGGTTCATAATGTATTTGCCGGTCGTTCAACTCAATGTTTTGTATCAATTCATTGTTTGCCATAGGGTCGGGTTCAACAGCATACTCTACAGCGCCCTTTTTAGCCGCGTAGAGGCTCAATGCCCCTACCCATGCCCCAATGTCTATAAATACTTTCCCAGGCGTTATATGGGCATCTAAAACGTCAAATGAGGCCGGTTCCCATTCCCCTGCCTCAATCGCTTTCCAATATCCTTCACGTTCTACGTAGTTTATGGTTTCACCACGGAAGTTAATTGTGTTCATGACTTACTGATTGCTTGTTGATTAATAACTTTTAACCGGGCTGTTAATTTCCTTACCGCGTTCCTTTTGTTCATTGTGTAAATTGTTTTTTCCCGTACGCCTTTTTTTTATTTTCATTTATATCCCAATTAAACCAATCTTCATATTCGTCCACAGTCTCACATTGATTTGTATATAACCATGATACTATTTTCCATCCCCACCACCTTTTTTCCTGAAAGCAAACAATGTTTGAGAACACACCTTTGGCAATAGAATATCGCTCTGTAATTCTCTTTGTTTTTGATATTTTTTTTAAAATTTTCATGTGTTTTAATTTATGGGTGTAAAATATAGTTTTTAGTTCTTATTGGGCGTACATAGTCATGGTCTTTCATTCCCTGATTGCGCCCGTATAGGTGTATTTCCTTTGCCTTTAAATTAAGCGTTTCAAGCATGTAAAGGGTGGATGAAGATACGGCATGAATGATAGTAGCGTTTTCCATTATAAGCGCCCAATCGAGCATAGAATAATCTTTTTTGGCATATAAGGCTATACGTGGTAATCCGGTATTGCCTGTTGCCCTTGTATGCTTTGCGCCTGCGGTAACTTGGCATCCAAAACTTTGGCAATGTAATTCGTATTCCCTAAAATCATTGCACTCATTTTCGTTCGTACAGCCCATTTCTACGGCCAATTCAAATTCCTTGTTTAAGTTACGTTCCCATTTCAGGTTACGCCACATCTTCCAATCTTCGCCTACCATTGTATATTTATGACACATGAAGTCCGATGCATCCTTTTCCCTATACCCGTTCCACCTAAAAGGGAGCACTTTATATGTCCCGTATTGCCAGCGGTGCATGTGTATGTCCCTGCGTTCATAATCCATAGGGAAACGGCTCTTTAATACGAATTGTATGTCTGGAAAATGGCGCTTTAAATCGGGTTGGTATTCATCTGCCACAGGCCAAATAATATCATGTCCTTTAGACGCGTAATACCTTGCAAGGGGTACTAAAAAAAGAATATCACCGAGGCCCAGGAATTGATTAAAGATTAAACCCTGTTGGTTAGGCACTTTTGAACGGGAAATGTTATATAATGGATTAGAAGTTATTACCGACTTCACAACATTCTTAAAAGCACGTTCCCCATGAAACCCGAATTGTCCGTTATAAGTACCGTACTGATTATATCCCTCAAAAGAAAACTTTTCAGCTACTTCAACCGGTGCAAACTTAATTCCATGTTCACTTTCAAGCAATGGGCGCAATTCCCTGCATATTACTGCATCTTCGGGGTGTGATACACCAGGATTAATGCCAGCGGTTACCCTGCATAGTTTCTGTGACCGTAAGCTAAACCCACCATTGCCTACGCGGTAAGGTTCGTATTCAGTTCCCCAACATGCACCTATGTAATCGTAGTTTAAAAACTCTTTCCGCCAGCCCTGCCAGTTTTTAACATACCCGTCATGCTGTACAATAAGCACATGGCTTGTTTCTACGTATTTAAACAGTTCGTGAATGATGAAATGAGAATAGGCTTCCTTGCTGCCCAATGGTGGGATGGCCTTTAACTGTATAGGTGCATCATACCGCGATATGTTTACGTTATTTGATAAGTTGGTAATAAGTATGGCCGGTGCTTTTATGTCCTTTAAACACGTATTCAATACATTGTACCCCCTTTGCCCGTTATCATCAATACATACCAGTGTTACATTAGGCAACGTAAGCCCTTTAAAATCGTCCGCATAATCCGGTGGCTCATTATGCCCCATGCTGCTTTGCGTGCCTTGGTGCTGTATTACAGAAGGTTGTAGGCATACTATACGTTTATTATCTGTCATGCTGTTTTTACAGGTTAAGGCATCCCAATTAGTAGGCTTCTCAATACAGGCATTTAAGGCCGGCAACATATACTTTTCGTACTGTTCGCGGTGTAAAACCATATTTATGCCTCCTACACTTTCTTTGTAGTTAAACCCTTCGCCCCCACCGGTCATTTTATGCCGTTCGCTCCCATCCCTGTTTTTAGTTTGGCAGTTAAAACCCGTTACAATGTTCTTTTGCCAAATGGCTTTTAACTTCAGTAATTCGATTTGAAAGTAATTGTTTACCAAAGTATCGTTATCCAGGTTCATTACAATTTCACAACCACATAAATCAAACGCCATCCGATACCCGATAAGTAAACTGTAATAAATGCCGCTATTTTTAGGATTGGTAATTACAATAGTGTGGCATCCGGGAATATTAAAGCCCCATATAAGCTCCAATGTTTTTGCATCCGTGCTTTTATCATCCACGATAATAAACAGCGTACCGGGTACTATTTCGGCATTGCGGATAGTGTTAAAACATTTCTCCGTCTCATTCGGGCGGTTGAAGGTGGTTATTATGATTGCGGTTTTCATTATAGCTTAATATTTTCATCGTAAACAAGAATAGCAAAATGAACATTGTTATCTGTATAGCAACTAAGGCTTACCAATTCTTTGCGAAGGGTATAAAAAATGTTGTATTTTTCATTTTTACAACTTTCTATTCTCCCTAAAAAATCGGCTACCTGCTTTGCCAAATCTTCATTAGTACGGGCTTCGAACGGTTGTGTTTTCATTCAAGATTATATTTTAAATATCAATGATGAAATTAACGCAACCAATGCAATGGCATCTACATACACAGTTGTAATTAATGAAGCCCACAACCACCCATCATCAATGCAAAAAATATATCTTTTTGCTGTTATGGGGAACATTTGTGTTTGCATTTCTTTTTTATTAAAGAAATATATAAAACTACGAGCGGCAATAATTATAATTGCAACCAGATTTAGTAAAATAAATATGGATAAAAAGGCTATGCCCTTACTGGTTTGTTCACAAAGTAATTGTTTCATAACTGCTCTTTTATTTGTTTAAAAATTTCAATCCGTCTTTCAAGTGATATGCCAGGCAGGTGTAGTACAAAGTCTCCCGGTTGCCACAAACCTTGTTCGTGCGTTGGCATTGGTACACCTTCGCCTACTTTATTATTCCAGTCATTAAGATACTCGGTGTATAGGTAGCTGTTTATTGACGGGTGGGGGAGAACGTAATACAGCCCATCAATATACCTTTTCATTACCGTTTGTTCTTCCGGTGCATCAAAGTCATTAATAACCGCATCAATAAACCGTTTTGTTGTTGTATTGCAGTACATAATAAAACTGCCTGCATTAATTCCGTTGGTATCTTGTGTTATTAAAATATCGTACGGCATTGGCGGGATAGGTATTTTCTTTTCTTCATTCGTTATTAAGCAATCGCAATCCAGTACCCAAATAAGGCCATGCTTATCCATAAGGCGGCGTAGTTCCTTCATCTTCCACAATCCCAATGGTTGACGGTTCTCCATTTCGCAATCAAGCCTATCTGCGCCCTCACAAATAAATTCCGGTACATATCCCCATCTTTCACAGTAACGGGCTGCAATAGGCAGTACAATATCAGCTAAGGGCTGCCATGAAGGGGTGTAGTATATGAATAGGGCGGTGCTCATTTATTTTCGTTTATTTCAAAAACTAAGGCATAAATAAGGCAGCCAACAAAACAAATTCCGCTAAAAACTTCGTTATAAATATCTTTCTCCTTGCAAAACCAAATCATGCAACAAAATGCAACCATCGAAACGAGAAGTAAAATAATTTTCATGTGTTTATTTTTAAGTGTGATTAAACTTTTTTTGGTCGAGCAATCGCTATTATTTCATAATTAAAAAATCCCTTCGCTAATGTTATATCGCCGTACTTGTTTCCATCCAATGTAGGAATATAGGCTTGTTCATGTTTATCCAGCGTTCCCTGCCTACCAAACATCGGCTGCTCAAAAGCACTAATATGGTTTGTTATCCGAATAATAATTACTTCTTTCATTGCTTAAACTTTTTCAGCCATCGCCACAAAGCTGTTGTTAAGGTCAATACCGCTAACAAATACATTCTTCCACATTGGCAATACCTTTTTTTCAAACGGAAAATGCCCATCCCTTTCCTCGCGCGGTCGTGTGCTTAACTCAAAGTACATGCGTAATAGTTCCGGTGTAAAGCTATGCACATGCTTACGGTTATTCCACGGACGCCAATAGTCCTGTGATTGGTCGGGTAAATAAAGGAAGCATACGCCGCCAACCTTTAGCCTGCTATGCCAATAATCTAAGGCATCAACCCATTTAGGCAGATGTTCAAGGCAATGGCTACTAAATACATAATCCAACCCACCACGCGCAAATTCATCTTCAACGTATGGGAAATTTAAGGCTTCGCCCGTATTCAATATTGGGTCAATGGGGTAAGCCCCGGGAAAGGCCCAATCCAGCCTATTGCAACCTATATCCACGCCTATTTTATTTTTGGGCTGGATTACCTCTAATGCAAATTTCATTACCCATCGGGCTGCATTTCCTTTAGCCTGAAATGCGGGGTACTGCTTACCGTTAAATTCTATTGTTTCAATAGGCATATAAATTACTGTTTTGGTTGTTGTGCTAAAAAGTATTCTTCCAATACATCGAAATCGTCATCAGTCAGGTTTTCTATGTTCGTCCACTTTAATCCTTTATTGGGGTCTTTAACGTCAACCGGTATGCCTATTTGGTTCCACCGTGTCATACCGGCATCGTCAACCATTTTTTCTGTTACCCTTATTTTTTTGTTTGTAAGTAGCATATACTGAAATTAAAAAAGCCATCAACTATATTCGATGTGGACGAACATAATCAACGGCCTTTAACGATTAAATAAATAACCGGATGCGTCCACATTCATATCCGGTTTGTCCATACGAAAATAAGGGTTTTATTAACAACAATAAAAAATCTCCGTTTTTTAGGCGGAGACTTTTCTAAATATTACTAACCCATGGAAAATTATAAACCGGTTGCGGACACAAATGCGTACGGCTGTCCAGTTATCAGAACTACACGCGCTTCCACCCGGACTGTGATTAAGTTCCTTTGAACGTTATCGCTGTCTTGTTCGAAAAACTCAACTTTAAGGCCATCAACGGTTGCCACCTGTGATTGTGTCCAATCGGCTATTAAAGCGTTACCTGAAGGCATCCACGTTGCTTTCATAATAGGTATGCCAGCAATTTCAATATCGCCTGTACGGGGGTTAATGTAAAAGCCACCCGGTACGCTGTACGATGTACCGATTGTTGGAACGGTTGTTTTCATCAATGTACCCCAAATGGTGGGCGTGGTAACTATTGCATTAGGTGCAAAGTTTGTGCTTTCCAGGTTGGTGATATAATCAATGAATTTTTCGGCATCGTTACCGCCTGAAGTAGTTGAGCTACCTAATGAGGCCGCAATTTGTGCAGCGGAGAATGTGGCATTTTCATACTTGAAGTAATCGCGCAGCAACATTTGAGGCAGGTAAGTTTGTAAAAACAGCAAGTCCTGCAACATCTGTTTAGACACCCTTACAAAGCCTGAAATATATTGCGCATTAAACTGCACGTTTGTAAATGTGTACCCAACCTGTTCTTTCAATGCACCTTCTGTAAGCTGCTGTCCAAAAGCACCTACCTGTGGTGTAGTGTTTGGATTACCCCCTACAACATTTTCGCGGAATATTGCGATAAGGCCGGTTGCTGATTGAAAGCCCGGAACAAGGTCGCGAAAGTTTATTAGCTGCCGGGGCAATATTACCGGTGTAGGTACGTAGGTGATATTTGGTGAACCGGTTAAGTTCCCGCTTTCTGTCATGTTACCGGCTGCTTTGCGGTACATGTGTGTGCCTGCATCCAATTTTAATACCTGTTTGCCGCCGCCATCTGCTGAAAGTACCTGTTGGTGATTTTTGCCTATTGCTTTAGCAAGGGACGTGCTAAAGTCCAATGTATCACCTTGGTACATTTTAATACCGTTCTGGTTAAGCAGTTTAACCTGTGTTTGCAGGTCGTCAAAACCTTTTTGTTGGTCTTTAGCCATTTCCATAGCTTCTTTACGCCATGCGGCTATTTCGCCTGTGGTTTTATTTAGTTCCTCAAGTTCTTTTTTGAGGTTTACCACATTGGTATCGGCAAGGTGAGCGGCTTTTTCCGCGGCTTCTGCTTTGCTTAATACGCTTTTTACGTCCTTCCCTAATTCCGCAACGGCTTCGCTTACGGATGGTTCACGCATAAATAAATTGATAAAGTAACGTTTCATTACCGGATAAATTTAAAAGTTGTTGAATGTTGTTTAAGCCCTGCAGGCAATTGATGCCCTTAGTAGCGAAATTTCTGTTATCAACTTTTCATCGTCCGGCTGGGTGCTCGCCTTAGGAGTAGGCGGCGGCGCAGTGGTGCTGCTTGAGAAAGTTTCAAATGCTGATTGCAAATATAATAGTTCTTTTTCCAATATTTCAAATGTGGCATCTGTGAAGGTGCCTGTTTTGATTGCTTTTATTAGTGCCGGTATGCGTTCAATGCAATATTTCTGCATTTTCATACCGGTTAATGGGGTTTGGCTATTGGCCCCCCATGCGGTTAAGCTACTGCCTTCCCATAGCTTCAATTCTTGTAACTGGGTTACTTGGTCGCGCCAATCGGCATCCGGGTTTGTTACGGTTTTCCTCACTACTCCATAACCTATGCTGTGCTCCGTTATTAAACCACTATCCACCATTTTAATAAAATCAACACCTAAATTATGGTCGCCTATCTTGCTTTCGTAACATAGCCCTTTTGCATCTTCATACAATGATGTTAGTTTGCCCAATGGCTGCCCTGAATTGTGGTTAAGCAGGTGTTTAATGCGCGGTTGGTTGGAGTTGGGGCCGTTCTCCAGTATGGTTTTGGTAAATGCTCCCGGCATTATAATGTCGTTATCGCTGTCCTGATTATTAAAGGCTGCAAAGTAACCGGTTACGATACCTAATTTGGGGTCGGCATCTTTAATTCCACCGATTAATGCGTGGGGCGTTTTTAATAACTGCTGCATTATATATTTTTAAAAAGGTAAGATGTGCCCCACATTGCACGGTATAAAAATACAGAAAAGTATATAAAGTGAAAGAAATTTACATTATGCGGCAATTCTTTGCCTTTGCTGGGTTCTTATAGGGCGGTTATTGGCGTCTCGTTTTACGTTAAACATAAGGGTGCAGCGGCAATTAATTATTGTGCCGGGTGCCCCGTTTGGATCTCCTGGGAATAGGAGTTCACTACTTGCTGCACCTGTTACGCGGCTACCGGATAAGAATTTACCGTCTAATGGTAATGTTACACCGCTTAAATCCCAATGGTCATATTCGCTATCGGGATATTTACCGGCTGGATTGCCCCTTACCCTGTTATCATGTGCGCTTAACCATGTTTTAGTCATTTCAAAGCCGGTTAGCTTTGCCCCTTCGATTGCGCCCATATTGCTTGCCTTGATGCTTTCTGTGCGTACTATACGGAGTGCTCTCCATTTACTGCCTACCTGGTCGGCTATCTTAACGGCGGTTTTATCATAGCCCCATCCGTTTAAACTGCCTTCCTGAATGATTTTTAACACATCATCCTTAACGGTGTTGGTCATTCCATGAACATTGTTCAATAATGACATGCGTAGGCTTGCTACAATGCGGTTGCCTATTTCCTGTGTAGTGTTGAATAATTGGTTAGGGGGTTTGGGTAACTGTACGTAAACCTTTGTTTCAAGGGGGTAACGTTTCGTTATACCCTTTGCATGCACCCATGTTATTTGTCCCTTTGTTCCCCTTAGTTCCTTGTAAACAGCGTTGCCGTAGTTCCCCGCTGCTGAATAATGTAGGTCATTAATAATCGGGATTAAAGGGGCTGCGGGAAAGAAATCAAATATTTTCCCCTGTGCCATTGGATAGCCGTATTGTTTAGCATACTCATTAAAGGCTTTGGCTTGGCTTATAAAGACGGCCTGCACATTTGGGGTGTATTTACCCTCAATTTTATTTTGGAAGGCGGCAAAGCGGGTATATGTGATGCGTGGGGTCATTTATTGCGGGGTAAGGTTAACGATAACAATTGTACTTACCTGTTGAGATAGATTTTTTACTATTGTTGGGTGCTGGTTCATTTTAATAAACTTTAGGTGCTTCTGTCAATCGGCGTTCCCGTTCTTTAACCGCTGCATTTATGGCAAGTTCGATATATTCCACCAAATCCACCCGCTGTAATTCCCTTATTCTTTTTTCATTAGCGCAATTCTTATTACAGGGCTGTATAAACTTTTCTGCTATCTGCTGGGGGGTGAGTATTGGTTTTTCAGGCATAAACGGGGGAGTTGAAAAATGTTTTAGCCTCTGATGTACTGCGAAATAAGTAGTTAAAAATCATCTCCCTTTGCGCTTCATAATCAGAATGGCAAAATCGTTCAATAAGTTGCCAATCCATTAGCTTCATTTCGCCGGTAATATCCAAATCCATTTCGCCTTTCAGCTTATTAATTGCCGTTTTTGATGACCAGCCATGCTTTAGAAGTTCATCGGCTACATGCAGGGGGCTAACTACCCACCCTTTCTTTTTGCATTCATCAATAGCCATTGAAATAGGGAAGCCTTCTTGGTAAAACAATTTACCTACACCTTTTAAAACAATCATTTTACCGTTAATGTTATCCACTTGTATCATATTACCCACATTTAATATTTACAAACTTACATATTATTTTCTTCCGGTTCGTTGCTTATTCCCTGTGATGCTTCCATTCCTTCTACCGGTATGCTTACATCTTCCAGCGGCACTACAGTTGTAGGGAAATAAAATACATCCATTAGCGGGTCTTCTGAACGTGCAAAATCCTGGTACTCGCGTTTCTCATTTGGTGTAATCCAATAGGCAGCTGCCAGCCAATCGGTCATCGTTTTCATATCCGGCTGTAATTCCGGGATGCCTGTTACATCCAAATCTATAAAGTATTTCTTTTTGTCCTTTTTGCTGAATAATGGGACAAGCTTATGATTAAAGCCATCAACAATTGCCTGCATTTCCGGTATAATTGCTGCAGTCCATGCATCCCGCCTCATTTCCTTTACATTGCTTTCTGCGTTGTGGGAAGGGTCGTTGAACATCACACTACTTATTTTATAAACATTGCACAGCATGTTAAATGTCCACCCGAGTGAAGCAATTACGTCCATATCTACGGGGCTTAGTCCTACTTGGTGAACGTTTACCTTACCGGCCATCACTTTCATCTTATTGGCGTTCATAGGGCCGCTGTATTCGCGCTTATCAGCCTGCTTGGTAGCCCCCTGTTGTTCTGTGCTGCGTTCTGTACCATCCCAATCTTCACGGGCTACAATAACCTTAGGGCCTCCATTTACATACATCATATCCGCGTACAGTTCTCCGTTTACATTCGTGGCAAGTGTTTTACGCGCGGCAAATAAAGGGCTTAGTCCGTAAAGCTGTAAACCATCAATGGTATAGCTTAAATTCGGGTATCGGGTGTGTATAACCTCATCACCCCTGTATAATTCAACACCGCTTACTATCAATTCGTACCCCAATACAGGATTAGGCCATCCGTTGCGGGTAATGATACCCATGTACTGCGATGGCATAATAAACATTTCGCTTACCAATCCTGCGTTTGTGCCTAATTCCAACGTAGGGACTGAAATAAAGCCGTTGCCGGTAACTAAACGGTATGCTATAACCGTGGCGTAAAATAATTGTTTTGGATCCTGGCGGTTGGGGTTGTCGATTAAATACTGAAGTGGGTTGTCGTCCGGTGTTTCTACTAAGGCCCTTTGTTTAAGCTGGAAAGCCCGGTACATATTTTCCGGTGTGCGTTCCATCCCTTTTAATGCCTTGTAATGCTTTAGCGCGGCGCTGTCCTTCACCTCGTACACCTTCATTGGTATTGAGGCCGCTAATTGGGCTATACGGCTTACAATGGCATATACGGCGGCGCTGGCTTGGTAGCCATTCGTTATTAATCCCTGTACTTGGATATTATTAAATCGGGCAAATCCCGCCTGGTTTCTGAAGTCAATGGCTAACTGTGTTTGGATATTGGCAAACTGGGTGCCCAATGCCCTGTTTTCGGCCTGCATTGCCTGTAATTGGTTGGTAAGTTCAGTTACCTGGTTGCTACTCCTGAAAAGGTTGCGGAAAAAGTTTGCCATCTTTTAAAGGAAAGGATTACCACATATCTCCTTTATTTGATGAATTAATAAAGTGAAGTTAAAGAGAATTGATGTAATAATAGAAAAACACCGTTTCTGGGGCTTAAAGTGTGTTTAGGTATTGTTCTTTGGTTGGTTCGTCGCTATCTCCCTTACGATCGCTCGTAAAGCCATTTAACCCCCCTGCGCTCCACGCCGCCCCTGCTACCTGCTTAATATCTATTTGCGGTATGTATTGAAGGTTTAGGCGGGTGCAATCACTTATAAATTGCTCAAGGCTTGATGGCTTGTACGGTCGTAAATAATCACCAAACAGAATCCATTGGTTGCTAAGCTGAATAATGCAGCGCCTGCTTTCTTCGTCAACAAAGCAAGCCACTTCCTCACCTGCGAGAAGAAGGGCGTAAAGCGCGGGGTAATCGGTAGATAAATTGTATGGCATGGTTAGGTGGTTTTAGATTGACGCAATACAAGTTTCTCCATAGCTTTTATATAAAGCCACCACGCCTGCCGCTTCGTTTTTGCATGTTTCCTCTTTGTACTGAACGCGCTCCATCCACCTAAGTTTTTGGGCTTAACTTCATCAACTTTTGAGTTGGTATCGGCTGTAATATCTTCCAGTTGTTCGCATAATCTGTCTAACAGTTGCTGTGCCAGCGCGGGTGTCTTAAAGTAACTTTCAAACTTTTCTGTGTTCATACATTTTATTATTTACCCCCGTTGGTTAGGGGTGGATGAAACATTAATTGCAATGCCTAACTCAATGGGGTTTAGGTTGTAGGGGTAGATGGGTACGGCATAGCCACCGGAGATAAGGAATTGATGTTGCTTTGCAGTGAGGTTATTGAAGTGAATGTGTTGATAGC
>JADMIO011482803.1_pt1 | contig 46318 bp, 40 predicted proteins | sample 8958161 | NCBI WGS metagenome assembly JADMIO01 (sample SAMN16585339, study PRJNA669376) | soil metagenome | isolation source: Crop rotation soil | place: USA: Cullars Rotation, Alabama | collected 2011
CGTCGACGTGCTGCACGCGCACCAGTACACGCCGTTCTTCTACGGGGGTCTCGCCGCGCGCCTGTCGCGATCCCGGCCCCGCGTCATCTTCACGGAGCACGGCCGCCACTACCCTGACGTCGTCTCGGCGAAACGGCGGTGGGCCAACAAGACGATCTTCAGCCGGCTGGCCGACCGCGTGAACGCGGTCTGTGAATTCAGCGCGCGGCAGCTCCGCGCGAACGACGGCTTCGATCGGATGCCGATTGCCGTCATCGAGAACGGCATCGATCCGGAGCGATACGGACGCGCGGCCGATCGCGTGGCGGCGCTGCTGGGCCTCGGCCTCGATCCCGCGCGCCGATACATCGCGACCGTTGCGCGGTTTCATCCGGTCAAGGACCACCGGACGCTGCTGCAGGCCTTTGCGAAGATCGCGGCGTCCCACACGGACACGGATCTCCTGCTCGTGGGCGACGGGCCACTGCGAGGCGATCTTGAAGCGCTGGCGAACGAACTCGGCCTGGCCAGACGCATCCGATTCCTCGGCGTCCGCCATGACGTACCCGCGATTCTCGGCGCCGTCGACATCTTCGCGCTGACGTCGCTGAGCGAGGCGGCCTCGATTACGCTGCTGGAAGCAATGGCGTCGGCACTGCCGGTGGTCGTGACAGACGTCGGCGGCAACCCGGAGATCGTGCGCCGCGGCATTGACGGTGTCCTTGCGCCGCGGGGCGACAGCGCGGCCATCGCCGAGGCGTTCACTACGCTGCTCGACGACCACGTGCGGGCGCGACAGATGGGCGACGCGGGTGCTGCGCGCGTCCACGAGCACTACCGGCTCAACCGGACGATCGCACGGTACGGCGAGCTGTACGAGACCCTGCGCGCGCAAGCATGAGCGATCCGGTTCGCGTTCTCGAGTTGCGCAGCGTCTGGGGCACGGGCGGCGGCCCCGACAAGACGATCCTCGCCAGCGCCCGCGTGGCCGATCCGGCCCGCGTGCGCACGACCGTCTGCTATATCCGCGACGCCCGCGATCGGGTCTTCACGATCGATCAGCGCGCGGCGGCGGCGGGCATCGACTACGTCGAAGTGATCGAACGCAATTCCTACGACCCCCGCATCTGGGGCGCGCTGCGGCGCATCGTCCGCGATCGGCGCATCGAGATCGTCCACGGCCACGACCAGAAGACCGACGTCATCGCGTGGGCGCTCGCGCGGCGGGACGGCGTCATCCCGATGTCGACGGCGCACGGTTTCGCGGGCATCAGCCGGAACGAACGGCTCCTTTACGGGATCGAGAAGCGCGTGCTCGCGTCGTTTCCGCTCGTCATCGCCGTCGCCGATCACATTCGCGACGAGCTGGTGCGCACCGGATCGAAACCCGATCGCGTCGTGCTGATCAGCAACGCGATCGATCCCGCCGTCTTCCGGCGCGATCCGGGGGGACGCGACGCCGCGCGCCGGGACTTCGGCTTCGCGCCGGATCAGTTCGCGATTGGCGCGGTCGGCCGACTGGAGCAGGAGAAGCGCTACGATCTGCTGGTTCAGGCGGTCGCGACGGTTCAAAAGACCCATCCCGAGGTGATGCTCGCGATCGTCGGCGAAGGGACGCAGCGTCCCCTCCTCGAATCCATCGCCGCGTCGACCGGCGCGCACGTACGCCTGCTCGGGCACCAGTCCGACGTCATCCGGCTGCATCACGCGTTCGATCTGTTCGTGCAGTCGTCGACCCGCGAAGGGTCGCCGAACGCGGTGCTCGAGGCGATGGCGATGGGAACGCCAATCGTCGCGACGAACGTCGGCGGTACCGGCAACCTGATCACAGACGGCGTGCACGGGCTTCTCGTGCCGCGCGACGACGTGACGGCGATGAGCGAAGCGCTGCGAGTGAGCCTGGATGACCCCGCCGCTCGGGGGCGGCGAGCTGTCGCCGCGCGGCAAAAGGTGGAAGCCGAGCTGTCGTTCGAGCACCGGATGCGGAAGATCGAGACGATCTACGAACGGCTGGCGCGGCCTAGCGCGTAAACCACCAGATACCGGCGCCGAGCACCAACAGGGCGGCACCGGCCGCCAGCACCATTGCATTGCGCATGGCGCGCGTCCGCTGGGGCACGAACGGCGATGGACGGCCGAAGTCTCTCGCCGGCAGCGGGTCCTCCGGCGCGTGCGAAAGCCGATCGGCCAGCGCGGCGCCCGCGTGACCCGACGTCAGCAGCACGACGACCGGGCGAGCGAGCGCGCGCGTCGGCATCTGCTGCAGCGTCGAGACGGAATAGCGATGGAAGAATGCGCCGCGCTCGGCGAAGCGCGCGCGTTCCTCACCCGAGGAGTGCAGCGCCGCGAAGTAGAAGACATCGCTCTTGCGGATGTCCTGCGCGGCCCACGTCTCCGTCGGAAACTCGAGCTTGTCCGGCCGCTCGAGATACGGATGCTCGTGCTCGGCCATCCAGCGCGCGTAATGCAGCAGGCTCGCGCGTCCGTACTCGTACGACTCATCGAGCTGGCCGCGCTCGCGCTTGTCCTCGAGGTACCGGCCGAGCGATTGCAGGAACATCGTGTAGAACCAGCGCTGCTCGGGCACGTCCAGCCGCCGCTCGGCGAGGTCGTCTCCCGGATGTATCACCTGCCGCAGCATCGTCTCGAGCTTCCTCCAGAATCGCAAATCGCGCGACAGTCGGAAGCCGTCCATGAGCGCGTTGAAGGAATTCGCCGCCGCGCGTCCCGGACCGAAGTATCCGGGCGCCGACGCAGTCGCTTCGCCCGTCGGTCCGGGCGCGAGAAACCGGAAGCGCGACTTGCGTCCGTCGTCCGAATCGATCACGAAGCCGGCGAGGCCGATCACGACCTCGCGTGACGCCGCATCACCCGTGAGGAAGTAGTGCAGCATCAGGCCCGTTGTATACAGGTGACCGGCTGACGGGCCGCCGCCGTGAATGTGGCCCTGTCCCGCGCGCGGATAGCTGCGATGCGTCGCCGTGTCGGCGTCGCCGTAGTGGTACGTGTGCCAGAACAAGCCGTGGTTGTACGCCCACTTGTCGCGGTTGGTGTGGTAGACGTCGATGTCCGTCACGTGCGACGCCATTTCGTTCATGGCGCGCCACCAGCGTTCGTCGCCCGTGCGCAGGAATTGCAGCGCGAAGCCGCCGATCGTGTCGTACTGATTGTTGTAGTGTGAGACGAGCGGCGGGTCTTTCTGCCGCACGGCTTCGTGGTCGCCGTACAGCTCGCCGAAGTGGCGCCAGCCGTACTGATCGATCACCTCGCGCTTCAGCTCAAAGCGATCCGGGCCTTCCACCGCCGACTGCACCAGCGCGGCGTGTTCGGGCTCGAGGGGCGCGAGGAGCCGCACGGCGCCGGAGCGCCGGCACCATTCCGGATCGACGCTGACGATGGATCGATCGCGACACCATTCGAGCGGCGCCGCGGTGACCGGGTCCGGCCCGAATGTCAGAAAGCATTCGTGCGTGCGTTGCTCGCCCCCCTGCAACTCGTGCAGGTCGCCAAACTGTCCAGGAAACACGCGCACGGCCAGCGACGTGCCGGTGACCTCGATCGCTTTCGGGAAATTCTGCCAGAACGCCGGTACGCACACACCGACCGATCGATCGGCGTGCGAGAGCATGACCGACGGCGTCGCACGAAGACCGTCAGCGGATCGATTGCCCGCGCGCACGCGGTACCCGCGGAACGTGACGGGCACACGATGTTCGCGGTTCAGATGATTCGTGCTCTGCCAGTGTTCCCCGCCGCTGGAGTCTTGGTACAACTCGAATGGCTGCGCCGCGTCTTCCCACGGCGCGCCAGGTTCGGCGGTGTACTGAAGCGCGAGATCGCCCGATCCGGCGAGGCGCAGAAGCAGCGACGCATCACGAAACAGGACGGATCCCGGATCGCCCAGATCCCAGAACCCGCCTGGATGCTGGGCGCGTTCCGGATTCGTCAACGTCAGGAGCACGCGGACCGTCGGCAGACCCGCGTAAAAGTGCAGACGCGCAGTCACGTAGAGCGCGCGGCCGACGCCGGTCAGCGCCGTGCCGGAGAGCCGAACGACGGCCCGAAGCGGACCGGATTCCTCCAGTTCGACTCGATCGAGCGAGGCGCGTGCGACAGCTCCCTGGGCATTCGTGACGAACAGGCCGGCGTCCTCGAGCAGCGGTGCGTGTCCGGACTCGACGCTCTCGAACGGGAACCGGCCTCCGGGCCGAATCACGAACCGGGTCTTGCCTGTATCGACTTGCACGCCGCCGGCGTCCTCGAGGACGTTGAGCCGCCCAGGCGGCGTTTCAGGGGCGCTCGAAGGCGCCGTGAGGTCGAGCACGGCGTCGAGCTGCGGATCGACGTCCGCCTGCGCGTCCACGAGAAGCCAGCGCACGCTGCCGTCGGACCAGCGATCAAGTGCACGTGATTGCACGGCCCGCGGACGTCCGCCGGCCGTCGTGAGGCAGAACTGCGCATCTTCGCGCGCGAATGCCTTCGGCAACGGCACGCCGAATGTCAGCGGCTCGCCGTGACGACGGGCAACACGCGCCTGCGGTCCGCTCGGCCTGGCCCGCACGCGAATGGGCATCGTATTATCGTAGCGCACCTGGATCGGGTGAATGCGCGAGACGCTCAAAGCCACCGCACGCGCCGTCGCGTTTCTCTTCGTCACGCCCGCGTTGCTTTCCTATGCGGTGCGCAGCCGCGTGCTCGGGCGCGACCGCGCGCTCGAGGGTTCGACGCAGTGGCTTGCGCTCTTTCCGGGGATCAGCGGCGAGTATCTGCGCCGCGCGTTCCTCGCGCGCACGATCGCCGGTTGCGCGTCGACCGCCGTCGTCAGCTTCGGCACCGTGCTCTCGAAGGCCGGCGCGCGAATCGACGAGAATGCGTATGTGGGGGCCAGCTGCCATCTCGGTCTCGTGCTGATCGAACGCGATGTGTTGATCGGTTCCGGCGTGCACATCACGAGCGGCAAGCAGACGCACGGGACGAAGGACCTGACGGTGCCGATGCGCGATCAGCCGGGACAGCAGATGTTGGTGTGCATCGGTGCCGGATCGTGGATCGGCAGCGGCTCGGTCGTCATGGCCGACGTCGGGCGGAACAGCATCGTGGGCGCCGGCTCGGTCGTGACCGATCCGATTCCCGACGGCGTGATCGCCGCCGGCGTGCCCGCGCGTGTGATTCGGCCGCGCGCGTGAGAGTGCTCTTCCTCACGCACCGGTTGCCCTACGCGCCGAATCGCGGCGATCGCGTGCGGGCGTATCACCTGCTGCACGAGCTGTCGCGGTCGTTCGACGTCGATCTGATCTCGCTGGCGCACGACGGCGAGGAGGCCTCGCACGCGAAGGAGATCGCGCCGGTCGTCGCGTCGGTCGAAGTGGTCCGCGTCACGCGCCTTCGAAATTTCCTGCGCGGGCTGGCCGCACTGCCCACGCGTCGTCCGCTGACGCACGTGCTGCTCGACGCGCCGGATCTCACCGCCACGGTGTCACGCGTCGTTGCGAAGCACGCACCGGACGTCGTCCTCGCCTACTGCTCGGGCATGGCGCGGCTGGCGCTGGCTCCGCCGCTGAATCGATTTCCGCTCGTAGTGGACATGGTCGATGTGGACTCGGCGAAGTGGGCGGCCCTCGCCGGCCGCAGCGCGCCGCCGCGATCGTGGATTTACGCGCGTGAGGCGCGCTGCCTGTCGGCGTTCGAGGCCCTGGCGGCCCGACACGCCCGCAGTTCCGTCGTCGTCACCGAGCGGGAGCGCGAGTCGCTGCACGCGCTCGCCCCCGACGCCGCGATCACCGTCATCCCGAACGGCATCGACGTGGACGGGTTTCGACCTGCGGGCGCGATCGCGCGCCAGAAGACGGTGGTCTTCTGCGGAGTCATGAACTACCCGCCGAATGAAGAGGCGGCCGTCTGGCTGGCCCGAGATATCTGGCCGCTGGTTCGGCAGAGCCACCCCGATGCAGGCCTGGTGATCGTCGGCTCCGAGCCGTCGCCAATCGTACGAAAGCTCGCCGACGCTCGCTCGAACGTGACGGTCACCGGCTCGGTGCCGGATGTGCGGCCGTTCCTCTGGTCCGGCGCCATCGCCGTGGCGCCGCTCCAAACGGCGCGTGGCGTCCAAAACAAGGTGCTCGAAGCCGTTGCGGCGGGATTGCCGGTCGTGGTGACACCGGTCGTCTTCGACGGACTCCCGCTGGAAGTTGCTCCCGCCTGCCAGGTGGCGGGAACCACGTCGAGCTTTGCTGAGGCCATGAATACGCTGTTGGCCGAACCGTCACAGCAGCGGCAGGTACGCATGGACCGAGTCGCGATGTCGGGTCTGGCGTGGTCGAATCGATTGCAGCCGTTCGCGACGGCGCTCCAATCCGCGGCAGCGATCTGAGATCAACGGAGCGGTGGTGCCGGTCGGGCCGCGCCTGTCATTTCGCTCGCCACTGAATGCGCGATCGCGGCGTAGCCAACGGCGTTCGGATGCGGATCGTCCGACTCCGGGTATGGTACTTCCCCATTCGTCAGCGCGGCCCGCAGGGCGTCCCTCGTGTCGACAAACCGAATGTCGTGAGCCTGAAGGAAATGGCCGAAGGCCTCCGTCGCGGAGATGTCTTCATCCGCCAGTTTGGCGAACCCTGAGCCGCTCATGTTGGCGGCATTCAACCGGTCTGCGTAGACCGTGGCTTTGTTCGGAAAGAACACGACCAGCAATGACGCGCCGGCCTTTTGCGCGACATCGCGCAGCGCAAGGAGTGCGTCATGGGCGATGCGCTCGCCGTCCCGGATCCGCGGGTCGCTTCGATCGAGCGCCAGCAGATCGACGCCGGGATCGATGAAGACGGTTCTGGCCGCACCGCCACCATAGGCCACTCTGGCGGGTCTCGCGGCGGCGACCTCGAAACTGTCGCGCGAGTCGGGGCGCTCGCGGAACTGCGGCCGGTAAGCAGCCGGCGTCAATGCGGCCATAGCGGACCGGAGCAGGCCATACAGCCCCGAGTGATCCGACAAGAACTGAATGACGCCGCCGCGCCGGGCAGGCGTCTCGTCACCGCGCAACCCCAAACGGTAGCCGCGCTCGATCATCGTGCCGCCTCGATCCGCCTCGTGGATGGCGGTCAGTACCGATTGATCCCTCGAAGCAAGCTGCGGGAAACGCTTGCTGACATAGACGCTGGAATAGGCATCGGACAAATCGTTCGTCAGGAAGAGCCCGACGATGATCGTCTTTGGATGGAATTGCGTGATCAACCGCGCGGCGACGATTTGGTACTCGCACGGGCCGTAGCCGCCGACGCCGGCGTTGTACACCGTCTTGCCGATCAGCTTCTCCAGCTGTCTCGGCCATGCGCCGTCCGGCTCAGCCGCGTACCCATAAACGAATGAGTCACCAACGGCCAGCACCGGGGCGTCCGCCGGCACGCGGGGGTTGCGATACCCGAGTCGATCGTGACCCGGATAGTACGGAGACATTCGGCTGCCAAGCACGGGATCGGGGATTCGCTCGCGGGTCCAGGGCGGGCTCAGGTAGTACCGCACCCGCGGCGAGACGAGCGCAGCGCCGTCGAGGGCAAGCTCGACAAACAGCAGCCCGAGACCGATGGCGAGTAACGGCGCGATCACGACCCGAACCGTGCGGACCGACATCGCAGTAGTGTCGCCCGCGGCACAGGTGTTGAGAAGTGGAAATGTGAGGCGCCGCTGCTCGGCGCCGACCCGCTGATAGACTGGGTTTTGGCGGGCGAGATTGAGCGCCGGCAGCCACCATATGGCGACCACCTTGAGACGCGCGACGTCAGATGACGTCACGTTCCTGACGGCAGCCGTGATTAACGCCGAAAAGAGCGGCTCCGAGACCGTCAGCTATTGCAACTTGTTTGCGATCTCTGAATCGGCCGTGCGCGATCTCCTCGGCCAGATCCTCGCCGAGGAAATCCGCGGCCAGGAACTCTACATCCCCAATTTTCTTGTCGCCGAAGTGGATGGACGTCCTGCGGCAACCGTCAGTGGGTGGGTCGAACAGGAGACGGGCAAGCCAAGCAGCCTGATCAAAAGCACGCTCTTCATGTACTTCCTGGGCGCTGAGGTCATGACGAACGCCGCGTCTCGTCTCAAGCTGATCGGCGAGGTGAACATTCCCCGCGAGGCCAATGCCCTGCAGATCGAATGCGTCTACACGGCTGAGCCATTCCGAGGCCGAGGGCTGGCACAGCAGTTGATACACGAACACATTCGCGTGAATCGAGAGAAGGCCCCGCACACCCAAAAGGCCCAGGTGATCTTGCTCAAGAACAACGCGCCTGCGTTGAAGGCATACGAGCACGCTGGATTCGCCATCACCACGGAACGGCGCTCCACCGACCCCGCCATACTGGACCTGCTGCCCTGCGACACGAAAATTCTGATGGAAAGATCGCTCTGACCGCTCAGATGCTGGCCACTCGTTCCGCGAGTTGCTGGCGATCGATCTTGCCATTCGGATTCAAGGGCAGCGCCGCGAGGGGCGTGATCCTCTGCGGCACCATATAGGAGGGCAGCTCCTTCGCGAGATACGCTCGATAGGCCGTGAGCGCGTCCTCGCCGACCGACGCGTGGCCCTCGACGAACAAGTGGAGCACGTAGTTACCGCCGGCGTCCTTCGTCGCCACGGCGGCTGCGTTGGCGACCCCGGGCATCTTGCGCGCGTGGAATTCGATCTCACCGAGTTCCACGCGATACCCCGCGATCTTCACTTGATGGTCGGTCCGCCCGCAGTAGTAGAAGTGGTCGTCGCGTTCAAATGCCGTGTCGCCCGTCTTGTACACGCGGAGCCGACCGCCCGCCTCGTCGACTGACACGAACGCGGACTCGGTCTTCTGCGGGTTGCGCCAGTAGCCATCGGTGACTTGATTGCCCGCCAGGCACAGCTCTCCCACCTCGCCCGCAGGCGCGAGCCGGCCGCTGTCGTCCACGACGACCAGTCGCGTGCCCGTCATCGCCTTGCCAATCGACACGACGCCGAGATGAGAACGAATCTCGGCTTGGCGCCGAGGCACTTCGTAGGCGGTACAGAAAATCGTCGCTTCCGTGGGTCCGTACACGTTGAAGATGCGCGCATTCGGCACACAGGCACACCATCGAGCCGCATGCGCGACCGGCAGCGCTTCCCCACAGAACAGCGAGCACTTCAAGTGCGGCAGTCGGATCTCGTCGAAGTACCTCTCGAGAAACGCCAACACCGACGGCACCATGAGCGCGACGCTGATCTGCTGCTGTTCGAGGACGCGCAGCACCGAGAGGTACCCCGCGCCCTTGGCCTCAGGAATATGACTGCTGGCGCCCACGAGCATCGGCGTAAATGCCGACATGATCGAAAGGTCGAAGGTGAGGTCGAACATCTGAAGGAAGCGGTCGTCGGGCCCGAAGCTCATGTCGTCGCGGTTCAATAGGGCGCTGAAGAACGCCTCGAGATTTCGGTGGTAGATCGGTACGCCCTTCGGCGTGCCGGTACTTCCGGACGTGAACAGCAGGTACGCCAGGCCGTCGCTTGTGATCGCGGCGGGCTCTTGAACCCCACCGGCGTCCGGGCCGGCGGAGACATCCAGCACCATCACGCCTTTCTCACGATCGACCAGCCATTGATGGAAATCGGATCGCGCGCTTGACTGCAGGAGGACGTGGGTGCCGGCTTGATCGAGGCAGCTCCAATTGCGCTCATGCGGCTGCTGCGGGTGAATCGGGAGGTATGCCCGGCCAGAGGCGAGAATCGCGAGGATGGATGCGTAGGTGCGAACGTCCGGCGTGGCCAACACGCCGATCACGGCTTCCTGCCGGCACGCGTCGCCGGCCAGCACGCGCATGACTCGCTGCACGAGGGCCATCGTCTGACCGTACGTGTACGTTTCGGCGCCAAAACCAAAAGCGATCCGATCGGGCCGTAATCGGGTCTGCTCGAAGAAACCCGTCACGACGCGCGCCGAGGGTGATCTCATCCAGCAACGCCGACCTTTCGTTCGACCATATCCATCATGTCGCCGACGCAGTTGAGCTCCTGCAGTTCTGCGAGTTTGAACTTCACGCGGAACTTGAGCTCCATAGCCATGATCAGATTCACGTGCGCGAACGAATCCCACCCCTCGACGTCCTCTGCGGTCATCGCACGAGAGACTTTCAAGGTGGGATCCTTGAACACGGCCTGAAAGACACTCTGTATTTCGTCGATGAGTTCCTGGCTGGTCATGATCCTCCTCGAGCCGGGTCGGCGGTCATCTGAGCCGGCATCTTGGCCAGCGGCGCCGTCGTCGGCAGGTACGCCCGCAACCGCTCCATCATCAATCGAGTGAATCTCACACTGGCTGGCCGATTCAGATGTGGCAGGTCGACGAAACCGTCATCGTCGATCGCCGCCCGAAAATCCAACAGCGGTATCGCATCCTCCGGAAAGGCCCGTTGGAGTGTTGCCGCCAGCAGATCCAACGCGTCGCCGGGAATTCGCTGCCTCAGCCGCGAATGCTGAGGCAGGAGCAGCAGCACGACGGAGGCTTGGCGACGTCGGAACCGTTGCAACAGCTGCATGAGGACTTCGGTCGATTTCGAAGGATGACGGTACGTGCTGGCGTCGAACACGCCGAGGCGCTCGAAAAACTGTTCCTCTTCACCAAGAGTATTCGACGAGAAGTGCTCGGGCCAGTCGGCCTTGATCATCTCTCGCCACGGACTCCGTCGATTCGCGCGAGTCTCATCCACATGGACGTTCCAGCGGTGAAACAACCGCTCGCGGGCGTCGAGCACAGCCGACTCCGTCGACACCGAAACATCCTGCCGCCTCGAGTAGAACCACAACCAGTCCCGGATGCCGATGGCGACATTCCGTACATCGCCTCGCCGAAGGTACTCCGCGACGCCGGGATTGAATGCGCCCGATGTGGGGGGAATGTCGATGAGTTGATGAAGCCCGATGCCGAGGACGACCAGATCCGGCCGAAGATCGCTCGCAAGCAGCGCTTCGGCGTGCGGCGCGATGTCGGAGACCGCGAAACCGGCCCCGCCCAGTCCCAGGAACCGCCAGTTCGACCCCGCCAGATCCTGGACCGTCTTGAGATCGATGTCCTCCCGGAGGTTCGAAATGCCGACGAAGGCACCCAGGTGATCGTCGCTCTTTATCAGGCCGTGCCGGTATTCGTCGCGTGCGGCATCGACGCGCTGCCGATTGTCGTCGAGATATCCGTTGCCAGCCAGGATTCGAGGCGGCCACGTCAAGATCGATGCCGCCGACAGGCCCTGCAAGACGCCGTTCACGACAAGCGTCAGGATGCCGACCCACAGAGTCACGACGCAAAAGGGCCGAATGCGACCGAGGGCGTTCAGCATCGACGCGGCTGGCTCAGAATCGCTGGTAGAAGAAAGGGCTGACTTGATTGGCGAAGCAGTAAACAGCAATGAGCCGAACCACGACCCAGAGCACGCGGCCGTAGAACGTCCACGCCGGCTTCTCGGACAGGGGGAGCAACCAAGTTCTCAGGAACAAGGGCATCGGCCTAGACTCGCAAGAAAAGCGCCAAGAATGTCACCGCCTGAAACTCGAACGTGACGACACAGGCAGCCGCGCGGATTAGTGGATTCGCGAGGTATCTTTTGACACCTTGCCTACCCAGTCGCTTCTGCAGGAATTGGCTGTAGACGCGTACGATGACCAAGGCCACCGCCTGCGCCATGCCCCAGATGAGGAACCCCATTGTCAGTCCGTGCCACAACCCGCACAGGACGAACGACACGCAAAGCGCCACGGAGGCCCAGAGTAAAGGCCGCCGGCCGCCATCGCGACGAAGGAGATGAAGCTGAATCGGCGTGAAGAGGTTCCGTCGAATGAACATCGAGAGGGAGATGTGCCAGCGCTCCCAGAAGTCGATCACGTTGCGCGCGCCGAGCGGTCGATTGAAATTCTCCGGCGTGACGAGCCCGAGAAAACTGCCGACGCCCACCGCAATGTCGCTGTACGCGCTGAAATCGAGGAACAGCCACACGAAGAACACCTGAATCTCGAGAAGGCGGTACGATCCGCCGGCCTGGAAGTCGGTCAGGAAGAGTTTCTGGAGCAAATACGCGATCACGAATTTCTTGAACAGCCCGCTCGCCACACGTTCAGTGCCCGCCAGGACTTCAGCCGTCGTTGCCGGTCGAGACCTGAGCGGCTGGTTGACGTAGTCGTCGTAGGCCTGGATCGGACCCGCCGCGAGCATGTGGAAGGGCACGAGGTAGTTCACGAGGGACGGAAGGTCCGGCGCGGCATGGCGCCGCTCGGATACGGCACGGAACACTTCGACCGCGCGAAGCGCGACATACGAGTAGCCAATCAGGGAGAGCACCCGCGCCAGCGGCGAGAGTCCGAAGCTCCCGGCGAGATTCGGCAGCTTGTGCAGAACGAAGAGCGCCAGGAGCGTGGCGCCTATCAGCGTGATCGCCGGTTTCGCGGATGGCCCTCGTTCGACGATCCGCAGCGCGGCGTACACGACCAGAATGCCGCCGAAGACGCCAACAGCGCCTGCGCGGAGGATCGCTGCAACGAACGAGAGGTTGACCAGGGCGAGGCACCACTTCCGCTGGGTGGCGCCGCCGAATACAGCGGTGAGGACAATCCCCACAACGCAGGCCACCCAGAACGGCGGCTGATTGAGCTGGATGACGTTGTCTATCATTGACTCCGGCTATTGCGGAACGTCGGCGAACCGGCGGCACGACACGATTGGCACAACAGCAGTGCAGATTTCTGCGACTTCCGTATCTTACGCCCGGCGCTGATGACGCCTCACGACGCCCGTGTATCCTCCAGCGCGTAAGAATTCCGCACCCGTGAGTGAACTAATTACCGTCACGGGGACGATCGCCGGTCCCCGCACGAACGGACGCGAGGGTCGATCGCTCGTCAGTGGCGAGCGTTGGGCCGCGGTCCGCCACCGATGCCTCTGCGCTCATCAGCCGAAAACGATTGCAAGATTGTCAGCGGCCGGTTGTAGAATAGCCCCCAATCCTTGGGACGGAAGCTGATCCGAGTTCGTGCGCTCAGTGCGGCAACAGAGTGATTTTGCCGATCGCTTACGATTTCCGACCTCGAGATTCGGACTCCCGCCGTTTTACACAGATCTTCTCGTCGGCACGCGGCTCCCCAATCGGCACGACCTTTGAACTGCATCCAGTGGCAGTCCGCATCCGCGGTGAGGGGATCGTGACATGAAGCAACACAAAACAGTCTGGTTTTTCGGAGTCGTCGCTGCAAGTGCGGCGATTACCGGACTGGCGTTTACATCGTCAGTCCGGGCTCGCAGGGCCCGCGAGCAGTCCGTGGGCGCCCTGTGCGTGCCTCCGGGTTCGACTTCAACCGTGACGTCCAGCAAGCCGATGCTGACGCAGGCGGACTTCACATATCTCGGCGCGATGAGGATGCCCGACATCGGCGCAACCGGAGTCAACACCGAATGGGCCCCTTCTGGACTGACGGGGCGCAAAGTCGGGGGCAAAGTGCATCTGTTCGTCTATAGCGTCTACGGCAGCGATATCTACGAGGTCGAGGACACGGGGACGTACAACACCAACTACAGCTCGTCAGATCGCATGCCGCTGGTCGCGAAGTGGACCGATCCGTACCACTCCAAGCGCCTCAGCTACGATCAGACGACGGGCGCTGCACTGCCCTTCAGCAGCTTCACGCTGGGCAACATGGGCGGCCTGTACTTCAATGAGACCACGCAGGCGCTGTACTGGACCTTCTACGACAACTACAACGTCGGCAATCCGCGGCCGGACTGGAACCTCGGCTTCACGACACTCGACAATCCCGCGACCGGAGCCTCCACGGCCTACGGACCGTTCCGCACGAAGAGCACGGACTCACAGGGGACGTTCTACGGCGCGCGCCGCTGCATGACGCCATGGGCGAGCCCGTTCGACGGCTCGATGATGTGCGGGGCCACGTTGCAGAGCGGCGATACGACCGTGCCGTACGGCCCGATGGCGATCGGCGGCGTCAACTGGCCGACAACGGGAACGCCCTCCGGTTTCAACGCGCCTGACCTGACGTTCACCCAGCGCTACCTGATGTACTACTCGATGGCCGGCAAGATCGACGGCAACGGCAACGCCGGCAGCAACAAGATCACGTCGATGCGTCGATCCTTCGAGCCCTACATCTTCGACAAATTCGCAGGCGACACGGGAAACCCGGCGGTCAATCCGGCTCTCTACGGCGGCGTGGGCAGCTGGACGCAGATTGACGTGTGGCGCGGCGCGACGTGGCTCGAACTCACGAACAAACATGCGTTCATCGCGCTCTCGACGCTGGCGGGCAGTCCCATTCAGGACCCGAACAATTGCAACGCCGGTCACACGTGGTACTCGAGTGGCGGCATCGGCCACTTCAACTGCCCGCACAATTGCGCGCCGACGGGCGATTGGACGGGGCCGGTGCTCACGTCGTACGTGCCGGCGATGATCATCTTCAATCCTGACGATTTGATTGCGGTCAAGAACGGCGCGAAAACCGACTACACGGTCGATCCGGTGTCGACGGTCGATTTGGCGCGGACATTCGGGATCAAGGTCGCGGCGCCGGGCTTCTCGAATTCGGCGATGTCGGGCTTCTACTACGACCCCGTCCGGAAGTACCTGTTCATCGCCGCCAACGGCGCCGACGACACGAGCTCGGTCGGGCACGGCACGCTGATTCACGTGTTCGCCGTCCGCGACTGACGTTCGGCTGATCGAAGTCTCAGACCTCTACGGCGCCGACCCGTCGTAGAGGTCTACGATTTTCCGGCAATACCGCTCGATGCTCGACTCCGCCCGCACGCCGCTCAACGCCGCATCTCGAATCGCGGCCACACACGACGGATCACGAAACAACCGCTCGAGCACGTCGGCGTAACCAGCTGCGTCGGCGTGCGGAATCAGAAAACCGGTCTCGCCGTCACGGATCACTTCCGGCACGCCGCCGGCAGGCGACGCGACGACGACGACACCCGTCGCCTGCGCCTCGAGGACGGCCAGTGGAAGGCCTTCGTGCTGCGACGGCAGCAGCAGAAAGTCCGCGGCGCGGAGGATGTCGGGCACGTCCGCGCGGAAGCCGAGGAACTGAACGAAGCGCTCCACCGCGAGATCGTGCGCGAGCTGCCGGAGGCCCGCGCCGTACGCGCCGCCGGGCTGACGATCCTCACCCAGGATCAGCAGGAGTGGCCGATGCCCGCGCCGCACCAGTTCCGCGACGGCCTTGATCGCCGTGTCCTGGCCTTTGTGCCACGCCAGATTTGCTGTCATCAATAGAATCGGCCGATCGTCAGGCAGGCCGATGGTTCGCCTCGCGCCGGCGCGGTCTCCCGGCGTGAAGCGCTCGAGATCGACGGCATTGCGCACGACGGCCACCGGCGGCTGGTGCGACCGCGGCGCCATCACGGTCCGAACCCGCCTTTCGATGAACGCGGCGCACGTCACGATGAGCGATGGCATCGTTCTGAGCGACTCGCGAATCTGGTCTTCGGAGTAATCGAGATGCAGGTGCAGCACGGTGCGCGCCGGACTGATCGTCAGAAAGGGCCGCATCCCGGCGAACGCGAACGGCGAGTGGATATGCAGCAGATCGCCCCGGCCATATCCGCGTGACACAAGCTGTCCGTTCGCGCTGAGCGAGCGCCACCGACTGCGTCCTTGCAGCCAGTCGAGGTGATACGTCCGGTACTCGAGCTGCTCGCCGGCGACCATCCGCTCCGTTTCGCTCCCGTGCGGCACCAGCAAAGCGCTGTGCCCCGGCCGCACCCGCAGGAGATGTCTGTGGATTTGCAGCGCCAGCAGCTCCGCGCCTCCTGGACGCGCGGACACCAGCACCTGGTGATATCGCATCGATGCCGTGCGCCTAGGCTGCCTGAAAGACGTGCACGTCGCCAGACGACGACACGCGCCGGAATCGGTGTTCGGTGAGCGCGCTCGCGATGGCGTCGAGCGTGTCAACTCCCCGATCGTCGCGATGGGTTTCGAGAATGATGCAGCGGGCATGCTGCGCGATCAGGTCGATCTCGCGCTCGAACAACTCGCGCTCGGCGCCTTCGATGTCGCAGACGAGCGTCCAGGTCGGCCAGGTTCGCTTCGACGCGACCGCCTCGAGGGTGAGCGCCGGCACCGTGTGATGGCCCTCCGCATAGCTCACACGCCCGGACACGACGTCGCCTCGCACGAAGGTCACTGTGGATCGGCCGTAGGCGATCGCGGCCTCGACGATCTCGAACGCGCAGCCGTTCAGATCTCGATTGCGCTGCAGCCGCGGAATCAGATCAGGATTGCACTCGACGACGAGGTGATCCGCCGGACGGCGCAGCCGCTTGTTCGTGATGCAGGAGACAATCCCCATCGAGCCGCCACATTCGATGACCGGCAATTCGGGGTCGAGAAAGCGTGCGATCGCCTGTCGCTCCGGCCGTTCGAACTCGCCGCGCATCAACACGCCGGCCGTGATGCGATCGATCGACGGATCCGCGACGTCGAACTGGCACCCGCCAACCGACGCACGGCCGCGCCGCTTGGCGAGGCCGCCGAGTTGCCAGATGATTTCGCGCGAGAGCCAGCTCCGGGGACGTGCGGGTCGCGATGATGACGCCTGATTCATGATCCGTCGGCTGCGGCCGCTCGAACACTGGGATCCTCGCGAGTATACACGCGTTGCACGATCGGGAACCGACCGGTCTATGATGCTCGTGAATGCTGAAGAAGACGCTGGCCGAGCTGGGCAGCCACTCCTTCATTTATCTCATCGGCAGCGTCCTGTCCGTTCTGTCCGGCATCGTGCTCCTGCCGGTCTACACGCGCTTCCTCGTCCCGTCCGACTACGGGATTCTCGAAATCGTCGACGGCCTCCGCGGCTTCCTCGTCGTCTGTCTACTGCTGGGCCTGCTGCCGGCAATGACGAAGTTCTACAAATCCGAAGACGACCCGCAGGCGCAGCACCGCGTCATGGGCACGGTGTTCTGGCTGGTGCTCGGATCGAGCGTCGCAGGAGCGGCGATCTTCGCGGCGATGGCGCCGTGGATCGCGGACGTCGCGCTCGGCAACCGCGGCTACGCCGACATCGCGCGGCTGACCGCACTCCTCCTGCTGCTCGAATCGCTGCTCACCTACTGCACGTCGTACCTGAACACGCTGAAGGCCTCGCGGCTGTTCGTGCTCGTCAGCCTCGTGCGGCTCCTGATCGGCATCGCGGCGAACCTCTGGTTCATCGTCGTCTGGCAGCTCGGTCCGCGCGGCATGCTCTACGGCGAGCTCGTCTCACTCGCGGTCGTGCTCCTGTATCTGATGATCAAAGTCACGCGCGAAACGGGGCTGCGCGTGGACTTCTCGCTCGTGCCTCGGATGGTCGCCTTTGGTCTGCCGTTCGTGCCGGCCGTGACGCTGGGCGCGCTGCTCCACCGCGCGGACCGGTATCTCATTCAGCACTACCAGTCGCTCGCGCAGGTCGGTCTCTACGGCCTCGGCTACAAATTTCCGTTCCTGCTGAATTCGCTGCTGCTGGGATCGTTCGACCGCGCGTGGTCCTCGTCGATCATGTACGACGTGGACCGCATGGCCGACTCGCAGCGGATCTACGCGAAGATCACGACGTATTTCTTTGCGCTGTTCCTGGTGTGCCTGACCGCGCTCGCGTGCATGGCGCAGACCGTCGTCCGCGTGCTCGCGAACAACCCGGAGTATTTCTCGGCGTGGGTCGTCGTCCAGATCGTGTCGCTCGGCGTGACGGTGTACGCCGTCCACAACTTCTTCATCATGGGCGCGTTTCTGCGCAACAAGACCAGCTACCTGCCCGTGGCCTATTTCGTCGGCGCCGCGGTCAACATCGGGCTGAATGTGCTGCTCATTCCGCGGTTCGGCTACCTCGCCGCCGCATGGGTGACCGTGATCAGCTACGCGGCGTTCTCGCTCAGCTGCTACCTGCTGTTTCGCAAGATCTACCCGGCGCCGTATGAATTCGGGCGCATGGCCATTCTCCTGGTCTTCGCCGCGCTGACGGTGCTTCTGGACAACGCGGTCGTGCTGAGCAATCCGTGGGTCGAAGGCGTCAAGGAAGCGGCGTTCGCCCTGGCCGTCCCGCTGTTCCTGCTGCTCGGTCCGTTCTTCAGCTCCGAGGAGAAGACGCACATCTCTCAGCTGCTCCACCGGATTCACCCGCGACTCGGGACGTCGTATGGCGACCTCGCCCTTCGCGAGCGGGCGACCGGCGCGAAATGAGCGCGAAGTCGCCCGCGGGCACGCCGTCGATCCTGCTGTTCACCGAGCTCTACCCGCCGGCCGTCGGGGGCACCGCAGTGCTGTTTGCGAACGTCTACAGCCGGGTCCGCAGCGCGAAGGTCTGTGTCGTCACGGATCCACAGACATCAGCCGGCGCGCGCGCGAACGCCGCGCTGGACGTCGAGTTCCTGGAGATCTCGTCGCGCTTTCGCGGGGTGCTCGGTCGAGGGGAAGCGCGCCATCATCTGCGCAGCGGCCGCGCGCTGCGCGACACCGCCCGTCGCCGGCACGCGATCGTCCACTGCGGGCGTCCGCTGCCGGAGGGCCTCGTGGCACTTGCCGCCAGTCGCGGCGGCTTCACGGCGCCCGAGTACGTGTGCTGGGCACATGGCGAGGACCTCGCCGCCGCGCTGACTTCCCGCGAACACGGCTTTCTGGCGCGTCGGGTCTGCCGTCGCGCGAGGGCCTTACTCGCCAGCAGCCGATTCGCGTCGACGATGTACGCCGGCGTCGGCATCGATCCGGCCACAGTCCAGGTGATTCATCCGGGCGTCGATCTCGAGCGTTTCGCGAACGTTCGTCCGGCTGCGCACGTCGAGCGCGTTATCGCCGGCCGATCACCCGTGCTGCTGTCGGTCGGCCGCCTGCAGCGGCGCAAGGGACACGATCTGGCGATTGAAGCCGTCGCGTCGCTGAAGGCCGACTTCCCGCGCCTCGTGTATCTGATTGCCGGCACCGGCATCGAGCTCGATCGGCTGAAGGGGATCGCGCGCGACCGCGGGGTGGAGGATCGCGTCGTGTTCCTCGGCGAGGTACCAGACGACGACCTGCCGGGTCTCTACGCCGCGTGCGACATCTTCCTGATGCCGACGCGCCAGGAGCAGCAGGACGTCGAGGGCTTCGGCATCGTCTACCTGGAAGCGGCCGCGGCCGCGAAGCCGGTCATCGGCGGACGCAACGGCGGCGTGCCTGAGGCCGTCGCCGACGGCCGCACGGGACTCCTCATCAGCGGCACGGACGTCGCCGAACTCGCGCAGGCGATTCGCACGCTGGCGGCGTCGCCCGAGCAACGCCGGCGCATGGGCACGGAAGGCCGCGAGCGCGTCGAACGCGAGTTCACGTGGGATCGCGCAGCGGAGAAGCTCGACGCGTTCCACCGCCGCCTGACGGACGGCTGAGTCAGCGCTTCTCGATGACGGAGACCAAATCGTCGGGACTCTTCGCGCTCGCGAACTTGCCCGTCTGCGACACCACCGTCAGGCCCGCCTCGCGGCAGAACGACTGGATCATGGCGTCGGTGAGATCGGACCGCGTCTGATTGATGCGGCGGTTGCCCGGGTGATGGATGACGGCGCGGCCGCCGCGCTTCAGGATGCGCGCGAACTCGAGCACGTAGGACCGCGCGTCCACGGGGTTGACGTGGACGAACACGTCGTAGGACCAAATCGTGTCGACGCTCGCGTCGGGCACCGCGATGGTCCGTCCGTCGCTCAGCAGATACGAGATGTTCTTGGCGGACGCGAACCGTTCACGACACACGGACAGCGATCGATCTGCGACGTCCACCAGAAACACGTGGTGTACGCGTGGATAGATGATCTCCGTCCAGCGCCCGCCGCCCGGGCCGATTTCGACGATGTCGGATCCGGTCTTGAGATTCGGCAGAAGCAGCTCGTTCGTGACGCCGTTCTTCCACTCTTCGCTGTCGGTCCATTCCTCGCCGCGGGCAGACCAGTCGTAGCCGTTGTAGAGCGCGCGATTGTCCGCAACGGTGAATCGCCGAGCGGAGATCGTCCAGGGCTCGAAGAGGTTCTTGTGCCGTTCGATCGAGGCCAGCCGGTTGTCGAGCCTGTCGCGGAGGCGATCGATGAACGCGCGCGTCAGGAACAGCGTCGAATACCAGACGCCGCCCTTCTGGACGGTCGCGCGGATCTTCCCGGTCGATTCACTCACAGTTGTCCTCGATTCCACTGCGCCGGCCGCGGCGCGGTTCGGGCGATGCCGGGGGCCGGCTGGAACGGCGACCGCACCGGCACCGGCGCGACGACCTTGACCGGCTCTGCCGCCTCGGCGCACAGACGCTTCGACATCAGGTCGAGCGACGCCAGCAACGCGAACGTCAGCCACGTCAGCTCGTTCAAGGCTGACGAAATAAAGCTGCCGCCGACGATGAACCCGGCCATCGAGACGATCAGGGCCGTCGGCGCGCCGATGAAGAACTTCTTCGTGGCCGGATCGAGAGTCGAATCGCGCGCTCGCCGCCTGACCCGCAACGCGTACCGGAACGCCAGGACGAATTCGATGATCCAGACGAGCCCGCCGAGGTAACCCAGCTCGGAGAGCACCTGGAAATGGCTGCTGTGGACGTCGCGCCAGCCGCCGTACGCGCCTTCCTTCGTATCAAACCGCGGATACGCATCCTGGTACCCGCGCATCCCGACGCCGAGCGGGTGCGCCTGCACCATCAGCATCGCGACTTCCCAGAAGTGGATGCGGCCCTCGGCCGCGTCTTCCTGCGGGTTGTTGACGTCGACCTGCTCGAGACTGCCCAGCCGTGCGGTGTAGCCTTGCGGCAACGGCACCCACTTGATGAACGCCGCGATGAGGATGGTCAGAACCAGGAAGATCCGGACGCGCCGGGGATGGAACGTGAGCGTCGCGAGGACGATCGCAATCAGCGCGAGGAATCCGCCGCGCGAAAACGTGCTGATGACCGTGTACACGCAGAGCGGGACCGCGAGGTAGCCGATGAAGCGCACGTACCGCACGACTTTCGGCAGCATCCTGCCGACCATCAGCTCAGCATTCGCGACGATCAGGATCAGCATCGGGATGATCATCACGGTGCCGAGCGCATAGCCGTTGTTGTCGCTGAACGATCCGCCGAGGCCTTCGGAGTAGCGCACGCCGCCGAACAGAATCGAATTCAAGCCCGCTTTGGTGGCGTAGAACCCGATCGATCCCGCGGCAACCGCGAGGACGCGCAGCCAGTCGCGCGGCGTCTTGATCAGGGTCACGGCGAGCAGGCAGACGAGAAACAGACGCGAGGTGTAGTCGAGCCAGTACCAGCCGAGGTCCTGGTTGATCTCGTTGAACTGCGCGAGCAGACCCGAGAAGATGAACAGAATGAACCCGACGCTCAGCGGATGCATGACGTTCGGGAACGCGCCGGTCAGGAACGCGGGGACGACCAGAATCAATCCGCAGAAGAGCCCCCATCGCTGGCCGTAGGTGCTCATCCACATGAACTCCTGCGGACGGAAGAACGTCAGCCACATGTACAGCAGCAGCGCGCGGTAGCGGCTGAAGAGCGCCAGGAGGACGCCCGGGATGACGATGCCGTAGACGAAAAGGGTTCTGAGCATCTTCCGTTTAGAACAATGTGTAGATGAACGGCGCCGCCGCGGTGCCCGAGAGGATCACGAGGATGCCGAACAGGAGGATCGTGATCACGATCGGCGCCAGCCACCATTTCTTGTTGTGCCGCAGGAAATGCCAGAACTCGGCCGCGATGCCCGTGCGCCGATCCGACTTTGCTGCGTCTTCGAACCCTGCCATGACGCCTCCTACGATTGCCGCAGGTACTCCGCCGGATCGGGCGCCGGCCCGCGCTTGATCCAGTACGACCCACCTGCCCCGTGCTTCAGTCTCAGAGAGTCCCGGCCCGTCAGCCGGAACACAAGGCCGATCGGGGTGAACACCAGGAAGAACAGCGCGCCCAGCATCACCCGAGAGACGGTCCAGCCGATCGGAAAGGCCGCGACCATCCACCCCGTATAGATGTATCGAACCAAGCGGGGCTGAACTAAACCCAGCCCGCCAATGACCACCGCCAGGACGGCCAGAAACCACGCCACGCCGTCGCTCTGTCCGCGCCAGACGCGCAGCGCGGCCAGACCGGCCCAGAACACGAGCCAGAGCCCGGCGAACTGGCGCAGGGTCCTTGGCGACGGCCGCTTGATGGCATCAGCCCACTGCATCGATCACAGCCTCTTTTCGATCCTGCCCCATCCCAGGCGCTAGTCCAACTGGAACTGCGCGAGGTGCTTCGAGCGCTCCGACGCGGCCATTCGATCGGCGACGTCTTCCTTGAGCAACACGACGTCTTCCACGACGAGCGCATCCATGTCCGTCGCGAGAAAACACCGGTACGCGTCGGCCGGCGTGCAGACGATCGGTTCGCCGCGGACGTTGAAACTGGTGTTGACGAGAATCGGACAACCCGTCTTCGCGTTGAACGCGCGCAGCAGCTTCGACAGCCGTGGATTGCGCTCGTCATCGACGGTCTGCACGCGCGCGCTGTAATCGACGTGCGTCACCGCGGGAATCGTCGATCGCGGGACATTGACACGGTTCCGCAGATCCGGGTCGCGCTGCATCGTCTCGATTTGCTCCGGCGCGAGCGGCACGCGATGCCGCTCGAGCACGGGCGCCACGAGGAGCATGTACGGACTTTCCTGCCCGGCCTCGAGGCCAAACCACTGCGGCGCTTCGTCGCGCAGCACGCACGGTGCGAACGGGCGGAAGCTTTCGCGGAACTTGATCTTCAGGTTCATCGTCGCCTGCATCCGCAGTGAGCGCGGGTCGCCGAGGATGCTGCGTGCGCCAAGCGCGCGCGGGCCGAACTCCATCCGGCCCTGGAACCAGCCGACGATCTTCTCCGCCGCGAGCAGCTCGACGACCTCCTTCAGCAGCGCATCTTCGTCCGGCGGGGCGTGGTAGCGCGCGCCGGCGGCGTCGAGTGCCGCGCGCACGTCCTGCGGCGCGAACGCGGGCCCGAGCAGGCTGCCGCGCTGGGTGTCTTCGCGACGCGCAACCCTGGGCTTCTCCAGCAGCTGGTGCCAGACAAAGGTCGCCGCCCCGAGAGCCCCGCCGGCATCGCCCGCCGCGGGTTGGATCCAGATCTCGTCGAAGGGTCCCTCACGCAGCAGTCGGCCGTTCGCGACGCAGTTCAGCGCGACGCCACCGGCGAGGACGAGGCGCGACTGTTCCGTCTGCCGGAACAGCTCCTGTGCTATCCGCAGCACGGCGTCTTCGGTCACGGATTGAATGCTCGCCGCCAGATCCATGTGCCGCTGTTCGATCGCCGATTCCGGATTGCGCGGCGGTCCGCCGAACAGCTCGGCAAACCGGTCGTTCGTCATCGTCAGGCCCTGGCAGTAGTTGAAGTACCGCATGTCGAGCCAGAAGCTGCCGTCGGGCTGGAGGTCGATCAGATGTTTCGTGATCAGGTCGCGGTACAGGGGCCGGCCGTACGGCGCGAGGCCCATCAGCTTGTATTCGCCGCTGTTGACCTTGAACCCGCAGTAATAGGTGAACGCCGAGTACAACAGGCCGAGCGAATGTGGAAACGCAATTTCCTGCTGGAGCTCGATGCGATTGCCGCGACCGACGCCGAGGGCCGTCGTTGTCCATTCGCCCACGCCGTCGAGCGTGAGAATCGCCGCTTCGTCGAACGGACTCGGAAAGAACGCGCTGGCGGCGTGGCTTTCGTGATGATCCGTGAAGACGATCGGCGCGCTCGTGCCGCCGAGCCCGTCACGAATCGTCTTCTGCAGCCGCGTCTTCTCCTTCATCCACACGGGAATCGCCATGTTGAAGCTGGCGAGGCCGGAGGGCGCAAAGGCGAGGTACGTCTCGAGCAGCCGTTCGAACTTGCGCATTGGCTTCTCGTAGAACGCGACGTAGTCGAGCTGGGAGGACTTCAGGCCCGCCGCCCCGAGGCAATACGCGATGGCTTCGGCCGGAAACCCCGGGTCGTGCTTCTTCCGCGTGAAGCGCTCCTCCTGTGCCGCGGCGACGACTTCGCCGTCCACAACGATGGCGGCCGCGCTGTCGTGGTAGAACGCCGAGATGCCGAGAATGCTGGTCACCGCGCCACTTCCTACTCAGGGAATCGATCGTACGATCCGCGGGCCGATCGCGTTGGCGGCCCAGAGCGGCATCCGCTTCCAGGTTTCAATCATGAGTCGGTACTTCGGATTCTTCGGGCTCTGATCGGGCAGCGCGTCGGCATTCTGCAGGCAGTATTCCCAGTACAGGGGCAGCGGCTGGGCGCCCCACTGTTCCTTGAACTTGAACGTCCCTTCGCCCGGCGTCGATCGGCCGAAGTCGAAGACGTCGGCGCCGTCGGCCATCGCGGTTTCGATCGCGCGCCAGTACATCAGGTGATTCGCGCACAGCGAGTTGTACTCGCGAATCGACGACGCCCAGGGAATCTCGACCATCGTGCCGGTGCGGAACGTCAGGCCGCCGGCGATCGGCTTGTCGCCGAGTCGCGTGACGAACACGCGCGCGCGATCCGGAAATGCGCGGACCACTTCCGCAAACAGCTGTCGGGCGTAGACCGGCGTGCCGAGGTCGCGCATGTTGCGCGCGAATACGGTGTAGAAGTCGTCCAGGAGGTCTTCGCCGCCGACGAACACCGCTAGGTTCGACTTCTCCGCCTTGCGCACCTGGTTGCGCACTTTGCGATCGAGCCGCTCCCACAACCCCGGCGCGAGCGGCAGCCGCATCGACACCTTGTGCTGGCGGCACGGCAAGTCGGCGAAGAGACGCGCGGCATGTCGCAGCTCGACGTGCCGGCATCGCCGCTCCTGCAACAGCGTTCGCGCGGCCTCGACGAGCGCCCGCCCGGCGGCATCCGACGTCGCGACGACGCCGCCGTAGTTCAGAAACGGCAGCGACGTGAGCGTCCGGCCGAACAGCACGCTGTTGATCTGGACGAGCGGCAGCACGCCGACGATCGAACCGCCCGCCGCCTGACGCGCCAGGAGGTACGGGCACTCGTGGCCGAAGCTCCGCTCGATAACTGTGCGCCACATCCACTCGTGATAGCCGGTGGCGCCCGGCGTGGCGCGGACGAACGCGTCCCAGGACGCGCGGTCCGCCTCGGTCGCAATCGACACGGCGACCGGCCGGTCGTCGGCGACCGGCACGTCCCGCTCCGAATCGGTCACCTCACCGACCTCAAACGGCATGAGTCAACCGGGCGTCCGCTTCACCCGTGCGGGTGCGGGTCGAGGGGTGCTCGACGAGAAAATCGCCCATCGCGAGGTAGTCGAGATTGCCCTGCAGGAACGCGCGAATCGCGTCATCCGGCGAGCAGACGATCGGCTCCTCGTGCATGTTGAAGCTCGTGTTGATGACCGACGGAATGCCGGACAGCTTGTAGTACTCCGTCAGAATGCGATGGAAGCCGGGGCTGCCGCTCGGCGTGACGAGCTGCGGCCGCGCGGTGCCATCGACGTGCACGGCCGCCGGGCAGTCGCGCTTCATCGTGTCGGTGCAGTCGAACGTCAGCGTCATGAATTGCGCGGCGTAGTCGCCGCCGTCCACGTTCTTGTAGCAGGCATGGCGCTGCTCGTGCAGCGTCGCCGGCGCGAAGGGCATGAACTCCGTGCGGCCCAACCGCTGGTTGAGCCACTGATTCACCGACGGCTCCTTCGCGTGGTACAGGATCGAGCGGTGGCCGAGCGCGCGCGGTCCGTACTCCATGCGTCCGTCGAACCGCGCAACGACGCGCCCGTCGTGGATGAGCCGCGCGATGTCCGCGGCGGCCGTCCGCGTTTCCGTGAACGCGAGACCCGCGCGCGTGAGCGCCTCGGCGATCTCCGCGCTGTTGAACGACGGTCCGAAGTAGACGTCGTTCAACCGCTGCTGCACCGCGGGCGTGTTCGCGAACTCGAGCAGCGCCGCTCCCGTGCCGCAGCCGCCGTCGCCCATGTTCGGGTGGATGAAGATGCCATCCACGCCCTGGATCTCGCGCAGCCGCTGGTTCAGCTTGACGTTCGCGACGACGCCGCCCGAGAGCACCAGATTGCGGATCCCGGTCTTGCGCAGATACGGCGTGACGTACGCGACCGCGACTTCTTCCAGCACGCGCTGGTACGCCGCGGCCACGTCGATCTTCGGAAACTGCGACGCGAGCAGGCGCGCGAAGTAGAAGTTGTTGGTCTCGACGATGCGGAATCCGCCGTCGGCGTGCACGAACCGGCGGCGCAGGATGTCGCCGAGCACTTCGGGATCGCCGTACGCCGCCAGCCCGACGATCTTCCCTTCGTGCCGGCTCGGCTTGAAGCCGAGCGCCGACGTGACGTGCTCGTAGAACGTGCCGAGCGAATGCGGGAATTCCTGGTTGTGAATGCGCTCGATCTTTCCGCCGCGGCCGGTGCTCACGCTGCCGGCGAGTCCCGATCCGTACCCGTCGAGCGTGACGATCAGCGCTTCGTCGAAGCCGCTGTTGAAGTACGCGTTCGCCGAATGGCTCAGGTGATGCTCGACCCGCTTCAGCTTGTCGCCGAGACCGAGCTCGCCGAGCGCGCCGTCGAGCTCCTGCTGCCACTGCAGGTGGTATTGCGCCGCCCCGCGTCCCCAGCGCGACGACTCACGCTTCGCGATGTTGCGCGAGAGCACGCCTTCGCTGGCCAGCAGGTGATACGCGAATTTCTTCAACGCGCTCTTCTCGAGCCGCTCGTCGGCGTCCGCGAGTCCCGGCACCGGCGGCCGGTTCTTCGGAATCCGGGCCTTCGCTTCGCGCAGCTCTTCTGCCGTCGCACCGGCTTCGCGTTCGTCGAGGAACGCCCGCTCGTTGGCGAGGTTGCGCTCGAAGAGCCGCGTCTCCTCGTCCTGCGTCAGGAACGGATAGACGACGTGACTGATGTCGTCCGTACGCGTGCCGGTCGCATCGAGCGCCGACGCGAGCGCCTGCCACGGAAATCCACTCTGCAGCTTCACGCGCGTGAAGCGTTCTTCGGCCGCGGCATACGTGATACGGCCATCCTCGACGATCGTGACGGTCGAGTCCTTGTCCAACGGAGAAATACCGAGCACCTTCATGACGGCTGGCCTTTGGTCAGTGAGTCGAAGTAGTCCGCGGGTGTACCGGGCACGCCGCCCAGCTCGCGGAGAAAGAACTGGCAGTAGTCGTCGATCGTGTTCAGAAACGCGTCGCGCTCGTTCTCGGTTCGCACGTACCGCGTGCAGCCCGGCTTGAGGCTCGGACTGTGGAACGTGAACGAGAACGCGCGCAGGCCGTCGGCATACAACGTCCGCGTCAGCGCCTTCATTTCTTCGAGCGTGCTGCCTTCGGGCGACAGCATGATCTTGTTCAGCATCCCGCTGCGCGAGAGCAGGCCGACCGCGCGAATGGGCCGCAGCCAGTCCGCGGAGGCGGCGCGATGGAGCGGCGCGCCGATCTTCCGCGCGCTGCCGACGAAGCCGATCGTGCACGGCACCTCGAGCAGCCGGCGGGACTGCCCGAAGAACCCGGGCTGCACCGAGAAGCCGGCAAACGACGGCCCGCCGTCGCCGCTGTGATCCAGATGCGGGCTGACCGACAAATCCAGATCGAACCCAAGCGCCTCGAGCGTCGCGGCTGTCGACCGCGCGAAGCCATAGCGCCCCGCTTTGTACGACCGCGGCGTCACGCCAACGCGCTCTTCAATCGTGTCCTTGAGCCGCGTGATCTTGTCGCGCTCCAAATCAGCGCCGAGGTTGCACGCGTAGCTTGCGCGCGCGCTCACCACTTCGGTGTGCGGCGGGCTGACCCACGGATGCAGGTGCGCGCCGATGTGGCAGCCGCCGCGGCGCGCGATGGCGCCAAGCGTCTTCGCCGATGAGGCGGTCGACGCGACCGGGAAATCGATGACGTACGTCGGCTTGACGCCGTGTGGCTCGACGACCGCCTGGAGACGCTCGGCATCCTGAATCGCCGTGACGCCGACTTCGTCGCGCGAGAACGGCTTCGACCAGTCGAACTCTTCTTCCGTGTCCACGATCACAAACAGCTTTGGTTTCTCGTCGGCGCGCGCACGGACCGGTGTAAAGAACGACGGCGACACCCAGCCGGTCGATCCCCCGCTGGAGCTCGGCTCCGCCGATCGGCTGGGACGATTGGCCGTGTACGTCGCGCTCATGCCTGTTTCACGCTCAGCGGCGCGCCGAGTCCCGTCACGCCCGCGAACAAGTCCACCGGCGCGCCAAGCTCGACGCGCGACAACACGGTTCGCACCGGGGCGAACGCGAACTCGCCGAGGAGCCTTCGCAGGCGAGGCTCGGTCTGACGGAGGTTGCGATAATGCCGGAATCGGCTGGTCACCCCCGCCGGCAGACGCGGCTGCTCCGGATCGATTTCCCACGGATGCAGATAGAAGATGATGGGCCGCCGCTCGCGCTGGTTGACCCGCCGGATGCCCCAGCGCGTCCACGCGTACGGCAGCAGACGGAAGTAACCGCCACCGGCAACCGGAAGGTTCATCGACGCCAGACGCGTCGTCGAAGCCGGGAACTCGACGAGCGAACCGCCCGGGCGCGTCAGCGCGTACGCATGGCGCGGCGATTCGGGCACGCCGTAGCGATCGTGGTGGATCGGAAAGACGCTCGCGTCGTAGCGGTAGCCCTCTTCGACGAGGACGTCGAGCGCCCACGCCGACGCGCGCGTGATCGAAAAGCTCGGCGCCCGGTAGCCTTCGACGGTGCAGCCGCAGGCCGCTTCGAGGCTCCGCTTCGCGCGGCGCACGTCCGCGCGAAACGCGTCCGGCGTCAGCGTGTACACCAGCTCGTGCCCGTAGCCGTGCGACGCGATCTCGTGGCCCCGTCCGGCAATGGCGGCGACCAGGCCAGGAAACCGATCGGCGACCCAGCCCAGCACGAAGAACGTCGCCATCACGCCCTGCTCGGACAACACGTCAAGAAGGCGCTGCGTGTTCCGCTCGACGCGACTCGGCAGCCGGTCCCAGGAATCGCGGGGCACCGTCCGGTCGAACGCGCTGACCTGGAAATAGTCTTCGACGTCGATGGTCAGCGCGTTGACCATCTGCAGCGGCGCCGAGTCCTCCACACGTCCCGTCACTGCGCCCCTCGGCGCAGGAGGACGGTCTTCACCGTGCGGAACAACACGACGAGATCGAACGCCACCGTGCAGTGCTTGATGTAGTAGAGGTCGTACTGGAGCTTCTCGAGCGCATCCTCGACGCTGGCGCCGTACGTGTAGCGCACCTGCGCCCAGCCGGTGAGACCCGGACGCACGACGTGACGCACGCCATAGAACGGGATGTTCTGCGTCAGCTCGGCGACGAACTCCGGCCGCTCCGGACGCGGACCGACGAGGCTCATCTCGCCGACGAGCACGTTCCAGAGCTGCGGCAGCTCGTCGAGTCGCGTGCGGCGCAGAATCCCGCCGATCGGCGTGACGCGCGAGTCGTTCGACTTCGCCCACACCGCACCCGTGGCGGCCTCGGCATCCGCTTTCATCGATCGGAACTTGTGCACCGTGAACACGTTGCCGTTCAGGCCGACGCGCTTCTGGTGGTACAGCACCGGGCCGGGCGACGTCAGCCGCACGGCCAGCGCGACCAGCAGCATGACCGGCGACATGACGATGATCATGAGGACCGAGAACAGCAGGTCGAGGCCGCGCTTCGTGGCCGCGAGCCAGCGGCTCTTGCGGAACCCTTCCGAGAAAATCAGCCAGCTCGGACGCAGGTTCTCGACGGCGATCTTGCCGGTGTATTCCTCGTAGACCGACGCGAGGTGATCGAACGTCACGCCGCGATCGATCTTCATGTCGAGCAGCTTGTCCATCGGCAGCTTGCCGCGCGCGTCCACCAGGCTGACCACGACGCGATCCACTTCACGCGTGCGGACAATCGACGGAATGTCCTCGATCGTGCCGATGACGCCCGGGTTGATAACCGGCCGGCCCACCATCGATCGATCCGGATCGACGAAGCCGACGATGCTGACGCCAAGTTCCTGACGTCGTTCGTACAGCTCGCGCGCCAGGGCGACGGAGGCGGCGCTCGTCCCGACGAGCAGCAGCCGCTCGCGTGGCGCGAGCCGGTGGCCGAGCCAGTCGAACGCCAGGCGCCAGGCAAGGACCATCGTGATGATGAGGACGGCGGCGATCATGAACACGCCGCGGCCGATCACCATCGAGGGGAACCAGAAATAGACCAGCGACAGGATCAGCGCCGCGACGCCGAGCGCCTGCAGAATGCGCAGGAGCAGCTCACCGCGGTCGGCGACCACGCGCAGATCGTAGAGATCCGCGTAATACAGACAGGCCTGCGTGACGCCGGCCAGCAGCAGCGTGCGGCCGATCCCGCCGGCGCCCGTCACGAGCGGCCACGCGTCCGCGCCCAGCCGCAGGTAGGCTGCCGCCACGATGGCCGAGACGATCACTCCCGTCTCGATGCCAATGAGGAGCAGCCGCCTGCCGCTCAGGCGGTGATGAATCACGCGCGAACCCCCAGTGACGACACGTACGACTGTTCGTAGTACCGGTAGCCGTAGCCCCTGCCCGACACCTTCGCCCGATTGAGCACGACGCCGACGACGCGATCCTGGCCGATCGCATGCACGGCCTGCTGCACGAGCTGATACGGCGTCTGGCCCGCTTTCACGACGAGCACGGCGCCGTCGACCATGGCCGACAACAGGTTGGCGTCGGTGAGGATGCCGACCGGCGGCGTGTCGATGACGACCCACACGAAGCGCGTGCGGGCTTCGTCGATCAGCCGGCGCATGCGGCCGGACGTCAAGGCCGCGGTGGGATCATTCGTGGGACGGCCGGCGGTCAGCACGGTCAGCATCGGCGTCACGTCATGCACGACGAGCGGCGATTCGTCGCTCGCGACCAGACCTTCGGACAGACCCGGCGATCCGGGGATCTTGAACACGTCGTGCACCGTCGGCCGCCGCAAGTCCGCGTCGATCAGCAGCACGCGGCGCTGATACGACTCGCTGAGCGTCATCGCAAGATTCGAGGCGGTCAGCGTCTTGCCCTCGCCGGCGACGGCGCTGGCGACCATGACAACCTGCAGTCCCGACGTCGCCTGCTGCTGGTGCAGCGCGGCGGCCAGACGTCGATACTGTTCCCGCGTCGGCGGCGGCATCTTCTTATCGACGACCACCTTCTCGGCCAGACCTTCGACGACCGCATCGAGCGGCGCGTGCGTCTGAAACTCGATCGGCTTGGCGGCCGGAGCTGTCTGCGGCGGCGGCGGCTGCGGCGCGGTGCGGAGACGGAACTCGGAAATATCAAACGTGTTGGTCTCCGGCTCGGCGGTCGTCGGCGTGTCGGCGGCCGGCGCCACGTCTTTCCGTTCCCCCCGCGACCCGCCAGCCGCTTCGGCTGCCCGTCGCAGCGCATCATCAACGCGACCCATTCGCTCGTCTCCTCAATCCCGGAAGATGGAAAACCGCTTCCGCTTCACTGAAAACCCTGTGAATATCCGTGCAGGCGCTTCATCCTCGCCGGAACCGCCCGCGTTGCCACGCACAACCGGTGCCGTCGGCGCCGGCGGGAACATCGGGCTCCGGCTGGCATCGGCCGCTGGCTGGACGGCCATATGAGTCGGTTGGGATGCACGTTCGACCGGCTGTCCAGTGCGAAGGTCAAAGTCCCTGCACACTTCCATGACGATCTGGCTGTCGACCGGCTTCTTGCCGGCCGCAAATCCGCCGAGCAGCGCGTTGTCGGCAATGACGCTGATCGTTCGCGGCAGCCCCTGTGAGTGCTCGTGGATCAAGGTGACGGCCTCGCGCGTGAAGATGCGGCTGCCGACGCCGCCGGCGGCGCGGATGCGGCCCGCCAGATAGGCGCTCGTCTCGGCCAGCGACAGCGGCTTCAGCGTGCAGCGGAGCGAGATGCGCTGCTTGAGCTGCCGGAGCGAGGGCTCGTTGAGCCGATCCGACAGCTCGGGCTGCCCCGCCATGATCACCGTCAGCAGCTTCTGATCGTTCGTCTCCATGTTCGCGAGCAGCCGGATCTCTTCGAGGAGATTCAGCGGAAAGCTCTGCGCTTCGTCGAGGACGAGCACGGTCGCCTCGCCCTGATCGCGTCGTTCCCGCAGGAGCTGCTCGAGCTCGAGCAGCATCACGGCCTTCGACGACTTCGCCTTCTCGGACAAATCAAAGCGAGCCGCCAGCATCTCGACGAACTCCACGCGCGACAACGTCGGGTTGTGGAGATAGACGCAGTGCGTTTTCGACTTCTGTCGCTCGAGCGCCGCGCGGATCACCGTCGTCTTGCCGGCGCCGGCTTCGCCGACGAGCAGTGTGATGCCCGCGCGGTTCGTCATGCCGTATTCGAGATTGCTCAACGCCTCCCGATGCCCCTCGCTGAGGACGAGGAACTTCGGGTTCGGCGTGAGATCGAACGGCCGCTCGTTCAGTTCGAAAAAGGATTCGTACATGCGCCTCACCGCACAATCGAATACGCAAGCACGGCCAGGCACACCACGACGGTGCTGCCGAGACCGGCGTTGAGCAGGAACTGCAAGCGACGCGCGCGGCGGCGCTCCTGTTCCGATTTCATCAGCGGCACCACCGCCAGGACCGGCAGACCGATCGTGCGCGCGACCTCGTCGTCGGTGCGCATGCTGAAGTCGCGCAGCTCGAGCACGAGCACGAGGCCAACGCCGATGGCGAGGCCGCCGATCATGCCCAGCAGGATGATGAGCGGGCGGTTCGGACTGACCGGCTTGTCCGGATTGCGCGCCGAATCGAGGATCTTGAAGTTCTCGCCGATCTGGCGCTCTTCGAGGCTCTGCGCGACCTTGGACTCCTGCTCGCGCGACAGCATGCTCTGGTACTGGCCCGAGATGGTGCTGTAGTCACGCATCATGTCGGTCATCTCGTTTTCGCGCTGCGGCGCCGCCTCGATCCGTGCTCTCAGACCCTCAGCTTGTGTTTGCATTTGGCTCAGCTGTTCAGTCTTCTTCGCGATCGACTCATCGAGCGTCGCCATTTCCTTGTGCAGCGCGGTCAGGCGCTGCTGACGGAACTGTTCGCTGGCCGATTGATTCGCGGCCACGGACTGGCCGACCGGCTGCTGCAGTGCCTCCTGTTGAATCTGCTGGCGCAGCGAAGCGATCTGCTGCGTGAGCGCCTTGACGTCGGGATGCGCCTCCCCTTTGCCGTCCTGAAGCAGCTGCTTCTTCTGGCTCTCCGCCGCAGCCAGCTTCTGCTGGAGCGTGGCATTGGCCAGATTGCCGGGCGTATCCGTCGCGCTCGCCGTCCGCAGCTCCTGCGCGAGCAGCGTCGCCGAGTCCTGGGTCTCCACGTCGCTGATGCTGCGCTGCACCTGGAGGCGCTGATTGCGGTCCGCGCTGATCGATTCAGCCGTCGTCTGCATCTGCTGCTGCAGGCTGCGCATGAGCTGCAGGTTCGCGTCGAGCTGCGTCGGCAGTTCACCGGCGTACTTCGTTTTGTAGTCCTGCACGCGCTTGTCGGCGGCCTGGAGCTGCTGCCGGAGGTCGTAGACCTGGGATTGCAGGAACGTGCTCGTGTTGTCGGCAAGCGTCATCCGGTCGCGCAAGCCTTCTTCGACGAACATGCTGCCCAGCCGATCGGTGACCTTCTTCACCGTCAGCGGATCGCGGCCCATGTAGGTGACGCGGAACGTGCTGCCCGATTCCAGCTTGACGAAGATGTCGTTGCTGCGCATGCGGTCGACGATGTCGGCCATGATCCCGTTGCGGCGTTCCTCGGGATAGAGATTGAACTCGTAGATCAAGGCTTCGAGACGTGTGCGGCTCATGATGGTCTGCTTGATCGCCGCCAGTCGATCCTCGAGCTTGGTCGTCACCGTCGACTTGACGTAGTTGTCAGGGACGCTCTTGGGCACCATCGCGATGACCGTGTCCGACGACCAGTAGTTCGGCATCTTCCGGACGACGACCGCCGTCGTGGCGGAGACCACCGCGAATGGGACGAGCAGCAGCCACATGCGCCGTTTGGCGAGCTGGATCAGTTCATCGAAGTCGTATTTCCTACCGGGCAACATTGGATCTCCCTCGGGCCGCGGTGCGCGTAAGTGGCGCCCACACCGACAACTGCACGGACAGACTGTGACGACCCGACTGATGCGTCAGGCCCGCCGGCAACACCACTGCGTCGCCGAATGAGTAGCGGTCGTAGCCGTAGTGCAGCTCGAACGCGAGATTGCGCGTGATCCCGACCTGCAGACGTGCCAGGCCGTAGTAGGCGCTGAACGAGTTGGCCGTGTTCGTCAGGCCGACGTCGCCGCGCGTCACGCCGGCGGCGGTGTGCACGCCGACGCGGCGGCTCACGAGACCGCCGAAGTCGACCGTCATCCCGTCGGAGACGATCGGATTGCGGAGCGTCACGTCGAACCAGCCATTGCGGTCGTACGACAGCGTCGAGCCCCACGTGCGGCCGATGTCACGCGTCAGCGCGACGTGCCCGACGAGGATGTAGCGCGTCGTGATGCCGTCGGACAGCCCCGCGACGCCCGATCCGAAATCGACGGTCATGTTCCGCGAGATCGAAAGCGCCTTCGCAGCGTCGATGCCGAAGTCGAAATTCTGTTGCGTGAACTGCGGCTGGTTGGCGCTGTTGAGGTCGCCGAGCGTGCGGCCGTAGCCGACGTGCGCGCCGAGGCCTTTGGCGATCATGTAGCCGAAGGTCGCGATCACGCGCTGCTCGTTGAGCTGGGAGATCGACTGACTGAGACTGTTGCGGCTCCAGCCGTAAACCACATTCGCATGCGCGCGTTTGCTGAGCTCATGGCTCAACGACACCACGCCGTTCATGTCGAAGCGCGTCAGCACCTCGGCCGTCTGGCCGTTGGTGGAGACAGCCGCTGTGGGCGTCGGCGTGCCGGTGACGTTGACGTCGGTCGAGAACGGATCGACGACCGGCGCATTGGGGTCGATGGCCGCCGCCTGGGCGGCACGCGCAGTGGCCCCTGACGGCACGGCCGGCAGAAACTGATACGGGCCGAACGACACCGTCTGGTTCGCCGAAATGCGCGTTCGCTTCGAGAAGCCCCACGACAGGCCGAGGCCACCCGAATACGCGGGGATCACGTCCTGCAGCAGGCGGGGGTTGTACCGCGCGGCCCCGCTGAACGACGCGTCCATGCTGAACTGCGTGTGACTCACGCCGTAGGACAACCCGCCGTTGGCGCTGCCGAACGAGTTGTTCTTCGAGCTGATCACAACCGCCGGCCCGCCCGACGCGGTCCCGATGTCCGTCGTCAGGATGCCGGTGCTCAGGCCGCCGCCCACGCCGCCGGTGAACACCAGCGACTGCTGCGTCTTGTTGCCGCCGCCGAACAAGCCGCGGTACGGGCGCGGCTCACGCCGGTTCGGATCGGGCTGCTGCGCGAACGCAGGCAGTACGCCGAAGAGCAGCAGCACAAGCGAGTGCGCGATGGGACGGAACATGTCAGCAGTCGCCAGGAATGATGAGAATGTCGCCAGACTTGAGTGGGATGTTCTGATCGAGTTTCAGGCCTTCCTCCAGCTGTTCGAAGTTCACCGGGAACGTCTGCGGTTTGCCGTTGACCACCCGGTACACCTTGATCTCTTTCCGCTTCGCCCAGCCCTGCAGTCCAGCTTCGCCAATAAGGTTCAGTACAGTCCACCCGGGCGTCAGTTGATAGGTGCCGGTTTTCCCCGCGCCGCAGCCCGTCACTGACACCCGCTGGCTGTTGATCTGCTTGACGCCGACGGTGGCCGTCACTTCGCCGTACATCTTGCTGTCTTCGAGCGCCTTCACGATGCGATCGTGGAGCTCGCTCGGCGTCAGACCGGCCGCCTGCAAATCGCCGATCAGCGGAACGGTGATCTTTCCGTCCGGTCGCACGACCAGATCGCCGGTCAGCTCGGGAGCCTTGTAGACCGACAGGCTGAGCACATCCGCCGGGCCAATCACGTACGTCGAGTCGACGGCTGGCGTCGCCGGCGGCGGCGTCACCGGATTCCCCGTCGTTGTGGGCCCTTTGGGATTCGTCTTGTTCTTGCCGCTGTTGCTCTGGGTGCCGTTCTGCTGCTGCGTCTGCGCCTGCAGGGCCGCGCCCACACTCAACGCGCACGCGCACACGGCGATCGCCATCGCCCGCACCAAGCCTCGCGTCCGGCTCCCACTGCCAAATGTCGTCAGGTTCATCGTCTTCTCGCCTCGCATGTCCGCCTCGTCAGAGATGCCGGGGGTTACCGGTATTCCTTGAACGGAAGCTGACAGTCGTGCTTCCGCAGGAAGTTCAGGAAACGTTTGTAGTCGCCCGGCTCCATGTTGAAGAGACGCAGGACGATCTTGTAGTTGCCGCGCGCTTCTTCCAGACCGCGGCGAATCAGGTCTCGTACGTTGCTGCGGGTGATCTCGCGATTCATGTAAAGCGGATAGACCGCGGTCCAGAACGACGCGCGCTCTTCGATCAGCTTCTTGAAGAGGTCGTCGGAGACGGTGCGCCGCCGCTCGCGCCGGGGCCGAAGACCGAACTGCGACGGCGTCCGGATGTCCGGCGTGAGATCGTCGACCTGAATGATTTCACGGCGGCCGGTGACGACGAGCCGCTCGATGACGTTCTCCACCTGGCGGACGTTGCCCGGCCAGTTGTATTCGCAGAGCGCGCCCATGGCGTCGGCCGAAATGCCCTTCACCACGGTATGGTGCGCGCCGTTGCCATTGCCGTTGCCATTCGCGTAGCCGTTGCCGTTCCCGTTGGCCTGGCCGTTCATGCCGGCGGTGAACCGCTGCAGGAAGAAATCAATGAGCGGCGGGATGTCTTCGCGGCGCTCGCGCAGGGGCGGCACCACGAGATGGATGACGTTGATCCGGTAGAAGAGGTCTTCGCGGAACTGCCCCTGCGTGATCATGTCGGACAGATTCCGGTTCGTCGCCGCCATCACGCGCACGTTCGTGGCCTTCGCCATCCGTTCGGCGCCGACCTTCTGGATTTCGCCGGTCTCCAGAAAACGCAGCAGCAGTCCCTGCATCCGAAGCGTCATCTCGCCGATCTCGTCCAGGAAGATCGTGCCGTTGTCCGCCATCTCGAGCTTACCGGGCTTGTCGCGATACGCGCCCGTGAAACTGCCCTTGACGTGCCCGAACAGCTCCGATTCGAGGAGCGTTTCGGGAATACCGGCGCAATTGACCGGGACGAACGTCTGCGCCCTCGAGCTCTGGGCGTTGATCGCACGAGCCACGACTTCCTTGCCGGAGCCGCTCTCGCCCGTGATCAGCACCTTGGCGTCGGATCGGGCTACCCGCTCGACCTCGGCCTTCAGTTCCGTAATTGCCGGACTGGTGCCTATGATTTCGACCGTGCCGTTGCCGCTGTTCCTCATCTCATCTGTTCCAGCATCCGGTGCCGGCGCACTCCGCGCGTCCACGGTTCCGGATGAATCGCGGCAGGCGGTATTGCAAAGGCCCGTCCGTTTTTCCCGTCGCTTTGAATACCGTCCGTATCGCTTTGCCGGAAGAAGGGTTAGGGGGAAGACTTTTGTCCCGCGCGCCAAAAGCGTCATCGAGGAAATAGCCTCCGCGACTGCCTGATCTGGGAAGAAAGTCTCAGAAATGAGGAACTTTGTGTCTCCAACGGGAAGTCCAAAGTTAGCCGCGACTTTCAAAACCGGCAGAGGTCACAACCCTGTAACTTGTTGATTCTTCACGAATTTGCGGACTCGTTACAACACTCGTCGTTGACGACCCTGCGGGGTTCCAGTTAGTATCCCCTTTCTCAGAACAAAGTCACGCGCCGTGCGTGAGACTTTGTTCGGGAGAACGCCACCTTTGTTGTCCGCCGCTACACAAGAAGTGACGCTCGTCGGCCGCAGCGATGCGATTCGCGCGATCGAAGCCGACATCGATTGCGCCGCGCGCTCCGACGCCAAAGTCCTGGTGACGGGCGAGACGGGTGTGGGCAAGGAAGTCGTGGCGCGGCTGATTCACCAGCGCAGCTCTCGCAGCTCCGCGGCGCTCGTCACGCTGAATTGCGCGGGTCTGCCGGATTCGCTTCTCGAATCAGAACTCTTCGGCCACGTGCGCGGCAGCTTCACCGGCGCGTACCGCGACAAGCCCGGTCTGCTCGAGATGGCGCCCAACGGCACCGTCTTTCTCGACGAAGTGGGCGAGATGAGCACGCGCATGCAGGTGGTGCTGCTGCGCTTCCTCGAGTCCGGCGAAATCCAGCGGATCGGCGCCGAGCGCTCGCACGCGCGGGTCAACGTGCGGCTGATCACAGCGACGAACCGTGACCTGCAGGCGCAAATCAACTCGGGCGCGTTCCGCGAGGACCTCTACTTCCGCCTCAACGTGGTCCGGATCGTGATTCCGCCTCTGCGGGAGCGCGGCGAAGACATCCCGCTGCTCGTGAACCACTACCTGAAGTCATACAGCCTGCTCCACAAGGTGGCGCAGGGTGAAATGACGGCCGAGGCGATGGACGCGCTGCAGGTCTATCGCTGGCCCGGCAACATCCGCGAACTCAAGAACGTCGTCGAACGCATCGTGCTCAAGAACGGCGGCCGGCTCGTGCGGCTGTCCGACCTGCCGGCCGACGTCACGAAGTCGATCACCCCGGCATTGCCCGCCGAATCGGTCGATGCGGCCGCGCGGTCGTCACAGGCCGACGACTTGACGACAATGATGTTGAAGCACGGCGAGTCGTTCTGGTCGGCGGTCTACCCGCTCTTCATGGCGCGCGATCTGACGCGAGTGGATCTGCGGAAGATCGTGCAGACGGGTCTCGAACAGACGAACGGCAACTACCGTCTGCTCGTTCAGCTGTTCAACATGCCGAACGACGACTACAAGCGCTTCCTGAGTTTTCTCCGGAAGCACGACTGCCACCTGCCGTTTCAGCGCTTCCGCTCGGTGCCTGCCCGGCTGACGGGCAATCGGCCGCCCCTCAAGGTCTGAGCTTCGCGCCTTTTTCCTTCAGTGCCTTGATGATCTTGTCGCGCTCGTCGGTCTTGCCCTTGTAGTTGTTCTTCTCGGCGAACTGCAGCACGGTCTCGCCCGACTTCGTCTTCGCGTCGACGCTCGCGCCGCGCTTGAGCAGCATCTTCACGACTTTCTCGGTCGACTTCTCCGCCGCGGCGTGGAGGACCGTCCGGCCTGTCGAGTCGGCGGCGTTGGGATCGCCGCCAACCTGGATCATCTTCTCGATGCCCTGGTCGCACGTCGTCTCCGCCGCGCGCACCATGAGCGGCACGCCCTGCGCGTTCGGCCTGTTCAGGTCGCCCGCCGGAAACACTTCGAGCGCCGCGTCGAGCGCCTCGATCTGGCACTTGTTGACCATGTTGAAGATCTTGTCCGCGTCGCCCTGCGCCGCCGCGACCCATGCGCCGCCCGCGGCCGCCAGCACCAGACCCAATAGCACTCGTTTCATCGTGTCCTCCGGTGCCGGAAGTTTACGACAAACCTGAGGCGTGACGCCTTGTTAGACTGCGCACACCATGGGCTCACGCGATCCGGTCAACGCGCTCGACTTCGAGCCCCTGGCGCGCGCGCGGATGGAACCCGCCGCCTACGACTACTACGCTGGAGGCGCCGGCGACGAGCAGACACTGGCGCGCAATCGGGACGCCTTCGCCGGCGTCCGGCTGCGACCGCGCGTGCTTGCGGGGGTCGATCAGATCGATGTCTCCACTTCGGTGCTGGAAGACACGTTGGCCTTCCCCATCGCGCTGGCGCCGACGGCGTTCAACCGGCTTGGCCATCAGGACGGCGAACTCGCGGCCGCGCGTGCGGCGGGTGCCGCGGGCACGCTGATGTGCGTCAGCACCATGGCGTCGTCGTCGCTCGAGGAGGTTGCCGCCGCGGCAACGGGACCGCTCTGGTTTCAGCTGTACGTCTACCGCGATCGCGACGTCACGCGCGACCTCGTCCGCCGCGCCGAAACGGCCGGGTACCGCGCGCTGATCCTGACGGTCGACACGCCGCGGCTCGGCCGACGCGAGCGTGATCTGCGAAACGAATTCTCGCTGCCGCCGCACATCAGCATCCGCAACCTCGAGCCCTACGCAGTCAGCGCCACACGCTGGTCCGAAAAGTCGAGCTTCTTCGAATACGTCCACCGGCTGCTCGATGGCTCACTCACCTGGGAAGCCGTCGTGTGGCTGCGGTCGATCACGCCGCTGCCGATCTTCATCAAAGGCATTCTGCGAGGCGACGACGCGAGACTCGCCGTCGAACACGGCGCGTCGGGCGTGGTCGTCTCCAACCACGGTGGCCGTCAGCTCGACGGGGCCGTGTCGACGATTGAGGCGCTGCCCGAGGTCGTCGAGGCGATCGGCGGCCGCGTTCCGGTGCTCCTCGATGGCGGCATCCGTCGCGGGACCGACGTGCTGAAAGCGCTCGCGCTCGGCGCTCGGCTGGCGCTGATTGGACGGCCGTACCTCTGGGCGCTTGCCGCCGACGGCGAAGCAGGCGTACGGCGCGTGCTCGACATGCTGCAATCGGAGCTGGAGCTTGCAATGGCGCTCTGCGGGTGTCCCAGGGTCGCATCGATCACGCGCGACCTGGTGATGACGGAAACTTAGAACTCAGAACTTAGAACTTAGAACTCAGAACCTAGAGCTCACCGCCACGAGAGCCACCGCAGCACCGCGTCGCCGGCGAAGATGTAGATCGCGCAGATCGCGCCTTCGCCGATCGCGACGCCGGCGAGGCACTTCCAGAAATTCACTTCGAGCACGCCGCAGACATAGACGATGAGGTCCGTCGGCGCGAGCGGGAAGAAGCTCCACGCGACGATGATCGGCATCTCGTGTCGCGACAGCAGATCGCGCAGCCGCTCGACCGTCGCCTGGTGGCGCTGCTCGAGCAGCTCTCTGAGATGCAGCGCTTCTGAGAACCCGTAGATCGACGCGGACGAGATCAGGATGCCGGCGAGCGTGAGCACAAACAGTGGCACCGGTGCGACGAATGCCATCGCTGCCAGCACGAGCGTCGTCGCGGGCAGCAGCGTGAATCCGCGGAGCGAGCCGAGCAGCAGGTACAGCGCGTAGCCGACGAACACTGACGTCGAGGACGCGTCGCTGAGGCTGCGGCGGACGAGATCCGGCCGCGCGAACCATATGTACAACGCGCCGACGATGAGGACGAGCCACAACGTGACTAGCAGAACGCGACGCAATTCCACGCAGTGGGATTGTATTGCCGCGAGCGCGCTTGGCCGCGCGCGAGCCTCGCGAACGGAGCGACACTTGCCGGAGTTGGATCGGTCGAAGGCGAGTTGAGCGAGTGAGCGAGTCAGGGAGTCCGAGGGACGAAGTCCTGATCAGCGAGCGCGCTTGGCCGCGCGCGAGCCTCGCGAACGGAGCGACACTTGCCGGAGTTGGATCGGTCGAAGGCGAGTTGAGCGAGTGAGCGAGTCAGGGAGTCCGAGGGACGAAGTCCTGATCAGCGAGCGCGCTTGGCCGCGCGCGAGCCTCGCGAACGGAGCGACACTTGCCGGAGTTGGATCGGTCGAAGGCGAGTTGAGCGAGTGAGCGAGTCAGGGAGTCCGAGGGACGAAGTCTCTCGGTTAATAAGAAGTCTCTCGGTTAATAAATGGTGCCGAGGGGCAGAATCGAACTGCCGACACCGTGATTTTCAGTCACGTGCTCTACCAACTGAGCTACCTCGGCACAGGTCGGCTCAATCCGCGTTGGTACAGACGGAAGAGGATATCACGCGAGTCAGGTCAGCGAAGATGGAGGCTGCTATGATGCGGCTGTTCACGCCTGATCCCAGAGCCTGACGGTGTCGCGCACCCGCGTCCTCGTGTTGCTTGTTGTGGTGCTGACGGTGATTGGCCGTGGAGCGCCGAATCAGCCCATGACTGCGGCGCTGCGAATGCCGCAAGCAGCTCAGCCTGCTTCAACTGTACTGAAAACGCGCGAGCGGTTCCTGTCGATGTGGGCACGGGCGTACTTCCCTGGACGCACGGCCCAGCTTCTGATCGTGTCCCGTGAGGGCGACTTCATCACGCGGCCCGATCCGAACTACACCTTCATGCACGGCTCGCCCTGGCCGTATGAGGTCTCCATCCCGCTGATGTTTGCGGGTCCCGCCGTGAAGGCAGGCGTCTACACGACCGCGGCCGCGCAGCAGGACGTCGCTCCAACGCTCGCGGCTGCGCTCGACGTGCGGATGCCTCCCACGACGACGGGTCGAGCGTTGCCGATTTTCCGGAGCGGCTTCACGCGTCCCCGCGTGGTGATGCTGATCGTCCTCGACGGCATGCGCCGGGACTACTTCGATCGCTATGCGTCGCTGATGCCGACACTCACGGCGCTGCGCGAACGCGGTGCGTGGTTCAGTCAGGCGGCGGTCAACTTCCTGCCGACGAATACCGCTGCGGGACACTCGACGATTGCGACCGGAGCTGATCCGCGCGTGCACGGCATCACGGGCGTCAGCGTGTACGACTTCAGCCACCATCGGCGCCAGGACATGTTCGCAGGCGGCGTGCCCACGGATCTGATGGCATTGACGCTCTCAGATGTCCTGAATCTTGCAACCGCCGGTCGCGCGGTCATTCTGGCGCAAGGCAGCATCGATCGGGCGGCCACGCCCCTCGCAGGCCACGGAGCGTGTCTGTTGAATGGAACCGCCGACGTGCTCGCGGCCTACGATCAGGACGAAGGCCGCTGGAAGACGAACGCGAGCTGTTTCCGTCTGCCGGAGTATCTGAAGGACCGGGACGCCAGAACCCTGTGGGCAGCCAGCACCGAGTGGATGGGCCACAAGATCGACTCGCCGTCCGCGGTGCGGTACTCCGGCCTGTTTCCCGCGTTCGAGGCGGACGCGATGGCCTCGATGATCGAGCGCGAACCCCTGGGCGCCGACAGCGTTCCGGACCTCATTCTGCTGAACTACAAAGGCGCCGACTTCGTCGGGCACAAGTACGGGCCCGACTCGCCCGAGCTGCGGAGCACGCTGGGCGAGATGGATCGTCAGCTGACCCGAGTGCTCAACGCGCTGAAGGCGAAAATCGGCGAGAACTATCTCCTGGCCGTCACCGCCGACCATGGCATGCCATCGGAACCGTCGTCTCCGGACCGGCGCCACTCGTCGCAAGCGCTGGTGGATCTCTTGCACGACAGATTCGATCCGCAGCAGAAGCAGCTGATCGTGTCCTTCGAACCTGAGAACGGCCAGATCTTCGTCGACGAGAACCGGCTGGCACAACTTCGTCTCACGCTGCGCGACCTCGCGGCGTTCCTGGAATCGCAGCCGTACATCTTTGCCGCGTTCACGAACGACGATGTGTTTCGGGCGGTGAAACAGGGCGACAGCAAGTAGTCCTATGTGTTCCGCGTCGCCAGTACCTGCTGGCGAGCTCGCCGGGGTCGAACACTCCGAGCTTGTTCAAGTTCGGAATAATCGTCTGGAACGCTTTGAAGGTCTTCTGCAGCTCCTTGCCATCAACAGGGAGCACGGAGGGAAGCCTGAAGCTGGCCTTCCCGTCGTCACGCGATGTTTTCACCGCGCCGGCGTTGTCGATGTACGTACCGTTGTCCAGATCGATGGTGAAGTCCGGGAGCGCCATGGCTCGATCCTCGATTCAGAAAATGACGACGGAGCATATCACCGCGAGCGCACGCGGCTGTTGCGCCACAACGCGTGGGCGCCGATCGCCATCCAGACGACGTTGACGACGGCAGACGGAATCGCGCCGTTCCACAGCGTGTTGATGACCAGTCCGACCGACCCGCCGATGTTCAGCCACTGATACGCGGCTGATCGGCTGCTCATCCGGTGCGCCGAGAGGAGTCCGTACGCGAGCAGCACGAGCGCGGCGCCGGCCCAGCCGATGATCTCAATCGCCCACTTCATCATTGGATCTTAGTTGTTAGTTGTAAGTTGTCAGTTGCGAGTTGAGCGCAGCGACACTGGCGGCAGGAATTCGCCCAGCACCTGCCGATTCCACCACTGCCCGGTCCGCCGATGCTCGTCCGGCGTCGTGAACGTGTACCGGTAGTACCGAGCGCGAATGAAACGCGGCCGCTCGCCGTTGAGCGGATCGCCCGCGAGCAAAGACAGCGTCGCGCGATCGCCTTGCAGCAGATGGACGATGAGCGCGCTGAACCAGTCGCTCGACGGCTGCGGCGCCATCGCCTCGAACCACATCAGCCAGTCGAGCCGCAGGTGATACGGCGCGATCTGGATCGGCCGTCGTGAGACAGCGCCGGGCTTGCCCTTGAAGGCGTACTCGTGCCAGACGGTCGCGGCCGTCACCGACGCGTCGGTGGTGCCCTCGATCACGATCTCCTCGCGCGTCTTCGTCACGCTCCCGAACGCGCCGTACGTGTTGACCAGATGCAGGGGCTCGAACGACGTGTTCATCACTTGATTCGGCGACAGCATGTTGATGACGGGCTGGATGCTCAGCACCGCGACGAGACCGGCAGCGACGTACACGACGGCGCGATAGATCGGATCCACCGCCGGCGCGCCCGCGACGACCGGTGAAATCGGCAGCCACGCCAGCCACCGATCCTCGATGAGCGGAATGCAGATCACGATCGTGAGCCAGTTCAGCCACGAGAGGTTGCCGCTGACGACCAGCACGAGCTGGAACACGACTGTCAGAACCGCCGCCAGCGACGAGTACGGCTGCGGTACGAAGTAGAACCACGGCACGATCAGCTCGACGAAGTGATTGAACGCCACGCCGGCCCGATGGACGGCCGCCGGCATCCAGTGGAAATACCAGCTGAGCGGATTCGGGATGGGCTGAGTCTCGAAGTAGTAATCGAGGCACGTGAGATTGCGCCAGCACGGATCGCCGCGCATCTTGATCAGGCCGGCGCCGAACATCAGCCGGAACAGAATCCACGCCCAGACGATGCGCAGCACCATCGACGGCGCCGTCGTCGCGCCGCCCAGCAGAATCGCGAAGAAGCCATTCTCGAGCAGCAGCGATTCCCACCCGAATCCATAGAACGTCTGGCCGACGTTGACGAACGAGAGATACAGCACCCACAGCACGAACCACGCGATGCCGGCGCCAACAGCGCCAATCCGCTGCGGCAGCCCCATCACGAGCGCCACTGAGATGGCGATGCCGATCCACGCGGCGACGCGAAAGACGGTGTCTGATTGCCAGAAGTAGAAGAGACTCGGCGACGCGCGAAACGGAATCGCCTCAGTGAAGCGCGCGACGGGAAGCAAGCCGCGCTCGCCCAGCAGCGGCACGAATTGGTTGGCCGCGCCGATGAACGCGCCGAGGTAAATGAGCGCCAGCGCGCGCTCGAACAGGAACTTCGCGATCCAGTACGTCGGCGGACCAGCGGTCTCCATATCGCTCCAACCCCACCGACGCGGCGCGGGCGCTCACGCCATATGCTCAGGATAGCGCCGTCATGGCCTCGAAATCCGATGCGATCGTCGTAGGCGCGGGCCCGAACGGTCTCGCCGCCGCCATCGTCCTAGCCAAAGCGGACTGCCGCGTCACCGTGTACGAAGCAAACGACACGATCGGCGGCGGCGCCCGATCCGCCGAGCTGACGCTGCCGGGCTTTCTGCACGACGTCTGCTCCGCGGTCTATCCGACGGGCGCCGTGTCGCCGTTCTTCCAATCGCTCCCGCTGCGCGCGCTGGGCGTCGAGTGGCTCGCACCCGAGGTCATGCTCGCGCATCCGTTCGACGACGGCACCGCGGCGGTGGTGCGGCATTCCATCGACGAGACCGCTGCCGGGCTCGCCGACGACGGGCACGCGTGGCGCCGCGTAGTCGGCGGCGTCGCGAACAGCTGGCCGCGCATTCAGCGGGAAGTCCTCGGACCGATGCGGCTGCCGGCGCATCCGATCGCGATGACGCGCTTCGGCCTGCACGCAATTCAATCCGCCGAAGGCCTCGCGCGACGCGTGTTCCGTCGGGCGCAGGCGCGTGCGCTGTTCGCCGGCATCGCCGCGCACGGCATGGTGCCGCTGGATCGCACGGCCACCGCCGCGTTCGGGCTCGTGCTCGGCGGCCTCGCGCACGTCGGCGGCTGGGTGCTGCCGAAAGGCGGCGCGCAGCGGATTCCCGACGCGCTCGCGACGCATCTGCGATCGCTCGGCGGCGAGATCGTGACGAATGTTCGCGTGCCGTCGCTCGCGACGCTGCCGCCGGCGGACCTCACGCTGTGCGACCTCTCGCCGCGGCCGTTCGTGCAGGTGGCCCGCGATCGTCTGCCGCCCTGGTTCCAGCGACGACTCGCGCGCTTCCGATACGGCCCGGGCGCGTTCAAAGTCGATTGGGCCCTCGATGGCGCGATCCCGTGGCGTGCTCCGGAGTGTCAGCTCGCGGGCACCGTACATCTCGGCGGGACGCTCGAAGAGATCGTGCGATCGGAAGCGAGCGTCGCGGCGGGGACGCCGCCCGAATCGCCGTTCGT